>Ga0081538_10003739_pt1 | contig 14250 bp, 11 predicted proteins | sample TabmetS5T2R1_FD_71022 | JGI IMG/M metagenome (GOLD analysis project Ga0081538, IMG submission 71022) | Tabebuia heterophylla rhizosphere microbial communities from the University of Puerto Rico - S5T2R1 | ecosystem: Host-associated > Plants > Roots > Rhizosphere ... | reverse complement strand
CCCCGGCCGCCCCCGGTATCCTTCCCTGGCTCGTGGTGATCGTAGCTCAGTTGGTTAGAGCGTCGGGTTGTGGTCCCGAAGGTCGGGGGTTCGAGTCCCCTCGGTCACCCTCCCCCCAGACGTACCAGACGGCGGTCGCGCCGGGAACCTGACCCCCGCGATCGATGGGCGCGCTCGCCAGCACGGCGACCGCTCCCTCCGGGAGCAGGCCCTGGGGCACTTGGGCCGGCGCGTCGCCGAGGTTGACCAGGCACACGAACCCTGGGTCGCGGCGGAAGGCGAGCAGGTCGTGGCCGGCCTCGAGCCCGGCCAACTGGCCGTCACCCAGCGCCGGCAGCTTCCTTCGCAGCAGCAGGGCGTCGCGGTACAGCGTCAGCATCGAAGCAGCGTCCGATGCCTGCCGCTCGACCGTGAGCCCCGCCCACTCCTGTGGCTGGGGCAGCCACGACTCGTCGGAGGGCCCGAACCCGAACGGTGGCCTCAGTCCCGACCAGGGCATCGGGACCCGACATCCGTCACGGCCGGGCTCCGCGCCCCTGGTGCGAAGGAACGCCGGGTCCCTGCGGACCGCATCGGGGAGCTCGGTGACCTCGGGCAGGCCGAGCTCCTCACCCTGGTAGACGTAGGCTCCGCCGGGCAGGGCGAGCAGGAGCAGGGCGGCGGCCCGGGCCCGGCGCGTGCCCAGCTCGCCGCCGCCGTAGCGGGTGACGTGGCGGACGACGTCATGGTTGGACAGCACCCACGTCGGGGGCGCCCCCACCCTGGCGAGCGCCGCGATGCTCCTGTCAATGGCCGTCCGCATGGCGTCGGCGCCCCACGGCGCGAGCAGCAGGCCGAAGTTGAACGCGGTGTGCAGCTCGTCGGGCCGTAGGTACAGCGCGAGCCGCTCGGGATCCTGCACCCACACCTCGGCGACGAACAGTCGGTCGCCAGGATAGGAGTCGCTGATCCGCCGCCAGCCACGGTAGACGTCGTGGACCTCGTCCCGGTCCCAGTGCGGGTGGCCCTCGATCGCCGGCCCCGAGACCGCATAGTCTCCGGCGAGGTCCGGCATCTCCGGGTCCTTGGCGAGGCCATGGGCCACGTCAATGCGAAAGCCGTCGATCCCGCGGTCGAACCAGAAGCGCAGAATCGACTCGAACTCCGCCCACACCTCGTCATTCGTCCAGTTCAGGTCGGGCTGCTCGGGGGCAAACAGGTGCAGGTACCACTGGCCCGGGGTGCCGTCAGGCTCGGTGACGCGGGTCCAGGCTCGTCCCCCAAAGTTGCTGACCCAGTCGTTGGGCGGCGTGTCGCCGCCCGGGCCTCGGCCGCTCCGGAAGATGTAGCGGGCCCGCTCCGGGCTGTCCGGCGGCGCCGCCAGCGCCGCCCGGAACCACGCATGCTCGCTGGACGTGTGGTTGGGCACAAGATCGATGAGGACCCGCAGCCCCAACGCGTGCGCGTCGCGGACGAGCTCGTCGACGTCGTCGACCGAACCGAGGATCGGGTCGACACCGCGGTAGTCGGTGACGTCGTAGCCCGCGTCGACCTGTGGTGAGGGATAGAACGGGTTCAGCCAGATCGCATCGACGCCAAGCTCGCGGACGTACGGCAGCCGCGACCGGACGCCCGGCACATCGCCGACACCGTCACCATCGGAGTCCGCGAAGCTGCGGACATAGATCTGATAGATGACGGCGTCGCGCCACCAAGGCGCGTTGGCGGCGCCAGAGCGGGTCATCAAGCCACCCTGGCACACCGAATACACCGTGACAAGGCGCGCCGGGGCGCGGGCGTCAGCTCGGTGGGCTGAAGTAGACCGTCGGGTCGCCCTGGACGAGCCAGATCTCGGGATGCTCGAGGGGCACGAAGCTGCGGTCACCGCCGGGCTCGCGGGTGTCGGGGACCACATCGCCGCTGGGCTGGTGCATGATGAAGTTGACCGGCTTGGTGTCGTCCTTGAGCGGGATCCGGTAGACGGCGCCGAAGTCGTCGGTCCCGTCACGCTGCCGGGGCGCGTCCCAGGTGGTGGCCACCCCGTCGGCGATCGCGTCGCCCCAGAGGTGCAGCCCCCAGCTGTCGTAGTCGCCGGCCGGGCGGCGGTAGTGGACCACCGCGGTCGTCACCGGCTCGGTGACCACGGTCACGCTGCGGGTCGCGCTCTCCACCGTCCGACCGGGCGCGTACTCGAGCACCGCCTTGTAGCGGACGGTGCTGCCGTTGGACAGCCCGGTGGTGTCGTCGAAGGCGGTGTAGACCGGCGAGGAGGTGTCGGTGCCGATCGGCGTCCAGGCGCCGTCGTCGACCTGCCGGTAGAAGGTCACCGAGTAGGTCGGGTGGTCGGGGGTGGCCACCGCCCGCACCTCGACCTCGCCGCGGACGCGGCCGTCGTCGGTGGGCGCCTCCAGCGCGATCGCCGGCGGGGCGACGGTGCCGGCCCGGACGGCGCTGGACCGGTGGTGGCCGGCGTTGTCGAGCACCACCGCCCGGTACTGGACCCGGGTGCCCGGCCGGAGGTCGGCGACGTCGTGGAAGACCCGGTAGGGGGCGTTGTCGTCGGTGCCGATCGGCGTCCAGCGGTCGTTGCCGACCCGGGCCAGGAACGTCACCTCGGCGAACTGGTCGCCGCCGATGTCGGCGCGGACCTCGGCCCGGTCGCGCAGCGCCCCCGGCTCGGCCAGCGCGACCGCCGGGGCGCGGCGGCTGCGCTCCAGCGGCTCCACGGCCCGGTAGACCACGGCCGAGAGCGGCCCGACCGTCAGGCCCAGCCGACCGCCGGCGTCGCTGCGGAGACGCTGCGGACCCGCACCGTAGACGAGCCGGAAGGCCGTGTCCTCCATGTAGGTGGGCACCGCGGCCGCCTCGGCCTGCTCGGCGTTGTTGACGGCGACCACGTACTCGTGCTGCTCGCGCCGGTCGAGGCGGGAGAAGGCGTAGATGCCGGGCCCGCCGGAGGACCAGCGGTGCTGCTGGGCGCCGTCGCGCAGCGCCGGGTGGCGCCGGGTGACGGCGGCCAGCCCGCCGATCGACGCATACAGCGGGTGGTCGGCGTCGAAGTTGTCCTCGGCCGTGGTGGCGTCGGTGCCGATCAGGTCGTCGTCGTTGTAGGAGGCGACCTGGCTCGGGAACATGTCCTGGCGGGCGTCCTGGTCGCCGCCGTCGCCGGTGAAGCCCTGCTCGTCGCCGTAGTAGATGACCGGGTTGCCGCGCGAGAAGTACATCAGGGCGTGCGCCAGCCGGTCCCGGTCCAGGACCTCGGCGTCGGTCGCGTCGGGGTTGGCGACCTTGACGAAGCGGCCGATCCGTCCCATGTCGTGGTTCCCGAGGAACGTCGGCAGCTGGTAGACGTTGGAGTTGGCGTCGGTGTACCAGTCGTCGCCGACGAAGAAGTCGCGCAGCTCGTCGGTCGGGCGCGAGTTGGCCGCGAAGTTCTGGGCGGCCTGCTGGAAGGGGAAGTCGAGCACCGCCTGGACGCGGTCGTGGGTGGTGAAGTGCGAGGTGAACGACTTGGTGGTGTCGAACACCTCGCCGAACATGAAGAACTCACGCTTGCCCTGCTGACGGGCGTACGACAGCACCTCGGGCGCGAACCGCTGCCAGAACTCGTCGTTGACGTGCTTCATCGTGTCGATCCGGAAGCCGTCGATGCCGAAGTCCCGGATCCACGCCTTGTAGATGTCGGTCATCCCCCTGACGACCCGTGGATGCTCGGTGAACAGGTCGTCGAGGCCGAAGAAGTCGCCGTAGTAGGAGTTCTCGCCGACGAAGGTGGTGTTGCCGCGGTTGTGGTAGAGGGTGACGTCGTTGAGCCAGGCGGGCACCTTCACCGGGGCGTCCGGTGGGTTGAAGGGGGTATAGGGGAAGCTCGCGGTGCGGCTCAGTGGGGGGAAGCGGTTGGTGCCGGCGTAGTCACGGTCGTCGAAGGGGGCGCCGGACGCGGTCCGGTAGGGCTCCTGGTCCTTGGAGACGTAGCCGGGACGGTGGCCCTCCTCGTAGTCGATGACGTCGGCGGTGTGGTTGGTGATGATGTCGAAGAAGACCTTCATCCCCATCCCGTGGGCCTCCTGGATCAGCGCCGCCAGCTCGGCGTTGGTCCCCAGGTGGGGGTCGATCTGGGTGAAGTCGGTGATCCAGTAGCCGTGGTAACCCGCCGACGGGCCGTCCTCGAGCTGGACGGCCTTGTTCTTGAAGCTCGGGGTGAGCCAGATCGCGGTCGTCCCCAGGCCGCGGATGTAGGCCAGGCGCTGTCGGATCCCGGCCAGGTCGCCGCCGTGGTAGAAGCCCTTGGCGGTGGGGTCGTAGCCCGACACCAGGCGGTCGGCGGGGAGCCCGCCGAGGTCGTTGTCGGTGCGGCCGTTGTCGAACCGGTCGGCCATCACGAAATAGAAGTTGTCCCTGGTCAGTGGCGCCCGCAGGCTGTGGCGGGCTCCCTGGTCGGCGCTGTCCGCCGAGGCGGTGGCGGGCACCGCCAGCATGGCGGCTCCGAGCAGGACGGGCAGGACGCGGCGCAGCCAGGACCTCATCTCCATCTCCCCCGATGAGATAGACCGGGCCGCAACGCTTCCAGGGCGCGTTTGCCCTGTCAAGACCAAAGCGGGGGGAATGACACGTTACGCCTGGAGGCGTGATTGATCGTTCACGTTCGCCCGGGCTACGATACCTGCCCGGCGTTGACCACGCCGAGGATGGCTTGGCCCTTGGGGGGCCGGGTGCCGAGAGGAGGTGGCTTGCGAGGCCACGACCTTGTTCGGCTTCTCAATCAGGCGGGTCTGGGGCAGAATCTCGTCCATGGCAGCGCCAGGTCGCCCGGACGGCGCAAGTCCTGATGAGGAGGGGTGTAAGCCGACTGCGAGTTTGGTGGGGCTCCAACCAGTCGGGGCCATGCTGGCTGGCCGCAGCGTGCGCGGCACCGGCCGCATACTCATCCGTCGACCGCGCTGGACGGTCGTTCGAGGCACAGAAGGAGTCAACGTGATCGGCAGAAGAAGAGGACTCATGGCCCTGGCGGTGCTTGCCGTGACCGCGCTCGTGGCCGGATGTGGTGGTGGGGGTGGCGGCGGCGGTGGCGCTGATGACGCCAGCACCACCGCCCGAGGGCCCATCACCTACGTCCAGGGCAAGGACAACACCAACACCATCCGGCCGCTGCTGGACCGGTGGAACAAGGACCACCCGGACGAGAAGGTGACGTTCAAGGAGCAGTCCGACGAGGCCGACGCGCAGCACGACGACCTGGTGCAGCACTTCCAGGCCAAGGACGTCGAGTACGACGTCGTCAGCGTCGACGTGATCTGGACCGCGGAGTTCGCGGCCAAGGGGTGGCTGCACCCGCTCAAGGACAGCTTCGCGCTCGACACCGGCCCGCTGCTGCCCGCCACGGTCGCGTCCGGCACCTACAACAACACCCTCTACACCGCGCCGGTGACCAGCGACGGCGGCATGCTCTACTACCGCAAGGACCTCGTCTCGAACCCGCCCAAGACCTGGGACGAGATGATGGGGATGTGCTCGATCGCCAAAGAGAACAACATGGACTGCTACGCCGGCCAGTTCCAGAAGTACGAGGGCCTGACGGTGAACGCGGCCGAGGCGATCAACACCGCCGGCGGGGTGATCGTCGGCGCGGACGGCAAGACGCCCTCCGTCACCACCCCGGAGGCGGCCAAGGGCCTGGGCCGGCTGACCGAGGCCTACACGAACGGCCAAATCCCTCGCCAGGCGATCACCTACACCGAGGAGGAGGGTCGCGCATCCTTCCAGGCGGGTAAGCTCCTGTTCCTCCGCCAGTGGCCGTACGTGTACAGCCTGGCCTCGTCCGAGGGCGGCTCCAAGGTGAAGGACAAGTTCGACGTGGCGCCACTGCCCGGTGACTCCGCGGCCAAGCCGGGCGCGTCCAGCCTCGGTGGCCACAACGCCGCCATCAGCGCCTACTCCGACCACAAGGCCACCGCCCTCGACTTCCTGAAGTTCCTGGAGACCGAGGAAACGCAGAAGTGGTTCGTGACCCAGGGCTCCAACGCGCCGGCCCTCGCGGCGCTGTATGACGACCCAGCGCTGATCAAGGAGCAGCCGTACCTGCCGACGCTGAAGACCTCGATCCTCAACGCGGTTCCCCGCCCCGTCACCCCCTTCTACCCGGCCGTGACCAAGGCGGTGCAGGACAACGCCTACGCCGCGATCAAGGGCGACAAGCCGGTGCAGACGGCGTTGACCGACATGCAGGCCGCGATCACGGCGGCGGCAAGCACAGGCTGAGATCGCCGGTGGGGCCGGGCCAGCCGCCCGGCCCCACCGGTCCGACATGCGACCGAGTTGGCCGAGTTCGACCGGTGACCCGCCCGGACGTCGTGTCCTTCGGGAGGCCCAATGACAACCACTGATGCCGAGACCCGCGAGGCCGAGCCCGGCGAGCCCTCGAAGCGAGGTCGAAGAGGGCGTTCGGAGCACGCGGCCGCGCAGAACCGGCTCGGCCTGTACCTGATCGCCCCGAGCATCATCGTCCTGCTCATCGTGATCGGCTACCCGGTGGTCCGGGCGGTCGTCATGTCCTTCCAGAAGGATGCCGGCCTGGACCCGGCCACGGGGCTGTTCGTCGAGGGTGGCTTCGCCGGCTTCTCGAACTACACCCACTGGCTGTTCGAGCAGTGCGGGGACGTCAAGTGCCCGCCGGGCACGCTGGGGTCGCAGTTCTGGGAGTCCTTCTGGACGACCATCTTCTTCACCGTGGCCACGGTGGTGATCGAGGTCTGCCTCGGCATGTGGATGGCGCTGGTCATGAGCCGCGCCTTCAAGGGCCGCGGGCTGCTGCGGGCCAGCGTCCTGGTCCCCTGGTCGATCCCGACCGCGGTCACCGCCAAGCTGTGGTTCTTCATCTTCGCCTTCGAGGGGATCGCCAACCGGCTGCTCGGCGCCCAGATCCTGTGGACCGGGTCGGAGTGGCCGGCCCGGTTCGCGGTCATCATCGCCGACGTCTGGAAGACCACCCCGTTCATCGCGCTGCTGATCCTGGCCGGATTGCAGATCATCCCCGAGGACGTCTACGAGGCGGCCAAGGTGGACGGCGCCACCAGATGGCAGCGGTTCACGCGGATCACCCTGCCGCTGGTGAAGCCGGCGCTGCTGGTGGCGGTCCTGTTCCGGGTCCTGGACGTGCTGCGGATCTTCGACCTGCCCTACATCCTGACCGGCGGGGCCAACAACACCAGCACGCTGTCGATCCTGGTCGTCAACCAGATCCGGCAGGGGTTCAACAGCGCGGCGGCCTTGTCGACCATCACCTTCGTGTTCATCTTCCTGGTTGCCTTCGTCTTCGTGAGGGTCCTGGGGGCGAACGTGGTCCAGACCACGCAGTCGCAGCAGAAGGGGGCGCGCTGAGATGGCATCGACAACCACGGTCGAACCCGGCCGCGCGACCGCGGCCAGGGCGCCGGCCAGGCGCCGGGGGGGCATCCCCTGGGCGACGGTGCGCATGTACATCGGCATCGCCCTGATCGTCATCTTCTGCCTGGCCCCGTTCTACTGGATGATCGTCACGTCCTTCCGTGACGTCGGCTTCACCTTCGACAACACCCCGTGGCCGACCCACGTCACCCTGGACAACTACCGCACCGTCTTCGACACCAGCCTGGGCAACAACTTCGCCCAGGCCCTGCTCAACAGCGCCATCATCGGGGTCTGCACGACGATCCTGGCCGTCATGTTCGGCGTGTTCGCCGCCTACGCGCTGGCCCGCCTGGACTTCCGCGGCAAGTTCCTGGTCCTCGGCATCGTGCTCGGCGCCTCGATGTTCCCCGGCGTCGCCCTGCTCACCCCGCTGTTCCAGCTGTTCACCAACATCGGCTGGTTCGGCACCTACCAGGCGCTGATCATCCCCGACATCTCCTTCGCCCTGCCGCTGACCATCTACGTCCTGACCGCGTTCTTCTCCGAGATGCCATGGGAGCTGGAGCAGGCGGCCCTGGTCGACGGGGCGACCCCGGGGCAGGCCTTCCGCAAGGTCATCCTCCCGCTCACCGCCCCCGGCCTGTTCACCACCGCGATCCTGGCCTTCATCGCCGCCTGGAACGAGTACCTGCTGGCCAGCCAGCTGTCCAGTGACCGGACCGAGCCGGTGACCGTCGCCATCGCGGCCTTCACCGGCAGCCAGCCACAACAGGAGCCGTACACGGCCATCATGGCCGCCGGGACCGTCGTGACGGTGCCGCTGGTCATCCTGGTGCTGATCCTGCAGCGCCGCATCGTGGCCGGCCTGACCGCGGGCGGCGTCAAGGGCTGACCGTCACCACAGGAGGAGGAAGCCGTGCACCCCAGGGCGAAAGCCCAGCGGATCGAGATGCTCATCGGGGTGCTCGGCTTCTTCACCGCGGTCGCGTTCATCGAGACGGTCGTGCTGGAGCTCCGCGGGAAGGAGGCCCTGCGGTCGGCGCTGGTCCTGCTCGGCTTCGTCGTGCTGCTCGGCTTGGCGATCCGATGGCGCCGGCGCGTCTGGCGCGGTGACGCCTGACCGGACGGCGTTATCCGCTGGGATGAGCGGACTGGCCTTGACGGCCTCCTCGGCCGTGGTGCGGGCGGTGGTGACCGAGGACCTGGCCGGCCCCCGCACCTTGGCCACGCTGGCGTTCGCCACCGTCAGCATGGCCGGGTTCTTCCTCGGCGTCCTGGCCGTCTGGTCGGCGGTCAAGGCGTGGCTTCGCGACGATCACCTCAGCCTCCGCGCCCGCTGGGGCGGCGGCCTCGGCATGGCGGCGATGTTCCTGGTGGTTGCCGTCGGTCCCTGCGGCCAGGTCAGCTGCCTCGGCTGAGCGCCGCAGGCCGGCCAAGGCGCCGGCTCGGTCCCTAGTTGGGGGCAAGGGCGCGGGGGATGGTGTCGAGCACCCGGTCGCCGTCCAGCCAGACCAGGCCGGCGGCCCGGTCGCCCGGCCGCCAGGCCGCGACCGTGGTGGTCGGGCCGGATGCGAGGAAGAACAGCCAGCCGTTCGAGGCCCAGCCGAGGCTGGGCTGGCCGCCGGTCGGGGTCGCGTCCTCGGACCCCGCCAGCAGCGCGGCTCGGCGCGCGGCCAGGTCGACGATCGCCAGTCCAGGCGACCGTGGGCCGGCGAGGTTGGTGTACACGGCCAGCCAGCGGCCGCCGGGGTCGAACGCGCCCAGCCCGTAGCAGCAGCCGGCCCACGACACCGGCTCGCCGGCCCCGAACCAGCCGGAGCTTGCCGGAGGCGGCGGCACCACGGTCGTGGTCCCGCTGGTCAGGTCGCGGACGTACAACAGCTCGTCGGCCAGCCAGGCCACGCGGTCGGCGTGGGCATCCAGGAAGGTCGCGTCGCGGGCCAGCAGCGTCCGAACCCGGCCGCTGCCCGGCTCGACCATCACCAGGTCACCGTCGAGATCGTTGGCGAGCATCCCGGAGCGCACGACCGCGACCGGCGCCACCTGGTACGGGAGCGTCCAGTGGGCGTGCCGACGCCCGTCGGCCATGCCCACCTCGACCAGATCGTAGTGCCGCTCGGGCGGTCCGTAGCGGGTGTCGACCAGCCAGGCCCGGTCCCTTGCCACGGCGGGTAACGCATGCAGGGCGCGGCCGAGCAGCCGTCGTGGGCCGGCCTGGCCCGCCGGGACCGCCCAGGCGAGCCCGTCGGCGACCAGCACGGTGAACGATCCGTGGCGGAACAAGCTGACTCCGTGGTCGGCGGCCGGGGTGATGAGGCTGATCGCCCCGCTCGCCGGATCGACGACGGCGGGCTGACGACCACCCAGGGACACCCGGGTCCCGGCGGCCGGCTGGATCGGCGGCGGTGGGTCCTGGGAAACGGCCGGGGTCGGCATCCCCGCCACGGTCGGCATCGGCGCGACGATCGGCCGGGACATCCCGCCGGTGACCGACCAACGGACGACGACCAGCACCAGCAGGCCGGCGATGATGAGCGACATGCTCCGCAGGACGTCCCCGCGGGACCTCGTTCCCGGCACGGTGACCTCGCACCGGCCCCACACCGGGGCGCAACGACACCTGGACGGTACCAATCCTCGCCCAGGTGGAGGGCGACGGCAAGAACCTTCTCACGGCCCTGCCGCGCCCGCCACCCGGACGGGGCCTGGCTCAGGTGGTGATCGTCAGCTCGTGATGGCCCGCCTTGGTCGGCACCGTCACCTCGGTCCCACGATTGGTCTCGAGGACCCGGAAGTTGTGGACGACCCGCCCGTCGAGCAGGACGGCCGCGGGCCGCGCGCCGGCCGGAAGCGTATGGCCGATGGTGACCCGGTGGACGCCCACGCCCTTGCCCACGTCGATCTTTGTCCGGTAGGAGTCCCCGGTGTGGGTGGCCCGCACGTCGGCGGAGCCGCCGCCGAGCCGGATGTCCCTTCCCTGCACCGTGGTCTGACCCTGCGGCACCTGTGGGACGAACTCGACGCGCCCACGGCCCAGGTCGGGCCGCACACCCAGCCACTGGTGCACGACCGCCCAGGTGGTGCCGTAGTTGCCCCACGCCTGCATGAACATCGAGCGGCACGTCCAGCAGCGGTCGATGTTCGGGCCCTGGTCGGGCGACGGGAAGATCTCCGGCATCGCTCCCGGCTGCTCGTCCGGCGTCCCTCCGGTGGCGGGCTCGGAGAACATCGTCTCGGCCAGCGCGTGGGTGTACCGCTGCTGCTGGCCGGGCCCGAGGCGGCCGTAGTTGCCCTCGCCGATCGACTGGATCGAGGTCGTCAGGCCGAAGACGATCTCCTCGCCCTCGCCGGTCGGCCCGCCTTCGCAGCCGGTGTGGAACAGGCCGGGGTTGAGCGGGTGCTCGCCGCTGTAACAGGGATCCTCCCGCCCGGCCAGGGCCGCCGTCCCGTGGTCGAACGGGGCCAGGCCGGGGACCGTCCGGCCGTTGACGCGCAGCTCCGCCTCCATGGGCGTCTGGCCGATCCAGTGCCGCTGGAAGGACTGCTGGTTGCCCGGCTCGTTCAGGGAGTCGGCGTACTGCTGGGCGGCCTCGTACCACCAGGTGCCGTCGAAGCGCGCCTGCAGCCGGCGGGCCAGGTTCCGGGCCCACGCGTAGGTCGCCCCGTCGTGCTTGGAGCGGGCCATCTCGGCCAGGTCGTAGAGGCCACGGATGAAGTAGACGGCGTTGTCCAGCTTCTCCGGGCCCATGCCGCTGCGCTCGACGTTGCCGAGCCCCTCGGGCCAGCCGTCGCCGTCGGCGTCCAGGGTGCGCGCGACGTAGCGGAGGTTACGGACCGCGAAGTCGTACAGGTCGTCGCGGAAGCGGTCGTCCCCGGTCCAGCGCCAGAGCAGCGCCACGGCGCTGGGGAACTTGACCGTCTCGTCGGTGTTGAAGTTGTAGGCGACGGTGCCGTCCGGGTTGGTGCGGCGGGAATCGTGTCCGAACCAGATGGAGCCGTCGGCCACCGATTCGTGGACCACCACCCCCGAGCCCTCGTTGAGGATCTCGGAGATGTCGCGGAGGGCGCGGAGATGCGCCTTGGCGGTCTCGAACTGCCCCACCGAGACCGCGGCGAACGCGGTGTACTCCCCGTCGGTGCCGAAGATCCACGGGTAGTCCGGGAAGCCGGCGGCGAACCAGGTCGCCTTGGGCACCGTGCCCAGCGGCGGCGGGAACTGCTTGCCCTGGTCGGTCCAGCGGATCTGGAGGTCCTCGGCGGTCTGTCTGCTGTCGGCCAGGTTCTGCTTGCCCCACTCGATCGCGTCCTGCACCAGCCGGTCCCCGGGCAGCGACAGCCTGGTCATCCGGGCCAGCCGCTTGCGGGAGGCGACCTTCGCGGTGAGCTGCCCGGCGGGGTCCCGCAGCACCCGGGTCAGCTCCCGCCGCGCCGGCGCCAGACCCTTGTCCGAGCCGGCGACCGCCAGCCACACGGTCCTGGAGCCGCCGGCCGGGAGGGAGAGCGTGTAGGTCAGCTGACCGCCGGTGCCGCGGCCGAACGGGCCGTCGTCGCACTGCGACGGCTTGGGCTCGGCGGGCGCCCCCGGCTCGGTGCCGGTGCACCGGTGACCTGGCTGCGGACCCCAGAACTGGTCGCCGATCGCGCCCGAGTCGGGCTTCAGCGCGGTGCCCACCAGCGCCGCGTAGTGGTGCTCCGGAGCCCCGGGCAGGGCGCCGTTGTCGGTGAACACCAGGTGCCGGCCGTTGTAGCTGCCCTCGTCGGCGATGTTGTCGCTGGCGTTGGGGGTGACCCCGGTGAACCCCCACGGGTACTGCCCCATCAGCTCGGAGTGGGCGTCGACCGACAGCTTGGCGGTCCGCGCCGCCCCCGGGTTGGTGATGGTGAGACCGAACAGCGCCCCGCGGCGCCCGTCGGGCACGAAGTCGGTGCGCGCGAGCTTCAGGCCGGCGGTGTCCGGCAGGTCATAGCGCGTATAGCCCCACCCGCTGGTGAACTTCGTCGCGGGCCCCACCCACTGGTCGTCCAGCCCGAACCACACCCCGTCCACGAGCTTCAGCGGCGGCGTCCAGACGCCGCCCATCTCGCCGGTGATGTGCCAACCGTTGGCGTAGAACCGCCCGTCCTGGAAGCCGACCGCGTACGCCCGCGTCCCGGCCGCGATCTCGCGGCGGTCCTGCAGCCGGCTCGTGGTGGACAACTCCGGCGCGGCCGCCCGAGCGCCCACCTGCGGGCCCGCTCGCGAGCCCGCGACCGCCGGCCCCGCGATCGCGACACCCAGCACGACGACCAGCACCGACAACCCAGCCATGAACCTTCGAGTCATGACGGTCTCCTCCCCGAGGCTCCGGTCAGTCTTGCTCAGGGCGATCGCAAAGTACAGCAAAACGTGCACTTTGCCGGACCGCCACGGCAGCATCGCATGACATCGATGGCTGTCATGCCCGATCCTATGCACAGCTAACGCACCGTCACCGGGAGGTACGCCGTGACCGAAAAGGCTCACACCGGGCCCCATCCCGACCGCAACCTGGCCCTGGAGCTGGTTCGGGCGACCGAGGCGGCGGCCATCGGCGGGGCCCGGCACCTGGGCCGGGGCGACAAGGAGGCGGTCGACCAGGCGGCGGTCGACGCCATGCGCCCGGTGCTGGGCCAGATCGCCATGGACGGCGTGGTGGTGATCGGCGAGGGTGAGAAGGACAACGCCCCCATGCTCTACAACGGCGAGCGGGTCGGCGACGGCACCCCGCCGGCGGTCGACATCGCCGTCGACCCGGTCGACGGCACCACCCTGACCGCCAAGTCCCTTCCCAACGCCATCGCCGTGGTCGCCCTGGCCGAGCGGGGCACGATGTTCGACCCCGGCCCCTGCGTCTACATGGAGAAGCTGGCCGTGGGCGGCGACGCCGCCGACGTGGTCGACTTCGAGGCCCCGATCGAGGACAACCTGCGCCGCATCGCCCAGGCCAAGGGCTCGGACGTGACCGAGCTGACGGTCTGCATCCTGGACCGGCCCCGCCACGAGGAGGCGCTGGTCGGGCGGGTCCGGGCCACCGGCGCCCGGGTCAAGTTCCTGCTGGACGGCGACGTGGCCGGGGCCATCATGGCCGCCCGCGAGGACACCGGGGTCGACGTCGCCGTCGGGATCGGCGGCACCCCGGAGGGCGTCATCACCGCCTGCGCCCTCAAATGCCTCGGCGGCGCCATGTTCGGGCGGCTGTGGACGCGCGACGACGAGGAGCGCCGGGCCGCGCTGGAGGCCGGCTACGACCTGGAGAAGGTCCTGACCATCGACGACCTGGTCCGGGGGGAGAACGTGTTCTTCGCCGCCACCGGGGTCACCGACGGCGAGCTCTTGCGCGGGGTCCGCTTCCGCGCCCACGAGGTGCTGACCCAGTCGCTGTCGATGCGCTCGGCCTCGGGCGCCGTCCGGCTGATCGAGGCCCGCCACCAGCTCGACCGCTCCAACCTGGTCGCCCGCCCCCGCTCCTGAGCTCGGGCCCGAGGGTTTGTCCTTGCTCTGGTCTTGGAACAATCCCTCCATGACCACATCAGGCACCACCCGCCGGCGAGCCGTCGGAGCCGACCCCCCGGTCCGCTCCTTCGGCCAGCGCCGGGTGTGCGAGGCCCCGGGCTGCCAGGCCTACCTGTCGGCCTACAACCCGGCCCCCCGCTGCTACCTCCACGACGGCTGGGACCGGGAGCCCAAGACCCGCGCCCGCCGCCGCTGACCCCAGCAGCCCCGGGCCGCCTCTGGTAGCCTCCATCCCCGTGCGCGCCGCTAGCTCAATTGGCAGAGCAGTGCCCTCTTAAGGCAACGGTTCGGGGTTCGAGTCCCTGGCGGCGCACCCCCATCAGAGCAGGTCAGGCCCGCGACGACGGCGGGCC
>Ga0081538_10003738_pt1 | contig 14251 bp, 19 predicted proteins | sample TabmetS5T2R1_FD_71022 | JGI IMG/M metagenome (GOLD analysis project Ga0081538, IMG submission 71022) | Tabebuia heterophylla rhizosphere microbial communities from the University of Puerto Rico - S5T2R1 | ecosystem: Host-associated > Plants > Roots > Rhizosphere ... | reverse complement strand
AACGTACAAGCCGGGCGAGCCGGTCACCGTCGAAGTTGCCGACGAGCTCTGCCCGTGGAACGCCGGGACGTGGGAGCTCGGCCCGGAAGGCGCCTCGCGCACCGAACGCGAGCCGGAGCTCAGGCTCGACGTCTCCGCCCTCGGCTCCGTGTACCTGGGCGGCTTCACGTTCGGTCAGTTGGCGAGGGCGGGGAGGATTGAGGTTCTGAGGGACGGGGCAGTTGACCGGGCGGATTCGCTCTTTCGATCCGACCGTTACCCGTGGTGTCCCGAGATCTTCTGATGAAGGCCGTCGGTCTCACCGCCGCCTTCGTCGCCGGCCTCGTGCTGGCGCTCGCGGGCTGCGGGGACGAGAACGGCGGCAGCGGCAAGACCGAGACCGACCGCTAGTCGGGACTCACAGAACGGCCCACGTCGTTCGTTTCAGTTTAGGTGGCAGGTCTCGCGGCTCTCGTCACGGTGGTCCTCTGGGCGTCCGCGTTCGTCGGCATCCGAGCGGCCGGTGAGGACTTCTCGCCCGGCGCGCTGAGCCTCGGTCGTCTGGCGCTCGGCGCTGCGCTGCTGGGCGCGTTCGTGCTGGTCAGGCGCGAGCGGCTGCCGGTCCGCAGAGACCTGCCGTTGCTCGCCGTCATCGGCGTCCTCTGGTTCGGTGTCTACAACTTCGCACTCAACGAGGCCGAGCGCCGGATCGACGCCGGGACCGCGGCGATGCTGGTCAACATCGGTCCGATCCTGATCGCCGTCCTCGCCGGGATCTTGCTCCGTGAGGGTTTCCCGCCGACGCTGATCGCTGGGTGCGCGATCGCGTTCACGGGCGTCGTCGTCATCAGCCTGGCCACGTCCGAGCTGGGCGTTGACGCGAGCTGGGGAGCCGTGCTCTGCGTCGTCGCGGCGCTGGCGTACTCCGTCGCGGTCGTCGCCCAGAAGCCGCTGCTGTCGCGCGCCTCGGGTCTCAGCATCACCTGGGTCGCTTGTACGATCGGCGCGGTCGTCTGCCTCCCGTTCACGCCGTCGCTGGCGGACGAGCTCGGAAGCGCCGATGGGAGCTCGATCGCCTGGCTCGTCTACCTCGGCGTGTTTCCGACCTCGATCGGGTTCGTGACCTGGACATACGCGCTGAGCCGGACGAGCGCAGGGAGGATGGGCGCAACGACCTACCTAGTGCCGCCGATCGCGATCCTGATCGCCTGGGCGGTCCTCGACGAGACCCCGCCGGAGCTGGCGCTGCTCGGGGGTGCGCTGTGTCTGGCAGGCGTCGTCGTCGCGCGGTCTTCCGGCTGGCCGGTGCGCGGTCGCCTCGCGGCGTCCGCGCGAACGCCCGGTCGTTCAATCCGAACTCTCACCGCTACAATCCGTCGCCCGGGCGGTTAGCTCAGCTGGGAGAGCGCCGGCTCGACAAGCCGGAGGTCACTGGTTCGATCCCAGTACCGCCCATCGCACAACCAAGCCGTTTCGACTCCACAAGCCTTTGCGTTTATCGCTTTGAAACGGTGCGTGGTCAGTCGCGTGGCCAGTGGAATACGGAGACGGCTCCGCGGATAAAAGAAACGGCCAAGGCTGCAACCTCGGCCGTTCGAGTGTCAGGAGCACGTCTGCAGAACGCAGGCCGACCCTACAGGACCGGTCGGAGAGCGTAGTCCGTCCGGAGGCGCCTTCACCATGAGCGACGATCCTCCGCGTTCGAGAGCCGCTGCAACGGCGCGCGGAGGCGGGTGTCACGGAGGCAGGCAATGCCTGACTACTTTTTTTGGGTCTATCGCGACAGAGCGAGCGAGTGGCGCTGGACGCTGTGGTCGTGGGGCAACAGGAAGAGGCTCGCCGATTCGGCAGAGGGCTTCTCGTCTCGGCAGGCTTGCGAGCGCAACATCGCGCTCGTCAAGCGGGTGGTTCCCACCGCTCCGATCCGGTACCACGAGAGCGCCGTGTAGCGCAGTCGAGGCAAACAACTAGCGCCATCGGCACGTCGTCCGAGAAGGCATAGAGCAGCGTCGTAAAACGCTCGCCTTCTCGGAAGACGTGCGGACACTCTGAACACATCAGGCCGTGGGACCACTCCGCTGCCCGGAACGGCATGCCCAGTTCCTCCAACGCCGTCAATTCGCGCCTCCCTTTCGGCGGCAGGATGTGCGTCTCCTGCCAGTAGCTTTTCAGACTGTTCCCGCCATCGCCATCGCGGCGCGAAAGCGCTCCTCGGCCTGTTCACGTCCGTACAAGTGGATGTAGACCTTCGCCGTGACCGCAGGCGACGAATGGCCCATCACCATGCTCAGGGTCTTGCAGCGTCACTCCTCGGGCGTGAGCCCGGCTGGCGAAGGCGTGCCGTAGCTGGTGAAACGTCACCTTCTCCGGGAGTCCTAGACCCTTGCGGATCGGCTCCCACGCGCGGCGCTGAACGTTGCGGTGGCTGATCCTGGTGCCGCCGCCCTTCTTTGAGCCTCCACGGCCCAGCGCAGCGAAGATCGGCTGGCCCGACTGCGAGAATTGCGAGCGCAGCCGATACGCCTTCGTGTAGCGGACGAACTCAGGCGAGAGCGGGATACGGCGGACGCCCGCTTTCGTCTTCGTGTAGTGGACGAGCTCGCCCTGCTTTGTCCACTGCTTCGAGACGTTCCACACGTCGTCGCCGAGGTCGTCGTCCCAGTCGGAGCCGAGCAGCTCCCCGAGCCGTGCGCTGCCCCGGCCCCTGGTCGCCTCCGCACCAGCGAGCTTTGCGGCATTGGCCTTAGGCTTGTGACCTTTGCCGCGAAGTCGTACAATCGTGACAAAGCCCAAATGCGCTCGACCCCTGGTCGGCGAAGGGCGAAAGAGCTCGGCAACTGCGGCCTCTGGGCGGGTTCGCAGCTTACGTCCGGCTCGGCAAGAGGCAAGCGCCGTCATGGAAGGGAGTGGTCTCATGGAGATCCCCCCGCGCGATTTCGAGCTCTCGATCGTCGAGTCGCTGGAGAGCTATCCCCCGCCCGAAGAAGCACGTGAGGGCATCACCGCACCCGACCTCGAAACGACGCCCGAGGAAGCGCTCGAGGCGATCAAGGCGACGAAGGGCGGCGCTGAGATCCTGGAGCGCCTGCCGGACCTCGAAAACCTGGAACTGTGGTTCCCGACCGCGATATTCCGCGTCTGCTTCAAGTTCGGCACCGCTCGATACCTCGACATCTGGGATACGGATCACTTCGACGGGTTCACGGACATGCAGCGCTGCCTTAACGATTGCCGTGCCTGGTTCTCCGGCGACGGCTACGTCGCCTGGGGCTCGGGCGAAACAAAGACCGGACGCATCAACTGCTACTTCGAGGCGCCGGCAGCAGGGAACTACACCTGCAACGCTCGGCTGCAGAGCTACCCCCCGACGTCACAGGCGTCGGTCGAGTGCCGCATCGACAACAGCTCATTCGGCCCGCTGACGTGGACCGGGACGATCAACCAGCCGCACATGTCGAGCTTGTCGAAGGGAGGACATCACTTCCGGATCTGGCAGAGGTCGGGGTCGTTCTTTTTCCTTAGCCTCACAGTTTGGAAGATTGGGTCATAGACCCCGCATGTGAGGAGGCTGATGGAGGGGTCGCAGATCCTTTTTCAGTTCGAGTACCTGACCGGTGCGATCAGAATCTTTCGTCGAGTTACGTTTGAGGTGGTGGCCGTGAACACTGGCGAGGCCGCGGCGACCGTGCGTGTCCTGGGCTTTCGGGGAGGGGGTCTTGGCTTGTTCCGGACCGATCAATTCTTCGACAGCGACGTGGATTCTGTCGGGTCGTCGCCAACCACTGGGGTCGTTCCTCCAGGCTCCATCTGGAAAGCCAACCCGACCATTCAGGCCGACGAGTTCGGTCTCTACTGGTTCCGAATCCGCACAACCTCGCAGACACTCGTTCCTACACTGTTCGTCCAAGAGTTCGTGCAAGCCGGGGAGTCCGCAACGCTAGCGACGTACACGCCGGGAGATTTCACGCGGATCCGTCGTCGAGGCCCAGATGCATCGCCGCCTCCCGACGAAGACTTGCCTACGACTGACGAATGATCCCTCACAAGCTGTGGTCGCAGTTCCACCTTAAATCGGGCTTGATTTCGTACTGCGTTCTGTGCTGCGCTTATAGAAGCTCTGCGACGGACGCCGTGGGGGGCAGCGCCGGGTTCGCGCCAGAGCTCGGCTCGCCGCACTGCGCGCTGACCACGCGCTGACCACGCGTCTCAAAGCTGGCGAATTTCCAGCCTGTTTGGAGCGACCGCGCGCTGGCCCGGCCCGCGATCTGTGTGTTTTCAGTCAGGGAGGGAGACAGGCACGTGCGGCAGATACCGCCGTGTTCTGCGCCCTGATCGTGTAGACGACTGCCGGGTGTAAACCGCATGGTTGAGCCAGATAGGTGCGAATTCATGGCTCCTCAAACGTGCGCACATTCCGGCCGGGGTAGATGCGTCTCTGCAGTTCCCGTCGTTCTTCGCCTGCTACCTGCCGACGCACGTACTCGCTCATGCTGAGTCCGTGGTGCGCTGCGCGTCTGCGGATCAGCGCTTTCTCTTTGGGGTAGACGCGAACGTACAGCCGTGTGTCACTCATGAGTGGACGGTGCTCGGCGCATGTCCTCTGGACCCGCAGGCGGAGGGCGAAAGGCGCGGGCGGTTTGGACGAGAGCGCACGGGTAGAAGCGGACAGACGCGACATGAAAGGCTTCGACCGCAAGGAGCGTGAGGCACGGTGACACTGTTCAGCGTTCAGCTCGAACTCGGCCCTGAAACCCGGGCGATGATCGAGCGAGTGGCAACGAGCTCCACGATGCAGGTTGAGTTCGGCCCTAACACGCTCGAGACGCTCAGGACTTTGTTCCCCAAGGACGCGGACGAGGTAGACGCCGGTGAGGGCCTTCTGCGCAAGGGCGCGCAAGCGTTGCGCAAGTAGGTGCTATCCGCGACGTCGACCGGATCATCGGCCCCGTCGGTAGCGTCGCCTCGGGGCGATGATTTCGGCGACGTCGCGGATCGAGCGGCGGCGTTCGGGGACAGGATCAGGGGCAGTTTGTGACGGTGGCGCTTCCTGTACGTGCGCGCGCGGAAAGCCCCTCGGCCGGCGGCTCAGCGGCAGTTTGTGACACGGCCTTGTCTAGAGATTTGGAGGCCGCGAGCCATCGCTTCTCGGACTTGGCGAGCTCGGCTTCACCGCGTTCGAGCAGCAGCTTCGTCCACTCGCTCTCGCTCATCTGGCGGTTGCCGGATAGGCCAGCGGTGATGCGTCCGTTTGAGATCAATGCCATGGGAAATGTCCGTCGTCTAGCTGTGTGCGTTGCTTCCGGGGAATCGTTGGATCGGCGGGCGGCGCGGGCGGAGGGTTCAACCCGCGCGCCCTGCCTTGTGTCCCTTCCGCCGGCTCGCTCGACTTGTGGCCCCCTTCGAGGCGCTTACCGGCAGGGACAACCTCGTCAGAACGGCTCATCGAGCTCACGCAGCCAGCGGCGAACATCGTTCTCAGCCTCAACGCGGCGTGCACCCTCGATCACGGGGGCGGCTGGGTCGTTCTGCTCGGGACAGAGCCGACGGACAGCCGCGACAAGCTCGGGGTAGACGCGACGCTCTAACAGCCGGCGGTCACGCAGCCGAACGCGGGCGTTCTCCGTGGCGTGTAGTTCTACTCGGAGCCGCCGGATTTCTCGCGCCTGGCGCCCAAACATCAGGCGGCCTCGTAGTCCTCATCCTCGTCGTCGGCTTCGAGCTCCGCCAACAGCCGCGCGTGCTCGGCCGCGTCCGGCGGCGGCCCAAGCCCGAGGTCGTACAGGTCTTGAGCGTCGTCCTCGTCGATGTCGCCGTTGTAGGCAGCGAGTAGGTGGCGCTGATGCTGCGCTTCGAGGGTTTCCGGCCGTAGATGCTCGTTGGCCGCGACAACCTTTCCGGCCGCGTAGGCGGTGCCAGCAATAGCCCGGTCGATGAAGCTCTGGGTTTCGTCCGAATCTAGGACATGCGCGTCCTCGATGCCACGAGCGGCCCGACGATCCTCAACCTCTTCCAGGATGGCCGCGACGGCCTCGCCGGCTGTCGCCTGCGGATACGGACCTTCGTCGGGCGTTAGACGTTCGTCTCGCGCCTCGTCTGTCTCCCAAATCTGACGAGTCGCAGCGCCAAACGCCGGCCCGGGCGGAATCAGTTTTCCATCCTTATCGAACCTCATAGGAGCAGCCATCAGGTCATCTCCGTCGGGTTGCTCGGCGACTTGCGGCCGGGGCCACGCTTCGCGCTGTTTCCACGTGCCTGAAGAGCCGGCTGCTGGAAGTGGCCCTGTAGCGGTACAGAGCCCGGCATGGTGCTGCCGCTACTGCCGCCGTCCGGCGCCCCACTGTGTTGTGAGCCGGCCGTTGGGCCGCCTTTCACGCTGGCGAAGTTCGCCTGCAAGTGAGCGCCGAGCGGGTTCATATCGTTCACCTGCTCTGCTCGGCACTCGGAGAGTTCGGTACACCACCCTTCTTGCCGGCGAGGCCGGCGGATACATCTGATTGAAGTCGGGAACCCACGTAGGTTCTCCTTTCTGCGGCACGGTGGCCGCGTGGTCAGTCGGTGGTCAGTAACACCCGGCGGAAGCCGGGAATCGGGTTGTCTCTTTGAGGCTGTTCTCTAGGAGCGATGCCGGTTAGCGCCGGTTACTGCCGCTCCGCTCCTGCTCGACAAGCCGGAGGTCACTGGTTCGATCCCAGTACCGCCCATCGCACGACTAACGCGCTGGACCTCCGCCTAGGTGGCCGTTTAGGGCAGGTGAAGCACTCGAGTATCGCTTCGAAACTGGGCTAGGTTTCGCGAAGGGGCGCGCCGAGAGTTCAATCCCCGGCCTACCCCCAGGGAGACCGCTGCGGCGCGCCCCTTGTTTCTGGGTCCGCGACCCAAGGCCAGTTCGCTAGCGCCGGCATCGGGTACCAATGCCGGTGAGGGAGCCGCCGCCGCTAAGGCGGATCCTCTCCCCCCGGCGGCTCCCTCACCTTCTGTTCACGTTCCCGCGTCGGGTTAGCTGATCGTCAAGGTCGTGTTAGGAGTTTTTGAAGGATTCAGGCGGCCAGGCAGGATCCGGCCGTGGCTGCGTGATCTCGGGCGGATTCGTGCCAGGGGTATCGGGTCCTGTCGTGGCAACGGCCGCTCATCCGGTGAGGCTTCAAGGCACGCCGGCAACCCCTGACCCGGCGCTACACCGGTCCGTGGTCAGTACACCCGACGGAAGCCGCGAATTCGCCGTTCCGCGCCTTTCGTTTATCGCTGCTCACTTCGTCAGGACGTGCTGGTCTGGCTGGTGACTCCGGCGCGGCGAAGCTCGGCGACTGTGTGCACTTTCATACGGCTGTTTCGCCGTCTCGGTCGTTGGGCATTCGAAAAATTCGGAGTTTCGTAGAAGGAGGGAGCGTGAGATGCCAGACGTCAAGAGATTCTCGGTGGGGCTGATCGACGTCGCTGAGCGATTCGCGGACGTCGTTGACGCCGCAGAGGGCAGGGGTAACAGGAAGAACGGTTCTGGCGCGAAATGGTTGATCTTGCCGGCGGCCGGGGCGGGCGCGTACGCGTTGGCCACCAGCAGCTCGAGCTTTGCGCGTCAAGCGAGAAGGCTGATCGGTCGAGCAAAGGACCGCGCGACCGATCTGCCCGACGCCGACTTGTTGAACCGCGTCAAGGACGCGACCGGTACGACCGCGCAGAGCTCGCCTGGCAGTCGCAGCAGCTCGCAGAGCTCGTCTGGGAGTCGCCGCAGCTCGTCTCAACGGCGCCGGAGGTCCGCCTCAACCGGTCGCCGCAAGGCGAGGTCGGGATAGGCGAGCTGGATCAGGCGCCTCTCGGTGGATTGTGAGCAACCTGTTGGTTCCTCAGCCGAACAACGGACGACGCGTTTAGGTGAGGGGCCGCGATTCCCTGGCCGCATAAGGAGCGGCCCCTCACCCCGAAGTCCTTCCCCCAGACGGTCAGGTCTTTGCAAGGCGAGTGTCAAGACTCGCTCACGACATGCTTCGAGGCTGGTTCGCGTCCTGAGGCAATCACATTCCGGGAGCCGCTCCACGACTCGCTTCGCGCGTATCTGCCGCCGCATGTTCTCCCCCTGGCACGACGCCTAAAGGCGAGGTTTCATCAAAGACCGTGAGGGAACGCGGTCGTCGTGAGGAATTTGCGTGTTTCCGTCTGGAGGGCTGATGCAGATGTTAGAGCGAACGCGAACTGGTTTACGAGAGATGCCATCGAACGCCGCCTGGCTCCTGTCTCGGGTATCGACGAAGTCACTCGGAGAGGCACGCGACCAGGGGCGGAAGGCGACGGCAGCCGTGGTCGATGCCGCCCCGGTTGGCGACTCAGTCGAGATCCGCGCGAGGCGCGCGCGTGACGCCGCGGAGCGCGCTCGAAAGGCCGAGGAACGAGCAGTTGAGGCCGCGCGCGAGTCCAAGGCGCTCGCCGACCGCGCGCGCGTGGTGAGCGAGCGTGGTCGCGCCAGCGTGAAGGAAGTCGACCGCGAGACGGCTCGGCAGGTGAAACAGCGTGTCGCCGAGGCTCAGAAGGCGGCCGAGGAGTCCGTCAAACGCGAGCGTCAAGCCGCCGAGGCGGACGCCGAAGAGCTGCGGCTAGAAGTCGAGGAAGAGGTCGAGGACGAGATCGCGGAAGCAGAGAGCGATGCGGAGGCGTCCCAGCGCCGAGCCGAGGAGCTCGTCGAGGACGCGACCGAGGCGCTGGCGGAGGCAAGGCGTCTGGCTGAAGAGGCCGCCGAAGCGGCGCGCTCAGCCGCGCAGGAAGCGGATCGGCAAGCCCAGCAGCTCCAAACGGAGGCGAAGGAGACGGCGAGCCACGCGGAGGCGCGCGTGAAAGCGGCGGAAGAACTGCGCGATCGCGCGGCGGCAACCGCGAGACACGCCGCGCGCGAGCTCGATCGGGAGACGCCGGACGGCGGTCTCGATGCCTACAAGAAGCAGGAGCTCGTCGAGCTCGCGGCCAGCATCGGGATCGGGAACCGGACGAACATGACGAAGGACGAACTCGTCGACGCCATCACGAAGGCCGCTCGTCGGCGGGCGAGGCAAGGAGCGAGCGTATGAACTTTCTTCGCACAAAGACTGAACCGGACCGGGTTCTCGACACGGTTGGAGACTCGCTTGCGGCTCTCAGGGGCGGCGTGGACAGGAGCAAGCTTTTGAAGGCTGGGTTGATTGCCGGGGCTGTCGCCGCAGCCACGGCGGGTAGCGCCGCCATCTCGTCGATCCGGCGCCGCACGGAGGGGAACAGTTCGTGAGGCGACGTCGTGTCGGAACGCAGACTCCAGTCGCGCTGACCGCTGCGGTCGATCCCCGCAGACACCTCTCCGAGGGAGCACTTGTTCAGGCCTCCGTTCGTGCGCGCCTGCTGGGCATCCCGCTCTTGCGGCTGGACGCAACCGTGGTACTCATGCCCGCCGCGATCAGGGCGCCGTCCTCGGCACTCGCCGCGGGAAACGGCTTGGCCGAGGCGGTACGCAGCATCAATGAAGGAGCAGAAGTGCTCGACCACGTGCGCCAGAACGGGAGGCCCTGACAGCGCCCGCGTGGAGACAAGGACGCGACAGCCCGCCGCGTCTTAGGACGTGATGGGAGCTTCGACCGCGCGACGGAAGGCTTCGACCGCGAGGTCGGTTTCCTCGTCGCCCGTCTGCCAGTTGGACACCGAGACTCGGATCGCCTTTCGTCCGTTCCACGTCGTGCCGCTCAGCCAGACGTCGCCCGAGGCCTGAACGGACGCGAGCACGCGATCCGTTGTCTCGTCTTCCTCGAAGCAGAAGAGCACCTGATTCAGAACGACATCGTTCAGCACGCGGACACCCCGAAGCTCCGTGATCTGGTCGGCGAAACGTCGTGCCTGGGTGCAACCACGCTCGACGAGCTCGACGAGCCCTTGGCGTCCGAGCGACCGAAGCGCCGCATAGACCGCGAAGCCGCGAGCACGCCGCGAGAACTCCGGGACCCAATCGACCTGGTCGCGCACGCGCCGCTCGCCTTTGTCCTGGATCAGGTACTCGGCTTGCACCGTCATCGCCCTCCGATGGGACTCCGGATGGGCGCAGAGCACGATCCCCGAGTCGTACGGCACGTTGAGCCACTTGTGCGCGTCCGTCGTCCACGAGTCCGCCCGCTCCAGCCCCAAGACCAGGTGGCGAAGCTCAGGCGAGACGGCGGCCCAGATCCCGAAAGCGCCGTCGACATGGAGCCACGCACCGGCGTCCTCGCCGAGATCCGCGATGTCGGAGAGCGGATCGAAGGCGCCGGTGTTCACTTCTCCCGCCTGGGCGCAGACGATTGTCGGCCCATCGCCCTGAGCCAGCTCGCGGGCGAGAGCGTCGACGCGAATCCGCCCCTGGTCGTCCGCATCGACGACGGTCGGTGCGCCGAGGCCGAGCAGGCGCAGCGCCCGGTCGAGTGTCACATGACGCTTGGCGCCGGCGAGCACCCGGATCCGCGGAGCGCCCTGCAGCCCGTCATGCCCGACGTCCCACCCGACCTCGTCGAGAACGTGGAAGCGCGCGGCGGCCAGTCCGGTCACATGCGCCATCTGTGTGCCGGTGACGAAGCCGATCGAGGCGTCCGTCGCTAGACCGAGCAGGTCGACGATCCACTCGCGTGTCACCTGCTCGACGACCGACGCGGACGGTCCACCGACATACAGGCCCGCGTTCTGGTCCCACGTCGACGTCAGCCAGTCGGCGGCAAGGGCGGCGGGCAGTGCGCCGCCGATCACGAAGCCGAAGTAGCGCCCGCTGCCCAGCGCCACGACGCCCGGATCGGCCGCCGCCGCCAACTCGCTCACAACCTGCTGGGCGTCGACCGGCTGGTCGGGTAGCGGGCCGCCGAGTGCCTCGCGCAGCTCCTCCGGGGTTATGTCGGGAAAGACCCGACGATGGTCGAGTGACTCGACGTAGTCCGCCGCGATCGCAGCGGTCTGCTCGAGAAGCCGGCGGACATCGTCCACGTATCGACTCTATTGATCTGTCTCCATCCTGCGCTTGTGAAATCGAGGGGCCTGCGAGATGCTGGCTCCATGGTGCGCGTCTGGCGGCGGTTGACTGAGCTGACGCGCTCGTTCGGCGCGGTCTCCCGCAACGAACGTCTTCGGCGCGTCGAGCTCGCCTACGCGAGCTCCGTCGCGAGCGAAACCGCCTACCTCGTCGCGCTCGGCGTCTTCGCCTACGAGGCGGGCGGACCGCTCGCCGTCGGCATCGTCGGTCTCATCCGCATGCTTCCCGCGGCGCTGGCCACGCCCTTTGCGGCGCTGCTCGGCGACCGCTACAGCCGCGAACGAGTGCTGCTCTTCATCGCGCTCGGCTCCGCACTCGCGCTCGCGAGCTCGGCGGTCGTCTTCTATCTCGGTCCACTCGAGGGCCTCATCTACGCGCTCGCGGCGTTCCACGCCGCCGTCTCGACCCTGCTGCGCCCGGCGCTGGCGGCGCTCGTTCCCTCGCTCGCGACGACGCCGAGAGAGCTTGTGGCCGCGAACGGAGTGTCCATGGCGCTCGAGAGCGTCGGCATGCTGATCGGCCCCGTCCTCGGCGGCGTCCTTGTCGCCGTCGCGAGCCCCGGGCTCGCGTTCGTCTTCGGTGCGGCCGCGTACCTGCTTTCGATGCTTCTGCTCGTCCAGGTCCAGGTCGAGGGGCCGCGCGTCATCGCAGCTGCTCCGGATGCGCCTCGAACCCGAGACGCTCTCGTGGCCGGGCTGCGAGCCGTCGCGACCCAGGCGAACCCGCGATTGATCGTGGCGCTCGTCGGCGCCCAGACGCTCGTGCGCGGAGCGCTGAACGTGCTCATCGTGGTCGCCACGTTTCGACTCCTCGAGGTCGACAGCGCCTGGGTCGGCTACCTGACCGCTGCGATCGGAGCAGGCGGCCTGCTCGGAGCGGTCGTCTCGCCCGCCCTCACGGGGCGCCGCCTCGCCGTTCCGTTCGGCGTCGGGCTCATCCTCTGGGGAGCGCCGATTGCGCTGATCGCGGTGTGGCCGAACCCGCTCGTCGCCCTCGTCCTTCTCGCCGTGGTGGGCTTCGGAAACAGCGTCGAGGACGTGGCGATGTACACGCTTCTGCAGCGCATCGTCCCGGATGACCTCCTGACGCGAGTCTTCGGCGTTGTGTTCGCCTTCGCCGTCGTCGGCCTGGGGATCGGCTCGATCGTCGCACCGGGCCTCGTTGCTGCGTTCGGTGTTCGCGGCGCGCTGATCGCAACCGGGTCTTTCCTCGTCGTCGCCACGCTGCTCGCCTGGCGGCGGCTGCGGGCCATCGACGCGGTTGCCCTTCCACCGACCCGCGAGCTCTCGCTGCTGAGCGCGGTTCCGCTGTTCGAGCCGCTCTCCGTCGCCGCCAAGGAGCATCTGGCCTCTCGGCTCGGCTCGCGGAGGGTTCCCGCGGGCGCCGCTGTCGTTTCCGAGGGCGAATCGGGCGACTACTTTTACATCGTCGTCGCAGGCGAGGCCGACGTCACGATTCGCGGCAAGCAGGTCCGAACCCACGGCCCCGGCGACCACTTCGGCGAGATCGCGCTCATCCGGAACGTCCCTCGGACGGCAACGGTTACCGCTCGGAACGACATGGAGCTCTCCACGATCAAACGCGACGACTTCCTCGCTGTCGTCACGGGGCATCCCGCCGTTCGCGCTGCCGGCGAGGAGGTCGTGAGTGAACGGCTGGCGACGTCGGGCGAGCCCGCACAGCCGCTGGCGTCCCGGTAGCGCGGCCCAGGATCACGTTTCACCCGCCCGAGTCCGGGTAGAGCCTCCACTAGCACTGGTCCGCGTCTAGGGGGAGAACCCATGTCCAAGTTCGGACTCAGGGCTGCGGGCGCTGTTGCAATTCTCGTGCTCGGATCTTTCGCCGCCGGCGGCGTTGTCGCGGCGACTCGATCGAGCGACGAGCGTGCGCTCGAGCCCATACGTCAGCCTGCCAACCGCAGCGTCGAGTGGCGGGTCAACGACCTACTCAGGAGAATGACGCTCGAGGAGAAGCTCGAGCAGATCCAGCTGCTTCCCGACTTCCTGGTCACCGAGGCCGAGGTGCGCAAGGGCCTCGGCTCGGTCCTGAGCGTCACGGACGCAGCACGGATCCGACAGCTCCAGCGAATTGCCGTCGAGGAGTCGCGACTCGGGATCCCGATGCTCTTCGCGTTCGACACGATCCACGGCTTCAGAACGGTGTTCCCGATTCCGCTCGGCGTCGGCGCGAGCTTCGATCCACAGGTTGCGTTCGACGATCATCGTTTCGGCGCGCGCGAGTCAGCCGCCGTCGGCCTCAAACAGACCTACGCGCCGATGGTCGACGTGTCGCACGAGCCGCGCTGGGGCCGGATCGCCGAGGCCGCGGGCGAGGACCCGTACCTGAACTCCGTCCTCGCGGCCGCACGCGTCAAGGCGATTCAGGGGAACGACTACAGCGAACGCGACAAGCTCGTCGCGAGCCCAAAGCACTTTGCGGCGTACGGCCAGCCCGAGGCCGGCCGTGACTACAACACGACCGACATGTCGGAACAGCGGCTGTGGAACTTCTACCTGCCGCCGTTCAAGGCCGCGCTCGATGCCGGCGCCGACACGGCGATGTGCGCGTTCAACGCGCTGAACGGCGTGCCCGCGTGCGGCAACGACTACCTGATGAACGAGATCCTCAAGGACGAGTGGGACTTCGACGGTTTCGTCGAGAGCGACTGGACGGCGGTCGCCGAGCTGCGTGCCTGCCCGCCCAGGAATCCCGACTCCGGGGAGTGCGGCCACGGAGTGGCCGCCGACGGTCCCGACGCTGCGGCGCTCGCGCTCAACTCCGGCGTCGACTCCGAGATGACGAGCACGCTCATCCGGGACTTCGGCGCCCAACTCCTGCGCGAGCGGCGGATCTCGATGAGGCGGATCGACGACGCGGTGCGCAGGATCCTCCGCGTCAAGTTCCGCGCGGGCCTGTTCGAGAACCCGTACTCCCAGTTCACGCCCGCTGAGGCCGAGGCCCAGATGCTGCGGCCGGATGCTGTCGCCGCGGCCCGCAACGCTGCGAGCCGGTCGATGGTGCTGCTCCGCAACGAGGGTGGAACCCTGCCGTTCGATCCGGCCAAGAAGACGGCCGTGATCGGGCCGCTCGCCAAGAACCAGCACGACATGCTCGGCCCGTGGTGGGGCGCCGGGCGTGACGGCGACGTTGTGAGCGTCTTCGACGGCATCGCACAGCAGAGCCCCGGCGCGACGTTCGCCCAGGGCTGCACGCTCTCCAACACGGAGCCGCCGCACACCGATCCCGAGGGCTGTGGATCGGACGCGGGCTTCG
>Ga0081538_10003737_pt1 | contig 14254 bp, 10 predicted proteins | sample TabmetS5T2R1_FD_71022 | JGI IMG/M metagenome (GOLD analysis project Ga0081538, IMG submission 71022) | Tabebuia heterophylla rhizosphere microbial communities from the University of Puerto Rico - S5T2R1 | ecosystem: Host-associated > Plants > Roots > Rhizosphere ... | reverse complement strand
CTCGCCGTCATCATCGCCGAGGCGCAGACGACCCTCGCGCGCGAACGCGGCGCCGCTGAGTATCGGGAAAGTATCGGGGTTTGCCTGGACGCCGCCCAGCAAATGCGGCGGCTCACCGAATCGCTACTTCAACTCGCGCGCTTCGATGCCGCCCAGGACCCCATGCGCCGCAGCCCTGTCGATTTGGCGGAAAGCGCGCGCGTCTGTGTCGGACGCATAAACCCGCTTGCCGAAGAGCGCGGCATCCAAATCCACTGCGATCTCGGCCCAGCTAAGACTCTCGGCGACGCCGACCGCCTGGGCCAGCTCATCACCAACCTTCTAACCAATGCCATCCACTACAACAAGCCGAACGGCGAGATTCGCATCAGCACCGGCAGGGAAAACGGTCGCACAGTTTTAACCGTCGCCGACAGCGGACAGGGAATTGCGGCTGAAGATCTTCCCCATGTTTTTGAGCGCTTTTACCGGGCCGATAAGTCGCGCTCCCGCGCCGAAGGCCGAAGCGGCCTAGGCTTGGCCATCTGCACAGCCATCGTGGATAGCCACGGCGGGAGCATCGACGTGTCGAGCGAGCTCGGCATCGGCACGACCGTCACGGTGCGGCTACCGGCTTTGGCTGCGGGCTAATTCCCTAACAAAATTTCCAGTTATATCGCCCGCTCTTGACACGGACGCCGGGTATAATACTAGACTCAAGCGTTATGAAATTTCTCTCCCTGTTCTTGGCCATAGTGTCGGTTTTTCTTTCCTCGTCGGCCATCGCGGCATCAGTGGGTTTTTATGCCGGCAGCTTCGATCCTCCGACCGAATCTGAAATAAGAATGATGCGCTGCGCTTTGGGCGATGCCGATCTGCATCGAACCTGCGCCGAAATCGGAAAACAGATTTCGCGTTTGGTCGTGGTGGTGCGTGAAGACGGGGAAAAGGATGCCTTGGCGTCTACCAGAGAACGAGCATTGATGTTGAGGGCAGCGCTGCAAAAGCACAGCGATCGGCTTGAAATCGTGGCCGCCAACACGGCGCAAGCGGAGGAAAAAAAGCGAGCCCTCGTCGAGGACAACAACATTGCCCAGCTGTTCCAGATCGTCCCCGCAGCATCTCATAAAGAGTCGCGCGTAGCGCCGACGAGCCAAGACTCCAAGACGGTATGGCTGAGCTTTCCGCTCGAGGAAGGTGCCAACTCTAAAAACTCGGCGGTGGATCGTTCAGGCAGCTTCGGGACCACAGCGGTGATAGAGAAATTGGGCCTGTATCAGGAGATTAGTCCGGATCTCGCCGATCTGCAAAAGTCCTTGTTTGAAGAAGGGTGGAGAGATTTTCTAAGGGATCTAAAGTTGGCTTGTCCCATGAACGTAAATCAGAAAGATTGCTCTGAGCTGGCATCCCATTGGGAAGGCATTTCCATTACAACGACGGATGACTCCGTAAAAAGAACGGATCGCACGAAATCCGCAGCCGGGGTTCCGCTGCTCTTTAACGCATCCCAATCCGAGGACCGTTGGGCCGAGAAATTTGTTCAAACCGCGTTGCAATTTGTTCAAGGGTCTGAGGCATACGATAGACTCAAACCGGTGGCAGACGATATGGCCGCGAGAGTTATTCAAGGTTACCCCTACGGTAGACTGCCTCATCTTCGGACCGTCACGATCAAAAGGAACACTTCATCGATCCCATCCTTCAAAGTCAGCCAAAAGCCTGTCGCCTGCTCCACGCCCCAAGGTTCATACACTTTTGATATGGATCAGTATCTCGCGGATCGGTTTCCAAGGGCTTTTTCAGCTTTCTTGAACGATGGAGCACGCCGGCGCTCCAGTTTGCCGGTCGATCTGTATGTGCACAACCACCCCGTCGAAGAGGCCTATGAATTACACCGACGCGCTGGATATGCGAGTTTCTATTTTCTCCAGACCCGGCGCGGTCAACAGCACCGCGACATCTACCTGGCGGTAAAGTCGCGGCCCCTCGCCTACCGGCTGGTCCTAACCAGCGTGCGGGGCAATGACCGGCGGGCCAACGTCCTTTGTCAAATTCACCGTACCAACATTTTTTCCAATTACCGCCTGGTCGAGTCCAGACAGGAACAGCCGCTGTTTGTGTTTAATCCCACGGGGAATTCGTTGAGACTTAACGAGAAGGACTGGCTGCTTTTCGGTTTTAAAGGAAACTGGTCAAGAAGGTTGCGGGCGCAAAATTGGCAGCAACAGCCTCTGGTAAGCGAGGGATTGGATATCGATCTTTTTACCCATCCGACGATTTCTCACAAGATCGTGGTCGCGCGCAACGTCTTCGGCGATGACGGGTTGATCATTTTGAATGCTTTTTACCGTAAGGGCGGCCGTCAGGTCCTTTACTTGGGAACCGCAGGAGCCATCGCCGACTATCAAATTGGCGATGTAGTGATTCCCAACGTGTTTACGGATCGCCACCACAATATCGTGCCTTTTCAGAAAAATATGGCCGGCGATTATCAGTCTGAACTGGCCAGTTTGCTCAATCTCCACGGCAAAAAAAAGCACGGTTGGGTGCAATCCCTCTTTGATGAAACTAGAGACTTGCTCCTGGACTGGGGCGCCAAGTCGGTTGTTTCAGTCGATATTGAAGGGATTTATCTGGCCAGGTTTGCTCAGGCTCATCCCGATCTCAGGATCGCGGCTTTGTTCGTCATGTCAGACCAGACCATGGGTGATATGACGATAGAAGACACCAACGCCCTGCGCGGTCTTATCGATGATTCTGTCGATAAATTAATGGCTTTCTTTTTTGCTAACGTCATAGCGCCAAAGCCATCCCACGTCCATCAGTGACGACGGCATATGTTAAGCCGAGAAGAATGGAAGTTGGTTGATAACACGTCTCCAGGATATGTCGGCCAGCGCCGCAATGCTCTCTGGGCCGAGCGAGATATTCACTACGGTAAAGGAAATTGGCAGACGGTTTGGCTTGTGGCCGGTCACTATTTCGAATACCAGGAGGCCTGCAGTCTTTACGAAGACGCCTATCTTGAATATTTTAAGAAGCGCCCCGAGCTTTTGGAGTTTTTGTTGGAAGAGGCTTCGGACGTCTATGATGATGATCCCAGCAACGTGGAGTCGGGCTTAGACTATTCAAAACGGGGCGACATTAGAACCCACATACAGGACATCGCGATTAGAAATTGCGTCAAACGTTTCGGTAGGGAATTCAAAGGAAGCCGATTGATTCAAATTCGAGACCGAATCGGCGAGCATCCTTTAAGCCTGGCGCTTTCGCCCGGGCAAGTTCCGTTTCACAAACCGGATCTCGTATCCAATCCCGATAATTTAGCCGAAATCAGAAGCAAAGCCTGGTGGTTGCCCTTGAGTGTTGAAGATTTTTATCAACGCGCCAAAAGATTAGTGGTAAAAAGCCAGCCCTGACAATACGCCGCTTATTACCGCAGCACGTTGAGGTCGCGGCGGGCCTTTTCGAGAAAACTGTAATCGACGATCTGGGCGACGGTGAACGGCTGGGCGACTTTTGAATCCTCCCGCACCAGGTCGATCATCAATTGCATCCCTTCGGGCTTGGCCGACATGTCGCGGGTAACGCCGCGGCCGAGTTGACTGAGCATTTCTTCCCCCAACCGCCGATCGTTAAGCTTCCATTGCTTGAGAATGATATTGATCACCTCGTCGCGATTGCGGTTGTCTAAACTGAAAATAAGTCCCCGAAGGGTAGCGCGCACCAAGCCATAGACCTCCTCGGGACTCTCCTGGATTTTCTTCACCGAGGCGCCAAAGCCGTTCTGCGGAAAGTTGACGATATCGCCGACGAATAGCAGCTCGTGATAACCTTTATCTACGGCGATGATGTTTTCCGGCACGCCGAGCAGCGCCGCGTCCACCGCGCCGGTTTCCAAGGCGGCGACCCGGTTCCCTCTAAGGGGAACGACCGCCACGTCGCGGCCCGGCTCGAGGCCGAAATGCTTGAGCGCCAAGTCCGCCATCAGACTTGCGGTTCCACCGGGCGTGCTGCCGCCGATCTTTTTTCCCTTGAGCTCGCGCGCCGAGCGGATTTCTTTTTTACTCACGAAAGACTGCAGCGGACGATCTACCGCGCAGGCCAGTATTTTGGCGGGAGCGCCGCGAACGATGGTCTGGATAATGCCGTTGACGGCGGCGCTGTAGTCGAGGTCGCCGCGCACGAAGGCGGCGTTAACGGCCTGGGTAGCCATGAAAATCATCTCGAGATCGATTCCCTGGTCGCGATAGAATCCCTTGTGATAGGCAGCATGGAAAGGCAGAAAACCGATGTTGGTGGACTGGATCCCCATCCTGACCTTTTTCAGCGTCGTTTGCGCATGAACAATTCCATCCGAGGCAACGACGACGAAGATCAGAAACCCAATAGCGCACACGTTCATTTTTTGAACTCACCTTCTACCCAATTTAAGCGAAGCCGCTCTGTATAAATCCATCTCGACGTGTATTTGACAAAGCTACCTCATTCAGTAACCGGCAGTAACATAACTTATTCCAAGCTCGACAAGAATGTCCAGCATCGAGAGAGGCCGTCGCTGTTGCCGATTCCTGGGCAGAAGCGTAAAGCCAAATAGTTTGATATCGGACTGGAAATCGCATAGGTTTTCTCCGCCGGCAGGTTAAAACGCTAACTTGAATTCGGAAAGGACTCGATTATGCCACGTCAGTATAAAGTGATCTCCGGTGATGGCCACATCGACCTCAACCCTGATGTTTGGCGAGGACGGGTTGCGGCGAAGTGGCGCGACCGGGCGCCCAAGCGCGTCAAAATGCCCAACGGGTCCGATGCCGTGGTCGTCGATGGTGGTAAACCCAATACTATCGGTGTCACCCGCAGCGTGCGCGTCGCCCACGAGGATATGGGCAAGCAGGTTCCGACGTTCGAAAACAGCGCCGGCACCGGGACGCCACAGCAGCGCGTGCGCGAGCAAGATCAGGACGGCATCGAATGCGAGGTGTTGTTTTCGCAGATTTCATCAGTGCTGCGGCAAGCCAGGGAAGACGATTTTTACCGCGAGCTGGTCCGAGCCTACAACGAGTTCTTGGCCGAGGAGTACATGGCCGCCGCCCCCGACCGTTTGATCTGCATGGGTACGATTCCAATCACTGGTATCGATGATGCGATCAAAGAGTTGGAGCACTGCGCCAAGCTTGGCTTCAGAGGCGTAAAGCTCGAACGCTATCCAGGCGGTAAGAGTTATCCAACACCCGAGGACGACAAGTTCTGGGCGGCCGCGCTTGATCTAAGAATGCCGCTTACTAATCACAATGACGGTAATATGGGCTCAGGCAGGGGCCAGCCGGATTTTCTTTATCCTAAGGAGCCGGGGCCCGATATTCATCAAAAAGAGGCGTTTAGATTTTTCACTCGCTTTACCAACCCTTGTATGACCGCGCCGCTGCAGATGGCGTTTGCCGGTGTCTGGGACCGTTTTCCCAATCTCGCTTTTTACTGGGCGGAAACGATGATCGGCTGGCTCGAGTACGGCTTGTGGCAGGTGGATGACCACTACGACCGTTATATCGGGATGATTCATGACCACTGGGGTCTCAATCGTCTGGAACGGAAACCGAGCGAATACATCAGGGAACACTGCTACTGGGGCTTTCTGCACGATCCTGTAGGAGTCAAGCGCCGCGATTGCATCGGCTACGATAAACTAATTTGGGGCACCGACTTCGCCCACGCGGCGAGCGAGTTCCCGAACTCGGTGAAGGTGATGGAAAAGGACTTTGCCGGCGTACCGGAAAATGAAAAATGCGCCATGCTGGTCGATAACACGGTAAGGTTTTTCCACTTGAATCATTAACTGACTGCATTCTTACGTTGAACCTTGAACTCTTTTGCCGCGGTTCAAAGTTCAACGTTCAAGGTTCAAAGTAAAGGCTCAAAGACAAAATGCGGAGGCTAAGCCGTGAGCGATGTAGGAAATACCCATGAGGATCTCGAGCGGTTTCTTGCCGAGCACCATCTCGTTGGCGCCGGGCTTCGACGCGAAGGGAGGGCGGCGCCGCGCACAGGCAACACGGCAGCCCATTGGGATTGGGAAGGGATCTACAACGGTCTGATGCGCTCGGGGGAGATCGTCACCGTCGGTCCCGGCGGCATGACGGGCATGCGCTCCGTGGTCGGCATTGAGGCGCGCAATTTTCCGATCTGGATGAACGCGCAGATTCTGATGCCCGGCGAGCGCACCCAGGCCCACCGCAACCTGCGCAGCGAAACGCGATTGGTTTGCCAGGCACCCAAAGAAGCGATCTTCGTATGCGAGTACGAATCCTACCCAATGGAGCGGGGCGACGTCGTCATCAGTCCGCCGTGGACATTTCACGATCACTGGAATCTGGGCAGGACGCCGGCGATCTGGATCGACGGCTACGACAATGGCTACAATCCCAACGTGAATATCAACGAACGGCTGCCCAATGACGCGCCGTACGAGGAGATCAAAAAACCTGCCGGATACGGGGAAAGGACGCTGGGGCACGTCCGGCACATGGCGGACGGCGTTCCATTCCCCCTGCCGCCGATGCGTTATCCCTGGAAGGACACGGAAGCCGCGCTCGCGGCGATGCGCGAGGCCAGCGAGAGTGATCCGCACGATGGCATTCTGCTTATGCTGGCCAGCCCGGTTGATGCTGGACCCACGCTGCCGACCATCGCCTGGCAGGCACAGCTTTTGTCGGCGCGGCAGAAGACTCTACCGCACCGGCATAACAGCACGACCTTTTACTTTGCGTTTGAGGGTTCAGGGGCCGTTATCATCGAAAGCGAGCGGCTGGAGTATCACCAAGGCGACATCTTCGCCGTGCCGGCCTGGAAGTGGCATCACCACGAGAACACCCAGAACGATGATACCATTCTGTTCTCCATCGACGATTGGCCGGCGATGAAGAAGCTCGGTTTCTACATGAAAGAAACGGCGCGAGGACTTTAGTAGGGGTGGGGTTTCAAACCCGCCCATCAAAGCTTCTTGTTGGGCTATGAAAAACGTCAGACAACTTTTCAAATCCTGCAATATTTTACAGATGAGTCCTTTGTCCTGTCGCATCAATCGAGACTCTAAATAGGTCGCCACTTGGAAGACAGTTTTTCAGCCAGCCCGTCACCTGATGTGCACGCCGCTCGTAGCGGCGGCGGCAGCGCCGACAAGCCCAAGGTCAAACTTGCGATGCGCCTGGAAGGCCTGTGTAAAACCTATCCCGGTAGCGCTCAGCCGGCGGTCAAAGATCTCTCTCTGGACGTGTATGATGGTGAAATCGTAACCTTGCTCGGTCCCAGCGGCTGCGGCAAGACCACCACTCTACGGATGGCAGCGGGTCTGGAAATCCCCGATCTGGGAGATATCTTCTTTGGCGACACCGCAGTTGTGATGACTTCCAGAAGGTTGTGTGTGCCGCCCGACAAACGCAACGTCGGCATGGTATTTCAATCCTATGCCATCTGGCCGCACATGACGGTTGCGGAGAATGTCGCTTTTCCTCTCAAAGCACGGAAGTTTCCACGCCGGGAAATCGGCGAGCGCGTCCGGCGTGTCCTGGAACTCGTCGGCATGGCCGGATTCGAGAACCGGCCCGGGCCGCTGTTGAGCGGCGGGCAGCAACAACGCGTGGCGTTCGCGCGGGCGCTGGTTACTGAACCTCGGGTGCTATTGCTGGATGAGCCGTTTAGCAATCTGGACGCCAAGTTGCGCGAGCAGATGCGCATCCGGGTGAAACTTCTACAAAGGCAGCTGAACATTGCATTGCTATTCGTCACTCACGATCAAATCGAAGCGCTCAGCCTGTCGAATCGCATCGCGCTCATGAACTTTGGCGTCGTGCAGCAACAGGGCGATCCGCGGCTGCTTTACGAGCAACCCGTGAACGAATTCGTGCGTGACTTCGTCGGCCGCACGCTGTTGTTTAAGGGTACGGTGCAGTCCAGCAATCCCAGTGGTCAACTGGCCATCGCCCTCGCAGGCGCGCCGGATTGCAGCCTCTTTGGGCGCACCTACGACCCGGAGAGCATCAAGACCGGCTCATCGGTCTACATCGGCGTCCGTCCCGAAGATATTGAAATCGAATTGGCGGGAAGCTCTGAAGTGCCGTCGGGCATGATCGCTGGCACGGCGCAGGCTGCGCTATTCGTGGGCGAACGAATCGAATACCAGGTGCAGATCGAGGGCCAAGGCGAAATTTTGATCTACGGCGAGCGTCATAATCCTATCGCGGAAGGCAGCAGAGTCTGGCTCAAGCTGCGGCCGGACGGGCACACTGCCTGGGCATCCGACTGGTCGCATAAAGAGGACGGAGCGTAAAAAACTTGGACGGTAGTGCGGTAGAGCTGCAACCAAAGAGAGGAATTTGACCACGAAGCACGCAGCACGGCTCCGCCGCAACGAGGATGGAGGATCGAGGATAGCGAATCGAGCCGAGAAGAGGTTCGGTACTGTGCTGTAGCGTATTGAGAATCCGAGAGAACTTGGAAAAGGAGAAGACGATGCTCACAACAAACCGGGGGTGGCACGGTGGCGAAGCAGTCGGCAAGCTCTGCAGAGCGATACAGACTCTTTTATCGACGCTAGGGCTCTCATTCTTTTTCGTCGCTACGGCCCACGGTGCTCAAGCGGCGGCAACCTTCGAAACAGAATGGTCCAAGCTCATCGCCGCGGCTAAACAAGAGGGAACGCTCTCCATTGCTTCCGGCGGGGCACCGTCACGGCAATACCGGCCCGTTGCCGACGCCTTCACAAAAAAATTCGGCATTAGAGTCGAAGTTTCGACGGGTAACGCGACGGATACGGTCAACCGGGTGCTGGCGGAGCGCAAGGCCGGCAAATATACCGTCGATGTCGCTCTGATCAGCTCGCGAGAAAACAACCAGCGGCTGGTTCCGTCGGAATCCTTAGTTCCATTCGCCCCTTTGCTTATGCATCCCGAAGTACTCGACAAATCCGCTTGGTTTCTCGGCCGTCATTGGTACGCCGACAAGTTTTCAAAATTTACGTTCATTTACCATGCGACAAAAGAGGATCAATACGAATCGTGGTACAACACGGACAAGATCACTGCCGCCGACATCGCGACCATCAAACAGCAACCCGACTTCTTCGATGCGCGATGGAAAGGGAAAATCGCCGGCCAGGGTATGGGCGACCCTTCCGGAATACGCCAGATGATCGATAGCTACTTCGAACCCGACCGCGGTCCGGAATGGGTACGCACCTACCTGCTCAGCGCCGGGGTCACGTTCACGGACGACCGGCGCATCCTCGAAACCTGGCTCGTAAGCGGCCGCTATCCGCTTCAGGCGATCGCCACGGGGACCGAGGAGTATAATCTGCTGGCAAAAAAGGGGTTGCCGATCAAACAAGTTCTTCTGCCGAAACAGATCGGTTTGATTCGTGCCGGCGGCTCCGGCTGCTGCATATCTGCCTTTGCCAACCCGCCGCACCCCAACGCGGCAAAACTGTTCGTCAATTGGTTTCTCTCGAAAGAAGGTCAGACGCTGACCCATACTTTAATTCCAGCCATTGATCGGCAGTCGCTCCGCACCGACATTCCCATCGGCGAGGTGGTGACCGAGCAGCAGCGCGTGCCGGGAAAAGAGTATGCCTTCCCCGATGCCGATCCGGGCATGGGAGCCAAGCAAGAAGAAACACAGAAGTGGGTGTTGAAGATCTGGGAGTCGAGGCAGAAATAGGAATCGGTTTCGGGTTTCCAGTTTCGGGTCTCAGGTTTTAACTCGAAACTCGAGACACGGAACTCGAAACGCTCGAAGCGAAACCTATGAAGCAATCCCCTGCCGTAGACGAGCTTAGCATCCCGCGCAGCGTAGCGGTGCCGCGCCTGAGTCATGGCCATTTTATCATGGCGGCGGTGGTGCTCTCGCTCGGCTACTTTTTGATCTGGCCGGTCTTATTGCTGTTGATCAACAGCTTCAACGCGGCAAGCGATTGGTTCGTCGAGCCGCGCCGCTGGGGTGTGGATCATTGGGTTAACGCCTTTCACCGCCCGGGGTTGCTCAAGTCGCTGGTCAACTCTTTGTGGGTCTGGTCGCTCTCAGTGGCCGCTAGCTTTCCCATCGGCGTAGCCATTGCCTGGACTCTCGCTCGCACAAAAATTCCGTGCAGCCATACTTTGGAGTTTCTTTTCTGGGTTTCCTACATGGTGCCTTCGCTGCCCACCACGATTGCGTGGATTACTTTGCTCGATCCGGATGTCGGCATGATCAACGTCGGGCTGAAAAACTTACTGGGCTTGGAACAAGGACCTTTCAATATCTTTAGCGTTCCGGGGATCGTCTGGGCGAACTTGATGGGCCACGGGATCTCCATCAAGGTCATGTTATTGACGCCGGCCTTTCGCAACATGGACGCGACCCTCGAAGAAGCCGCGCGGGTGGGCGGCGCCGGTAATTTGCGCACGCTTTTCAAAGTGACCTTGCCGCTGATGGTGGCGCCCATGATCATGGTGTTTGCCCTGCAACTGTTGCGGGTCTTTCAATCTTTTGAAACGGAGTACTTGCTCGGCCTGCCTTTCGGGTTCTACGTTTATTCGACCAAAATCTACGCGCTGGTTCGCGACCCCGTGCCCAACTATGGCGAAGCGACCGTTTTGGCCAGCATCACACTTCTGATGATCGCCTTGATCATTCCGTTGCAACGGTGGATTCTCGAACGCCGGCGCTACACCACGATCACGGGCAGTTTTCGCCCCGGGCTGATCGATCTCGGCAAATGGAACTATGGGCTCTTTGGCCTTATCGCCATGTTGCTGGCTCTTCTCACTGTCGGGCCGATGGCAATATTGGTGTTGGGGAGTTTCATGCAGCGGATCGGCTACTTGGTATTGGGATTCACCCTCGATCATTGGCGCCTGGTTTTGACCGATCCGGTGTTTATCAAAGCGCTGCGCACAACCTTGGTGCTCGCGGGCAGCGCGGCGATCCTAAGCCCGCTCCTGTTTTCCATACTCGCGTACATCTTGGTGCGGACACGTTTGCCGGGTCGCGGCGTGCTCGATCTCATGATCTGGAGTTCCGGAGCGATACCCGGCATTCTTGCGGGTCTGGGCCTTTTGTGGCTATTTATCGGGACACCGCTGCTGAATTTTTTGTTCGGCACCATTTGGGCGCTGATCATCGTCGTGATCCTTCAGGGCAAGACCACCGGGGTGAATATCATGAAAGGGGTCTTCGTCCAGGTGGGCGCCGACATGGAGGAAGCCGCTCGTGTCGCGGGCGCCGGCTGGATCCGGACTTATTTTCGGATCTGGCTGCCGCTTTTGATGCCAACGTTGATTCTGCTCGCCGTGATGAACTTCGTAGGCGCGGCCGGCGCCACCAGCAGCATCATCCTGCTCGCTTCCCGCAATACCATGACCCTCTCCCTCATGGCTCTGGAGCTGTCAACCACTGCGGTGAGCAATCGGGAAGCCGCCAGCATCATCAGCATTTTCATCATTGTCTTTACGGTCGCCGGCGCCTTGCTGGTTCGGTCGCTGGGCCGCCGCTTCGGCATCCAGCATGGTATCCAAGCGACGCCGCCTGGTCTTGCAGCGTCTGCGCAGCCCGCTGCCGCGCCAGCGCGGGCAAGGTGATCGAGCACGAAAAAAAATGTCTCCAGTTTGAAAAAGGAGAATCTCAATGAATAAGAGCTCGTGGTTGGCGCGAGTATTGGCGTTGTGTTTCTTCATCGTCGTCGGGTTTTTCTCAACCGACGGCGCGCTTGCAGCAGAGGCACAGGAGGAATGGAAAAAAATAGTCGAAGCGGCGAAGAAGGAAGGCAAGATCGTCGCCGGCGGTCCGCCGACCGCTGTCCTGAGACAAAAATACAAGGAGACCTTCGAGAAAAAGTTCGGTCTCGAGCTGGAGTTGCTCTCGGCTCCCGGGCCGCAAAATGCCGGCAGGGCGGCGGCGGAATTCAAGGCGGGGGTTAGTTACTTTGATGTTCTCCACGGCGGTTCGGGCACCTTGGAGCCGCTGATGTACGAAAACATGCTGGCGCTATTTTCAGACTATATGGTTCTCGAAGAGGTAAAGGACCCGCGCCAGTGGTGGGGCGGTCATGCGTGGGAAGACAACGTCAAAACCAATCGTTTCATTTATTCGTTCACGGCGGATTTTTCGACACCGCCTTTTTACAACGCCGAGCTGCTCAAGCCGGCGGATATCTCGTCCTACGACGATCTGCTGAATCCCAAATGGAAAGGAAAAATCGGCTTCTTCGAGCCGCGCATCCCCAGCGCCGGCCAGGGATTATGGGGATTTCTGATGAAAATAAAAGGCAAAGAATTTTTGCAGAAACTCGCCGAGCAAAATTTGTTCATTAGCCGCGATGGCAAGCAACTCGCAGATGGGCTGGCCAAGGGAACGCTCGTTATCGGTCTCGGGCTATCGCAGCGTTTCGTGGATCCCTATGTCAACGCCGGCTTGCCCATCAAACCTTTGCTGTCGATCAAGGAAGGGCTGGGCGGAAGCAACGGCTTCGGGACGGTAGCGGTGATGAAAAATGCCCCGCATCCCAATGCGGCCAAGGTCTACATCAATTGGTTGCTCAGCAAAGAGGGGCAGGACCTTTACAGCAGAGCCTTGACGCAAGGCACCCGGCGCCTCGACGTTGACACGAGATGGCTGGCTAAATTTAATACTCCGGCCGCAAAAGATATCACGACTCCGGAAGAGTTCGAGAAAGTTCGGTTTTACGGCGAAGATATCATTACCGAATGGCGCGAACCCGGCGGGGAGTTTGCGCGGAAGATTCTCAAGTGATGGTTATTTGAGGTTTCCTGGGAAGTATTCACCACAGAGGCGCCGAGTTCGCAGAGTTCGGAGAATTTTGTAAGCAAAAACTCTTTGCTCCGCGTACTCCGTGTCTCCGCGGTGCGGTCTCCGCAGGTTAGAAAGAAAGGAAAACTAAAATGGAAGCGACAACAACAGAAAAACGAAAAGCGTTGCGTAAAATGATGCAGGGACCGGGATGCCACATCGCGCCGAGCTGCAATGACGGCATCCAGGCGCGGCTGGTCGAATGGCTTGGATTCCCGCTCGTGCACATTTCCGGCAGCGGGCAGCATCGCTCCCTTGGCTTCGCTGATGCGGGGTTGCTCACCCTTACGGAGATGATCAATCGCGCCCGAGAAGTCGCCGACGCGGTGCAGCTTCCTATTGTCAGCGACGCCGAGACCGGCTACGGCAATGTGGTGAACGTTGTCCGCGCGGTGCGTGAATTCGAGCGCGCCGGCGTTGCGGCGATTCACATTGAAGACCAGATGACACCCAAACGGGCGGGGCATGAGGGGTTCGATGTCGGCGTAATTTCCAAAGAAGAATTCATAGCCAAGATCAAAGCGGCCGTCGACACGCGACGTGACGAAAACATGGTGATCATCGCTCGCTCGGAAGTAAAGGACTCGCTGCAACAACGGCTTGATCGCTTGCAAGCTTGCGCCGAAGCCGGCGCCGATGCCGTATGGGTGAGCGCCCGAAGCGAAGAAGATGTTAAAGCGTTCGCGAAGCTTGGCAAACCCATGGTCGGCGTGCCGCCGCGCCAAATTATGACCATCGACCGTTACGGCGAGCTGGGCGGCCGGGTCGGTTGCATTCCCACGGTTTTGCAGGTGGCGGCTTTGCACGGCATGCGCCAGTGCTTGGAGGAACTGAGAAAGAACGGCACAGAGACGCGTTACTTCAAGGAAACACCAGGCATCGAAGAAACACGCCAATGGTACAGTAATCTCGGCAACAAAGAATTAAAGGAGATCGAGGCGAAGTACCGGACGTAAAGGGCAATCAGCATCGGACTCCGTCGACGGCCAGAATGAGCTGGGATAGGGCGAAACAAGCGGTTTTAAGCATAGCAAACTGGAAGATCACGTTTTGTCCGACTGAAAGTTTTCACAACCCTTTCCGCCAGAGAATGCTGGGCTCTTCTATCGTCAAGCCGCGGCTCTTTCCAGCCGCTGCACGATCGCTGCTTTGGGCTGCACGCCGATAATACGGTCCAGCTCTCGGCCTCCGTTAAGCACTAGTAGAGTCGGAATGCTTTGAACACGGAAGCGCGCCGCCGTTGCTGGATTCTCATCCACATTAAGCTTCGCCACGCGCACCCGGCCCGCCATCTCCACGGCCAACTCCTCGATCACCGGCGCTATTATCCGGCAGGGTCCGCACCACGGCGCCCACATATCAAGCAGCACCGGCAGCGGTGAGTTCTCGACCTCGGCCGCAAATGTGGCATCCGTGACCGTCACCGGTTTGTTGCCGATGG
>Ga0081538_10003736_pt1 | contig 14257 bp, 14 predicted proteins | sample TabmetS5T2R1_FD_71022 | JGI IMG/M metagenome (GOLD analysis project Ga0081538, IMG submission 71022) | Tabebuia heterophylla rhizosphere microbial communities from the University of Puerto Rico - S5T2R1 | ecosystem: Host-associated > Plants > Roots > Rhizosphere ... | reverse complement strand
TGGGGCGGGGACGCACCCTGGCCGGGGCGGCGCTGGCGGTCGCGGGCGCCGGTCTGGTGCTCTCCGGCGCCCGCGCCGACCCGGTCGAGAGCCGGTCCCTGCTGGCCGGCACGGCCGCCGTCGCGCTCGGCGTGCTGGCCCTCGGGCCCGCCATCGCGTGGTCGCTGGCGCGCCTGCTGGCCGCGCCGGTCCGCCGGGTCGCGGGCGTGGTGGGGACGCTGGCCGCCGGCAACGCCGCCCGCCATCCCCGCCGCACCGCCGCCACCATGCTGCCGCTGGCCATCGGGCTGGCGCTGGTCGCGTTCCTGACCACCCTGGCCGCCGGCACCAAGGCGTCGGCGGCGGCCGGGCTCGACCGCACCCTCCGCGCCGACTTCCGGCTCGAGGCGGCCGGCGCCGGCATGCACCAGCCCCTGCTCAGCCCGGAGGTGGCCGAGCGCCTGGCCGGCCTGCCCGAGCTGGCCGCGGTGGCCGCCTTCCGCGGCGCGGCGGCCACGGTGGCCGGCCGGGAGGTCGGCCTGACCGCCGCCGACCCCGTCAGGCTCGGGCAGGTCCTGTCCCTGAGGATCGTCGACGGCGCCCTGGCCGACCTCGCCCCCGGCGCCATCGCGGTCAGCCGGGAGGTGGCCGCCGACCTCGACCTGGCGGTCGGGGCGCCGGTGACGGTCCGGACGCCCGGGGGCGGGCGGGTCCTCGCCGTCCGGGCGGTCTACGACACCGCCGGGCTCGACGCCTTCGCCCGCCAGGAGCTGCCCCTGGCCGACTGCCTGGTCACCCCGGCCGACCTCCGGTCCATCGCCGGCGGGGGCGGGCTCACCATGGTCCTGGCCACGCGGCGGGCGGGCGTCGGCCGGGCGGCGGCCAGGGCCGCCATCGCCCGGGCCATCCGGGACCATCCCACCGTGGAGATCGCGACCGCCGGCGAGCTGCGCCGGCGGGCCACGGCGGCGATCGACCCGACGCTGCGGCTCCTCTACAGCCTGCTCGGGCTGGCGGTCGTGGTCGGCCTGGCCGGGGTCGTCAACACGCTGGCGCTGTCGATCCTGGAGCGGACCCGTGAGCTCGGCCTGCTGCGGGTCGTCGGCATGGACCGCCGGCAGGTCCGGTCGATGGTCGCCTGGGAGGCGGTGATCGTCGCCGCCGTCGGCGCCGTCCTCGGCGTCGGCCTTGGCGCGTTCCTTGGCTGGGCGGTCTCCCTCGACCTCGACCTGCCGCCCACCATCCCGGTCGGCCAGCTCGTCCTGGTCGCCGCCGCCACCACCCTGGTCGCCGTGGCCGCCGCGACCTTGCCCGCCCGGCGGGCCGCCCGGCTCGACCCGGTCCGTGCCGTCGCGGCCGAGTGAGGCTACAGCCAGCCGTTGCGGCGGAACGCCCGGTACAGGACGACGCAGGCCACGGCCATCAAGGCGAGGGCCAGCGGGTAGCCGAAGGTCCAGGTCAGCTCCGGCATGTGCTCGAAGTTCATGCCGTAGATGCCGGCGATCATGGTCGGCACGGCCACGATCGCCACCCAGGCCGAGATCTTGCGCATGTCGGCGTTCTGCTGGACCCCGATCTCGCTCTGGCGCAGGGCGACCTGGGTCAGGTTGGCCTGGAGGACGCTGGTCAGCAGCTCCCGGAAGCCGCTCACGGCCTCGGCCACCCGCAGCACATGGTCCTGGATGTCGCGGAAGTACTCGCCCAGCTCCCCGTGCAGCCCCGGGACCTGGCCGTTGACCAGACGGTCGAGCGGCTCGGCGAGCGGGGCGGTGGCCTGGTGGAACTCGATCACCTCGCGCTTGAGCAGGTAGATGCGCTCGGCCGGGTTGGCGCCCTGGTGCGAGAAGACCTGGGCCTCGACCTCCTGGATGTCGTCGTCGAGCCCGTTGACCACCGGCTGGTAGTCGTCCACCACCCGGTCCAGGATGGCGTACAGCACCGCCCCGGGGCCGAAGCGGAGCAGGTCGGGGCGGCTCTCGATGCGCTTACGGACGTCGCCGAGGGCGCTGGCCGGCTTGTGCCGGACCGCGACCACGAACTGGGGGCCGAGGAACAGCATGATCTCGCCGAACTCGACGGTCTCGTCGGCCTCGATGTAGCGGGCCGTCTTGAGGACCACGAACAGGGTGTCGTCGTAGACCTCCAGCTTGGGTCGCTGGTGGGCGTGGATGGCGTCCTCGACGGCCAGCTCGTGCAGGTTGAACTCGCGCCGCACCGACTCGAACTCGGCCGCGTCGGGCTCGTACAGACCGATCCAGACGAAGGCGTTGTCGGCGCTGGCGGCCTCGTAGGCCTCGTGCAGGGCGAGCTCGCCCGGCCGCCGCCTGCCGTCCTGGTAGACCGCGCAGTCGATGATCATGGCCGACGCACTGTGCCCGAGCCCGCCCCCGGTTCTGGGGCCGCGGCCACGATCCGGCAGAAGGCCTCCAGCAGGCGGGTGGCGTTGGCGGCGTTGCGGGCCACGCCGGCCAGCGCCTCGGCGATCGGGTAAGCGGGCGGCGGGGTGCTGCCGGCCCACCAGCCGGCCAGCAGGGGCCCGTCGACCTCGGGGTGGAACTGGACCGCGACCACGCTGCCCAGCCGGAAGGCCTGGCTGGGGTAGACGGCCCCGCCGGCCAGCAGGGTCGCGCCGGGGGGCGGGTCGAAGGTGTCGTGGTGCCACTCGAACAGCTCGGCCGGCTCCTGGAGGGCACCGGTGACCGGGTCGGCCCGGCCCGCCTCGGTCAGCTCGACCTTGGTCCAGCCGAGCTCCTCGCCGGCCGGGCCCGGGTAGGCCCGGCCGCCCAGGGCGGCGGCGGCCAGCTGGGCGCCCAGGCAGATGCCGAGGGTCGGGACCGAGCGGGCGGCGGCGTCCCGGACCAGGTCCATGGCCCTGGCCAGGTGGGGGTAGGCGTCGGTCTCGTCGGCGTCCATCACCCCGCCCAGGACCACCAGCCCGTCGGCGCCGTCCAGGGTCGTCGGCACGGGTTGGTCGGGCGCCTCGACCACCTGGAGCTGGACCCCGGTGGCGGCGGCCGCCGGGGTCAGCAGGCCGGGTGGGGCGCTGGGCTCGTGCTGGACGACCAGCAGCCGGGACGCCATCGCTACGGCCGCGCCCCGAGGGCCGCGGCGACCAGGGCCGGGAGCAGGGTCCCGGCCTCGCCGTGGAGGACGACGTCGGCCAGGCCGTCCAGCGGGGTCGGCTCGCGGTTGACGATGACCAGGGTGGCCCCGCGCCGGCTGGCCTTGACGGGCAGGCTGGCCGCCGGCTGCACGACCAGCGAGGACCCCACGGCCACGAACGCATCGCAGGCCGCGGTCAGGGCCTCGGCCCTGGCCCACACGTCGGCCGGGATGCCCTGCCCGAACGACACCGTGGCCGACTTGATGATCCCCCCGCAGGCCAGGCAGGCCGGGTCCTCCTCCCCGGCCTCGACCCGGGCCACCGCCTCGGCCATCGGCCCCCGGTCGCCGCAGGCCAGGCAGACGAACTGCCGCCCGGTGCCGTGGACCTCGCAGATCAGCTCCGAGGCCAGCCCGGCGTCGCCGTGCAGCCCGTCGATGTTCTGGGTGATCACCCCGGCCAGCCGCCCCGCCTCGGCCAGCCGCACACAGGCCAGGTGCGCCGGGTTGGGCCGGGGATTGAGCCGGTGCAGCTCCCGCCGCAACCGCCAGGCCAGCCGCCGCGCCGCCGGGTCACTCACATACTTCCGGAACCCCAGCTCCCGCGGGTCGTACCGACTCCACAACCCCCCAGGCGACCGGAAGTCCGGGATCCCCGAGTCGGTCGACACCCCCGCCCCCGAGAACACCACAATCCGCTCGGCCCCGGCCAGCAACCCCCCGGCCAGCTCGAGCACGCCCGCCGCCTGCCCCGCCACATCCATGCCGGCAGGGTACCGCCCCAGCCGGGATCGGCCCCAGCCGGGGCGGCGCCCGCCCGGATCGGCCTCTGCCCGCAGCGGTCTCGGCCCCGGGTGGCCGCCTGCCGGGGTGGCCCCCTGCCGGGGTGGCCGCCTGCCGCAGCCGCCCTGGGGCCGCGTCGACCCACGCTGAAGCCTCGGGGGTCCGGGTCGGGTCCCCCGGTGGGGGAGCGTAGCCCAGACGCGGATGGGGGGCGCGAGGTTATCCACAGCCCCCGAGAGGGAGGCCTCGGGTCGCCCCACAGCCCCGGATGTGGCTTCGGGCCGTCCCACAGCCTGGGAGGAGCTTCGGGCCGTCCCACAGCCCGGGAGGGGGCTTCGGGCCGTCCACTGGCCGCAGGAGGGGGCTACGATGCCGGGATGCGTTGGTTCCTTGGCCTGGTCGTTGCTGTCGTCGTGTCGGTCGTTGCACCGGCCTCTGCGGCGGCCCGGACGGCCTCGGCGCCGGGGACGGTTCCGCCGCCCAGGGTGCTGGTGCTGGTGGAACGGCTCACCATGGACGAGGCGCTGGCGGTGACCGCCCGGGACCGGCCGGCGGTGGCGGGGTTCGTGGCGACGCTGCCGGTGCACCAGCCGATGGCCTCCCGGGTCCTTTCGCTGGCCGCTGGGCGTCGGGTGGACGCGCTGGCCGCGCTGGAGGACAACCCGGGCGACGCCTCGGGGCTGCCCGGGCCGGCCACGGTCGAGCGGATCCGGGCCGACAACCCGGGGGCCCGGCTGGGCCGGTTGCCGCCCACCCGGGTGCTCGCCTCCCCGGGGGAGGAGGTGGCCGGGCTGTTCACGCTCGGGGCGAGCGGGCCGGCGCGGGCGCCCGACCCGCTCCCGGCGGGGGACCGGCCGCTGCCGCTGCGGCCGGACCGGCTGCTGGTGGTGGCCGTCCCCGACGCCAGCGCGCTGGCCGGCGTGCTGGGCCGGCTCCAGCCGGCCCGGGGGGCCCAGCGGTCGGTGATGGTCGTCGGGCTCCGGGCCGCCCCCGGACGGGCCAACGCGGCGCCCTTGCTGGTGCTCGAGCCCGGGCTTCGCGGTGGCCTGCCCACCTCGGACTCGACCCGCCGCCTCGGCCTGGTCGCCCTGGAGGACGTGCGGCCGACGCTCGCCGGCGCCGCGCCGGCCGGTGACGACGGGTCGGTCATCCGGATCGCCGAGGGCGACGCCGGCACCGTCGCCGTGACCCGGCTGGACCGGCGGGTGGCCGCCCTGGTCGCCGCCCGGACCTGGGCGATCCCCCTGCTCTGCCTGGCCGCCGTGCTCGCCCTGTTCGCCCTCGTGGCCACCTGGCGTGGTCGCGGCGGGCCCCGGCCGGCCTCGGCGGCCCGGGCGCTGCTGGCCCTCACCCTGGCCCTGCCGCCCGGCTACCTGGTCGCCAGCATGGCCGAGCCGCTCGCGGCCAGGGGCTGGGCGGCGCTCCGGCCCGGCCCGCCCGGCCCGGGCGTGGTCGGCGTCTGGGCGGTCGCCTGGCTGGCGTCGGGCATCGCCGTGGCCGCCGTCCTGGCCGTCCTCGCCCTGCGGCTCGACCGCCCCACGACCGGGGCCCGCACCTCAGCGGGGCGCCGGGTGCCGGCCCCGGCCCTGCTCGGGGCCGTGCTGCTCGGCCTCATCGTCCTCGACCTGGTGCTCGGCGGCCACGGCCTGTCCCAGCCCCTCCTGGGCGGCAGCGCCTGGGACGGCGAGCGCTTCTACGGCCTCGGCAACGGCTACTTCGCCTTCGCCCTGGCCGCGGTCATGCTGGTCGCCGGGTTCGCGCCCCTGTCCGCGGTCGCGACCGCCGTGCTGCTGGCCGGCCTGGGCGTGGTCGACGGGCTGCCGCGGCTCGGGGCCGACGTCGGCGGCGCCATCACCTCCATGCTGACCGCGGCCGCGGCCCTGGTCGTGCTCGCCCCCGGCCGCCCGAAGGGGCGCCGGGTCGTCCTCCTGGCCGGGCTGGCGGTGGCCGCGGCGGTCGCCGTGGCCCTCGGGGCCGGCCTCGGCGGGCCGGTCAGCCACGCCGGCCGGTTCGCCGAGCGCCTCCGCCAGGGCCCGGCCGACGCCGCCGGGGTGGTGGTCGACCAGCTCGCCCGCAACCTCCGCCTCCTGGCCAACAGCCCCTTCGCCTGGGTCGGCCCCCTCCAGGTGCTCCTGGCCGGCCTGATCGCCCTGCGCCCACCGCCCCCGCTCCGCGGGCTCCCCGAATGGGTCCGGCGGGTCCTCGGCCTCGGCGCCTTCGGCTCGCTGCTGCTGATCCTGCTCAACGACACCGGCGTCACCGCCACCGCGGGCAGCGGGCTGTTCCTGCTCGCCATCCCCGCCTGGGCCTGGCTCGGTCAGCAGCCGGCCGCCGGCCGGCCGGCCGCGCCGCCCCAGGCCCGACCGGCCGAGGCCCGCCGCTGACCCGGCTCAGGCGGGCGCCTGGGCCGACCTACGGGCGCCGGCGGCGGCGCCGAGGACCACGCCCAGGAGCTGGACGGCGCCGGCGGCGACCAGGATGCCGCCGACGCCGGTCCGGGCCAGGACCGGGCCGGCCAGGGCAGAGCCGACCGCGTACGCGCCCAGCTTGATGCTGGCCGCGGTGGTGAAGATCTGCCCACGCAGCTCCGGCGGGGACCAGCGCTGCCGGGTCGCGAACGTGGCCGCGAACGCCGGCCCCTCGACAAGGCCGGCCAGGGCGACCAGGCCGAGGGCGGCCGGGAACGATGGGGCCAGCGGCCAGGCCGTCACGGCGAGCCCGAACAGGCCCAGGCCGGCCAGCACCACCCGCTGCGGCGGCCAGGGGGCGGCCGGGCGCGCGGCGACCAGGGCGCCGGCGATCGCCCCCGCCTCCAGCGCCGCGAACAGGTAGCCGGCCGCGGCCCGCCCGGCCCCCAGCCGCTCGGCCCAGAACGGCATGGCCAGGGTGAACAGGCCGCTGCCGCCCAGGCCGACGGCGGTGGCCACGGTGACCCCGCGCAGCACCGGGGTGCGGGCCAGCAGGGCCAGCCCCTGGCGGATGGCGGTGGCCAGCGAGGCCGGGGCGTCGCCGGCCGCGACGGCCAGCCGGGGCAGGCGGGCGATGGCCGGCAGGGCCAGCCCGGCCAGGACCGCCTCGGCCAGCACGGCCCAGGCCGCCCCGGCGGTGGCCGCGACCGCCCCGGCCACGGCCGGGCCGGCGATGGCGGCGACGTTGAAGCTGCTCGCCTCCAGGGCGTTGGCCCGGGCCAGCAGCCGGTCGGGCACCAGCAGGGGGATCATGCTGGTGTAGCCGCCGGTGGACAGCGGCCCGCTCAGCCCGGCGGCCGTGGCCAGCAGCACCAGCATCCAGCCGGGGGCGCGGCCGGCGGCGGCCAGGATGCCGACCAGGCTGGCCGCCAGCAGCCCCTGGTTGGCGGCCAGGGCCAGCCGCCGCCGGCTGGTGCGGTCCAGCCAGGCGCCCAGCACCGGCCCGGTCACCACCGCGGGCAGGGTGGTGGCCGCGACCACCGCCCCGGCCAGGCCCGGGCGGCCGGTGCGGTCCAGGACCAGCAGCACCGCCGCCACCGGGAACATCTCGCTGGCCAGCCGGGCCAGGGTGGCGGCCAGGAGGAACGCCGGGTAGCCGGGCTGCCCCGGCAGGCCCCCCTGGCGGGCCGGCACGCTGGAGGCGCGGGAGGCGGTCATCGGCCCAGCCTAGCGTCGCCCCGTGACCGGGACCGGTCGGCCACGGAGGCCGTCCCGCCGGGGGTGTGGACAGTCCAGCGCCCCGCCCTGCGGTAGGGGCTAGGCTCCCCACCGAGGCAGGTGACGGGATCAGATGAGGAGGGAGGCGAGGGCGGGGCGTGGGTTCTTGAACTGGTAGGTGGTGCGGAAGAAGCACCACACGGTGCCGCCGTGCGAGTAGGCCACCGGGGTCGGTCGTCGTGGCCGGCCGACGTCCAGGGACATGGTGACCTGGTCGTCGTCGGGGTGATTGGGGTCGTACAGCCGCAGGGTCAGCCGGGTCCCCTCCAGGTCGTAGCCCCAGGCCAGCACCTGGTGGTTGGCGCCGAGGTCCCGTGGGTCGCGGGACTTGGTCCTGACCAGGGCGAGCGGGCTCAGGGTGCCGTGGTCCAGGTCGCCGCGGACGGCCGGCCACTCCAGCCGGACCATCCGCCAGGCCCGCCCGTGGACCATGGGCAGGTCGCCGTCAGGCAGGGCCGGGTGCATGAGCTTGAGGTAGGTGGCCGGCCCGAACGGCAGCGAGAGGCTGTCCAGCAGCCGGTCGGCCACGTACCGGAACACCGGGCCGTCGCCAGGCGCCCTGGTCATGGCCGGCGGGCCCAGGCCCGCCTCGAACAGGTCGCGGACCGTGTAGGCCATGCCGCCGCACAGCCCGTTGGCGGCGTCGCCGATCGGGACGGTGATCCCGCCGGGCAGGTCGATCTCGAGGTTGGGCACGTGGGGGAAGGCGTTGGGGAAGTGCAGGCCCCTGGTCGACGGGAGGAACCCGGGGACGCGGACGCTGGTGCGGACGCTGGTCATGCGGTCCTCCTCCATGCGCTCGGCTCGATGCGCTCGGCTCGGCCCATGATGGCCAGCATGACCGTTGACCGGTGGCCGGCCCGATGACGGCCGTCACCGCCGGCCTGTGCCGTCCGTCACCGCACCGGCGGGTCGCCCAGCGGCCGGGCCGCGGTGGGAGCGGGGCACTCGGTGGGCGGACCGCGGTGGGCCGGGCCGCTCAGTGGGCCGGGCCGCTCAGTGGCGGGGCCGCTCAGTGGGCGGGGCCGGACTGCCAGTTGCGGCCGAAGCGGTCGGGCGTCTCGGCCATCACCTGGGCGGCCAGGGCGTCCGGGTCGCCGTCGCCGAGCCGCTCGGTCACCAGCGCCACCCCGTCGGCGACCAGCGCCCCCGGCGGCAGGGCGGCCGCCGCCCAGCGGGCCAGGGCCCGGATGCTGCGGGTCCTGGCCCTGACCCGGACCTGGAGCTCGCGGGCGACGGCGTCCTCGAAGCGGTTCATGGCGGCGAGCCTACGCCGATTGCGTACACTCGGGCCGTGCTCGCCCTCGACCACCAGCCGCTCGGCCTCGACGCTGGACCGCCGTGATGCGGCCGCCGTGGCGGTTCCGGGGCGAGCCGCTGGCCCTGGAGTGGGTGGCCGACGGCTGGCACCTGCGCTTCGTGCAGCCCTACCGGGCGACCAAGGTGTACCGCTGCCCCGGCTGCGACCAGGAGATCCTCCCCCGGACCCTGCACGTGGTGGTCTGGCCCGAAGGGGAGCCGGCCCGGCGCCGCCACTGGCACAAGGCCTGCTGGGAGCGGCGCTTCGCCGAGCTCCAGCGGGCGGCGCGACGGGGCCGCCCGGCGACGTAGAGTTGGCCCGCCGAGCCCCGAGACCGACCAGGACCAAGGAAAAGGAGCAGCCAGTGTCCGTGTCGCAGACCGCCCTTGGCCGTCCCCGCCGACTCGTGCTGGCCGACGTGCTGCCAGGCGACCGCGTCCGCGACGCCGTCCTGGTGCTCGGGTTCGCCGCCTTCACCGGGCTGGCCGCCCAGGTCGCGGTCAAGCTGCCGTTCACGCCGGTGCCGATCACCGGCCAGACCTTCGCCGTGCTGCTGGGCGCGGCCGCCCTCGGCTGGCGCCGCGCCCTGACCGGGATGGTGCTGTACCTGGCGGTCGGGCTGACCCCCTGGGTGCCCTGGTTCGCCGAGGGCTCCGGCGGCACCGACATGCTCCAGGCGCCGTCGTTCGGCTACATCGTCGGGTTCCTGGTCGCGGCGGCGCTGGTCGGGTGGCTGGCCGAGCGGGGCTGGGACCGCACCCCGCCGCGGACCGCGCTGACCATGGTCGCCGGCAACCTGGTCATCTACGCCTTCGGGCTGCCCTTCCTGATGGCCACCGTCGGCGTCGGCCTGGCCACGGGCCTGGAGCTGGGGGTGACCCCGTTCCTGGCCGGGGACGCGCTCAAGATCCTGCTGGCCGCCGGGCTGCTCCCCGGCGCCTGGGCGCTGGCCGGGCGAACCCGGAACTAGTCCATGTCGGTCGAGGAGACACTGCGCCTGGACGGGCGGACGGCCCTGGTCACCGGGGCCAGCCGGGGGATCGGCAGGCAGGCCGCCCTGACCATGGCCGCCGCCGGGGCCAGGGTGGTGCTGGCCGCCCGCTCGGTCGAGGACCTGGGCGAGGTCGCCGCCGACGCCCGTCGGGCCGGCGCCCCCGACGCCATCGTCGCCGTCACCGACGTCCTGGACGAGGAGGCCGTCCAGGCCGCCGTGGCCACCGCGGTCGACACCACCGGGCGGCTCGACGTCGTGGTCAACGTGGCCGGCGGCCAGGGATTCACCGCCTACGTGGCCGACACCCGGACCGAGGGCTGGGACAAGGTCCTCGGCCTCAACCTGCGCTCGGTGTTCCTCGGCTGCAAGGCGGCCATGGCCCACCTGCCGCCGGGCGGGTCGATCGTGAACGTGGCCAGCATCGCCGGGTTCACGGCCAGCCCCGGGCTGGCCGCCTACGGGGCGGCCAAGGCGGGCGTGATCGCCCTCACCCGCACCCTGGCCGTCGAGGCCGCCCCGCACGGGGTGCGGGTCAACTGCCTGGCCCCGGGCTGGGTGCGCACCGAGCTGACCCGCCGGATGTGGTCGGACCCGGAGACCAGCCGGGCCCTGGTCGCCCAGATCCCCCTTGGCCGCTGGGCCGACGTCGAGGAGCTGGCCGGGCCGCTGCTGCTGCTCGCCTCCGACGCCGGCAGCTACATCACCGGCGCCACCCTGGTGGTCGACGGGGGGCTGCTGGCGTGAGGCGGCCGGATCGTATGCTGGACCGATGCGCGACTCGCTGCTCGACCGGGTGACCCGGCTGCCGTTCGTCATCCCCGGCGACCCGACCGGGGTGCCGGCGTCGGTGCTGCTGGCCCTGGCCCCGGTCGAGGGGGCCGACGACCTGGAGCTGGTGCTGGTGCAGCGCCCCCACCACCTGCGCCAGCACGCCGGCCAGGTCGGCCTGCCCGGCGGCGCGGTCGAGCCGGGCGACGCCGACGGGGTCGCGGCCGCCCTGCGCGAGGCCCACGAGGAGGTCGGGCTCGACCCGGCCGCGGTCCGGGTGCTCGGCAGCCTGGACCGGACCTACCTGGCCGTGTCCGACTTCGACGTGCTGCCGGTGGTCGGGGTCTGGGACGGCCTGGCCCCGCTCATCCCCAACCCGGACGAGGTCGCCGGGATCCTGCGCCCGACCCTGCGCCAGCTCGCCGACCCGGCCAACCACGGCACGATGGCGTTCGGCGCCATCCTGGGCGAGGAGGCGATGGCCGCCCGCGACATCCCCGGCGACCTGACCACCCCGGCGTTCTGGGTCGACGGGACCCTGGTGTGGGGGTTCACGGCCGGGCTGCTGGTCGGGTTCCTCGACTCCCTCGGCCTCCAGGCCCCGCCCCTCCCCGCCTACTGGGGCATGCGCCCCTGACCCCTCAAGGAGCGCCCGATGTCGAACCCCGTGCCCGAGCCCGACGCCGCCCCGGAGCCCGACCCGGCGCCCGGTCCCGAACCGGAGCCGGCGGCGGCGCCCAGCCCGGAGCCGGAGCCCGCGGAGCCGCCCGCGCCGCCGGTCCCGCCGGCCGCCACCAGCGGGGCCGGGACGCCGCTGGTCCTGCTGCACGCCTTCCCCCTCGACGGCCGCATGTGGGCGCCCCAGGTCGAGGCCCTGGCCGGCACCTACCAGGTGATCGTCCCCGACCTGCGCGGGTTCGGGGCGGCCAGGGACCAGGCGGTCTCCGAGGCCGGCATGGACCTGCTGGCCGACGACGTGGCCCGGCTGCTTGACGACCGCGGCCTCGACCGGGTCGTGCTCGGCGGCCTGTCCCTGGGCGGGTACGTGGCCCTGGCCTTCATGCGCCGCCACGCCCACCGGGTCAGCGGCCTGGTCCTGCTCGACACCAAGGCCACCGCCGACGGCGACCAGGCCCGCAAGGACCGGCTGGAGATGGTCGAGCGGGTCCTGGCCGAGGGCAGCGGCTTCGTGGCCGAGGCGATGCTGCCCAAGCTGCTCGGCGAGACCACCCGCGAGCACCGGCCGGAGGTGGTCGACAAGGTCGGCGACCTGATCCGCGAGCAGGCCCCCGAGGCCATCGTCGGCGCCCAGCGGGGCATGGCCGCCCGGCCGGCCACCATCGACGTGCTCGCCTCGATCGCGGTCCCGACCCTGGTCGTGACCGGCGAGGAGGACACCCTGGCCGGGCCCGAGGTCGGCCGCGACCTGGCCGCCGGGATCCCCGGGGCCCGGTTCCTGCTGGTCGAGGAGGCGGGACACCTCGTCAACCTGGAGCAGCCGGAGATCGTCAACGAGGCCCTCCTCGACTTCCTGGCCCCGCTCTGGATCTGAGAAGCTTGCTCCATGACAACAGGTCCGCCCATCTAGTACGCTCGGGCTAGTGGAGGCTCTGGTTCCCCCGGCCAGGGCCAACGGCGCGAGGGGGGCAGGGGAGGACCGGCTCCTGCCCCCCTCGCTCTTACCGCGATCTGTTCGGGATCGGCTTGGGACGGCTGCGCGTCGTCCTTGGTTCATTTGGGGGGGAGTCCTCCCCCCCAAACCCCCCCAAGATCTCGGCCCTCATTGGGCCTTAGGGCATGCCCCGATCTTGGCGGCCCCCACTCACCGCTCAGCCTCGGTTGCCCGTGCCCTCCTCCACGAGCTCGATGAGGACGCCCTGCATGGACTTGGGGTGGACGAAGGCGATGGTGGTGCCGCCGGAGCCGATGCGGGGGGCCGGGTCGATCACCTCCAGGCCCTGGGCGCGCAGGTCGGCGACGGCGGCGGCGACATCGGGGACGGCGTAGCCGACGTGGTGGAGGCCCTCGCCCCGCCTGGCCAGGAAGCGGCCGACCGGGGTGTCGGGGCCCAGGGGGGCGACCAGCTGGACGAAGGCGTCGCCGGCGCGCAGCAGCAGCTCATGGACGCCCTGCTCGGCGATCACCTCCTCGTGGGTGACCTCCAGGCCCAGCACCTGCTCGTAGAGGGCGCGGGCCGCGGCCAGGTCGGTGACGGCGATGCCGACATGGTCGAGGCGTCCAAGCTGCACGGCGGCGGTCCTTTCAGGTGTCCAGGTCGAGGATCCAGTCGGCGGCGGAGTGGTCCAGGGCCCAGCCGGCCGCGGCCGCGGCCCGGTCGGCCGACCCGCCGGCCTTGGTGAACAGCCACAGCGGCCGGCCGGCGGGGACCAGGCCAGCGGCCAGCTCCAGCATCCGCCGGCCCACGCCGCGTCCCTGGGCGGAGCGGCCCACGGCGAAGTGGCACAGCTGGGTGGTGGGGCCGGAGTCGAACAGCAGCAGCACCCCGCCGCCGTCGCCGGTCCGGTAGGGGCGGCTGCGGGGGTCCCGGTACCGGCGCCGGTAGGCCTCCTCGCGGCCGTCGGCCCCTTCGGTGTGGCCCCAGGCGTCCCGCCACACCTCCAGGAAGGCCTCGACGTCGCCGTCGCCCAGCTCCAGCAGCCCCGGCGCCCCCGACCCGGTGCCCGCGGTCCGCCGGTAGGCCTGGTCCTCGACATGGGCGTAGCCGAGCCGGGCCAGGTCGTCGCCCAGCCCCGGCCGCGACGAGGGCGAGGCCAGGACGTGGACATAGTCACGCCCGGCGGCCCGGAAGGCGGCCGCGGCCCCGTCGGCGTCATAGGCCAGCCGCACCCCGAAGCAGAAGTTGTAGACGAACAGCGGGTCGATCGGGCTGGTCACGACCTTGCCCGCCGCCAGCTGGACCACGCCGCCGCCGCCGATGACGGACAGGTTGAGGTGGTTCTGCTCGCAGGCATGGACGAACCCGAGGCTCACGCCGGCAAGCCTACCCCCCGGTAGACTCGGACGAGCGTAGGCGAAGGGGGAACAGCCATGTTCGAGCGAACCCAGCCGGTGATCTGTGCCGGGGCCAGGACGCCCATCGGACGCTTCGGCGGGGGGCTGGCCTCGCTGCCCGCCGTCGAGCTGGGCGGGCGGGCCATCGCGGCCGCGCTGGAGCGGGCCGGGACCGACCCGGGGGCGGTCGAGCACGTGGTCATGGGGCACGTGCTCCAGGCCGGGCAGGGCCAGATCACGGCCAGGCAGGCCGCCGTCCGGGGCGGCATCCCCATGACCGTGCCCGCCCTGACCGTCAACAAGGTCTGCCTGTCCGGGCTCAACGCCATCGCCACCGCCGCCCAGTACGTCGAGCTGGGCCAGGCCGGGCTGCTGGTCGCCGGGGGCATGGAGTCGATGAGCGGCGCCCCCTACGTGGCGCCCACGGCCCGGTTCGGGGCCCGCATGGGCGACACCGGGCTGGTCGACGCCATGGTCCACGACGGGCTCTGGGACGCCTTCGACGACGCCCACATGGGCGGCCTCTCCGACCAGGTCAACCAGCGCCTGGGGATCGACCGGGCGGCCCAGGACGAGTGGTCGGCCCGCTCCCACGAACGGGCCGCCGAGGCGACCAAGAACGGCGTCCTGGCC
>Ga0081538_10003735_pt1 | contig 14257 bp, 15 predicted proteins | sample TabmetS5T2R1_FD_71022 | JGI IMG/M metagenome (GOLD analysis project Ga0081538, IMG submission 71022) | Tabebuia heterophylla rhizosphere microbial communities from the University of Puerto Rico - S5T2R1 | ecosystem: Host-associated > Plants > Roots > Rhizosphere ... | reverse complement strand
GACCCGACCAGCCACTCGCACCCCGACCGGCCACCACACCGAACTCCCTCCAGCTGGGAGGGTCATACCGCCCTGCGCACCCTGCCCACTTGACCCGACCTACAGTCAGCTTGCCAAGGGCGCCCGGCTTCATATCCGTGACGGAAACGTCGAGGGCGTACTGCTGGAAGTAGGCGTGGGTGAGCACTTGCGCACCAATGCGCCGACCGGTGAGCTGCCGGGCGAGGCGGTGGCGGCCCCAGCGCATCCCCGAGTCGACCACGACCTCGCCGAGGAGGCAGACGTTGAGGGTGCGGCCGGGCCCACCGGGGACCGCCATCGCCCTGGCCATCCTGGCCTGGCTGCTGCTGGCCTACCTGGGCGGGCTGTTGCAGGCGCCGGTCGAGCTTCACAGCTGGGCGGCGGAGGTCTCCCGGTACCTGCCCACCCGGCTGTGGGGGGGAGGTGATCTGGGCGGCGTGCAGGACCAGGCCGCCTCGCTTGGGGACTGGCTGGGCCTGGCGGCCCGGGCGGTGGGCTTCGCTGCCTCGGCCCCCCTGTGGGGCTACCGGCGCGACGAGGGCGCCAACTACCGCTGAAGGCCGTGCGGCGAGGTCCTGCTGCGACCCGACACTCGGAGGGCCCGCACGCTCGGGCGCTCCTGAGTGAACGAGGCGGAGGCAATGCGAAGCAGCGGTGTCCGAGCAACAAGCCCCCGCCGCCAGTCGGTGAACCGCCGGGCCCGAGACAACGCCAGATCCCCCTGGTCCAGACGTTGCCAAAGGTTCCACCGGGTGATCCACCTTCGCGTGATGTCCCCGTGCAGTCCGCTCCCTAGCGTTGGCCACATGACCAGCGTCGGCTGCGTCGAGGAGGAACCGTGATGCTGGCGGCCGACTGGACCGCATTGTTTGCAACCAAGCGGCTGGCCGAACTCCACCGTCAGGCGGAGGGCCGGCGCCTGACCCGCCTTGCCAGGGCGCACCGTCGTGGCGGCAACCTGGGCCCGTGGCGCGGGCGGCGCTGCCTGGTCAGCCCGCCGCGAGGTCGAGTGGCGGACGTCCCGGCAACCTCGACCACGCCATGAGGGCCATGAGGTACGGGGACGACCCTTTCAGACTCTCCATGGGTCGGGCCACCGCCCGCGACGGCACCGTCGTGGCGCTGCGGCTCCTGCATCGCGGCGAGCGGGAGCTGGTCGACCGGTTCTTCGCCGGACTGTCGGCCGAGTCCCGGCGCCGCCGGTTCCTCCAGCCTATGCCGCGGCTGCCCGAGGCCATGCTGCGGCGGCTGGTGGACGTCGACGGCCGCCGCCGGGTCGCCGTGGTCGCCGAGGTCGACGGCCAGTGCGTCGGCATCGCCAGCTACGTCGCGCTGGCCGACGAGCCGGGGGCGGCCGAGGTCGCTGTTGCCGTCGCCGACCGCTACCGGGGCCACGGCATCGGGCGGCTGCTGGTCGAGGCCCTGCGGCTGGGTGCCACCCGCGCCGGCCTGGCCACCTTCGTCTACCTGGTGGACCCGACCAACCGTCCGGCGCTGCGGCTGCTACGGTCCCTCGACGTCCAGCTCGCCTTCCGCGACGGCCTGGTCGAGGGCCGCCAGCATCTGCCTCCGTCGGCCGCTGATGAGCGGGTCGAGCGGCACCGGCCTCACACCATGGCCAGGGGGGTGAGATGGGAGAACGGCACGTCAGCGTGATGATCGGTGCGCCGCCCGAGATCGTGTTTGGGCTGCACACCGATCCCGGGCGGGCGCGAGTGGTTGTCGGGCGTGCGGGAGGTCCGCACGGCCGGTCCGGCCGATCAGCCGGGCAGCCGGGCGGTCGTCGCCCACCGGTGGCCCTTCAAGATGACGGCGGTAGTGTTGCAGGCCGAACCCTCAACCTTCATTTGCAGCGCCTCCAGGAGCTGCTGGGGCTGGTCAGCTGCACGACTACCGCCCGGTTCCGGCGGTCGAGGGCGGAACCGAGCTGCGCCTGGAGATGGACGATCGGATGGTCGGGGGGCCGATCGGCCGGCTCTTCGACGTCCGGGTTGGGGACGGGATGGTCGCCACACAAGGCGGGGACGTGGCTAGGCTCAAGGCGCTGGCCGAGCAGCAAGCTGGACCGCAGCCAGGCCTGATGCAGGATCCACCCCTTGCGCGCCGGCGGCCGCCCGGCCACCCCTAGGGAGCCGACCTCGGGATCAAGAACAGGAGGCACCAGCCGATGATCGCGCGGATCTGGAGAGGCGCCGTGCGCCGCGAGGACGGCGACGCCTATGCCAGCTACATGCAGGCCACCGGCATCGCCGGCTATGCCCGCACGCCCGGCAACCAGGCCGTCCTCATGCTGCGCCGCGACGTCGGCGACCGCTGCGAGTTCCTGATGCTCAGCTTGTGGGACTCGAGGACGGCCGTCACCGCCTTTGCCGGACCAGCGCCCGACAAGGCCGTCTTCTACCCAGAGGACGACCGCTACCTGGTAGAGCGCGACCTGACAGTCCGGCACTACGAGGTCGACACGGCCGTGCTTGACCCGGCGATCGGGTACCGCAGCCCGCCACCTGGACGCGGCGGGACCCTCGAGCCGCCCGGACCGCCGTCGCGATCCAGCGTGCTGCATGGCCGGGCCGTGCGCCTCCGGCCGGTGACCCCCGACGACGCGGTGCGGCTGGCCGAGATCCTTGCCCACCCCGAGGTCGCCCGCTGGTGGGGCCGTTTCGACCTGGACCGGGTCCACCGAGAGCTGGTCGCCCCCGACGACGGTACCGTGCCGTTCGCCATCGAGGCCGACGGGCAGCTGATCGGGCTCATTCAGTACTGGGAGGAGCCCGAGCCCGACTACTGCCACGCCGCCGTCGACCTCTTCCTGGGTCCCGCCTGGCACGGCCGCGGGCTGGGCGCCGACGCGCTCCGCACCCTGGCCCGTCACCTGTTCCAGGAGCGCGGTCACCACCGCCTCACCATCGACCCGGCCGCCCACAACCAGCGGGCGATCCGCTCCTATGAGCGGGTGGGCTTCCGGCCCGTTGGCGTCATGCGCCGCTACGAGCGCGGCCCCGACGGCACCTGGCACGACGGCCTGTTGATGGACCTGTTGCCAGAGGACCTGACCTAGCCCGCACCGTCCTGAGCCCCACCCACCGAGGGATGAGTGTGCCGACCCCGTTGCCGGAATCTCGGAGGATCAGGGACATGCCGCAGAGGATCTTGGACGTCGCAGCCGCGCAGGTCAGGCGGTCTGCGATGTCGTGGGCGACTTCCCCGCCCCCTCAACATCGCCTTCCCCAGGTGGAGGAGGCGGCCTGCTTCACCCGCAACCGCGACGCCATGCAGCGCCTGGCCGCCATCGCCGACCCCCAGGAGGTACCCCGTGAGCATCCCGTCCCAGCAGGCAGGCGCCGACGCGTTTCGCGAGCAGGTCCGCGTCCGCTACGCCAAGGCGGCCACCCGCGCCGGCACCGCCGCTAAAGAGCCAGGTATCGGCGCCCAGCTATATCTCGCCGCCGATCGCGGCAGCCTGCCGGATGCTCCCGTGCTGGCCAGTCTGGGCTGCGGCAACTCGACCGCCGTGGCCGAGTTGCGCTCCGGCGAGGTGGTCCTTGACCTGGGTTCCGGTGGCGGCATCGACGTGCTGCTGTCGGCCAGGCGGGTCGGCCCCTCCGGCAAGGCCTACGGGTTGGACATGACTGAGGAGATGCTGGCCCTGGCCCGCCGCAACTCCGAGGAGGCCGCCAGCCGTAACGTCGAGTGGCTCAAGGGCCACATCGAGGCGATCCCGCTGCCGGCCGAGACCGTGGACGTGGTGATCTCCAACGGCGTGGTCAACCTGTCGCTCGACGAGCCGGCGGTGTTCGCCGAGACCTTCCGAGTCCTCAAGCCGGGCGGGCGGATCGGGATCACTGACGTCGTCGCCGAGGACCACCTCACCGCGGAGGACCGGGCCGAGCGGGGCAGCTATGTCGGCTGCATCGCCGGGGCGCTTTCCAGGTCGGAGTACCAGGCTGGGCTAGCCGAGGGCTAGCCGATGCCGGCTTCACCGACGTGACGGTCATCTTCACCCACCAGGTCGGCGATGGCCTGCACAGCGCCATCGTCAAGGCCAGAAAGCCCGCCGATGTGCCCACCGGCCCCCAGGCCGGCAGGCAGCCCACGGCCAGCAGCCGGGCGCTGCCGCTGGTGGACCAGCAGGGCCGCTAGCAGGAGCCTGCCGTGGACATCCGTCTCGGCCGAGCTCACCGGCGCCTGCCCGGCCACCGCCCAGGCGTTCCTGCGCCCGGCCAGCTACCAGCCCACCAGCAGTGCGCACACGACCGGCTCCACGGCAGCGCCTGAGGCTGGTGGTCGGCCGCGGCCAGTCGGCGGCCGGCGATGATCGGTCGCCTCGGCCAGCCCGGCCGGCCCCCGGTGAGCCGGCGACGACCTACCCGCTGGCTGCTCGTGTTGGCGCGCTGGACGCCGCGGGCTACGGTGTGATCGCCCCAGCCGTGCCCACCATCGCCGCCACCGCCGGGGCCGGCCGCGCCGTGCTGGGCAGGCTGGTGGCCAGCTTCCCGGTCGGCATACTGGCGGCTTCCTCCTGGCCGGGCAGGGCGTGGCGCGGCAGCGCCTGCGCGGTGCTTGATCCCAGGCGGTAAAGCTGACGGTCGAACGGGTGAGGACGAGCAGGCGTCGCTGTGGTCGCGACGCAGGACTCCAACTCTTCCTGCCGAGTGCGAGTCATCCTCGGCGCCCCGGAGGTGGCGGAAGAATTCCAGCTCGTGTTTCGTCTCAGCACCGCGGTCTTCACCCTCAGTTCAATGGCTGGGTCGCTGGGCGGGAAAGGCGTGACGGCGTGCCGCGGCGACGATGGCCAGGGCGGCGGCGGCCAGGGGGAAGGCGGTCCAGGGCAGGGCGCCGACGCCGACGCGTTCGAGGATGACGGCGCCGGTCAGGGAACCGGCGGCGATGCCGGCGTTGTAGATGGTGGTCTGCATGGAGGTGGCCACGTCGGCGTTGCCGGGGCTGGAGGCGTCGACCAGGGCGGTCTGCGGCAATGTGGGCGCCCGCCGAAGCCAGCGCCCCAACACAGCGACCGCGAGCAGCAGGACCGTGGGGATGTGGCCGAACTGGCCCATCGTTAGCATTGCGGCCGCGATCAGGGCGAGGGCGGCCAGCAGGGTCGGTCGCAGGTGGCGGTCGGTAAGGGCGCCGACGATCCAGATCCCGGCGACTGTGGCGACGCCGAAGGTGAACAGGACCAGGCTGGTGTGGCCGAAGCCGGAGCGTTCGGCCATTGGCGCCAGGTAGGAGTACAGCGCCTGGTGGCCCAGCAGCAGGAGCATGGTCACGGCCAGAACGGTGGGGACGCCGGGCAGGGAGGCGACCCGGCGCAGGGGGACGCGGCCGGCAGGCTCATCGCCGGGAAGGTTGGGAACCTTCCAGCGTACCCAGGCCATCAGGACCACGGGGAGGGCGGCCAGGGCGGCGAAGCTGCTGCGCCAGCCGACGGTGGTGGCCACCGCGGTGGCGATGGGGATGCCGAGGCACAGCGCGACGGTGATGCCGGCCAGGACGATGGCGATGGCGCGGCCGCGGCGCTGGGCCGGGACCATGCGGGCGGCGGGACAGGCCGCGCAGGGCCGTGGGAGGGGGATCGCGGCCAGGAAGGAGGCGGCCGCGTAGCCGCTCACCAGCAGCCCGATACGTCCCTGGGGCACGTGCAGGCTGGAACTGATTGGTGGCAGCAGCCCGGCCGGGAGCAGCTGGGTCATCGCGGCGGTGAAGGCCGCGGTGGCCAGGGCCAGCAGGCTCCACAACGAGAGGCTCGCCAGCCCGCCGGCCGACGGGGAAGGGGTGTGTCCCGGAGCACCGGCGTCCCCACCAGAATGCTGCGCTATTACGAGGAGCAGGACCTGCTGCACCCGGAGCGGGACGCCAACGGCTATCCCGCTATGGCGCGTCGGCGGTCTATCGGGTCCAGCAGATCCGCGGGCTGCTCGACTCGGGCCTGACCACGGAGACCATCCGCAAGATCCTGCCCTTCCTGGATGAGCCGGATCAGATCCACCTCCACCCGGACTGTCTGACCCGGGAGGTCGCCGAACTGCTGCGGGGCGAGCCCAACGCCTCCAGCAGCGCATCGACTTTCTGACCCGCAACCGCGACGCCATCCAGGCCTATCTCGCTGCCGTCCAGCCGGATACCGCGCCCGCATCCGGCGGGGCTGACCCGAGGGGACGAGTGCGGCTCTGCGGCCATGTGGAGCTTCGTTGCCGGTGACGCTCCATCACCTGGTCCCTGGGCGCACGAGGCCGGACTCGTAGGCGAACACCACCGCCTGGACCCGGTCTCGAAGCTGGAGCTTGGCCAGCAGGTGGGCGACGTGGCTCTTGATGGTGGCGTCGCTGACGAACAGCTGGGCGGCGATCTCGGCGTTGGACAGCCCGCGGGCGATGAGCTTGAGCACTTCCTGCTCGCGGTCGGTGAGCCCGCTGATCGCCTTGGTGGCGCGGGGCGGGGGGAGCCGGGCGAACTGCTCGATGACCCGGCGGGTGATCGAGGGGGCCAGCAGGGCGTCCCCGGCCGCGGCCACCCGCACGGCGGTGATCAGCTGCTCGGGTGGGGCGTTCTTGAGCAGGAAGCCGCTCGCCCCGGTCGCCAGCGCCTGGTACACGTACTCGTCCAGGTCGAAGGTGGTCAGGATCACGACCCGGGAGCGGGACCCGGCGGCAATGATCTGGTGGGTGGCCTCCAGTCCGTCCAGGTTCGGCATGCGGATGTCCATCAAGACCACGTCGGGTTGCAGCCGCCGGGTGGCCGTCACGGCCTCGACGCCGTCGCCGGCGTCGCCCACCACCTCGAGGTCGGCCTGGGTGTCGAGGATCATCCGGAACCCGGTTCGGACCAGTTCCTGGTCGTCGGCGAGCAGGACGCGGATGGTCATGGCTGCTCGGCCGAGATCGGCAGACGGGCCCGGACGGCGTAGCCGCCTTGGGGGCGGGGGCCGACGAGGAGATGGCCGCCGAACAGGGCCACCCGCTCCTGCATGCCGATCGTGCCGGCGCCCTCCGGGCGTCCCGCCGTGGGCGGCGACCCCCGGCCGTCGTCGGTCACCTCGACGGTGACCTCGTGGGCTCGGTAGCAGACCACGACCTGGGCACGGGTCGCCCGGGCGTGCTTGAGCGCGTTGGTCAGGGCCTCCTGCACGATGCGGTACAGCGACAGGTCGATGCTGGCGGGCAGGGCTCGCGGGGCGCCGTCCACGGTGAGCTCCACCGGCAGCCCGGCCGCCCGCATCTGGTCGAGCAGGGCGGGGAGTTGGCTCAGGCCGGGCAGCGGGGCCAGGGCCGCCCCAGCAGATGGCTCGCTGTCGCGCAGGATGCCCAGGGCGCGGCGCATCTCGGCCATGGCCCGGTTGGCGGTGAGCTCGATGGCGGCCACCGCCTTCCGGGCCCGGGCGGGGTTGGGGTCGGCGTCCAGCACCAGCCGGGCCGCCCCGGCCTGGACCCCGATGACGCTGAGGCTGTGGGCGACGACGTCGTGGAGCTCGCGGGCGATCCGCAGCCGCTCCTGGGTGGCCGCCTGCCTGGCCTTCTCCTCCCGTTCGCGCTCCAGGCGGTCGGCTCGGTCCTGGAGCTCGGCGGCATGGGTCCGCCGCTGGCGGACGCCCTGGCCCAGGATCCACGCGCCGGCCAGGAGCACGTAGTCGTTGAAGATGTCGTAGAGGTCGGCGATCGTCACCCGCGGCCACGTGGTGACCACGAACCAGGCCAGGTGCAGGGTGAGCACCCCGGTCCAGACCAGGACGCCGCCGGCGGCCAGGCGCCGGTCCCCGTAGGCGGCCAGCGAGTACACGGCCAGGTTGAAGGCCAGCAGGGCGAAGGTGGGGCTGTAGAGCCCGGCGGTCCCCTGGACCGCCAGCGACCCGGCGGCGACGGCGAAGACCGGAAACGGCCAGCGCCGGCGGGCCACCAGGGGCAGGGTCTGCAGCAGCACGAACGCGATGTTGAGGGTGCCACGGTCCACTGGGTCGGGTTGCTCCTGGAGCTGAGCCAGGGCGAGCCCGGCCGCAGCGAGCGCCACCAGCCCATCTGTCAGCAGCGGGTCCGGTCGCGGTAGCCGTTCCCGCAGGGCGTCCCATCGGTCCACAGGCCAACGCTAGCCACCACCTGCACCGCGCGCATCCCCCTGACTGATGATCGCCGCCGGCCAGGTTCATCACCGAGGCGGAGACGGGCTAGCCCCGCGGCCGATGCCCTCAAGCGCGGCCGCCGCCACGCTGGCTGGCGTCGCACGTCGGCGTGGAGGTGACTGATGAAGCTCAGCAACGACAGTGTGGGCGCCCGGGCGGTGGCCGAGCTGCGCGAGGTCCACAAACGCTACGGCAAGGTGGAGGCCCTCCGGGGCGTCGACCTGCAGGTGCGTCCGGGGGAGCTGGTGGCGTTGCTGGGGCCCAACGGGGCCGGCAAGACCACCGCGGTCAGTGTCCTGCTCGGCCAGCGGCGCCCGGATGCGGGGTCGGCCCGGCTGTTCGCCCGTGCCCCGACCGGTCCGGCGGCCCGGCGGGCGGTCGGGGCCACCCCCCAGGTGGCCGGGTTTCCCGAGAACCTCACCGTGGCCGAGGTGGTCGACCTGGTCCGGGTCCACTACGAGCATCCCGCCGCAACACCGGAGCTGCTGGAGCGCTTCGCCCTCTCCGGCGTGGCCGGTCGGCGCGCAGGCGGGCTGTCCGGCGGCCAGCAGCGTCGGCTGGCGGTGGCGCTGGCCTTCGCCGGTCGGCCACGGCTGGTGGTCCTGGACGAACCGACGACCGGGTTCGACCTGCAGGCCCGGCGGGAACTGTGGCAGATCGTCCGAGCCTTTGTCGCCGATGGCGGCGCCGTGCTGCTGACCACCCACTACCTGGAAGAGGCCGACGCCCTCGCCTCCCGGGTGGTGGTGCTGGCCCGTGGCCGGATCATCGCCCAGGGCAGCGTGGACGACATCACCGCCCGGGCCGGCCGCAGCCGCGTGCATGTCCAAGCCCCGTCGCTGCCCGAGCTTCCGGCCGGCACCCAGGCCGAGAGCAGCAACGGCTCCCACATCCTGTACACGGCCGACCCCGACGGGCTGGTCCGAGCCCTTGTCCGCCAGGGGGTGCCATTCACGCACCTTCAGATCGAGCGGGCCAGCCTCGAGGAGGCCATCCTGAGCCTGACCGGAGGCACGTCATGAGGATCGCCCTGGCCCACTTCAAGACCCAGACCCTCCAGCACCTCCGCTCCCCCGCCTACCTGCTGCCCACCCTGGCCATGCCAGGCCTGTTCTACTTCCTGTTCGAGGGCCCCGACACCGAGGTGGGACTGGTCACCTTCCTCATGGCCTCCTACGCGATGTGGGCCATCCTGGGGGTGGCCTTCTTCCAGTTCGGCTCGGGAATCGCCGAGGAACGCACCACCCCCTGGGAGCGCTATCTTCGGACCCTGCCACTCTCGGCCGGCCAGCGGCTTGCCGGACGGGTCCTGTCGGCCAGCCTGTTCGCCGCGGCCGCAGCGGTCATCGTGATCGTAGAAGCACACCTCATCAACCCCGTGAGCGTGGCCGCCAGCCGGTGGCTGCCCTGGCTGGGGGCGCTCGGGGCCGGCGGCGTGATGGTGGGCCTGGGGGGGATCGCCCTTGGCTACTGGGCCAGCCCGCGGGCTGCCACGCCCTTGGCCACCCTGGCCTGGCTGCTGCTGGCCTACCTGGGCGGGCTGTGGGCAACCCCCACCGAGCTCCCAACCTGGGCCAGGGAGATCTCTCCCTATCTGCCCACCCGAGTGTGGGGCGAGGTGACCTGGGCGGCGATCCAGGGTCAGACGGCATCGTTGTGGGACTGGCTGGGCCTGCTCGCCTACGCGCTGGGCTTCGCCGTCCTGGCCCTGTGGGGCTACCGGCGAGACGAGGGCGCCGACTACCGCTGAGCGGTGAACCTGGCCAGGTAGCATGCTCGGCCCGCCGGCGAGCCGCAGCCTGGCCTGCGACAGGCTGCCGACCCAGCTCAGCACCCAGCCCGCCTGGACGCGTTCGCGCGCGGCGAGTGCCAGCAGCTCCCGTCTGAGGTCGGCGCCGGGACACAGCCGCAGAGCTAGCTTTCGTGGGCATGCCGCGAAAGGTATCGCCCTGACTGGGGCAGCAGGGCAGCCGCCCGGACCGGGAGGCGTGCCGAGGATTCCACTCTCGGGTCCACTTTGGGGTGACGCCCACTACCCCCGAAGCCCTATCGTGCCGGGGCCGCTGCCCGTCCTGGCTGCCCGGCCATGCTGGCGGTTGGGCCGGCTTCCACCTCAGACCAGCGGAGAACCACCAAGGAGCGTCGATGTGAAGGCAGGGCGGCGATACCCCGACGGTGAGCGCGCCAGCCGGCCGCTGCTGGAGACAGGGAGCGGCAGCCGCCCCGGGGCCTTCGGGCCCCGCGAGTGGCTGCTGCTAACCGGCATCGCGCTCATCTGGGGGTCGTCGTTCCTCTTCATCGACCTGGGCCTGGAGGCGCTGGAGCCGGGGGTGATCGCGCTGGCCCGGGTCACGCTCGGGGTGATGGCGCTGGCCCTGGTCCCGGCGGCGCGGCGGCCGGTCCCGAGGCAGGACCGGCCGCGGGTGGCGTTTCTGGGAGTGATCTGGGCGGGCCTGCCCATGCTGCTGTTCCCCGTCGCCCAGCAGTGGATTGACTCCTCGGTGGCCGGCATGTTGAACGGCGCGGTGCCGTTGGCCGGGGCGGCCTGGGCGGTGCTGCTGGGCCGGCCGCTGTTGCGGGTCCACCTCGTCGGGCTGCTGGTCGGCTTTGCCGGGGTCCTGGCCATCTTCTGGCCTCAGCTGGACGGGTCGCGGGCGACCACGGTCGGGGCCAGCCTGGTGGTGCTGGCCGTGCTGCTGTACGGGCTGGCCGTCAACCTGGCCGTGCCGCTCCAGCAGCGTTACGGCGCCCTGCCGGTGCTGGTCCGGGCCCAGCTGGCCGCCTTGGTCCTGCTGGCCCCCTTCGGGCTGTGGAGCCTGCCCAGGTCGCGGTTCGAGCTGGGGCCGGTGCTCGCGCTGCTGCCGCTGGGGGTGCTGGGCACGGGGGTGGCCTTCATGTGGATGACGATCCTGGTCGGGCGGGTAGGCGGCCCGCGCGGGTCGGTGGCGGCCTACTTCATCCCGGTGGTGGCGATCGCCCTCGGGTTTGTGGTGCTGGACGAGCGGGTCGTGCCGGGTGCCCTAGCCGGCACGGTCCTGGTGGCGGCCGGCGCCTGGCTCGCCTCCCGCCCCGAGCGCTGAGTCGACAGGCTGCGCCAGGCGACCATGGGGCCGCTGGTCGGCTGCTCAGGAGCCGCCCGGACACTCCACCCCTACGGCCACGCCCGTGATCTGGCCGGGCTGGATCTGGAGGTGCAGCCGCGGCGAGGTATACGGGTTCCTGGGCCCAACGGGGCCGGCAAGACCACCACTATCCGGCGGCTGCTAACTCCTGATCGGGGTGGCCGCGGTCCTGGTCCTCGCTGGCACATGGTTGTTCAACCCGCCGCGACGTCGCGGTCTGACCCGTCACCAGGCGACGTCGGCAGGGGGTGGCTCGGGTACAGCGACGCCAGCAAGGCGAGCAATTCGGCGTGGGCGTCGGCCTGGGCGCCTAGGCCGCTTCCACGGTGCAGCCATGGGAGGTAAGCCGCGCCCTGCCGCGGTATGCCAGCCGCCAGCGGTCGCGGTGTCAGGCGATGGCCAGCACGAGTTTGCCGGTGGTGTGACCGCCCTCCAGGCGGATATGCGCCTCGGCCGCCTGGTCCAGTGGCAGGACGCTGTGGACCACCCGTAACCTTCCCACCTCAGCCAGCTCGGCTAGATGCGCCAGCCCGCCGGCATCTGGCCGCACGAGGAATCGGGCGGTGCGGACGCCCTGCCTCGCTGCCTCGGCCAGGTCGGACTCATAGCCGGCCGATCTGACAGTGATCAGCAGCCCTCCGCGGCGAAGCACGGCAGCCGAGCGCCGGATGTAGGGTCCACCAACCAGGTTCAGCACCACGTCAACGTCCCGAGCCGCCTCGGCGAAGTCGATGGTCGTGTAGTCGATCGGCTCGTCCACACCGAGCGAGCGCAGCAGCGCATGCTTGTCTGCCCGGGCCGTGGCCAGCACATAGGCGCCCAGCGTCTTGGCGAGCTGCACGGCCAGGTGCCCGACCCCGCCGGCGGCAGCGTGAACCAGAACCCGCTGACCGGCCTGCAGGTGCGCGGTCTCGGTGAGCATCTGCCAGGCGGTGAGCCCAGCCAGTGGCAAACCCGCCGCCTCCAAGTGCGACAGCCTTACCGGCTTGCCGGCCAGGAGGCCCGAAGGGACAGCGACGTACTCGGCGTAGCCCCCCTCGCGTTCGTCGAGCATGCCGAAGACTTCGTCGCCGGGGCAGAACCGGGACGGACCGTCGCCGACCTGCTCCACCACGCCGGAGACATCCCGGCCGATGGTCCGTGGCAGCACCGCCGCAGTGGTGTTCAGGAGCTGGCCGGCGCGAGCCGCACAGTCGATCGGGTTCACACTGGCCGCGTGGACTCGGACCAGCACGTCGCCCTGGCCTGGCGCCGGCCGGTCGACCTCGCCGACCTCCAGCACCTCAGGGCCGCCGAACGACCACTGCACGACCGCACGCACGACCGCTAGGTCGCCGACGCCGCCACGGCCCGGTGCAATCCGGTGGCGATCACCGCGGCCTCGTCGGCGCTGATGGTGTCAACGAACGTCTCGCGCAGGACGCGGGAGTAGACGGGCCACATCCGTCGCAGCATGTCCTCGCCAGCGTCGGTCAGCACGGCGTACAGGCCGCGGCCGTCGTTCTCGGCCGGTTCGCGGCGGAGCAGCCCGGCGGCCTCGAGCCGGCCGGCCAGCTTGGTCAGGCCGCCGCGGCTGAGGGTGAGGCGGTCGGCGAGCTCGGCCATGCGGACCCGCCGACCGGGGGCGCGCCGGACCGCCCAGAGGACGTCATACCAGGACAGGGGCGGGAGATCGGCCTCCTCGAGTGCCTCCTCGACACGGGCGACGACGGAGGCGTGGGCGGTCAGCACCGCCTGCCAGGCGCTGAGGTGCGGCTCGGGGACCCGTCGGCTCATGACCGTAGGCTACCGCAATCTGGTTTGCGCGGAAACTAGCTCGGTGGTACCGTTCGGGCAATGTAGTTTCCGGAGAAATCAGTTCCGGGACGGGAAGGAGGACGACATGTCCGAGTTCGAGGGCCGGGTCGCGGTCATCACCGGCGGGGGCGGCGGCATCGGACGAGCCACGGCGGCGCGCCTGCTCGGGGAGGGCGCATCCATCGTGCTCTCCGGCCGCCGCCAGGAAGTTCTGGAGGCCGCCCAGCGCGCCCTCGACCCAGCCGGGGAGCGGGTCGCGCTGGTCGCCGACGATGCCAGCACGCCCGCCGCGGCCGAGCGGCTCGTCACGGCGGCGCTTGAGCGCTTCGGCGGGGTGGACGTGGTGGTCAACAGCACCGGCATCTTCCGGCCGGTGCCGTTCCTGGAGCAGACCGAGGAGCAGCTGGAGGAGGCGCTCAGCTCGATCCTGCGCCCGACCTTCTACACCTCCCAGGCCGCGGCCCGGGCGATGGTGGAGCGCGGCCGGGGTGGCGCGATCGTGCACGTCGGCTCGATGTGGGCGATCGACGCCATCACCGCCACGCCGACCAGCGCCTACTCGGCCGCCCAGGCGGGCCGGCACGCGCTGACCAAGAACCTCGCCATCGAGCTGGCCCCCCACGGAATCCGAGTCAACACCGTGGCCCTGGCGTTCGTGGAGACGCCCTCCTACGAGCGGTTCATGACCCCCGAGCAGGCCCGCGAGGTGCTCGAGTCGGTGAACGCGTTCCACCCGCTCGGCCGGTACGGCCAGCCCGAGGACGTGGTCGAGGCCATCCTGTTCTACGCCAGCGACCGGGCGGGCTGGATCACCGGCACCACCATGCCGATCGACGGCGGCGTGCTGGCCGGCCGCAACGCCCCACCTGTCCCCGCCGCGGAGCCGGCGGCCGCCTGAGTCAGTTGCGCGGGACGAGCGTGACCGAGATGTCGATCAGGACGAACACGCTGCGCAGCCCGGAGTTCGGCTTGCGGGCGTCGCGGTACTTCTTCGACTGATCGAACTGGACGGTCCAGGTCCCCGGCCGCGCGTCCTGCACGGGGATCTGCGGACGGCGCGCCTGCCAGGCGCCGCAGTCGCTGGTGTCGCCCGCCAGGCGCACGGTCTTGCGCAGCTTCTTCTTGTACACGTAGTGCGCGTACACCGGCTTGCGTGCGGTGAAGCCGTTGCCCTTGAACCGAATCCGCTGCGAGGGACGTGCGC
>Ga0081538_10003734_pt1 | contig 14261 bp, 12 predicted proteins | sample TabmetS5T2R1_FD_71022 | JGI IMG/M metagenome (GOLD analysis project Ga0081538, IMG submission 71022) | Tabebuia heterophylla rhizosphere microbial communities from the University of Puerto Rico - S5T2R1 | ecosystem: Host-associated > Plants > Roots > Rhizosphere ... | reverse complement strand
CCGGTCCCCAGCGTCTCGGCGGTGCGCAGCGCGTCCTCCGGGGTCGAGTAGAGCTTCTCGCTCATCTCGCCGACGACGTCGTCCTCCTCGCCGCCGACCACGCCGATCTCCAGCTCCATCACGGCCCTGGCCTTGGCGCACTCGGCCAGCAGCTCGTCGGCGAGCTGGAGGTTCTCCTCCAGCGGCACCGCCGAGCCGTCCCACATGTGCGACTGGAACAGCGGCCCCTGCCCTGCCGCGACCCGCTCCTGCGACAGCCGCAACAGCGGCCGCATGTAGCCGTCGAGCTTGTCCTTGGGGCAGTGGTCGGTGTGCAGGGCCACCTGCACCGGGTACCTGGCGGCGACCACGTGCGCGAACTCGGCCAGCGCCGCCGCCCCGGTCACCATGTCCTTCAGCCGCTGGCCGGACAGGAACGCCGCCCCGCCGGTCGACACCTGCACGATCCCGTCGCTGGCCGCCTCCGCGAACCCGCGCAGCGCCGCGTTCAGCGTCTCCGACGAGGTCACGTTGACGCCAGGGTAGGCGAACCCGCCCGCCTTGGCGCGGTCCAGCATCTCCACGTACGCCTCTGGGCTTGCGATCGGCATGGCGGGCCCCCGTTCCGGTGCGCAGCGGTCGGCCAGAGTATCCCGCGTCCGCGGGCTCCTGCGGAGCCCCGAGATCAGCGCGTCAGCTCGTCCAGGGCGGTGAACACGTCGATGTCGGGCGACAGCCTCCGGGCGCGCACCGTCTCCTCGAGGAGGGTGAGCGCGGACGCCTCCAGCGCATGGCTCCCGGGGCCGGGGAGCGTCGGCGGCTCGGCCTCCGGGTCGCCGCCGGTCAGCGGCCAGGTGGGCGGGTATACCACGAAGCTGAGGTACATCGGCGTGGTGAGTGATCCTCGTCTGCCCCGCGACATCACCAGCCCGCCGCTCGGCTGCTCTCCGCCACCGGGCCCTGCCACCCGCTCCGGCGTCCCCGGGTGGGCCGGCGCCGGCGGGTGGACCGGCAGGGACAGGTTCGCGGCTGCGAGGAACCCGGGAGCTCCGAGCCTGCCATCGGTGGTCAGCTCGGGGAGGGACGCGAGCCACGTCCACGTCTCGCCCATGAGGACGGCGAGGCCGTCGATGCCCGGCCCGCCGACCACGAACGTGGGCGTCGTCGACAGTCCCGACCAGAAGGGCAGCGAGCCGAAATCGAAGGTGTCGTCGGGGCGAGGCGCGAGGATGGTGGGGTGGGGCCGGATGGCGGGTGGCGTGCCGCCGTCGCCCGGCGCCGCGTCCGCGGCCGGTGCCGCCCCGCCGAGGACACTGATGTCGACGACGACGGCCATGCCCTTGGCGAGCGCCGGGCCCGGGCCGGCCGGTCCCGTGGGCGAGGGCATCATGCCGTCGACCGTGCGCTTCAGGGCGTCCAAGACCCGGTCGAGGACTTGTGGTCCCGAGCCGCTGTCGTGCGGGTCGGGCGACACCAGCCGCCGCCGCAGCTCGGCATGGCCGGCCACCGCACCCGCGAACGCCACCATGGCCCGGCTCGCGTCCAGCAGCCCGGCCGCCGGCGTTGGCGGCGCGACCTCGCCCTCGAGGCTGATGACGGTCAGGACGTCATCCCGGAACAGCCTGGAGAGCGCGGCGGTGATGCCGGCGGCGTCGGCCGGGAGCGGGCCGAGGGACCGGTCCAGCCGCTCCGCCGTGACCAGCGCCACCCGGTCCTCACGCGCGGACAGCACCGTGGTGGTGGTTGCGCCGCCGGCCAGCTGCGGGGGTCGCCCGTGGAGCCGCCAGAGCCGGGCGGCGCGCTCGGTCTCCGGGGTGTGGCCGCTGCGCAGCGCCGCCTCGAGGGCCGAGAGGAATGGCCCCTCCAGGCCGTCGAACCGCCGGTTGGCCTCGACGTGGTCGCACAGCGACGCGACCATCCGGGTGGCGGCGTCCACGCTGGTCACCGCGATCTGGGCCAGCGACGCCGCGGTCGCGTTGCTGAGGGTCGCGAAGGCCTGGGCGGGCGACAGCGCCGCCGCGGCGGAGGACAGGCCGGTGGTGCCGCCGAGGGCACGCCGGTGCAGCTCCTGCATGCCCTGCCACGCCTTACCGGGCATGGCCACACGGAGCCAGGCCGGCGTGATCGATGCTGGTCGCTGCTCCACGCTGTCCTTCCTTCCCTGGGGCAGGCCGGCGGCTACTGGCGCCGGAGGATCTCCATCGCCTCGTACAGCGGGGTGCCCGCCGGCACGTTCGCGGCGCGCAGCCTGGCGAGCAGCACCGAGCGCAGCTGCTGGTTGACGAACCGGCCGGGGTCGACGACCTGGACGACGGGCTCGCCGGGGCCGACGGCGACGAGCTCGCCGGGGCCGACGGCGACGTGGCCAGGGTCGACCTGGACGAGTGTCTCGGGGGCCAGCACGTTCTCGAGCATGCCGGCCGTCTCGATCGCGCCGGTGGCGTCCAGAGCGGGCAGCGCCTCGAAGCTGAGGGCACCGTCTCCCAGGTAGGAGATCAGGCCGTCCACCCCGGCGCCCTCCGGGACGACGCTCGGCGCCACCGCCACGCTGGACGCCCAGGAGGGAAGGGCGAACTCGGTGTCGAAGGTCCCGTCGTCCTCGCGGAAGCACTTGTGCGGGGCCGGGTGGATGGTCGGCCGTGGCTCGGACGACGACGGCGGGTGGCTCGACGAGCCGCCGTGCCCGGTCGCGCCGTGGCGCTCCTCCACCTTGCCGGTGGACTTGTTGTAGTGGTAGCCGTGCCCGTCCCGGTGGACGACCGGCGAGGAATGGACCACAACGTGCTCGCCCTTGGCCGCGGGGTGGTGGGCATGCGCGGGGGCGGCGTGCCCGGGTGAGGATGACGCCAGGCCGGTCACGAAGAAGGCGACGATCCCGCCGATGAGCCCACCGATGATCCCCCCGATCGGGCCGAGCGACAAGCCGAGCAGGGTGCCGAGCTGGGCCCCGAGCTCGGTCCCGACGGCGGCGCCGGCGGCGTGGAAGGACTGCACGACACCCATCGCGACGCCGGCCCGGAGGAGCGCGGCTGCGGCCTGACCGTCACCCCCGGCGGGAGGATGGGATCCGCTCTGGTGGTGCAGCTCATGCAGGCCAGCCCGCAGGTCCTGGCCCGCTCCGAACGTCTGCCCGAACTCCCCGGCGGTCGGCATCTTGATCTGCCCGGTTGCGGCGTCGAGGACCGTCGTCCGCAGCGCGTTCCCGCCGAACGTCTGCGGCTGGGGGATGCTCCCCCAGAGCTGGCCGGCGCGATGCGTATGCTGCGTCTCGCCGAGCTGCGCGGCCGAGCCGAACGCCGACAGGAACGGGCCCTCCAGGCCGTCCATCCGGCCGCCGAAGTCGAGGAAGTCGTTGAGACCGCCAAGGAGCCGGTTGCCGACGAGAGGATCGGTGACGGCAAGCTGGCCGAGCACCGACGCGACCGCCGTGCTGTAGGCACCGAACGCCTCGGCCTCCGACATGCCGCCGATGGTGCCGGTGGAGGCCAGGCCCGGTTGCCCGATGGACTGGAAGTGCAGGTCCTGGATTCCCTGCCACGCCTCGAAGGACGGCGCCGAGAACATCAGCGTGGGAGACAGGTAGACCGCCCCGGCCGCCGTGTACCGCACCGCCGCCGGGTCCGGTTCGGTCACCGCCAGACGGACGCTGACCAGCTCGGGAACCATTTCACCCATGTCACCCCCCCTTCGCGGCGCCTGCGGTCACCGCCCATGACGGCTGGGCAAATACCGCAACGCCTTGGAGAACTCTAGCATCCGGCATACGGGTCCGGCGAGACGGACCCGCACGTTGAAAGATACGAACGATCGTGCTATGAAGGCGCCATGGGCAAGGGCGACGACACCCGCGAGGCGATCCTCGAGCAGGCCACCGGCCTGGCGAGCCGGGTGGGCCTGCACGGGCTGACCATCGGCTCGCTGGCGGCGCAGTCGCGGCTCTCCAAGAGCGGGCTGTTCGCCCACTTCCGCTCCAAGGAGGCCCTGCAGGTCCAGGTGATCGACCACGCCGCCGGCATGTTCGTGGAGGCGGTCGTGCGGCCGGCGCTGGCGGCGCCGCGCGGCGAGCCGCGCGTGCGCGAGCTGTTCGAGCGCTGGCTGGCCTGGTGCGGCGACATGCTGCCAGGGGGCTGCGTGTTCATCTTCGCGACCAGCGAGTTCGACGACGAGCCCGGGCCGGTGCGCGACCGGCTGGTGCGGGCGCAGCGCGACTGGATGGACACGGTCGTCACCGTGTTCCGCACCGGCATCACCGAGGGCCAGTTCCGCGCCGACGCCGACCCCGACCAGTTCGCCCACGACCTGTACGGCATCATCCTGGCCTACCACCACGCCCGCCGGCTGCTGCGCGACCCCCACGCCGAGCGCCGCGCCCGCACCGCCCTGGACCGGCTGCTCGACGACGCGCGACCCTGACCGTCCCCCACCCAGAGGGAGCCCAGATGGCGACGCAGAAGAAAAGCACGATCGTTCGTATCAGGTATCGGGTGGTGCCGCGGCTGGCCCTCACGACGGTGCGGGCGGCCTTCCGGCTGCTGGAGCGGGTCGCGCCGGCGCTCGGCGCCCGCTGGGCGGAGCGCCTGTGGTTCACGATCCCGCGCGACCGCCGCGGCGAGCGGCCCGGCCGGCCACGGCCGGACGGCGACCGCTTCCAGGTGCAGGTGCAGGGCGGGTCGGTGGTGGGCTGGTCCTGGGGCGACGGCGCGCCCGTCTACCTCGTCCATGGGTGGGGCGGCAGCGCCCGCCAGCTCGGCGCGTTCGTGCAGCCGCTGGTGGCGGCCGGCTACCGGGTGGTCGCGTTCGACGCGCCCAGCCACGGCGCGTCCGCGCCGGGACCCAGCGGGCCGCGCAGCGGCACCCTCCTGGAGCTGGTCGCGGCGCTCCGCGCGGTCGCCGCCGTCCACGGGCCGGCGCACGCGGTCGTCGCCCACTCCCTCGGCTGTGCGGCCACGGCGCTGGCCCTGCGGGACGGCCTGGCCGCCACCCGCGCCGTGCTGGTCGCCCCGTTCGTCGACGTGCTGCCCTACACCCACGAGTTCGCGCGCCGCCTCGGCTTTGGCGAGCGCGTCCGCGCCCGCATGGTCCGCCGCTTCGAGCGGCGCCTCGGCGTGCCCATGTCGCACTTCGAGCTGACCGGGATGGCGCGGCAGATGACCCCGCCGCCGGTGCTGGTCGTCCACGACCGGGACGACCGCGAGACCACCTGGTCCAGCGGCAGGGACCTCAGCCGCGCCTGGCCGGGCGCGCGGCTGCTGACCACCAGCGGCCTCGGCCACCGCCGCATCCTGTCCGACCCCAGCGTCGTCGCCGAGGTCGTGCGGTTCGTCCGCGGCGACCCCGCCGCCGACCTGGCCTCCTGATCGCGCCCGGGAACCTCGGCCACGCCGGTTGGGGCGGGGCCGGCGGTCAAGGAGCGTCGCCTCGACCTGACCGCCGGCCTCCTGCCCCGCCGGGCCGACTGCTCCGGCGCCAGCCCGACGACTGTCGTCAAGGGTCCTGGTTGGCACGTTGCAGGGCCTGCTTGGCCAGGTGCATGGTGCGAGCAAGCTGGCGGTGGTTGAGGTCGGCCAGGAGGGTCAGCAACGGCAGACCCACCAGTGCAATCACGATCAGCGGCCAAGCGATCGAGCGGCTGCTCCCATCGCCAGTGCCGTTCTGCGTCTTGCCCTGGCAGGAGAACTTGACGGGGTCGGCACAGTCGAGGGAAAACTGCCGTTACGCACCATCGGTGTTCCCGAGCCTGGCCAAGGTGCCAGCATGAGCAGTCCGCACGACCCGACCGACCCGCCCAGGCCGGCTCTTGCTGAGCTGGCCGTCCACATGCGTCGGCTGCGTGAGCAGGCTGGCCTGTCGCAGCGGGCGCTGGCGGAACAGATGAACTACGTGCGCGAGTACGTCACGCTGGCCGAACGTGGCAGCCGTCTACCATCCCGGGCGTTCCTGGTCCGCTATGCCCACGCCTTGAACGCCATCGAGGAGCTGCTGCCCCTTTACGACACGGCTTGGCAGGAGGATCAGGCGATCAAGCGTGCCACTCGAGTGCGGCGCTACCAGCAGACCCTCGGCCTCACTGAGCACGATGCAGCGCGGCTGGACGGCGTGGTTGGGCCCTTTGTCACTAAGTGGTCCGCTATAGAAGTTCGTGCGTGGTGCTCATGCTGCGGTAGCGAGATGCTGGTGCTCGTCTAGCCTGCGAAGGAGTCGATGGAGGTCGGCTCGGGTGAAGCGCCAGTCGAACGGGACGGCGGCCTGCTGATAGCGGTGCTGGAAACCCAGCAGCCGCCGCTGGACCTCGGCGAGGTCGGTGAAGTCGTTGGGAGTCAGCACCTTGCGCTGGATCACCGAGAAGTAGATCTCGATCTGGTTCAGCCAGGAGGCGTGGATGGGCAGGTGGACCAGGCGCAGGTTGCGCCATTCGCCCTCCAGGCGCTCCACCGACGCTCGCCCCCGATGGGAGCTGCCGTTGTCGACCACCCAGAACACCCGCGTGGCCGAGGCGTAGGGCTCGGTGGTCATGACCTGGGCGACCAGCCGCCCGAACGGGGCGATGCCGGTCGCCGGCTCGCAGCGGCCGAACAGCGCGGCCTGGTGGACGTCCCAGGCCGCAAGATAGGCCAGCGCCCCGCCGCGGTCGTACTCGTGCTCGATGCGCATCGCCCGCGCGGTGCCCGGCGGCAGCGTCGGGTGGCAGCGGCAGCGGGCCTGGATGGAGGTCTTCTCGTCGGCGCTGACGACATACTCGTCGTCGCTGAGCGTCTGGCCGGCGAACCGCCGCTGGTACAGGTCCAACACGACGCCGGCCTTGGTGGCGAAGTCGGGGTCGCGGGGGAAGATCCACGATCGGCGCTGCCACGGCTTGATCGGGTCCTCGGCCAGCCAGCGCCACAGCGTGGTGGTCGAGACGTCGTCGACCAGGCCGGTAGCGAGGACCTCGGTCCGTAGCTCGGCGAGGCTCCAGCGGCCAAGCGGCACCCCGCGGGTGGCGGGCAGCTCGCAGGCGATCGCCTTGGCGTAGGCGACCACCGCCGCGCCGAACACCCGCGGCCGGCCGGACCGCTTGCGGTCGGCCAGGCCATCGACGCCTTCCCGACAGAACCGCTTGCGCCACTTGCCCACGGTGTTGGGCGCCACTCCCAACTTGCGGGCGATGTGCGCGTTGGCCAGGCCCGCTGCGGCCAGCAGCACGATCCTGGCCCTGGTCACCTGGCGCTGCTGGGCGGTGGGCCGGCGCACCAGGGCCTTGAGCAACCGCCGCTGCGACGCGGTCAACACCACCGCAAACGGGCTGCGCCCGCCGCCTCGTGCCACCATCCCTCCTCCCACCAGCCAGCCCCATCGGCTGGCCGAGCGGGGAGCCTATGCGAGCCAGGCGACACGCTCCGGGCAGCTCAGGCAAGATGGCGCGATGCCCTCAGCGATCCCTGAGTCCACCAAGACCTCACTGGGCCAACGGCTGCGCCAGCGCCAGCGGGACCGCTGGCCCGGCCTTGCCGGCGTCGCCGTCCGCTTCCGCGGTCGGTTCGCCTACGTCGACGGCGAACTCCGCACCGGCGAGGTCCTGCCGCTGTGCCGGCTACGCTATGCCGGCTCGGCCAGCCTGTGGGGCTTCGCCACCTACCTGGCCAGCCGCGACGGCTACGAGGACTCGGTGCTGCCAAGCGGGCTGCCGATCGGTGAGCCCGAGGAGGCGCTGGACTGTGCCTGCGGGCTGTACCTGGGCGATCCCAGCGCCTGGCAGGAGCACCTCCCGCCAGCCGGCTCCTGACCACGCACGAACTTCTATACGGCAGCACTAAGCTTGACCCTGACATGCAGCGGCGACTGTTCATCCAGGCGCTCCTGGCAACCGGCGGAGCGGTGCTCGCCCGGCACGATGGTCGGCCGGCTCCTGCTGTGGAGGTGGACGCCAGCGTCGATGCCATCCGGTCTGTGACCGAGCAGTACCGCCTCCTCGACGCCACGACGCCCGCCGCGGATCTCCAGACGCCCGTCCTGGCCCATCTACAGCTTGCGACTAACCGTCTGGATGCCGACCCGAGCGCCCAGCTTGCGGCTGCGGCCAGCGAGGCGGCCGGGTTCGCCGGATGGCTCGCCGTGGACCGAAGCGACCATCGCCAGGCCAGGACGCAGTACCAGCGGGCCGTCGACTACGCCGACAGGTCCAGGAGCGACGTGCTGACGGCCTACATGCTCGGCAGCATGAGCCTGTGGGCGGCCGACCTCGGCCTCGCCAGCGAAGCCCTCAACCTGATCGGGCGCGCTCATCGGCGCCTACCCCACCGGGTCCCGCCGACGGTCGCGGCATGGACGGCCGCGGTCGAGGCAAAGGCCCACGCGGCTCGACATGACACCCAGGCGGCCTTGGCCGCCCTTGACCGCGCCGAGGCGAGCACCCGGGAGGACGCCGAGCCGGTGTGGCCCTGGATCCATCCGTTCACCAACACTCGACTCGCAGGCTACCGGGGAAGCTGCGCGACCAGGCTCGGCCTCCACGACCTCGCGCTTCCGGCGCTGCAACAGGCATTGGCCGGCGTCGGGCCGACAGCCACCAAGGCCAAGGCGCTCACCCTCACGGACCTGGCCGCCAGCTACCTGGCCATCGCCGACGTCGAGCAGGCGTGCGCCAAGGCTGGTGAGGCGTTGGAGATCGGTGTTGGGCACCGATCCCAGCGGGTGGTCGAGCGCGTGCTCGCCGTGCGCGCGCAGATGGCCTCCCTGCAATCGGCCGTCGCCGTCCAGGAACTCGACCAGCGCATCCTCGCCACGCTGCTGCCACCTTCCGGACCGTGACCGGGCAGCGGGTCGGGATAACCGGACACCAGGGACTTCCCGACCACACGTGCCAGCTTGTGCTCGCGGCGCTTCATGATGCGCTTGCAGGCTACGGCCGGGAGCTGGTCGGCGTCACGATGCTGGGACCAGGAGCCGATCAGCTCTTCGCCGACGCCGTGCTCAGCCGTGGCGGCCGGCTCGAGGTCGTGGTCGCAGCCGAGCGGTACCGTGACGCCTTCGACGATCCTGAGGCGCAGCGCCGGTACGACGAGCTGTTCGCCAAGGCCAGCCACGTCGAGCGACTGCCCCATGTCGACTCCACGGAAGAGGCCCACATGGCCGGCGGCCAGGTCGTGGTCGACCGCTCCGATGTGCTGCTGGCCGTGTGGGACGGCAAGCCTGCACGGGGCCTCGGCGGGACCGCCGACGTCGTCGCCTACGCCCGTGAGCGCGGTGTCCCGGTCAAGGTCATCTGGCCCCAGGGTGCGACGCGGTAACCGCGCGCGGGCATCGGCCATCCGCGCACCGGGCTGGCCGCGATCTGGTTTCATGCCGCCATGAGCCGACCGGGCCGCAGGGTGCGCGGGTGAGGCGGGCCCGCCTGGGCGAGGTGCACCTGGTCCCCCACACCCACTGGGACCGCGAGTGGTACCAGCCGTTCCAGCGCTTCCGCATGCGCCTGGTCGACCTGGTGGACGGCGTGCTCGCACGGGCGGAGGCCGACCGCCGCTTCTGCTTCACCTTCGACGGGCAGACCGCGATGCTCGACGACTACCTGGAGATCCGCCCCGAGGCCGAGCCGCGCATCAGGGCCCTGGTCGCCGCCGGGCAGCTCGCCGTCGGGCCGTGGCGGATCCTGTCCGACGAGCTGCTGGTGGCCGGCGAGACGCTGGTCCGCAACCTGGAGGCCGGGCTGGAGCGGGCCCGGCAGCTCGGCGGCGCGATGGCCGCCGGCTACCTGCCCGACCAGTTCGGCCACGCCGCGCAGCTCCCGCAGCTGCTGCGGCGCGCCGGGATCCGGCATGCGGTGCTGTGGCGGGGCGTGCCGGCGGCCGTCGACCACCACGCCTTCGCCTGGAGCGCCCCGGACGGCTCCACCGTCCGCGCCGAGTACCTGGCCGCCGGCTACGGCAACGCGGCGGACCTGCTGGAGCACGGCGCAGACGGCCCCGGCGACCTGGCGGTGCGGGTCGACCGCCTGGAGCGGGGACTGCGCCCGTGGTTCGGCGCCGACCCGGTGCTGGCGATGTACGGCGCCGACCACTCCACCCCGGTGCCCGAGCTGCTCGACCTGGTCGACGCCGTCAACCGCGCCCAGGACCGGGTGGTGGTGCGGGTCGGCACGCTGGCCGGCTACCTCGCCGCGGTCGGGGACGGCACCGGCGGGCTGCCGGCCTGGCGCGGCGAGCTGCGCTCGGGCGCGCGGGCCAACCTGCTGATGGGCGTGATCTCGGCGCGGATCGGCCTCAAGGCCGCCTGCGCCCGGGCCGAGCGGCTGCTGGCCCGCTACGCCGAGCCGCTGCAGGCCCTGCACGCCGCGACCTGGCCGGCGGCGTTCCTGGACCTCGGCTGGCGGCGGCTGGTGGAGTGCTCCGGGCACGACTCGATCACCGGCTGCGGCGCCGACGCGGTCGCCGACCAGGTCGCGGTGCGGCTGGCCGAGGCCGGCCAGCTCGGCGAGGGCCTGGCCGAGCGCGCCGCCGCCGAGGTCGCCGCGCGGGTGCCGGCGGGCGCGGTGGCGGTGCTGAACCCCTCCCCGTTCCCGCGCGCCGGCCTGGTCGCGCTGGACCTGCCCGTGCCGGACGCCTGGGACCAGGTGGCCCTGGAGCTGCCCGGCGGGCGGCTGCTCCGTACCCAGGAGACCGGCCGGGTCGCGGCGCTGCTGCACACCGAGGAGCTGCCCGGCGCGCGGCTCGGCGAGGTGTTCCGGCGGGTACACGGCCGCGAGCTGTTCGGCCGCGTCGTCAACGGCGTCGAGGTCGACCCCGCCGGGCGGCGCCTCACCTTCCAGATCGACGACCACCCCGACCCGCCGCACCTCGACATGGAGCGGGTGCGCGGCGAGGTCGACCTGGCCGCGGCCACGGCCGAGGGCGAGCGCTGGCAGCTCCGCGTGGTCGCCCCGCCCCGCCGGCGGCTGCTGGCCGCCGTGCCGGTCCCGCCGCTCGGCTGGATCGCGGTCCGGCCCCGGCCCGCCCCAGCCGGCCGCGGCGGCCCCGACCCGCCTCCGGTCCGCGTCCGCGACGGCGGCCTGGACAACCTGCTACTGGCGGTGACGGTCACCGCCGACGGCTGCCTGCGCCTGCGCGGCGGCGGCGTCACCCTGGACGGGGTCGGCCGGCTGACCGACGGCGGCGACGCCGGCGACCTCTACAACTACGCGCCGCCCGTGACCGACCTGCTGGTCGCCGAGCCCGACCGGGTCGAGGTGGCCACCGTGGCCGCCGGGCCGCTGCAGGGCGTGCTGGCCGTGGAGCGGACCTACCGCTGGCCCCTCGGCCTGGCCGGCGGCGCCGCGGCCCGCTCGGCGGAACGCGCGACCGTCCGCACCGTCACGCGGGTCGAGCTGCGAGCCGGCGAGCCGTTCGCGCGCCTGCGGGTGTCGTTCGACAACCCCTGCCGCGACCACCGCCTGCGCCTGCACGTGCCGCTGGCGCGAGCGGCCGCCAGCTCCTTCGCGGAGGGCCAGTTCGCCGTGGTCGAGCGGGGCAGCTCGGCAGAGGGCGGCCACGGCGAGGTGCCGCTGGCGACCTTCCCGGCCCGCGGCTTCGTCGACGCCGGCGGCGCCGCCGTGCTCCTGGACCACGTGCTGGAGTACGAGCTGCTCGCCGACCCGCCCGAGCTGGCGCTGACGCTGCTGCGGGCGGTCGGCCAGATCAGCCGCAACGCCCACCGCTACAGGGAGGAGCCGGCCGGGCCGGAGGTCGCCACCCCAGGGGCGCAGTGCCTCGGGCCGTGGTCGGTCGGCCTGGCGGTCCTCCCGCACGCCGGCGCCTGGCACGCCGACGGCGTCCTGGCGCAGGCCGAGCGCTACCAGCACGAGCTGCTCGTCGCCGCGCCCGGCGCCGGGCCACCGCCACCGGCGGCGCTGCCGGAGGCGGCCGGGCTGGCGGTGGAGGGCGAGGGGGTGACGCTGTCGGCGCTGCGGCGGCGCGGGGAGTGGCTGGAGCTGCGGCTGGCCTGCCAGCACCCCGAGCCGGTCACGGCCACGGTCGGCGGCGGGCTGCTGGCGGCCCGCGACGCCGACCTGCTCGGCCGCCCGGGCGCGGCGCTGCCGGTGCCCGGCGGCGCGCTGCGGCTGGAGCTGGGCGCCTGGGAGGTCCGCACCCTCCTGCTGCGGCTCGCCACCCCGCGCTGACCGCTTGCGGGGCCTGCGGGCTTGGGCAACACTCCGGGCATGCGCCCACCCGCCGACCCCGGGAAGCTCCTGCGGGGCCACCGCGAGCGGCTGCGCTGGTCGACCCGCCGCGCCGCCAACGCCGCCGGCGGCAACCACGCCTACTGGGGCCAGGTCGAGCGCGGCATGCACCGGCCGCCGCGCCGGTGGGTGGTGGAGGCCGCCGACGCGCTCGGCCTGGAAGCGGACGAGCGCGACGAGCTGCTGGCCGCGTTCGGGCACGCGCCGGTCCAGGCCGACCAGGCGCCACCGGGGGCGGCGGCGCGGCGGCACGTGGAGGAGGCCGCCAGGCTGGTGGGCGCCTCTCCCGCCCAGGTGGAGGCCGCGCTGGCGGCGCTGGGGATCCCCGCCGCGGACTGACCGGACCGGCCCGCCGGGCTCAAGGCGCCAGCGCGAGCGTCCGGCCCGACGGGTCCAGCAGCCGGCAGGGGCCGGCGCCGGCCGCCACCGCCACCAGGTCGCCACGGACCGCGTGGGGCGCGCCATCGGCCGCCACCAGGGTGGCGCCGTCGCCGCCGGCGACCAGCACCTCGCCGCCGTGGCGCAGCACGACCGGCCCGGCCGGGTCGGCGGCCAGCGCGACACGGCCGGCCGCCAGCGCGCCGAGGACGTCCCCGCCCTCGGCCTCCACCCACGTGGTCGGGCCGCCCGGCGCGATGCCCTCGCCCGGCCGGTGGAAGTCGCTGCCGCCGACCGGGACGCCGCCGCGGGCCAGCCACCACTCCAGCGGCGCCGGGTCGTAGCCGTCCCAGGTCCAGTGCCAGACCTCGACCAGGGGCGCGGCGCGGCGCAGCGGCCGGTGCCAGCCGAGGTCGCCGGGCAGCAGCGGGTGGTTCAGCGACAGCAGCGCGCCGTCGGCCTCCGCGGCGGCCAGCCAGTCGTCGGCGCTGCCGCGAAAGTCGACCCAGCCGCCGCCGCCCAGGCAGTTGGCATGCCCGCTGGCGGTGGTGACCTCCTGGCCCGGCACCAGCAGCACGCCGGTCCGGGCCGCCGCCGCCGGCAGCTGGGCGTGGTGGCTGACGGTGTTGTGGTCGGTGACGGCGAGGAAGTCGAGCCCGCGGCCGCGGGCGAGGGCGGCCAGCTCGTCCACGGTGAGCGACCCGTCGGAGTGGACGGTGTGGGCGTGCAGGTCGCCGGCGAGCCAGCGCCGCCCGGGCGCCGCCGGCAGCGCCCGGCGCGGCGGCCGCGCCGGCAGCGGCGGGGGTGGTGGCGCCGGCGGCGGCGCCGCCGTCCCGAGCCGCACCCGGACGGTGTAGTCGATCCCGCCGGGCGGGACCCGGTACAGGCCGAGGACCACCCGCCACTCCCCCGCCACCAGCTCGCCGGGCAGGTAGCCGGGCGTGGCCGCGGCCGGGGTGATGACGAAGCCCGAGCGGGCGCCGCCCGACCAGCCGCGGAACCCGGCCGGGTCGAGCACGCCCAGGTCCAGGGTGGCGGCGGTGCGGTCGTAGCCGAGCTCGACGGCGACGGCGCGGGCGCCCGGCCCGACGTCGAAGGGGAGGTAGCGGTAGGGCGCCTCGGCCCTGTCCTCGGGCGTCCAGCGGCCGCGGTGGACCCTCACCCGCCCAGGAGGTCCTCCACGGCGGCGGCGAACACCTCGGTGTGCAGGTCGACGTCGGCCGTGGTGGTGGCCGGGCACATCAGCGCCATGTTGTGGAACGGCGTCATCAGGATGCCGCGGTTGTGGAGGTACAGGTGGAGGTAGTCGTCCAGCTCGTCGTCGCCGGCGGCGGCCGCCTGGGCGCCGTCCCGCGGCGGCGGGGACGCGTAGCGGTACTCGGTGCGCGCGCCGAGCTGCACCGCCGACCACGGCAGCCGGTACGCCTGGAGCACGCGCTCCACGCCCTCGGTGAAGCGGGTCGCCAGCGCGGTCATCCCCGCGAACGCCTCGGCGGTCAGGACGTGCTCCAGCGTCGCGCGCATGGCGGCGACCGACAGCGCGTTGCCGGCCAGGGTCCCGCCGACGCCGCCGGTGTCGACCAGGTCGGCGTCGCGGCGGGCGGCGACCCGCTCGGCCACCTCGGCGGACACCCCGAAGGCGGCGGCCGGGACGCCGCCGCCGATCGACTTGCCGACGGTGACCAGGTCCGGCTCCAGGCCCCACGCCAGGGTGCAG
>Ga0081538_10003733_pt1 | contig 14263 bp, 16 predicted proteins | sample TabmetS5T2R1_FD_71022 | JGI IMG/M metagenome (GOLD analysis project Ga0081538, IMG submission 71022) | Tabebuia heterophylla rhizosphere microbial communities from the University of Puerto Rico - S5T2R1 | ecosystem: Host-associated > Plants > Roots > Rhizosphere ... | reverse complement strand
GGTTTTGATAGCATATGGTAAGAACATCTAGGAGATTGGTGTTATGTCTTAAGCGGATTTTTGTAAGATAGCGCCGCAATCCTTAAGAACAGAAAATTGAATTGAATGGAATGCTACTATGATCAATCTCATGTTTCTGGATAGGTGTTCGAACTGAGTCTAGGAGACTCAGCTAATAACAGCCCTTTGGTATCTAGACGCGACTTTCTGAAATTAATGGCTGCAGCTGGAATTTTCATAATTACAGGTCCTCCACCACCACCTCCCCCTAGTCCACCTAGTCCACCGCCTCCTCCGTCGCCGTTCGTTACTCGGTGCGGCACCTCTCTCTGCTACGGCGGCCAGCTCTTCTACCATTACCACGCGTCGAACTTCCTATCGCTCGATAACCCTGAGCTCGAGAGCGACCTCGCGATGCAGGGCCGGTTGAATGCCATCCGGATGGTGGACTTCCTGGATACCGGCGGTGAGGTCGCCGCCGCACCCTTTGATGAGAACCGCTGGGTACGAGTGGACAGGGGCATCGCCGCAGCGGCCGCGCGCGGTCTCAAGGTCCTGCTCGATCTCTCCACCTATCGAAACCTCCTGCAGCAGCACGACATGAACCCCTACGACTTCGACTGGCGACCCTTTCTCGAGTTCATGACACGTCGCAGGAACACGGTGACCGGACGCATCTACGCCGACGACCCGACGATCTCGATCGTCTCGCTCGCCGGGGAGGTCGATCCACCCAACGGTGAGGACACCTGTTGCGGAATCAACACCGCCAGCATCAACGCTTTCTTCACCCGGACCGCCCGTCAGTTCAAGGAGCTCGACAGGAATCATCTCCTCTCGTCGGGCGGGCTGCATCAGCTCGACCGCAATTCCGGCATCGACTACCGCACCATCTTCGCAATCCCCGAGATCGACGTCTGCGCAGTTCATGACAGCGACGATGGGCACCGAAACGTGGGCCCGGCGTCGACGTACTGCCAGTCGATCGGCAAGCCGTGGATCTGGGAGGAGTTCTCCCGCCCGCAGTCGATGGGAGATGCCGCGCGGGCCAGCTACTTCCAGGTCGTCTATGACAGCTCGAGGAGCATGAAGGCCGCCGGCGTCGGGTTCTGGAACCTCTGGACCGACGTCCGGGGGGACAGCCACGACGTGAATCCCGACACTCCCCTGACCTGGGAAGTCGTCCGCAGGAACGCACCGCCTAGTCCAAGATTATGATGATGGGTTGTGGTCAGAACAACCTCCCTCTTTACAATAACTTTCCTGCCTCTTTTGAGATAATGAAAAATCACCAAATCGGAATTGCGGGGACTTATATGACTCAGGATAAATAGGAAGAGATATAATAAAAGATCAGCTTGGCCTATGCTACCGAATCCCTCTATCGAAGTAACAGTATTGTCCCATCAGATAAGCTAGGAAAGGAGTACGAAGGAAATCTCTTTGTAGGAGACATTAATTCTGGCTATTTATATCGCTTTGTTCTAAACCAAAGTCGCAAGGGATTGTTACTAAATGGTTGCCTTTCTGACGGAATTACTAACAATTACATAGAAAAGCTAGAAACGGCGTTTGCTAGAATAAGTGGCGAAGGTATCACTGACATGGAGATTGGCCCAATGGAGTAGTCTATATTGTTTCGATTAGTTATGGCAAAATAATGGGATGGGGTTGGGCACTAACGCCCCTTTAATGTTAGAGCAACTAAAGACAATAGCAATGCATGGATTTCGTGTAAGTATGTGTTGAACACTTATCTTCGAAATCCGCCTCCTTTGTCCTGCCATCGCTCCTCATTCAGAGAAGGCAGCTTCAGGAGTTGGCCTATTTGTTTTGCCACTCTGGCAATAACGGAATTATTACCATTTGTTGTTGCTGCTTCTTCCGTGCTAGTACTAATTATTACTTCTTTATCTTGGTTTAATGGGACATGATCTATCTGTAGCTCAAATATCTTCACATATTGGTAGTGAGTAGGATAATAATAGCAGCAGCCGGCGCCGGGGGCTACCAGCGTCACCATTGTGAGCTAACTTTCCTAATTCATAACCTTTGATTTTCTCCTAGCTAACCCTTTTTGTTGCTGTAGTCATCGTAATAATCATCACAATATCCTTGTAGCTCTTTATCTGAAGCGTGCAGAGTTTTTTGTTGAAGTTATTGGTACCCCTATGGCAAAATTTACAGCTTGGATTTGTTGCTATTACTGCTTTTACAGTTTTTAAGCTCATTTCTTGAGTCTTTAAGAGAAAATGACTAAATGACATTTTCCTTATTAGGGAATTTTTTTATTCTATAAGTTCGCTCAGAATAATATTCTGAATCATATTCTGAATCATATTCGAAATCTCTTAAAAGATACAATTTCGATTTAAGCATTAGTAGTTGCGGTGTTGAATGTCCACAGAAGAAATAACAAAGATAGCAGTAAGCAGTATACCATTTAAAGTTCAGAGTATTTCACTAGTAATTCCAGTATTCAATCAACAGAGCAAGATTTCCTATTCGCTTGAAAAAATAAAGCAAGCAGTTGAATCATCCTTTAGTAACTATGAGATGATTATCGTAAATGATGGCAGCACTGACAACACATTGGCTATGCTGAAAGATATAGCAAAGACAGATGAACACTTGCGCATCTTATCTTATACTCCAAATAGAGGAAAGGGCTATGCAGTCAGACAGGGAGTTTTACATTCACACGGAGATGCAGTAATATTCTTGGACTCCGACTTGGATATTTCACCTGATTCAATAAAAGACTATGTTGAAATGCTTAGTACATCTGATTTGGTCATAGCGTCCAAAAGACACCCAGAATCAAGCATTACAATTACAAGATCGCGTACATTTTTGAGCAGAGCATTTAATCTCATTATCAGGGCGGCCATAGGTCTGCGACAAAAAGATACACAGACAGGATTAAAGGCCGGAAACGGGGAGATGATGCGTGCAATATTCAGAAATATCAGTGTTAAGCGTTATGCTTTTGATATTGAATTATTTGTCATGGCCTCTATTCTACACTTAAAAATTCACGAGATGCCTGTCATAATGAAGATAGAGCGGAGATTCAAAGCAAAGGAGATTATCAAGATGTTCCTTGATGTAACACGAATATGGTACAATTATAGGATTGCTCATCGCTATCAGGATGAAATTCTACACTTAAAAATTCACGAGATGCCTGTCATAATAAGCGTGTTGAAGATGTTATAAAGGCCTTTGCTATAATAAACAAGCAGCTACCCGCGAGCAGATTGATAGTCGTGGGGCTTGGAGACCCAGAATATCTTGAATATCTATTCAATATTTCTTGGGAGGCAGGAATATATGCAAAGGTCACTTTCCGTGGGAGGGTTTCAGATCATGAGAAAATGCTTTTGTTAAGTGAAGCACATTTAATGCTCTTAACCTCAGTAAGAGAGGGGTGGGTATATCCGTGATAGAAGCTAATAGTGTCGGTACACCTGTTGTAGGTTATAACGTCCCAGGCTTACGGGATTCAATTATCAATGGAAGGACTGGAACGCTTGTGGAAGTGGGCGACATAGAGGCCATGGCTAACACATCTATTACGCTTCTAAATGATGAAAATGAACAATGGACAGCATATTCGGAGGAAGCAATGCGGTGGGCCAGCAAGTTTAGCTGGGACAGGTGTGCTGAGAAATTTGCTTATGCGATCAAGGGGCATCTCAAGGACACTATATGAGATATAACCCATTTCAGCCGTTGAGTACTCTCATTGATCAGGAGGCTGCAGAATCTTAAAATCGATGGACATCTGATATTTATCACATTTTATAATGCAAAACTCTTAAAGTTCAATTGTTTCGCGTACCGATGAAAATCTGAAATTCTTGAGCAGTGATTCAAATTTCTTCAATGCTCCAGGTAGACCATAGTAGTAATGCCAGGGATAGCCTGGGATCCGTGGTCTATCGGGAGCTAGATCCTCAGGGTGTATATAGCACATAGCATTATGGCCTGAGGCATTCAATTTTCGGATGCCCGTCTTTATAAGATGAATAGGAAGAAAACGGAGATAGAACCCCCCAGCCACCGGCGCGTTTCCCACTATTGGAAGTTTAAGTGTTGCCAAGGGTATTTCAATAAAATTGCTATTTGCATCTTCCTTGAGAGGATCGTCCTCTGACATCCTGTAGGCGTACCGAGGCGCGTCAGGAAATCCGTAGTGTGGGCCAACAGGAAATATGCTGGAGTCATAAACTAGATGTCGTCGTTTCATTATATCAAATACCCAATAATTCTGTCTACTGATGGACAAATAGGGGGCTCTAAATCCAAGAACTTTTTCTCCAGATAATCTTCTTAATATATCAAGCGACCTAGCTAAATCAGATTCAAAGGTATCTTTGCTCACCTTTTTCAAGTTAGGATGAGAATAACTATGGCTTGCTATTTCATGACCTTCACTTGTTAAGGCCTCAACTAACTCTGGGTATCTTTCAGCAATATATCCTAGAGTAAAGAAAGTTGCGCGAGTATTGTACCTTCCTAGCAAGTCTAGAATGACTTTTGTAGTCTTAACTACTCTGCTTTCGTAGTTGCTCCAAGTTGGATATGGTAGATCACAAAAGTTATCCTCTAAATCTACTGAGAGCATGTTTGTAGTAGTCAATCTTCGTAGTTGAATCGTGTTGACATATTTAAGTTTGCAGTCATACTGCTATGGGCGACTAGATCGACTCTTTGAGCCTCTCATTTTGCTTTCAACTATGTCCTTATGCTCATGGTCTTTTTGGTCCCCTGGAGTCCCCTAACACGAGCCAATGAATCTTTAATGCCAATCGCTTTGACGTTTAAGATGGTAGCCACAGTAAAATCTACTTCGCACCAACTGCCGCCTTTGAGATGCTCTCCCTGAGTAATCAATACATATCGCGACTACAGATGTAGAGAGGTTTATGTTCTTGGCAACAGTAGCAAAGACTGCCGTTATATGAGGCAACTAGGAGGATCACCACGCGTCCAATAACGATTCTGTGCTCTATTCCTTGATCCTCTCTGTTGGTCTAGCCGTTGTCTGGTCAAAGTTTGTTTGTCATTTGCTGATGTCGTTGGCAGATACTCTTCAGATTTGAGAAGTGTTGCATTACTCTTCATTAACAGCTTATGCAAGTCATCGTCAAGTCCTGAGAATTCTCTTTCCCTTCTGCAGTCTGCTAATTCTTGCACGCGAGTCTTCAAGACTGGCTTTATAAAAATGTCATAGTCAGGATTTTCATTAATCTTTACCTTTTGTTTTATTGACCCTGCGCTTTTATTCATGCCTTTCTGGTTTTCAGCTTTTACCTGTTGTTGTTTAGGAGGCGGCGGTTGCCAACCGTCTAGCTTTAGCGTTGTAGTGTCTGTCTTGATTATCTTTGTGTCTGGCGGCGTGGAGCAACAGCAGAATGTTGTTGATTATCACGCAATGACTGCCTCTTCATCATCATCAAGGGCAGCAGCAGCAGCAACAGCAGCAGCAACAACAAATGCTGCTGCAATGGGAGGAGAGCAGCACACTAGGGAATCGATAGCAAGAACAACACCACCACCACCACCGCCAATACCTTCTTTGTTCAACAATCTCCACGAATATTTCAAGCCAGTATTTGATGAGCTAGACAATTGGAATAAAATGTTAGATTCTCACATAGAAGAGGAAAAAATGATAAATCCCAAGAGAAAAAGAAATGACGACTCTACCGTCAGTGATGCCATGTGTGAGTTATATACTGATCCTTATCACCGTAACAGCTTGACTAAGGCAATCGAACAAAATCACTTGTAATTTTAATTAAAAGCGCCGCGAGTTAGAGTCAATGGAGGTAGTAATTTACTACTATTATGATGGAGTTTGATCTGCATATTTTCTCTTTAATATCTCAAAGCGCTCATTTTCATATATCATATCATAATGCTTCATCAAAGTTGATCTATTGGCATGCCAGTAGTCAATTACATCTTCCGATGGATCACCTTCAAAGCCTATTGAAGTGGTCGCATTTACTTTCTTTTCCGTTATTACATAATCGCCATATATCCAAGGTGATTGCTTTGAAATATCCCAATATTGTCCATTTGCTACATCAATAAAGTTCTTCAGCGGCAGGTGGCTTGACAGCATTATACTGTGCCCATCTGAGGAACGAAGGAAGGCTACAATGTTTCCTTGCTGGTATAATCTATTAAGATTGACTCCTGTCTCAAATGCAACTTGGGCACCGCTGTTCAAGGGTAAAAGCGCCAAGTCGTTCAATGCCACCGCTTCGCCAATTGCAAATGATTGGGATGCAAAGGTGTAGATGTACGAAGCAGCAATGAGCACAACAACAAGGATTGTCAATGATTCCTTCTTCTTTCTTCTGATAAATGCAACCATTGATCCGGCGCCAAAGGCCAGCAAGGGGGCGATAAACATAAGATATCTGCCGTTGAACCAAGATTCTCCTCCTGTGGGATAAATCTCCCCTGATCCTTGAATCATGGCTGCAAAATCCGCTAATATGGGAGTCATCAAAATAATGATTGTCAGGAGATGAAAGAAGAGCGATTTCTGTCTCGCACCCACGTACAGATATATGGAAATCCCAATAATGGAAGTTATAAGCACAGGGAGTCCATACATCTGTCTTGCGACCTCGAATATCACAGATAATGACAATGCAGGGTTGAGCTTGAACTCTTGGTTAAATCCTCTGGAATCAGCCTGAACTCCAGCGGAATAGGGGCCAGTAAATGAGTATGACGGATCTCTGAATATTACTAGATTCCAGGCTATCCATGAGCCTATACCTATAAAGCCAAATATTATGGCGACCGATAGGATTGCTTCAAGTCTGTGTCTGCTGTTTTGTTTCTTGAATAGCCTCCTATTCCTTCTTTTAACAAACAGATAAACAAACACAATAACAAGAATCAGTCCTAAAGGCAATATATAACCTTCATACCGTGTCAGGCACGCTGCTGAAACTGCAAGAGCACATTTTAGAATCATTCTATACTGCAGCCAAACATCCCCATCTGTCATATAGAGCTGATACCACTTTTGTACATAATATACGGAGAGCATAAAGAACATCATAAATAGAGCCTCCATCATGGGCACAATGCCCATGTATATCACAGATGGGTTCAGAAAGTAGAATAGAGATGATAACATGCCTATCAATGACGATGCAAACTGCAATTTTACGATCCGAAATATGGCAACTGCAGTGATAGCTGTCGCAGATAGGCTTACGGCCATACCTGCCACGCCTGTCTGGAACAAAAAGTCATTTGAGACAAAGGGCATAAGCATCAAATGAGTCATTGGCAGCCACACTCCTCCTAGTTGTGCTAGGGCAGGGGTTAGCGAATCAAACACTCTTCGCGCTATTACCAAATGAGAAACCCCATCTCCGTAGTATAACAGAAAGTCTGGATCAATTGTCCTCAGAGCAATTGTAACACCAATGCCTGCCGTAATGACAGATATGGCAATTAGAAGCTCTGGATGTTCATCCACCAAGAAGGCCCGTACATTGCTGATCTTTAAGTTGTCAGAATAGTTCTGCTTGATCATCCTCACTGGACAATACCAACTCCTTGTTGTCGTTATCCTGAACCGAAAAGCCATGGTGTGTTTTGTGCCACAATTGTGGTTTTGCAACTAACTCTATGATTGCAACTATTGAGCATATGCCCTGCAATATCACGTACAGTGGATTAAAAACGACATACTTCACTTTGGATAATGCGTATTCATCTTCCTGTCTGAACAATCCTTCAAGTGACATCAGTATGCTGTATACTGGACCAAACGCAAGTGTAAGCAACGAGGTATAAAATAGCACGGGACTTTGCTTAAAGACAGCATTTATCCATCCGGCCATGGGTTGTAACGGGAATCCAAACCAATCAATCCAGTATATTGCAAACAATACCCAGCCGGGTATGGAAAGAGCAGATACGACTGGGAAGAGCAGTTGATGAAACGTCAACAAGAATGATTTGAAACCGATATCATTAATGATTCCTATAGGATTTCGAAAATGCCTGAGAAGAGTGTAGAGATATCCTTTATTCCACCTTATTCTCTGTTTCATCCACGCATGTATCTTGGGAGGCGCCTCTTCATACGTAATTACATCCATGGGCACGACACTGCATCTAGTTCGAGCTAATCGTATCCCAAGATCTGCATCTTCAGTCACATTCTTTGGATCCCATCCACCTAGTGATTTTAGAATATCAGTTCTGATAAAGTTGCTCGTCCCACCTAGCAAAATTGCATTCTTTAATGAGAAGTAGGTAGGCAATGATACAAGAAAGTGCTGATTGTACTCGATGGCAAAGAGTCTGGTGAGCAGCGACTGGCTATCATTATAGTAGGCTAGCCGTGCTTGAACACAGCCTACATCGGGATGGTTCAACATATACGCTGCAATGGCTCTCATCTGATTTGGATCGGGCCTGTCTTCTGCATCATAAATGGTTATGATTTCACCTCGTGCACGATCTAATCCCACGTTGAGTGCGTTTGGCTTGGTTCTTATTCCCTTTTCTATGTAATCAATACTTAGGGAAATACCGTTCCGTGCTTTGACCTGATGGATTTGATCATCATTTTGTCGCGTGTTCGCTTGTTGTATGTTGTTGTCCATATTTGCGCGTGTAAGTGCTTTGATGCTAGATACGGTATCCTTATCATCATTTTCAATCAAGAATCTGATATCCATTCGATCTCTTGGATAATCCATTCTTGAAATGCTCTCTATTAGATATGGCAGTGTAAGCTTTTCTCTGTATACGGGGAGGAGAATAGTTACGATTGGAAGCTCAGAGTCGGGTGTCCTTTTTGCTTCGTTGTATGATACTTTGACAATATCAATATTTTTCCCATAGGATTTTGCAAGCAAATAAAGAAGCACAAAGTCATAGAATACGAATATTCCGGTGACGACTGAAATATAATAAAACGCAATTGTACTGAGTATATCCAAATCATTCACGACCTCATTTATTAGATGCTGCTGTTTTCAGTTTCGATTTGAACGTCAAGTTCTTCTGTAATAGAAAGTTGCCAATAGATGCGGCACCGATTGCTAAAATCAGAGACCATTCAAGCTGCACCCCCAGGCCGATAAATGAAGAAACAAGGATCAATTGCAAAATAATGCTACCAGAACATATCACAAAGTACAATCCATATTGTTTTAGAGTGTGCCGCAAAGAGAAATCCCTGTCCCTAAAGGTCCATAACTTGTTTAGGAAGAAGTTTGAAGTCACTGAAGCTAGGATGCCAATCAAATTTGCGTAAACATACCACAGTTTAGCCAACACTCCATTTGCAAGCATAGTCGATATTGAATAATTTACAAGAAGGCCGCTTGCTCCTACTAAGAGAAAAAGGGCTACACTAGATAAGCAGTACGAATGCAAGTCCATTGATTTCGCATTTTCTAAGATTTGGCTTTTCAGCCCAATTGCCTTACTTTTGTAAAGGCGCATCAATGCTTTTGCGAAGTCTAGAAGAACAGCAGAATCAAGTTTGCTGCTACCCTCTTTTCGATCCGTAAATGTATAAGGAATTTCTTTTACCTTTGCCCCGTCTGACTTGACTAATATTTCAAGAAGAATCTTGTAACCAGAAGTGACAAATTGCATCTTTACGATGATACTGCGCCTTATGCCAAAAAATCCGGAAACTGGGTCACTAACACCTTTAGATCTTACGAGGAGTCTGGATAGCATGGTTGCCCCTTTGCTAATTATCCTACGCTTTAGCGTCCATCCTTGTATTTTGCCACCTTTGCAGTACCTTGAAGCAACTACAATGTCGCTATTTGAATCCAGAATTTCATTCATGATTCGAATTACAAGATCAGGGGGATGGGAAAAGTCTGCATCTAAGACAATGATATAATCTCCAGAAGACTTTTTGACACCTTCGAGTATAGCAGATACTAGGCCTTGTTTAGATTTTCGATTGATTACGCTTATCAAACATTCGTTCATTTTTGTCTTACCAACCCGAATCCTTTGCAGGATTCTCTCACGATAGCGCAAGGAATGATCGAATTCTTCTACAAGCCTGCTGGTGCCGTCAGGGGAATTGTCATCAACTACTATGATTTCCGTAAGAAAATGCCTGGCTACGTCATTTCTTATAGCCTCAATTAACCTAATTATATTTTGTGATTCGTTATAAGTAGGAATTATGACAGAAAAAAGAGGTCGGCCGATCAGATCGAAGACTTCTTCTGTGTCTGCAAGATACTCTTGTTGGTGAGGAGTTATTGCTGGGCCTCTCGTTTCCCCCTCCTCATCTGAAGTATTTTGAGCTGAGTTAGAACTCACCCTTTATCATTGGCATTTGCCGATAGCGCTATTTAACAACTAAGAATGCAAATTATCAATCTGCTCAATATTTTGGAACCGCATTCAATCTTATCAAATTGCTTTACTTGCGATCGCGAAAACTCCTATTTGATGCTCCTGTTTCCAGAAACTGAATCATCGACTACTCATAACATTTGCAGTAAAATTTTATGTAGTCTTCGAGATCCTATAGTTAAATATAGAGAGGATTAGGATCTCGTAGATTGAAACATAAGACTGAGAGCATAAGTTTTCGAATAGAAAGTATAATCTTGAGTAAATTGCGTCAGGAAGCTAGGCAGAAAGATGTTTCACTTAATACGCTTTTCACTCAAATTGCAAGACAACACATAACTTGGCACACCAGCGCTTCTAATGCAGGTTTTATATCTGTCAGGAGAGCTCTCATACAAAAGCTTCTAGAAGGATATAGCGATGATGAGATTAGATCAATATCTCGAATCATTGGAGATGTTGCCTCTAAGGATTTTATTCTGCTGCTTACAGATGAATATAGTATAGAGTCTGCTCTGGAGTTTATAGAAAACTGGGTAAGAGTTTCAGGCTACCCATACAAGCACAATATTAGCTCTATAGATCATTTCTATATTGAACATTCTTTTATCATACAACATGATATGGGAATTAAATGGTCCATATATGTTTCGGAGCTATACAGAAGTATCCTAAAAGAATTTGATGTTGAGGACTTGTCCTTTGATAACACTGACAATACATTATCATTTAGATTGCGTTTACCGCAGGGAATCGATAAAAATAGTAGCAAGTTCAATAGCGTACTGGCGTAAAGACTTTCTAGAAATCTATTGATCTCATCAGGTCCAAGCCAGAGAGCCAGTGCAAAGCACAGAGTTTTCTATCAGAACTCTGCGGTCTTCTATATCTGTACGACAGTAAGTGATATCCGTTAGAGATTCATCTCAATTTTCAGCTGCTGCATCGCTCCCAATGTATCCCATGGTTTCAGTGACCCTGCAAGAAGAAATACGATTTTCACACATTTGCTTCGAAATGAATAAAGCTTGGCAGACTCTATAGTGCACTATGAGGCGAAGAGATGGACTTTTACTTCCTTTCGAAGAGTTGCGCATGCATGCTCTCTGTGTGTGTGTTTGGTCAGAAATGTAAGAAAAGCACATTCTGCAGCTTTTTTGCCTGCGAATCCATCTTTTGACTACTACCTCTGCTATCATAGCAGAGAGCCGTTGAAAAGAGACACACACCGCAGCAATGAAGGAGGCATATTGAGCAAGAAATGACGACACAACATGAGCATTGAAAGAAAAAGTTGAACAGAACTTGACAACTGCGTTTTTGCTGTGCCATATGAACGAGCCAAAATCCGGACATTGCCATGCTTGCCTTGAACAGCATGCGCAAGAGGTGCGAGAAAGGTCACGCCGCTTCTGCTGGATGTGACCCGGCTCAAGAGCTCTTTGTTCGTTATGTGTGCGGGCGGAGAAAGAATAATACGCCACAGCAGGATAATAGTAGAGGCTATCACTAGGGTCATCATTCACTTGTATTTCTTGATCTCGCAGGTATTGGATGATAATATCACAGAATGGTCATCAAGAAGACCAAGAAGGTATTATTAGGCCTCGTAACAACAACGTCGTTCATTTTATTAGTGATGGTTGCACCAACAACAACAACCTCACTTCAGCAGCAGGATGACAATGCGACAACAATTGATGAACCAAATATTCCGATAGGGCCCGCAGAAGATGAGGAGGAGCCTGACGAGCCTATACCGGATAACGAGAACGAAACAGACAACGACGACTTATTCATCCCAGACCCTGATAACGAGGCCGATAATCCGGAAACATGGATAAACTGGGTAAGAACCCCTGGAGGAAAGAACATACCCCACGGTGGAAGCACCACCTCAACGAAGGTGATAGTAGACTTTCAAGGTACGGTATCAGGACGCGGTTCACACATAGACCTCAAAATAGATAACGGCCAGTACAAGCCTGTAGCCTCGCCACACACCATCACCGGGCTATCGGACGGTGGTCACACGATATATCTGAGAGCGGTGGATATGGATGGAAAGGCCGACCCAACTCCTGCGAAGTGGACGTTTACCGTCATCAAGGACGATGACGACGATGGTGGCACAATCAACGCGACGCTTCCATAAAGCTGATAGAGCCTCTATACCGGAGAGGAACAAGACAGGCGGAATCATTGGAGATCTAATGATAATACCACCACTACCATCATCATCACTATCGCCGTCACCACCAGCCCCTGAAGAAGAAGAGGAGATGCCGATACCATAGGACCTGAAGCTGCCACACGCATATACGGCAACGAGAGAGAGACCAGTGCATAGAGAGGATGTTACAAAGGTGTTTGCGCTTCTCGAGACAAGGCCACCCTCATGGTACGACTACGTCTTAGAACACATAAAGTCTGTAGAGTGCAAGAGCGGAGAGCCACTTTCATTCACTCAGACTGAAAACGTGATCTCCAACTTGATGCTCGGAGCGACAGTGTATCCAGAAGTTATGATAAGCTCTGACATATACAGTGACGGCCATGATGAGATCAACATCTTTTTTATGGCTGGTGCTCTTGTGGATGAGAGCTGCCACATCAGGCAGATGCATGAGGGGAGATGGTTCACCATGACAGCGTATGACTCAGAGAAGGAGTGTATGATGGCTGACGGAGGTAATTTATACAAAGACATAGGAGCTCCACGGTGGATAATAATAATCTGGAACCAAGGTATCATAGATAAACGTACTACAACAAGTGATGATGATGATGGATTTTTTTGTGTGGGTATGGTGTTAGCTGTACCCGAAGGCTGCAGGGGTTTTTTAGCTTAAAACCTTCCTGAACGATTCAGTAGGGGTGTGGAAAGACCTGAGATTCGAGAAAGAGTGGTCCGTACACTAAAGCTTAAAGTAAAGGAGTTGTATGGCTACTAGGAGGGGATCTGATGATGGCCTCTAGCCAATGTTACACCCAAGCAGCGGTTTTACGATTAAATTTGTCAAAAAATCACAATTATATTACTTGTTTCGGCATAGATTTAGTCGATGATATGTTTGACACGGCCCACCTGTTCAACTATGCCATGATGTGCTCGATGCCATCTCACCCGGTCGCAATACAGCCCATTTTCATGGCGATTGTATTCAGCCATTTCAAACTGCTCACATGCATATCAGAAGAGCTTGACAGGTGCGACAATCCAAGTATGAATCAGAGCGAGCCTGAATCGACCAGAATCCCGCCGCCAGCTCACGTGCCTACAAAGGACAAGGACATCTGATTCGAGCACCATTTTTTTCTTCTGTCGAATCTTTGGTTGTTGCATGTTGGTCGTTCGCTTTGGTTGTTCTCATGGCTTTGCCAAGTTTAAGGAGCCTTGAAACAGATGTTGAGTAGTAAAATGACATGAAAAACCTCGACAACTGAAGCACGATCGCTGCTCCGGACTCTAAGATTCTGGGATAGTGGTCATTGAACGTGGTGAGCTATAAGATCGGCTCCCTTTTCTGCGATCATAATTGTGGGTGCGTTCGTGTTCCCGTTAGGAATGGTGGGCATGATGGATGCATCGACGACGCGCAAACCTTCTATTCCGCGGACGTGGAGTTGGTCATCGACTACCGCCATCTCATCATGGCCCATCTTGCAGGTGCCAACTTGATGATTCAATGTGTCGACATTGTTGCAGATGTATTCGGTGATCTCTTTGTCGCTCCGTGTCTGCCGACCCGGATGCGCATCTCCTTCATAGAAGGGAGCAAGAGCTTTTGTATGGTTCAGGCCTCGTACCAGCTTTATTCCCTTGACGAGCTTTTGTAGATCTTCCTGGTTCGCAAGATAGTTTGCAAAGAGA
>Ga0081538_10003732_pt1 | contig 14263 bp, 12 predicted proteins | sample TabmetS5T2R1_FD_71022 | JGI IMG/M metagenome (GOLD analysis project Ga0081538, IMG submission 71022) | Tabebuia heterophylla rhizosphere microbial communities from the University of Puerto Rico - S5T2R1 | ecosystem: Host-associated > Plants > Roots > Rhizosphere ... | reverse complement strand
CGGAGCGGCGGGTGCCGACTCCGTGTGCCGCCAGGCGATCAGCTGCGCGAGGATCGCCACCGCGATCTCCTCCTGCCGGGACGGCCCGAGGTCGAGCCCCGCCGGGCTGTGCACGCGCGCCAGCGCCTCCTCGCCGACACCCTGCTCGCGCAGCCCCGCCATCACCGTCGAGGCGCGGCGCGTGCTGGCCACGAGCCCGATGTACCGGGCGCCCGTGGCGAGCGCGGCGGTCAGCGCCGCTTCGTCGCCGCGCCCCATCGAGGCCACGACGACCGCGTCGGCCTCCTCCGCGACCTCGCCGGACACCCGCCAGCCGATCTCCTCCGCGAGACGGACGAGCGTGGCGCCGGCCGGGCTGTCGCCGACCACGCACAGGAGCGGCGCGGGCAGGCAGGGCTCGACGAAGATCTCCACCTCGCCCCGTGAAGCGCACGTGTCCTCCACGCGGACGAGGCGCGGCTCGCCGTCACGGAGCGCCTCGAGCGCGGCGCTCACCACGGTCGGCTCGCTGCAGGCGCCGCCCACCCAGCCCTCGAGGGATCCGTCGGGCAGGACGATGGCCCGGTCGCCCGGCCGCGCCGATGCCGGCCTCACGACCTTCACCACGGTCGCGAGCGCGTAGTGCCGGCCGCGAGCGGCCAGCTCGCCCGCCCTGACGATCACGTCGGTCACTCCGCCAGCCCCACCTCGGCGAGCGCCTTCCACACGCGGTTGGACGTGACGGGCATCTCGATGTTGCGCACGCCGGCGTGAGCGAGCGCGTCGACCACGGCGTTCACGAACGCCGCGGGCGACCCGACCGTCGCCGACTCACCGACCCCCTTCGCCCCGAGCGGATGGTGCGGCGAGGGCGTGACGGTCTCGCCCAGCTCGAAGTGCGGCGTCTCCCACGAGGTCGGCAGCAGGTAGTCCATGAAGTTGGACCCGATGCAGTTCCCGTCCTCGTCGAAGTCGATCAGCTCCATCGCCGCGATCGCGAAGCCCTCGGTCAGGCCGCCGTGGAGCTGGCCCTCGACGATCATCGGGTTGATCCGCACGCCGCAGTCGTCCACCGCCACCACCCGCTGCACCTTCCACTCGCCGGTGCCGCGATCGATCTCGACCACCACCGCATAGGTGCCGAACGGGAAGGTCATGTTCGGCGGGTCGTAGTAGTGCACGCCCTCGAGGCCCGCCTCCATCCCGTCCGGGAGGTCGGAGTAGGCGGCCAGCGCCAAGTCCTGGATCGTGATGCCGCGGTCCGGCGACCCCTTCACGGAGAAGCGGCCCGCCTCCCACTCGAGGTCCTCCGGCGCGGCCTCGAGCTTGTGGGCGGCCAGCTCGCGCGCCTTGTCCCGCAGCTTGCGCGCGATCACGGCCGTCGCCGCGCCCGCCACCGGAGTGGACCGGCTCGCGTAGGTGCCGAGCCCGTACGGCGTGTGGTCGGTGTCGCCCTCCTGCACGTCCACGTCCTCGGGCGGGATGCCGAGCTCGGTCGCCACGATCTGGGCGAAGGTCGTCTCGTGGCCCTGCCCCTGGTGGCGGACGCCGAGCTTGAGGACGGCCTTGCCGGTCGGGTGCACGCGCAGCTCGGCCGAGTCGAACATGCGCAGCCCGGCGATGTCGTAGTCCTTGCCCTTTCCGGCGCCGAGCACCTCCGTGAACGACGCTACCCCGATGCCGAGCAGCCGCCCCTGCGCGCGCGCCTCGGCCTGCTCGCGGCGCATGTCGTCGTAGCCGAGCTTGTCGAGCGCGAGCCGCATCGCGGCCTCGTAGTCGCCCGAGTCGTACTCGAAGCCCGTGGCCGACGTGTAGGGGAACTGGTCCGGCTTGATGAAGTTCCGCATGCGGAACTCCGCCGGGTCGATCCCCGCCTCGTAGGCCGCGCTCTGCACGAGCCGCTCGATCAGATAGGAGGCCTCGGTGACCCGGAACGAGCAGCGGTAGGCCACTCCACCCGGCGCCTTGTTCGTGTAGGCGCCGTCGGCCTCGACGTGCGCCGCGGGGATGTCGTAGGAGCCCGTGACGATTCCGAACAGGCCGGCCCTGCACTTGGTCGGCTGGGCGTCGGCGTAGAAGGCCCCGTTGTCCGACTGCATCTTCACCCGCAGGCCGACCATCCGGTCGCCCTTGAGCGCCAGCTCGCCATGCATGTGGTAGTCGCGGGCGAACCCGGTGGAGATCAGGTTGCCCGTGCGGTCCTCGATCCACTTGACCGGCTTGCCGAGCAGCAGCGAGGCCGCCGTCGCGACCACGTAGCCGGGATAGATCGGCACCTTGTTGCCGAATCCGCCGCCGATGTCGGGCGAGATGATCCGGATCTGGTGCTCGGGCAGCCCGGCCACCATCGCGAACAGCGTGCGGTGGGCGTGTGGCGCCTGCGAGGTCATGTAGATCGTCGCCTTGCCGGTCGCCGGGTTCACGTCGGCGACGCAGCCGCAGCACTCGAGCGGCGCGGGGTGGCAGCGCGGGTAGTGGGTGTCCAGGGACACCACCTTGTCGGCCTCCGCGAAGGCGCGGTCGGTGGCCTCGCGGTCGCCCGTCTCCCAGTGGTAGATGTGGTTCGAGTCCTGCCCCTCCTTGTCGTCGCGGATGAGCGGCGCGTCCGTGGCGAGCGCCTGCTGCGGCGACGTCACCGCCGGCAGCGGGTCGTAGTCGACCTCGATCAGCTCGAGCGCGTCCTTGGCGGTGTAGGGGTCCTCGGCGATGACGGCGGCGATCTCCTGGCCCTGAAAGCGGACCTTGTCGGTCGCGAGCACGGCCTGCGTGTCGCCCGACAGCGTCGGCATCCAGGCCAGCCCGTGCTCGGCCATCAGCTCGCCCGTGACGACCGCCACGACACCCGGCATCTCTGCGGCGGCCGTGGTGTCGATCGACCGGATCTTCGCGTGGGCGAACGGCGAGCGCAGCAGCTCCAGGTAGAGCATCCCGGGCAGGTTCACGTCGTCGACGTAGTTGCCCGCGCCGCGGATCAGGCGGGCGTCCTCCTTGCGCTTGACCGATTCTCCGATCATCGGCTCGCCTCCGCCGCGGCCTGCACGGCCTTCACGATGTTCTGGTAGCCCGTGCACCGGCAGACGTTGCCTGACAGGGCCCAGCGGATCTCCTCCTCGCTCGGGTCCGGGTTCTCACGGAGCAGGGCGATCGAGGTGAGCATCATGCCCGGCGTGCAGAACCCGCACTGGAGCCCGTGCTCCTCGTGGAAGGCCGTCTGGATCGGGTGGAGCCCCTCGGCGCTCTCCAGCCCCTCGACGGTCGTGATCTCGCGGCCGTCGGCCTGCACCGCGAGCGCCGTGCACGACTTGATCGGCACGCCGTCCATGAGCACGGTGCACGCGCCGCAACTGGAGGTGTCGCAGCCGATGTGGGTCCCGCGCAGACCGAGCGTCCCACGCAGGAAGTGGACGAGCAGCATGCGCGGCTCGACCTCGGCCGAACGGCGCTCCCCGTTGGCCGTCACCTCGACGGTGTGAGTGCGCGGGGGCGCTGCGACCGGAGCGGCTCTCTCGACGTCGGTGGCCATCGTCATCCCTCCCTTGCCTTCCGCAGCCCTCGCTCCACGAAGACGCGGACGACGTTGCGCTTGTACTCGGCGGAGCCGCGCTCGTCGTCGCGCGGCTGGGCCTCCTCCGCGGCGAGCCGGGCGGCCTCGCGGATCCTGTCGTCGTCGAGCGGCTGGCCGTCGAGCGCCGCCTCGGCCGCGTGCGCGCGCAGGTTGCGCGGCCCGACCGCGGTCAGCGCGATGCCCGAGCGGCGCACCGTGCCGTTGTCGAACGACAGGTGCACGGCCACCCCGACGGTGGCGTAGTCGCCGACCCTCCGCTCGAGCTTGAGGTAGGTGCCGGCCGACCGCGGGCCCGGGTCGGGCACGCGTACCTCGGTGACCATCTCCTGCGGCTCGAGCGCCGTGGTGAACGGACCGAGGAAGAAGTCCTCGAGCGAGATCTCCCGGCGGCCGCCCGAGCGCTGCGCGACCACGCGCGCGTCGGCTGCCAGCAGCGCCGAGCCCCAGTCGCCCTGCGGGTCGGCGTGGGCGAGCGAGCCGGCCACGGTGCCCGAGTTGCGAACGATCGGATCGGAGATCTGCGGGGCGGCGTCGCCGAGCACCCCCCAGCGGCCATGCAGCAGCTCCGAGCGCTCGCACGTCCTGTGGCGCACCAGGGCGCCGATGCGCAGCTCGCCCCCCTCCTCCGAGAGCCCGTCGAGGCCCTCGATGCGATTGATGTCGACGAGCGCCGCGGGGACGGCGAAGCGGAGCTTCATCAGCGGGATGAGGCTCTGCCCGCCTGCCAGCAGCTTGGCGTCGTCGCCGTAACGGTCGAGCGTCGAGAGCGCTTCATCGAGCGTTCCCGGCGCGTGGTACTCGAAGCGGCCGGGATACATACGGGCACCTTCCCTAGGGAGCCAGGCGAAGATAACCCCCGCCGACAGGCCGATCAAGGCCGCAAATAGCGGCTCCGCGCCCAAAGGGGGGCGCGGCGGGGGGGTTTCCTGCTTATGGTTCGCAGGGGCGCCGTGGCAAAGGACACCGAAAAGCTCATCCGGCAGCTCTCGCTGATCTCGTTCCTGATGGCGGAGCGCCGCCCGGTGTCCGCCCTCGAGATCAAGCAGGACGTCGAGGGCTACTCGCAGATGAACGACGAGGCCTTCGCGCGCCGCTTCTACGCGGATCGCGCCGAGCTCGAATCGCTCGGCATCCACCTCAAGGTCGACAAGCCGGCCGAGGGCTACTACGAAGCCGAGAACTACTCGCTCCCGCCCGAGAACTTCTATCTCCCGGCGATCGCCTTCACTGACGAGGAGCTCGGCGCGCTGCGCATGTCGCTCTCGCTGCTCGACGGCGAGTTCGCCTACGCCGAGCCGCTCCGCCTCGCGCTGCAGCAGCTCTCGTGGGGGAAGCCGTCGCCGTTCGACGCCCCGGAGGAGCGCTCGGTGGCGCTCGCGGTCACGGCCGGCGCCGGGGGGCGGGACCTCTCGCAGCGCCTCTCCAAGGTCGAGACCGCGATCTTCCGGCGCAAGACGATCGTCTTCGACTACTACACGATCGGCCGGGACTCCGTGGAGAGCCGAAAGGTCGACCCGTACCACCTGCTCTACAAGGGCGGGCAGTTCTATCTGATCGGCTGGTCCCACGAGCGCGGCGACCTGCGCGTGTTCCGCGTGTCGCGGATGCGCGGCAAGGTCGGCTACTCCTCGAAGGCCGAGCACGACTTCACGCGTCCGGAGGAGTTCGACCCGCGCGACTACGCGATCCGGACCGACTGGCAGCTGGGCGATCCGATCGGCCGGGCGCACATCTGGCTGTCCGACCGGATCGACTGGCTCGCGCTGCGCCACTTCGGCCACGCCGGCGAGGTGAGCGAGGCCGACGACGGCGTGATCTTCGAGACGGACTACGCGAACGCGCGGCAGATGGCCTCGTGGGTCCTCGGGCTCGGCGAGCACGCGCGCATCGAGGGCCCGCCCGAGCTCGTCGAGGAGGCGCGCCAGCGGCTCGAGGCGGTGATCGAGTGCCACGCGAACCCGCCGGAGCTCGCCCAGCCGGTGGAGCGCGCGCCCGAGGAGGAAGAGGAGGAGGGCGACCGCGAGTCGTCGCCGATCCGGCCGGAGCGCTTCGCCCGGCTCGTCACGCTCGCCGGCATCCTGATCGACGCGGCGCGCGAGGGGCACAAGCTCGACGTGGCGGCGCTGTGCGAGCGGCTGCAGGTGTCCGAGCAGGAGCTGCGCCAGGACATCGACGTGCTGAACGTCGTGAACTTCGGCGGCGGCTCGTACGTGCTCTATGCCGAGGTGCAGGGCGAGCAGATCGAGGTCGACCCCGAGCCCTACGGCGACAACTTCGCGCGCCCCGCGCGGCTCCTGCCGCTCGAGGCCAAGGCGCTCGTGGCGGCGATCGACCTGATCGGCGAGCACCTGCCGGAGGGGTCGCTTGCCTCGGCGCGCCAGAAGATCGTCGACGCGCTCGGGGAGGACCCGGCGCACGAGGGGCTCCAGATCACGACCGCCAAGGGGGACGACTCAGAGGTGGCCCGCGTCGTCAGCCGCGCCATCGCGGAGCGCCGCCTACTCGAGATCGAGCACTACAAGGAGGAGCTCGACGAGTTCACGACGCGCCGGATCGAGCCGTACAAGCTCATGAACGGGCGCGAGGGCTGGTACGTCCACTCGTGGGACCCGGACAAGGAGGACACGCGGTCCTTCCGGCTGGACCGGATCCGCTCGGCGACCGTGCTCGATGAGGAGTTCGAGCCGCGTCCCGGGATCGAGCCGGACGTCCACGGCTGGCCCAGCACCGGCGAGGTGGCCGACGCCCGCATCGCGCGCGTATGGATGGCGCCGGAGCGGGCGCGCTGGGCGCGCGAGGACAAGCGCGTCGTGCAGGAGCTCGAGGACGGCGCGGTGATCATCGAGCTGCCCTTCGCGGGCCACCACTACCTGGCGCGGGAGATCCTCAAGGAGGCGGGCGACGCGGTGGTGCTGGAGCCGGACGACGCCCGCCATGCAGTCCTCGAAGCCGCCGAGGCCCTGGCGGGCGCCGCCAAGCACTGAGTAGGTCCCCCCTCACCCCCGAGGGTTAGGGCGGACGTACCCCCTTCCCGGGAAACGTCACGAAGTTCTGCCGCACTGGACAAGTTTGTGCACGGCGCTGGGACGGCGCGTAGCAGGAGTACCCTGCCGAGCGCCGTGCCGTCGCGCCGCGAGCAGATCCAGATGACCGACGACGAGGTGCGCGCCTTCCTCGGCGAGCAGATGGTCATGCAGTGCGCCACCGTCGGGCCCCGCGGGCTACCCCATATGGTGCCGCTCTGGTATGTGGCGGAGGACGTGGAGCTCGTCGGCTGGACCTATGCCAAGTCCCAGAAGGCGAAGAACCTCGAGCGAGACCCGCGCGCCACGATCGGCATCGAGGACGGGGTGCAGTACCAGGAGCTGCGCGGCGTGATGTTCGAGTGCGACGTCGAGATGAAGCGGGACGCGAAGAGCGTTGAGGGCTACGGGCTACGGCTGTTCGAGCGCTACGCGGGCGAGCTCAATGAGGGGATCCGCGAGATGGTCGCGAAGCAGGCGCCGAAACGAGTGGGCCTGCGCTTCGTACCCTCCCGCATCGTGAGCTGGGATCACCGCAAGCTTGGAGGCGCCTACTGATGCGTGGGCTCATCCTCTCCGGCGGCAAGGGCACGCGCCTTCGCCCGATCACTCACACGAGCGCCAAGCAGCTCGTCCCGGTGGCCAACAAGCCGGTGCTCTTCTACGGCATCGAGGCGATGGCCGCCGCCGGCATCCATGAGGTCGGCATCATCATCGCCCCCGAGACCGGCGCAGAGATCCGCGCGGCGGCCGGCGACGGGTCGCGCTTCGGCGTCGCGATCGAGTACATCGAGCAGGACGAGCCGCTCGGTCTGGCGCATGCCGTGCTCACGGCCGAGCCCTACCTCGGTGGCTCGCCCTTCGTCATGTACCTGGGCGACAACCTTCTCCGCGACGGGATCGTGGAGCTGGTAGAGACCTTCCGCACCGAGCAGCCGGACGCCCTCATCCTGCTCACGCCGGTGCCGGACCCCGAGCACTACGGGGTCGCCGAGCTCGAGGACGGCCGCGTCGCGCGGCTGATCGAGAAGCCGAAGGAGCCGCACACCGATCTCGCGCTCGTGGGCGTCTACATGTTCAACCCGTCGATCTTCGAGGCCGCGCGCGCCATCGAGCCGTCCGGCCGCGGCGAGCTCGAGATCACGGACGCGATCCAGACGCTGGTGGACCGCGGAAGGCGCGTGGATCCGCACATCGTCCACGGGTGGTGGAAGGACACCGGCCAGGTGCAGGACATGCTCGAGGCGAACCGCCTGATCCTCGACGACCTGATGGAGGAGATCGACGGCGAGCTGATCGACTCCCGCGTCGAGGGCCGGGTGGTCATCGCCGAGGGGGCGAGGCTCGAGCGGGCCACGGTGCGCGGCCCCGCGATCGTGGGGCGCGGCACGCGCGTGACCGACGCCTACATCGGCCCTTACACGGCGATCGGGGACGAGGTGACGATCGAGCGAGCCGAGCTCGAGCATTCCATCGTCCTGTCGGGCTCGTCGATCACGGACCTCGAGTACCGGATCGAGGCGAGCCTGATCGGCAAGAACGTGCGCATCGGGCGCGGGCCCGCGCTGCCGAAGGCCTACCGCTTCGTGGTCGGCGACAACGCCGACGTGCAGATCCTCTGACGCTCAGCGCCCGCGCTCGAACCGCTCCTGCTCCGCCGCGGTGCGCTCGGCCCAGGGGATAGCCTCCAGCCGCCCGTCCGGGATCGGCTCGCCGCTCTCGATCGAGAGCCCGTAGGTGCCCTCGCCGAGCCTCTCCTCCGCGCGCTCGACGGCCTCGAGCTCCTCCCGGAGCCGCTCGGCCAATCCCTCCCCGACTTCCTCGTCGGCGAGGAACTGCGCGTCGTCGGCGCTGTGCTGGTCGAGGTGCGAGAGCTCCTCCTCGTCCTCGCGCTCCGTCAGGTCGCCGAGCGCAGCCTCGATGCGCTGCCGTTCAGCCGCGAGCAGCTCGCGGGCGCGTGCTTCGTCCATCGGGCGATGGTACGCGTCCAACCGGCGCGGGCCGGGCTCGGCCTCGGTACGGTGCCCGCGATGAGGCGCCTTGCGGCAGTGCTCGTGCTGCTCGCGCTCGGCTGGGCGGCACCCGAGGCCGGGGCCGAGCTGCGTGCGGGCGTCGGCAAGGCGGACATCACGCCACGTACGGGCTACTACCTCGGCGGCTGGACGCGGGCTGACCGGGTGGCACAGGGGCAGCACACGCGCCTCTGGTCGCGCGCGCTCGTGCTGCAGCAGGGCGACCGGAAGGTCGCTCTCGTCGCCGTCGACCTGTTCATGGTCCCAGGCGGGATCGTGAAGCACGTGGGCGATGCCCTCGCCGACCGCGGCCTCTCCGAGCAGACGATCCTGATCTCGGCCTCGCACACCCACTCCGGCCCCGGCGGCTACGCCAACTTCAAGACCTTCAACACCGCCGCGCCGAGCCTGGCGACCGCGACCGACCCGCTGAGCTTCTACCGCCTGCTCGACCCCAAGCCGGCCGACCCCCAGCTGTACGGCTTCCTCGTCCGGCAGATCACAGCCGCGATCCGGCGCGCCGACGACGACCTCGGCCCCGCCGCCGCCGGCTGGGGCTCCGCCGAGATCCACGGCCTCACCATGAACCGCTCGATCGAGGCGCACCTGGCCGACCACGGCATGTCGCTCCAGCGCGGGCAGGGCTCCGCCGAGCAGGACCCGGCCGGCGTCGCTCACACGATCGACCCGCAGGTGAACGTGCTCCGGGTCGACAAGATCGCGCGCGGGCGGCGTGTGCCGATCGGCGGGTGGTCCACCTTCGCCAACCACGGGACTGTCACCAAGTCGAGCTTCCAGTACTACAACCAGGACCACCACGCCTCGGCGATTCAGGTGTTCGAGCGCGGCGTGCGCCGGGCGGGGCGGGTGCCGCGCCGGCAGGCGGTGCTGAACGTCTATGGCAACTCGGACGAGGGCGACCAGTCGGCCGGGCTGGTGCGCGACGGGCCGGCGGCGTCCGACTACGTCGGGCGCGTGGAGGCCGCCGCCATGCTGCGGGCATGGCGCTCGGCCAAGCCGGCTCCCGAGCCGGCGCTCGACTCGCGCTGGACGCGCGTGTGCTTCTGCGGCCAGCGGACGGAGGGCGGGGCGGTCGCGGACTACGCGATGATCGGCCTCCCGTTCCTCACCGGCTCCGAGGAGGAGCGCGGCCCGCTCTTCGACCTCACGCGGGTCCCGTTCGAGGGCACCCGCAATCCGCTGCCGGTCCCCGGCCAGGGCCACAAGAGCGGCATCCCGCTCAGCGCCGACAGCGTGCCGAAGGCCGTGCCCCTGATGGCCGTGCGCGTAGGCGACGGCGTGATCGTGACGCTGCCGGGCGAGGCCACCCGCGAGGTCGGCGCGCGCGTGCGCGACGCCGTCACTGCCGCCACCGGCGTCGGACGGGTGGTCGTGTCCGGGATCGCCAACGAGTTCATCCAGTACCTCACCACGCCGGAGGAGTACGACCGCCAGCACTACGAGGGCGGTTCGACGCTCTATGGCCCGCTCTCCTCCAACCTCCTGAAGGGCGAGCTCGCCGACCTCTCGCGCCGGCTGGTGAGCGGTCAGCCGGCCCAGGGGGCCTATCCGCTCGACCCCACGAACGGCGTGTCACCGGACGGGCCGCCGTACGACCCGGGGGCCGCGTCGGCGGCGATCACCGAGCAGCCGGGCGGACGCTTCGCGCGCTTCGAGCGCGTGCCGTTCTCGTGGCGCGGCGGCGGGCTCGGGCTCGACCGGCCGCTCGACCGGGCGTTCGTGAAGGTGGTGCGCCTACGGAAGAAGCGGCCGAGGCGCCGGACGGTCGACTCCGACCTGGGGCTAGGCATGCTCTGGAAGGTCGACGACCAGGGCAACTACCAAGCCCTCTGGGAGATCCCGCGCGACCTGCCGCGCGGCCGCTATCGCCTGGTCGTCACCGCCAACCGGTACCGGATCGCCTCGCGGAAGTTCCGCGTCGTGCCGGCGCGCACCCTGACGCTCCGCCGGGTCGCCGGCGGGCTGACGCTCGACTACCCGTCCGCGGTGCGCGACCTGGACCTGCGATTCCGTCCGCCGAGCGCGAGCGGCGGCGTCGTGCGCTACCGGCACCGGGGTCGCACGGTCACCCTCCGCAAGCGGCGCGGCACGGTCTTCCCGGCGCCGGAGGGCGCCACCGTGCTGCGAGCTCGCGACCGCTTCGGCAACCGCGCCCTGACATCCTCCACGCCGTGAAGACGCTCATAGTCGGTGCGGCCGGCATGCTCGGCCAGGACGTGGTGCGCGTATCGGGCGGGGCCGGCCTGTCCCGGGCCGAGCTCGACGTGACCGACGCCGCCGCGGTGCACGAAGCCCTGGCGGGCGCCGACCTCGTCATCAATTGCGCCGCCTACACCAACGTCGACGGCGCCGAGGAAGACGCGGACGGCGCGATGCGGGTGAACCGCGACGGCGCGCGCAACGTGGCCCAGGCCGCGCAGCGTGTCGTCTACGTCTCCACGGACTACGTGTTCGACGGCGCCAAGCGGGAGCCGTACCTGGAGTCCGATCCGACCGGACCGCTGTCGGTCTACGGCCGGTCCAAGCTCGACGGCGAGCGCGCGACGGCCGAGGCGAACCCGCGCCACTTCATCGCCCGCTCCTCATGGCTCTTCGGGCACGGCGGCCCCAACTTCGTCGAGACCATGCTGGGGCGCGGCCCCGAGGTGCGCGCCGTGGACGACCAGGTGGGCTGTCCGACCTTCACCGGCCACCTGGCCGAGGCGCTGGTCGAGCTCGGGCAGACGGAGGACTACGGCATCCACCACATGGCCGCGTCCGGCTCCTGCTCCCGCTTCGAGTTCACGCGCGAGATCTTCGCCCTGGCGGGCGTCGACGCCAGCGTGGAGCCCTGCAAGACAGCCGACTTCCCGCGCCCGGCGGCACGGCCCGCCTACTCGGTGCTGGGCAGCGAGCGCGGCCGCCGCCTGCCGACCTGGCAGGAGGGCCTCCAGGCCTACCTCGGGGCACGCGTATGAGGCTGCTCGTGACGGGGGCGGCCGGCTTCATCGGCTCGACCTTCGTCCACATGCTGCACCGCGACCACTCGATCGTGGCGCTCGACAAGCTGACCTACGCCGGCCGGCGCGAGAACCTGCCCGGCGACGTCGAGCTGGTGGTGGGGGCGATCGAGGACCGCGACCTGGTGCTCCAGCTGGCGGACGGGGCCGACGCGATCGTCAACTTCGCCGCCGAGTCGCACGTGGACCGCTCGATCGCCGACCAGAACGCCTTCGCGCGCACCCACGTGATCGGCACCGGCGTGCTGCTGGACGCCGTCCGCGAGTGCGGCGTCGACCGCTTCCTCCAGGTCTCGACGGACGAGGTGTACGGCTCGATCGAGGACGGCTCCTTCAGCGAGCGCTCGCCGCTCGACCCGTCCTCGCCCTACTCGGCGACGAAGGCCGGCGGCGACCTGCTCGTTTCCGCCCACGCCCACACCCACGGGATCGAGGCCGTGATCTGCCGCGGGTCGAACAACTACGGCCCGCGCCAGTACCCAGAGAAGCTGATCCCGCTGATGGTGCTGAACGCCCTGCACGGCGATCCACTGCCGGTCTACGGCGACGGCCGCCAGGTGCGCAACTGGCTGTACGTCGAGGACTTCTGCGAGGCCATCCACACCGTGCTCGACGGCGGGCGCCCCGGCGAGACATACAACGTGGGCGGCCCGGACGAGTGCGAGAACATCGACGTCGTCCGCCGCATCCTCGAGCTGACAGGGGCCGACGAGTCGCTCATCGAGCACGTGACCGACCGTCCCGGGCACGACCGCCGCTACTCGCTGTCGAGCGCGAAGCTGCGCGAGGAGCTCGGCTGGTCGGCGCGGGTGCGCTTCGACGAGGGCCTGGCCCGGACGGTCGAGTGGTACCGGGACAACGAGGCCTGGTGGGGGCCGATCCGCTCCGGCGAGTACCGGGACTACTACGAGCGGCACTACGGCCGCGCGCTGGGCTAGTCAGGGCATCGACGGCGGCCCGCCGAAGTCGGTGGTGTAGGTCGCCGACGGGGCGGCGAACCCCGCCAGCTCGGGCGTGGACATCGTCACGCCCACCCCGACCTCGGTGAAGGCCGCCCGCAGGATGTTCTCGCGGTGGCCCGGGCTGTGCATCCAGGCGTCGACCGCCTCGGCCGGCGAGCTGTTCGCCCGCTCGCCGAGGACGATGTTCTCCCCGACGATGGCGTTGTTCGCGGGGTAGCCGGTGGCGAGGATACGGCCGTGGGGGTCCACGCCGTCCGGATTCTCGTGCCCGTAGAAGTCCCGTTCCACGAGATCGTCGGAGTGGCGCTGCGAGGCGAGCTCGAGGCGCGCCTCGTAGCGCAGCGGATGGAGGCCCCGGCGCGTCCGCTCCCGGTTCAGGAGGCAGAAGGTCAAGCCTCGTGCGCGTGCCAGGCCGAGCCTCACGGCGGGCAGCCCGACCTCGCCGCACGGCGACGTCTTGGCGCTCACGTCCGGCCGTGGCGGGGGGCTCTCGCTCGGCGCCCGCGGGGCGAGATAGGCGGCTGCCACCGCCAGTACCACGAGGATGAGCGCGGCCCTCTGGGGCATCTAGCGAATCGGGGGGCCGCCGAAGTCTGTGGTGTAGGTGGCGGACGTCTCGGCCAAGCCGACGCCGACGCCGACCTCGGTGTATGACGGATTCAGGAGCGCCTCGCGGTGCGGGCGGCTGTGCATCCAGCTGTCCACGATCTCGACCGGCGAGCTCTCCGCGCCCTCGCCCCAGGCGATGTTCTCGCCCGTGAAGGCGTTGTCCGCGGGGTAGCCGGCGGCGAGCATGCGGCTGTGCGGCTCGACGCCCTCGGGCGTGTCGTGCTCGAAGTAGTCGCGCCGGACCATGTCGTCCGAGTGCCGCTGCGACGCGAGCTCGAGGCGTGCGTCGTACCGCAGCGCCTGGAGCCCGCGCCGCCCGCGCTGCTCGTTCAGGAGGCAGAAGGTCAGGGCGCGCGCCCGGCGGAGGCCGAGGTCCTCGGCGGGCAGCCCGACCTGGCCGCACGGCGATGTCTTGTCGCTCAGCGCGGCGGGCGAGGGGCCGGGGAGGGTGAGCGCCCGCAACGAGACGAGGCCGGCGGCCGCCGCGAAGGCGAGCACCACGAGCACGGCGTTCCGGGACACCCTTCCTTCATCGGCACGCGGGGCGCGGTCGATAGTCTCGATTCGGTGTTCCGCGAGGATCCCCCCGCACTCCAGCTGCGCGGGCTCACCAAGCGCTATGACGACGGGACCCTCGCCCTCGAGGACTTCGACCTGGAGATCCCGGCGGGCGCGTTCTTCGGTCTGCTCGGCCCGAACGGCGCCGGGAAGACCACGCTGATCAGCGCGGTCTGCAACCTCCTGCGCGTCACCGACGGCGAGATCCGCGTGTTCGGCGAGCCCCACACGAGCCTCACCGCCCGTGCGCAGATCGGCCTGGCCGAGCAGGACATCAACCTCGACCGGTTCCTGACGGTCCGCGAGACCCTCATGTACCACGGCGGCTACTTCGGGATGGACGATCCCGGCCCGCGAGCGGACGAGCTGATCGCCGCCTTCGGCCTCGAGCACAAGCGCGACACCCGCGCCCCAAGGCTGTCGGGCGGACAGCGGCGCAGGCTGCTGCTCGCCCCGGCCCTGATGCACCGGCCTCGCCCTGTGATCCTTGACGAGCCGACCGCGGGCGGCGGCTTCGAGCTGCGCCTGGACCTCT
>Ga0081538_10003731_pt1 | contig 14266 bp, 15 predicted proteins | sample TabmetS5T2R1_FD_71022 | JGI IMG/M metagenome (GOLD analysis project Ga0081538, IMG submission 71022) | Tabebuia heterophylla rhizosphere microbial communities from the University of Puerto Rico - S5T2R1 | ecosystem: Host-associated > Plants > Roots > Rhizosphere ... | reverse complement strand
GCGTTTCGCCGATGATGACGGATGCCAGGCCGGTGACGAGCACCCCCAGGCCCAGGTTCACATCGGCAAAGGACAGGTACTGCGCCAGCATGGCGCCACACAGGGCCACCAGGCCATTGGACAGCGCCAGCCCCAGGACTTGCATCGCCGCTGGGTTCACGCCGTGCGCCCGGACCATTTGCGCATTGGCGCCTGTGGCCCGCATGGCCAGCCCGACCTCCGTGTGTAAAAAATACTGCAGCCCCAACACCACCCCCCCCCATGATCACGGCAAAGACGATGACGGCCTGGGAGTCAGGAGGGGTGAGGAGCGCGTCCAGGGAGGAGAAAATGGTCGGGCTGCTCAACAAGGGCAGGTTCGACCGGTTGCCCATGACGCGCAGATTGACCGTATACAGGGCCATTGAAACGAGGATGCCCGCCAGCAGGCCAGGAATTTTGAGCCGCGTGGTTACCCATCCCGTCGTCATCCCGGCCAGCGCGCCTCCCAGGCACGCCACCGGCAAGGTGAGCCATGGCGACCACTGCGCCTGGAGGAGCAAGACGGCGGAGAGACCAGCGCCGAGCGGCAACGAGCCCTCAATGGTCAAATCGGGCACGGCCAGAGTGCGGAAGGTCATGTACACGCCACACCCAACCGCAGCGTAACATAAGCCTTGCGCAATCGCCCCGAGAAAGAGGGAGGAGCTGACAAAATCGAGCAGACTATTCAGCATAGCGAAATCGTCCTGCAAAGGAGCGCCATCGTGCATACGGGCGCCAGAAACGGTTGCCTCCTGACGGGCGCCATCGCTGTCCCACCCGCGGAGCCGCACGGGAGAGAAAACGCACATGTGGCGCCCGGCCCTGCATGCAGGGCAGCCCAGAGCCGGCGCCTTGGCGCCTAGCATCTTGTCACGGACACGCGGACGCGGCAGCCTCGCTGACGCCACAGGCGACGCGGCGGCGCGGGGTAGAAAAAGGGCGTTTGGACTGCCTATCCGTAAATTGTACTGTGGACGCTATGCATTTCATTGCTCCCCTTTGAATGCTCTCGCATGATCCCGTACCCATTCCTGGATTGTCCTGGGTTTCATTCCCGTTACCGTTTCTACATCGTGCGTAAGCCGATCGTAGTAGTTTTCACCATGGCGAAGAGCCATCGTCGCAAGGTGATTTGCAACATGCTCTGACCAGCCACTGCCTTTCAGGTACCGGTTCGCCCACTCCTCCCAGGGAAGAGCCCGGTATTTTACCGTTCGTCCCAGTCCCTTCGAATATTCCTCGGCGATTGCGTCCAGGTCCTGCGCTTTCGGCCCGGTCAACTCATAGATCCGGCCAAGGTGCTCACCGGGAGCAAGAAGAATTTCAGCCATCACGCGCGCTACATCTTGCGCCGCAATCGGTGAAGATCTTCCAGAGCCGAAAGGTAATTGCAGCTCTCCCGTCCGTCGGATGGCCTCGGCGGCAAAATTGTAGAAAAATGGGTTCTCAAGAAATACCGTCGGCCTGACATGCACCACAGGGAGCCCGGACCAGTTCAATGCCTGCTCGCAAAGCCAGTGCAACTTGTGCTGCGGGCTTGTCGTGGTCTCGGAAATGCTCATTTCAGACACTGTCATCTGGGACATATTCAAAAACAGTTCGACGCCATAATGTTTTGCCACTGCCGCGGTATTCACCGTCGCTTCGAGATAGGACGCAGACACCGACATGCTGAAGTAGAGGCGTTTGCAGCCTTCCATGACGCGGCGGACCTCTATTAAATCCGTGAGATCGCCTTTGACTATTTCGGCGCCAAGCGCGGCAAGGGCTCGGGATCGCTCGTCGTCGCGTCTGACCATCGCTCTGACCGGAATCCCTTTCCCCCGCAAGAGCTCAACGATTTTAAAACCGACAGATCCAACTTGTCCTGCGGCTCCTGTCACAAGAATGGGGCTTGTGATTGCACCCGGTTGATTTGTTTTGGTATTCATACGCCCTCCAATATCGCAGCAATTCCCATCCCGCCGGCTGTGCAGATCGAAATCAGCCAGTCAGGACGCAAGCGTCGCCACCCATAATAAAGTTTGGGTTTCACGCCGGCGTTCGAGACCGCCGTGCGCTTGTAACGCGAGGTCGAGAAGTTCAGTCATCTTTGCTCTCCTTGATTCCGTCTGTTCGCCACTGCCCCTGCTCCCGCGCGATCCACTCGCGGATAGAGGGTGGGCAGTGGAGGAGTGCAGTTCCTTCCGTCTCACACCTGCCCAGGAAGCGGACCACGTGCACGTCCACCAGCGTCACTTCGTCCAGATCCAGCACCGTGCTCGGTCCGCCACCCTTCATTGGTTCTTTCACTACCTCAAGATGCTCCGATTGAAATTGGCCAATTAACCGCATAGTCGTTGTCTGCCCGTCAAAAGTCTGTTCAATTCGTAAGGTCATCTTGCATGACTCGCCGCTCTCTAAACGCAAGCGCTGACGCCACAGGCGACGCGGCGGCGGCGCGGGGTAGAAAAAGGGCGTTTGGACTGCCTATCCGTGGGAGCGTCTCGACGATGCGGCTGAGCGCGTTGTCCATTCCGGCCCTTTCGTGGCAGTCCGCCCGCCCCACCCGCGTCAGCATATCGTTGCCCCCAGAGCGGCGGCCCGCCGACCGTGTGCGGTCCTTGTCCATCCTGTACTCTCCGCCTTGCGCCGGCGCGGCGTTGGGGACGCCGTGCGGCGCCTGCCCCGCCTGGGGGCAGGCTGCCCGGCTCTGGGTCCGCGCCGGTCAGCGGCGCGCCGCACCAAGGCATGCATGTCTGTAACGGGCTGTGGTCCTCCATCACACAAGGATGCACCACGCACGCGCGAGTGTCCATGAGACTTTGGTATTGGTCTACGGCCGCGGGCAGCCCGAGCGTGCCCCGTGCCAGCAACCCCTCTGGTGTTCCTCTCTCCCCTGGCGCAGGACGGGTGCGTCCGCCACGCCAGTTCGTGGAGCCAGGGGAGCTCGGGCCGCGCGCGAGCAGGAAATCAATACGTGCCCGACAGGTTGATCGGGAGCGCACGGAGGCGTGACGTACGGGGCGTCGGGGTGACGCCGCGCCGGTCGGCCGCCCCGTCCGCGCCTGAGAGGCCCCCTCTGCGCGCTGTCCGAGGCGGGGAGGGACACGGCCGGGGGCACACCCGCGGCGCACCGACTGCTACCAAAGTATCGCCGATACCATCGTCTCATAGCTGCGCCGCCACGCGTCTGGTCTAATTGCTGCAGTGTGTTGTGTCACGTCTCCGCATGCCGCGGAGAGGCGCCACGGACCGTTTTTTCGTAGGGAGCTCACTATGACCCGCGAACACGTGCCGTCCACCGCCAACGCGCACACCACGGGTGGCCAGGACGGCACCTCCCACCGCGACGCTGGCCGCCGGGACGTGCAGGTTCCGTCTCCTGGCACCCCGGGCATACGAGAATTTCTCATGACTGTAGCAAACTCTCGCGCCGTTCATACGGCTCCTCGCCGTCGATCCCTACGCCGTGATGCGATGTGCACACGGCTATCGAGAAGTTACCCATTGAGAAAGGTACTATACTATGTCGTGCACACGTGATGACGAGCAACAGCGCCTCCTGGCCAGTGTCCAGCGGCGCGCCGCTGCCGGGCAGCTCGATCGACGGGGATTCCTGCAGCTGGCTACGGCAATCGGCCTCGGGTCAGCATTCTCCGTGGCATTGGCCGATCAGGTGCTGGCCGCCCCCGTCGTGCAAGGGCAGGGCGGGCGCCGCATTGCGGCGGCCTATGACTACATTGTCGTCGGCGCGGGGTCGGCCGGCTGCACCCTGGCGGCGCGCCTGTCCGAAGACGCCGCCTGCAGCGTCCTGCTGATCGAGGCGGGCGGCGATGATATTCGTCGGCCGGCGCTGCAAAGCCCGGTGCTGTGGCCCGCCAATTTCGGCACGGATGTCGATTGGGCCTATCGCACGACCCCGCAGGCCAGCGCCGCGGGGCGCGTCATCGACTGGCCCCGGGGCAAGGTCCTCGGCGGCTCCAGCAGCATCAATGCGATGATCTGGGTCTGGGGGCATGCGGCCGACTTCGATCACTGGGCCTATGCGGGCAGCCACGGGTGGGACTATGCGCACCTCCAGCCGGTCTTTCAACGCATCGAGACCTGTGCGCGGCAACCCGCCAACGGCCATCGCGGGACGCATGGGCCCATGCATGTCGAACCGCTGGCCGCGCCGCATCCGCTGACGGCAGGCTTCTTCCAGGCGTGCGAGGACCTGGGGCATCAGGTTATGGAGGAGGTGAGTGCGCCGGTACGCGACGGCGCGGGGTATGTGGATTTCAATACCAAGGACGGTCAGCGCTTCAGCGTGGTCCACGGCTACCTGCTCCCGGCGCTGGCACGACCGAACCTGACGGTACTGACCGGCACGCACGTCGACGCCCTCTCCTTCACGGGGACGCGGTGCACCGGCGTGCGGGTGCGGATTGACGGAGAGCAGCATGCGGTCAGGGCCGCACAGGAAACGGTGCTCTGCGCGGGCGTGGTCGAGTCCCCCCGCCTGCTCATGCTCTCCGGGGTCGGCAAGGCCGAGGCGCTGCGCCGGTACGGCATTCCCGTGGTCAGCCACCTGCCCGGTGTGGGCGAGAATCTGCAGGACCATTGCTTCATCGTGGGCTTCGTCGCCGAGACGAAGGCGCCGATGGCGCTGGGATCCCGAGCCGGGAGCCATCTGTTCTTTCGCAGCAGGCCGGACGCCTATAGTCCAGATCTGCACGCGCTGCTCGCCACGTCCGCGGTGGGGACGACCGAAGTCAAGCCCAATGAGGGCTTTTCGATACGGATAGGACTCCTGAGACCCCAGAGCCGTGGGCGCATTACACTCACGTCGGCCGATCTGCATGCGCCCCTGCTCATCGATCCGGCCTATCTTTCTGCAGGGACCGATCTGACGGCATTGTGCGCGGCTGTCGAGCATTCCCACGCGATTGGATCGGCAGCCGGATTGTCCGAATGGCGTAAGCGGGAGATCGCCAGAATTCCCCGCGGGAAAAGCGAACTGAATGAATTCATTGCGCGCAATATCGGCAGTTACTGGCACCCGGTTGGCACCTGCACCATGGGTGTCCATGCGGAAGCCGTCGTGGATCCGTCCCTGTGTGTGTACGGCACAACAAACCTCCGCGTGGCGGACGCATCGATCATGCCGACCATACCAAGCGGCAATATCAATGCCCCGACGATCGTCATCGCGGAGCGGGCAGCACAGATGATAATGGGCGCCAAATAAGGCTCTGTTGCAAAAACTAGGTCGTGTACCCGGCTGACGTATTCGTACACATAGCCCTGCCCCTCCCCGGGGGGAGGCATCCCACAGCGGCCACCGCCGAACCTGTGCGACCTCTTCCGCCTACTCCAGGAGGGCTTGCAGCGTCTTGTTATGGTTCGCCAGCCGAGCGCCGACGAGCCGGACCACGAATTTATGCAGGGCCGTGGCTACCTCGGGGTCGGTCTGTTCGAGCTGCGTGAACGCGTCGCGCGAGAGGTGATAGAGCGTGCTCGGCTGGTCGGCGACGACCGAGGCCGAGGCCGGACACCCCAGGTACAGCCCCAGCTCCCCGACCACGGTCCCAGCGCCCATCGTGCGGAGCCGTACCCGCGCACCCGCCTCGCCTTCCAGTTGTGCGGTCAGCTGCCCGGCGGCCAGGAAGTACAGGCCCTGCGGAGGGGCCCCCTGGCGGATCACCTGGGCGCCTGCTTTGACGTCCTGCTTGGCGAGATACGTCATAAATCGCGCCACCGGCCCCGCGGCGGGAAACACGTCGCGGAGGAGTTCGTGGAGTGTGCGCTGCGGCTCGATGGGGAGCCCCTGCGTAGCCCCCAGGAGGTGCTCCTCGCACCACTCGACCCCGTGATCCAAGTCCGGGAAGGTCCGGAAGCCCTGCTCCTCCTCCAGCCCGTAGCCGCCCGCTGCCAATTGCTGCCGCAGCGGCGGGGACAGATGCGTGAACACCAGCGTGATGGCCTGCGTCTCCGCGACCTCCTTCAGGGTGGTAAAGCTGTGCACCGCAGTCACATCGAGGCCGCTCACGCGGTGAAAGTCGAGCAGCACAAAGCGCAGGGCCGGTAGGTCCGCGGCCTGCGTCCGTTGGCGTACCCGATGCAGTACCTGGGTCGCCGTGCCAAAGAAGAGATAGCCTTGCAGCGTGAGAATGTAGAGTTGCTCCCCGTGCGCGCGCAAGACCCGCCGCTGCTGCAGTGGGCGCTCGACCATGCTCTGATAGGTGACACCCGAATGCGTCTGTCGGACGATGCCGATGCGGCTGTAATCGGCAACGAACAGGACGACCGCCACCCCCACCCCCACGGCCACCCCCGCGAGAAAGCCGTGCGTGGCGATGACCGTCAGGATCACGAGTACCAACCCATAGTCCCGTCTAGTCAGCTTCCACCACGCCTCATAGACCCATTCCACCAGGAAGGTGAAGCCGAGAAAGCAAAGCAGGCCGCCGAGCACGGGTTTGGGGACATAGGACAGCAGCGCGGGGCCGCAAAACAGCGCCGCGCCACAGAGCGCTGCCGCGCACACGCCGACCCCGCGGCTGTCCGCGCCCATCTTATACACCAGCGCGGTGTCACTCAGCACGTGATAGCCCACGGGAGCCCCGCCCAAGCCGGCGAGGAGGTTCCCCAGCCCCACGGCGTGCAGCTCCCGGTTCACCTCCAGGGGGCGCCGCGTGGTGACCTCCAGGCCGCTGGTATTGAGCAGTGCGGCCATCCCGCTGAGGACGACAATAGCCCCCATATGGCCGATTTGCCCCCCCAGCACCGCCCAATGCACGTGGGCCAAGGCCGACGCCGTGACTGGCGGCCACAGGCCGGCCTGGGGCAACGGTCCTAGCACCCAGCCGTGGGCGCGGATGGCTGCCATCGACCCGGTGGTGAGCAGCCCCAGGAGATAAAATAACCCACTCGCTGCCAGGACCATCGCGGGCAGGAGGAGGACGTGCGCGTAGCGGCGCATCACCACCAGCAGCAACCCCGCAAAGAGCAGCCCCGGCAGCCACGTGATCACGACGTCGCCGCGCAGCAGAGACGCGAGGTCCAGCGTACTGAGCGTGGTGCCCGCCAGAAAGCGCAGGGCCCCTTGGACCAACAGCCACCCGGTGCCGGCCAAAAAGCCGCCGAGGACCGGGTAGGGGACAAATCGCACGAGATTGCCGCACTTCAGCAACCCCAAGACCACAAAGAAGGCGCCCGTGCACAGCGATGTCGCGGCAATCGCCGCGACCACCGTCACGAAGCGCTCCGCTGACGTCGCGGCGGCCGGCATCTGGCGGACAATGTCGGTGGCGACCAGCGCGAGAATGGCCGCCGGGACATCTTGGGGCCCGGCCATGGCGGCGGGCAAGGAACTCCGCCACGCCACCACCAGGCGCATCACGCACGCCCCGAACAAGGTCAGGCCGATGCCCCGGGAGACATCTCCGGCAAGGGGGCCGGAAAAGATGAGGCCGGCGTAGGCGATCTGGACGATGATGCCCAAGCACCCGGCGACAAGTCCCGCGGTGAGCGTCGGTACGAGTCGGCGCGGCCGCAATGCATGCGTGAGACGCCGTCTCCACGGGGTGTCAGTCTGGTGCGGTTGCGTGTCCTGGACCATGCTTCCTCCCTCTGTCGCGTGCCCATGGACGGGGCCTGCCGGCCTTGCGGCACGCGTCGCCTGTGCCGGGCCTGCACGATGAGGCGTGTGCTGCGTGCGCCCAAGGCCACCAGTCCGCTGCGCAGTCCGCGAGCAGCCGTTCCTTGCGCCGCTGGAACACGAGACGGCGTCAAGAGAGGCGCCCATGAGCATGTGGCTGGGAACAGGGCGTTCGAGTTTTTTGGCTGTACGGGGCGCTTCACCCGTGTGCCTGTCCACGCCGTCAGGGGGCGCCATGGCACTCCTCAGGCCCCTCCGCTGCGCGCTCGGCATGGTAGTGGTGTTGCACGGCCGCAATCTTGGTCCGATCACAGGTCAGACACAGATAGGGACTTTCCGGGCACACACGGTCCAGCCCAGGTAGCCGTTGGTAGCCCCGGGTTGTGCCAAACAACGCACTGCCACAGCATGGGCAGACCCACAAAGTCATGGCACGGTTTGTGCGTATGCCAGGTCATGCTTGTGCTCGACCACCTTCGACACGCGTGGTTGCTCTTCCACGGGGTGCGAAGCCGCCCTGGCCCGCGAGCCTTACGTGGAGATCCCTCCCAAGTAATTCTTCGGTTTACTTCACCTGTGCGGCAGGCACCACGGATCAGAGTTCGACCCAGTCCTTGAAGTGCGCCGCCAAAGCGGTGCGCCGCGAGGTCAGTCCGTCGTAGTAGTCCGCCCAATCGGTAATCTTGCCGTCCTCCGTCCGCACGATGGAGGCACCGTGCACCGACACGTGAACTTTTCGGGAGAGCCCGCCGTAGAATGGCTCTGTCACCGAAGTTTGCAGTGTCCATTCCATGATCACGTGCTCCCCACTGACGAAGATCGTGTTCGTCTCCAAGCAGGAGTCTGGGTAGAGTTCCCGTGTTTTCCGGAAAAACGCAGACAAGCGCTCTGTGTCTGTGAACTCCAGTCCAATACCGTGGTCTTTGAACGTGAGCTTGTCGACAAAACGAGCGATCGCATCGTCGATCTTGCCGTTCTTGAGGTGCGTCAGCACAGTCAGGGCAACACCATCTGGCGCTGCCATGCCAATGGCAATTTCACTCATCTCAATCTTCCTTTCCTATCGCTGAACAGATCTTGGTGCTCATCCGCTACCACTTTGATTATGAATCGGTTCAAATTTGGCGGTCAGAAGCTCTCGAAATGTCCAGACATGATCCGTCAGTCCGGCGGCCATGCCAGGAGTTCGGTGGCACCACTTGAGCTGAATCAGGCCCGAGGTGTGTGGCTCCTGCTCAGGCAGAGGCAGGCGCAAGCTCATGTGCGGCCTGGCAAAATTGTAGAAGGCGTGAAAGAGGACCACGCGCCGTCTCATCTGCGTGCGATCCTTACAGAAGCTCCCACTCTTACGCACCAGAGGCGCCAAGGCCTGGCGTAGGGTGAGGTTGAGACGCTCAAGTAAACTGGTACTGATCGACAGCCCCAGTTCCTCGAAGCGTTTGGCACCGCAGCGTACACAATAGACGAGTGCCTGGAGACGGCCTTGGTGCTTCTTTTTGACCACCTGCCCATAGACCAAATCGGGGTGGGGCTCCTTCACTGGTTGCTTGGGACGGCCTGGCTTGCCGGTGCGTGGAAAGGTCTTCAGGGTATGGTAGACCTCGATTAGTGCCGAGAGGTAACAGCTGAAGCCATCGCTGAAAAAGCTCGGGACGCCCAAGACCACAGCGGCCGTCATCTGGATGAGCTGCAAGGCACTGGCAAATGTCCGTGGGCCAACGAACGCCGCCAGGATGAGACGAAACTCCGGAGCGAAACTGATCCAGACCCCCTGTCGCCCGTCTGCACTCCGGTCGCTACTCTCACCGTCCGGGCCGGCTTGCTGGGCCTGTTTGCGCCTGATGAAGTTCCACATCTCATCGAGTTGCACCTGGGTGACGGGCAGGTCCCGCAACAGGTGAGCATTGATCTCATGCGCCTTCTGGGCCGCTCGCCGCAGCCACTCCAGGACGGTGGCTTCCGTCACCCCCAGGACAAAGCCAATATCCGCCAGGGCCACTTTGACCAGAAGCATTTTCAGCGCCATGATCACCTTCTCTTCGGGAGTCCTCAGGTCAAAGAAAACAGTATCGCGCGTTTCAGAGAAGGGCTGCTCACAGGCCCCACACCGGAAGATACGTCGCTTCCCGCTCTGGGTCAGATAGGTCGCAATTGCGCTCACGTTGCCACGGTTGATCAGCCGATAATGAGAACAATCCGGGTTGGGACACGGTTGGCCCCAGTCCTGAGTTTTTCGCATGGACCAAACCTCCGATCGAGTGGTAGTGTGCTCCACACTGATCGGAAGTTTGGCCTTTTTTCTTTTTCAAAGTACTACCGGGTGAGTACAGCAATTCTAATTTTAGAGATCAACTGGTATCGACCTGCGGTTGGAGATCAAGCCCCCGGATCATGAAATCCATCAACTGATCCCAATTCGCAAAGACCATATACCGCGTTAAGGCTCGGATATCCTCGAAAAAGGTCTGGCGCCGGGCCAGCACGCGGCGCAGCAAAGCATACTTCTCATCGCTCCATGCCAAGACCGTATGGAACAGAAAGGCGAGAAGGTTGAGGCTGAGCAGAAACGCGGAGAGGTACTGCTGGCCATGTCCAAAATTGTGCTCCAGATGGTACCCCTTGGTCTTGAGCACGTTGTTATTTTCGTTTTCGATCTTCCAGCGCCCACGTCCTGCTTGGGCGACGGCTGCGATGTTGTCCGCGCTCAGGCGATGATTAGTGATAAAGCTGTTGTGATACAGTTGTTCGCCCGTTTTGGCATTGATCACTGTGATCTCGAACCAATTGACCGATAAGGCCTCGTCCCCACCACGCAGGAGGACGTCATTGACGTAACGATACATCGTCACTGCCGTGAAGCGGCCGTTCCAACACCGTCCTTCCCGCTCGGCCATGCCGTCATTGGCCTGCCAGAAGGCCAACCGCTTATAGAACTGGGGATGGGAATCAGGCTTGCACGTCAAGATGAAATGCACGCCCTGTTGCTGGGCCAACGCACAAAACGGCTGCTTGCTGTAGAGATCATCGCCCAGGATGGTCATCTGATGCGGCGCCACAGCCTGGGCATGTTTGCTGAGCCACCGTTTGCCCGCCTGCTGTTCGCAGTCCTGCTTGACCTCTCCGTCTTGCGGCATGATGTACTCGGGGGGCAAGGCGATGACGTCGGGGCGTCCTGGGCACACAATGACGGGGGTGATCGCGGCGTGATAATAGAGGGTTTGCCCGTTCGTGAGTTGCCGGGTGAGGCAGTTAGGGCAATGGAGGGTCTTGGACGAAAAGTAGGTCGTGCCATCGAGTGAGACTAACAGGTGATCACCCAGCACACGAAAGGGGTCGAAGCGGCGGTGCTGCTCGAGGCCCTTGAAGATGGCCTCAAACACGGGCTCGAGGTAGCTCGGCGCGAGCGGATCAAGCAGCGTGCGGACCTGATTGTCACAGGGAATCTGCTCGACGCCGAACAGCGTCTGGGCGTTATTGCGTCCTTTGGTGTGTTGCAGTCGGCGTTGGTACTCTAAAAATGACGGCGATTGGGTAAAGAAGATCCCAAAAGCGCCTAAAGCGGCGTCTTGGATGGTGTAACCGCCATTCCGCACCGAGAGCCTGATTTGGATGCATTTTTAGCGATAAAACCAGGCATACCGCTTTCCCAGGAGTTGGAGCAGGTGCTGGTGCTCGTCGGTCAGATTCAGAATCATGAGGCCTTGTCCTGGGATGTAGAGCACATGAATCCCCACGAAGGAGTGGAATACCCAGCGTGCGGTCGGGTTCTGAATGCGTTTGCCTTTTTGGTCTGGGAAGGTCGCGCCGTGCTCCTTGAGGGCCGTGCGGATGCGGTATTCGAGGGCCGCATAGACGAGTAAACAGACGGTCATGACCATCAGCAGGGCCATGATCCGCTCGGGCTTTTTGAGATAGAGGGAGGAGGCCAAAAACTGCGGGGCTTTGAGGAAGCGAAACCCGCGTTCTGCCCGGGCTTGCCCTTTATAGCCGTCGAGCACCGCCTGGGCGGATAACTGCCCCTCGTCCAGGTCGTTCGTCGCGAGGATAAAACAGCTCTGCTGGTCGACGCGCGCCCGACGGTCCATGAGCCGCGATGCCAAGGCTCCTGTAATATGATAGACGATCTGGGCGGGCTGGGTCTCCGGGCCTGGGCGCCCGCGCTGGCCATAGTGGGGCGTGGGGCGGACGGTGCTGTCGTGGAGAAACGTGGTCTGCAAGCCTGCCCCAAAACGGGTAAGTGCCTGCTGGGCATCCGCTTCACAGGCAAATACGGTCCGGCACAGCGCCTTGAAGGCTTTGACTTCCTGGTCACTTTGCTGGCGCCACTGCTTATCGACGGTGCGCTGAGCCTGCGGCTGGCGCTGTTCCGAGTAGAAGAGGACCCAGCGTTGCGCTACCCCGCCAGAGCGCGAGGTCACGACCGCATAGCGATACCCATGGGGCAGTGCGGCCATGGTCTCAGGCTGCGCCTGGGCTAAGACCTCCTGCGCCTCGGTCAAGGTCGCGGGGACGCGGGTAATCCACTTGAGGTTGGTATTGGCCAGCTTTTGCAGATTATCGGCGTTATAGAGAGCGCTGTCGGCGACAAGATATGTTGGGCGGTAGGTGGTTTGGAACTGTGCAATATGGTCACTGATAACCTGACCGAACACTTTGCCATCACTACTATTGCCACTCAGGGGCTGCATCAGCAGCGGGATACCGGCCTGATGCTCGACGATCAATTCCAACATCACTTGGTTGAGGTCAGGGCGATGATCCCGACTATAGCCCTGGGTAATGTGCACGACCTGTTCGTCGGGGGCCTCATCGCTGTTATAGCGGCCGTCGACATGGAAACTCGTCGTATCGAGATGGGTGAACGTGGGTGTCAGCCCCAAACGCTGGGCCGCCGTGGCCGCAATGAGGCTATAGAGTTCCGTCACCCCAAAGGCGTAGAGTGTATCGAGGGCGCGCCCGAGGGTGTCGTCATTGAGATGACTAGCTTGAATGCCGGGGGCAATGAGGCGCGAGAGCGGCTTGTTGTGGAAAAAATGGGGCACGAGATAGAGCTGTTGGTTGAGAAAGCCCAGACCATTGAGCACCATGGCTTTGACCGCATGGCCGGTGGTCACAATCCGCATTTCCGGGTTTTGCTGCGTCGCTTGATCAATGACTTCCGTGATGCCGAGTTCTTCAAACATCCCCGCGACCAGACCCAGGTGATCTAAGACCTGCGTGCGGTACGTTTGCGGCTTGGGTGGGATATCAGGGCGATACGAGTGTCGCATAGGCTCCTCCTTGGCAGAGGAAAGTGTATCGACTCTCTAAAATTACTCAATTACATGCAGGGTGGTGCGGAATGGCGGATATAGCGCTCCCCCTCGACACCTTTTTTCAACTTCTGATAAAACGCATTGGACTAACCGCTTGCAGCGGGGATAGTTGGCGTGATACTGTAGAAAACGGGTTTCGCTCTTATTGGATTCCAGGGGCTTACGTGACCAGGAGCTCAATGAGCGCAGGCAGCAACGCTTTGCCTCGCTTGCGGACGTTGTGCACGAACTCGAAGAACCCCAGGTAGAGCGGGAGTTTCTCTTGGGATATGCCCCGATGCGGACGCAGCCAACTGCGCAACAGCGACCAGAAGCCTTCCATCGTATTCACATGCACTTCACACAAGCCATCGCCATCTTCATCGCGAGCGAATTCGCCTTGTCCATGGTTGACACGCTTATGGTCGTAGCCCCATGACTGCAGACGGGCATAAATGCTGTACTCATCTGTGTAAACCAATGTGCCTGTAACGATGGTGTTTTTGATAAGGGGCTCGATGGTCTTTTGCTTCACGTTAGCTATGAGATTGATCACCACTTGACCACCGCGTTGAATCATCCCAAAGACGGGGGGCCTTTCCTTCTCCAAGGTGCCACGACCACAGGGGCCTTGGAGTTGGCGTCGCCGTCCTTGTCGCCCTTTGTTCTTCACCACTTCAGGATGACCTTTATGACCAGCAAGCACATAGGCTTCATCGCACTCGACTTTGTTGGATAACGTCACTGCTGGCTTTTTTTTACAATCCCACCGCGCAGCTCAGTCGTCATCTGATACGCATCACTCTCATTGATCGACAACTCGTGTGCAATTTGCTCGTTCGACAAATTCAGTCCCATGAAGTACAGACACAAGATCCACACTTTCAGAGGCTGATGATGTCCCGCAAAAATGGTGTCCGTCAGATCATCAAAGCGCCTGTGACAGTCATGACACTCATAACGCTGACGGGCGGGTTCCGTATCATCAAAGCCGCGCTTGATGACGTGTATGGACTGACAAGAGGGGCAGGCGATGCCATCTGGCCAGCGTAATTCGCGTACTGTCTGATAACACTGGACATCATCGATGAGATTCTTGATGTTGACCTGCACCGTTGGACTCCTGTCAGGGGGTGGAAAATGGGAGCTCATCAGTATACGACATCCTCACATTCCACGACCCTGGAATCCAATAAGAGCGTGGACTTTTACTCTCGCCACCGCCCGGCGAAAACTGAGAAAACTTTACCCGTCAATCGAAGTTTAATGGATCACTAGCCAGGGGCTCCGCTACAGACGCATAGAAATAGTGCTTGAGTTGCAA
>Ga0081538_10003730_pt1 | contig 14266 bp, 12 predicted proteins | sample TabmetS5T2R1_FD_71022 | JGI IMG/M metagenome (GOLD analysis project Ga0081538, IMG submission 71022) | Tabebuia heterophylla rhizosphere microbial communities from the University of Puerto Rico - S5T2R1 | ecosystem: Host-associated > Plants > Roots > Rhizosphere ... | reverse complement strand
AGGATGTTCTCGACGTCCTCGCCGACGTAGCCGGCTTCGGTGAGCGCCGTCGCGTCGGCGATCGCGAAGGGCACGTTGAGGATCCGCGCGAGCGTTTGCGCTAGCAGCGTCTTCCCGCAGCCCGTCGGGCCGAGCAGGAGGATGTTCGACTTCTGCAGCTCGACGTCGTCGTCGTCGGCCGCCATCTGCACCCGCTTGTAGTGGTTGTAGACGGCGACCGAGAGCGTCCGCTTGGCCTCCTCCTGGCCGACGACGTAGTCGTTCAGGATCGAGTAGATCTCCTTCGGCCGCGGGAGGTTGTCGAGGTCGAGCTGCGCCGGGGAGGTGAGCTCCTCGTCGATGATCTCGTTGCAGAGATCGATGCACTCGTCGCAGATGTAGACCCCGGGACCGGCGATCAGCTTCTTGACCTGCCGCTGGCTCTTGCCGCAGAAGCTGCAGAGAAGCTGCTCGTTACCGTCGGTCGCTCGGGCCATGTCTCTCTACCTTGTACCTCGAAATCGCTCGGCTGACTAGGACGCTGCCGCCATCGCGGGCGTGCCGCGGTGGGCGATCACCGTGTCGATGATGCCGTAATCCAACGCTTCCTGCGCGGTCATGAAGTAGTCGCGCTCCATGTCCTTCCCGACCTTCTCCAGGTCCTGCTTGGTGTGGCGGGCGATGATCTCCTCGAGCAGGCGCTTCATGGAGAGCGTCTCGCGCGCCTGGATCTCGATGTCGGTCGCCTGGCCCTGGAAACCGGCGGAGACCTGGTGGATGAGGATCTTCGAATGGGGCGTCGCCATCCGCTTGCCCTCGGTGCCGCCGGCCAGCAGGAGTGCGCCCATGGACATGGCGATCCCGACACAGATCGTCTGTATGTCGGGCTTGATGTACTGCATCGTGTCGTAGATCGCCATGCCGGCGTAGACCGACCCGCCCGGCGAATTGATGTAGACGGAGATGTCCTTGTCGGGGTCCTCGGACTCCAGGTGGATCAGCTGCGCCACGATCAGGTTGGCGATCTGGTCGTCCACCGGGGTTCCGAGGAAGATGATTCTCTCGTTCAGAAGCCGCGAGTAGATGTCGAAGGCGCGCTCACCTCTCGACGTCTGCTCGACGACCATTGGGATCAACGGGCTCATGTGCCTCCCTCGCTTCCTGGCGTCCATATCTTCATCTCGGTAGGTGCTTTCTCCTTCTCGGGCGTCCATAGCTTCTCGCGGGCGCGGGCGAGCTCGACCGGGATCCGTTTCACCCCGGCCACGACTTCGTCGAGCGCCTTGCGCATGCGCAGGTCGCCTCGCAGCTGCTCGAAGCCCGCGCTGTCGCGCGCGTTTGCGAGCAGGGCGTCCGGGTCCTCCCCGGCCTCCTCCGCCTCCCGGCGGACGAGCTCCTCGATCTCCTCATCGGCCACCTCGAGCTGGAGCTGCTCGGCAACGGCCTCGAGCGCGAGCTCGCGCTTCAGCGCCTGCTCGGCCTCGGCGCGCAGGCGGCCGACGAGCTCCTCTTGGCTCTGTCCGGTCATGGCCAGGTAGGTCTCGAGGCCGAGGCCGCGCCGCTCGAGCGAGCGCACGAAGCCCGTGGCCAGCTCGGCGGTCCGGCGCTCCACCATGGGCTCGATCGAGTCGAATGTGGACGCAGCGACGAGAGCGTCAACCGCGTCCTGCCGGAGCTTGAGCTCCAGCTCGCCTTCGAGCTGCTCGCGCAGCTGCGCCTCGATGTCGGCGCGCAGCTCCGCGAGCGTCTCGAACTCGCTGGCCGCCTTCGCGAGGTCGTCGTCGAGCGGCGGCAGCACCTTCTCCTGGATGTCGTCGACGGTCACGGTCACGTTTGCCTTGGTCTCGTCGGCAAGCTCGAACTCGACCTCCTTGGTCTCGCCCGCCGTCATGCCGACCAGCGCTGTCTCGATCTCGTCCACGAGCCGGCCGCTGCCGACCTCGACGACGTACTGGCGCTGGGTGGCGCCGATTTGCTCGCCCTCCATGTCGAGGACGACCACGTCGCCGGGCGCCGCGGGGCGGCCGTCCACGGCCGAGAGCTCCGCGGCCGTCGCGCGCAGCGCTTCCAGTTCCGCGTCGACGAGCTCGGCGGGGACTTCCGCCTGGGGCACGCCCACCTCGAGCTCTTTCCAGTCGGCGAGGTCGGGCTTCGGCACGACGGCGACCGTCGCGGTGAAGTGGAAGCCCTCGCCCTCCTCGGGCGGACCGTCGCCCACATCGACCTCGGGGCTCGCGACCGGCCGGACCCCGGACGTCGCGGCCGCATTCCAGAACCAGCCGTCCAGGTGGCTCCGCACCGCCTCCTCCCAGAGAGCCTCGCGCCCGATCCGCGCGGCGACGACCCGCACGGGCGCCTTGCCCTTGCGGAAGCCGGGGATCCGAAGCGACTCGGCGAGGTCGGAGGCAGCGTGCTCGAGGGCGTGCTCGACGTCCTCCTTGGGCACCTCGACCTCGAGGCGCACCCTGCTCTCGGGCAGCTCTTCGACCTTCGTCCTCACTGCGGGCCATTGTGTCAGAAGCATGTGGGTCTCCCGGACATGGCCAGAGTCGAGATAACCGTCTCTCCCGGGGCGGCCCGGACCGAGCTCGTGGGGCGCCACGGAGACGGCTGGCGCGCCCGGGTCGCGGCCCCGCCGGAGCGCGGCCGCGCCAACAGGGCGCTCGTCGAGCTCGTCGCTGAGCTCGCCGGCGTCGGACGGGAGCGCGTCGCGGTCGTCGCGGGCGCCGGTTCACGGCGCAAGGTGGTCGAGGTCGAAGGGCTCGGCGCCGAGGAACTCGACCGTCGGTTGGGGGGCGTCAGGGCCGCTGAGCCCGACGCGCGCCCGGTGCCGTCCTCAGAAAGTCGCGGGCGATCTTCAGTGCCGCCTGCGTCGGAGTGGCGCGGTCGCCGTCGGACGCAGCTAGGACGCGGCGCGTAGTCTCGCCGACCAGCCGCTCGACCGCGGCCAGGCACGCGGCCGGATCCTCGCGGCATTCAGGCGCTTCGTACAGGTGGATGCCGCCGGCATTCGTGACGAAGTCGGGCAGGGCGAGGATCCCCAAGGCCGCGAGCGCCTCGGTCGCGCCCGGGGCGTAGGGAACGTTCGCCGCCGGAACGACGGCCGCGCAGCGAAGCTCGGACGCGGACTCCGGGGCAATGACGTGGGGCCGCGCGCCCGGGACGAGCACCTCGCATTCGACCGCGAAGAGCGCCTCGCGCGGCTGGACGGCGACGGGGCCGCAGTGAACGAAGGCGTCGCCGTGTCGCGTTCGAAGAGCGAGCAGCTCGTCCACGTCGAGCCCGGCCGGATCGACGAGGGCTCCCTCGACAGTGCTGACTGCGACCACGCGAACGCCAGAGCGGGCGCAGGCGCGGGCGGTCCCGGCGCCTGCCTTTCCGAAGCCTTCGATTGCGATGCGCGCGCCCTCGACGGGCCTGCCGAGCTCCTCGAGCGCGACCGCCGCGGCGCCCTTGATCCCGTAGCCGACGGCGAGGTCGTCCATGCCCATGCCCTCGTGCACGCGCGACCAGATCGGCATCGGGCTCCCTTCGGGCTCGAGCGGGAGGAAGTCCTCCGGGTCCGTTCCCATGTCGGGCCCGGTGAGGAAGAAGTCCCGCCACTCATGGACGCGTTCGAGGAAGGCACCGAGCACGGCCGCGCGGTCGCCGCCGCCGAACCGGATCCCCGCCTTCGCGCCGCCGTAGGGGACGCTGCAGACCGCGAGCTTCCAGGTCATCGCCCGCGCCAGGTGCGCCACCTCGTCGGCCGTGACGTCGGGCACCATGCGTGTCCCGCCGGCAGAGGTCTCGAACAGCTCGTGGTCGATGACGACGACGGCGTCGAGCCCCACGGCCGGCTCGACGACCTCGATCACGCGGGCCGGCGGCGCATCGTCTCGCTCGAGCACGGACATGAAGGCGGACGCTATCCCAATCCGCCACGCGCCCCGGCGTTACGGCGAACCGTTCTGGAGTTGACACTCCTATGAGAGTGCTATATCACTCCCACTCAAAGAGTAGAGAAAGTGGGGTAGCCAACCTGTGGCACACAAGCGCACTCGCATTGTCCTTCTGAGCGCCCTCGGGGCGCTCGCAGCACTCCCGCTCCTGGCCGCGTCCGCCTGCGGCGGCGGCGACGACGCCGGCGCGTCCGGCGGCGGCAGCGGGGGCACGCTCTCGCTCGTCGCGTACTCGACGCCGCGCGAGGCTTACGAGGAGATCATCCCGGCCTTCGAGGACACGCCGGAAGGGGAGGGCTTCGACTTCGACCAGTCCTATGCCGCCTCCGGCGAGCAGAGCCGCGCCGTCGAGGCCGGCCTCGCGGCGGACGTCGTCGCGTTCTCGCTCGAGCCGGACATCACGCGGCTGATCGACGCCGGCCTCGTCGACGCCGACTGGAACAAGAACGAGCACAAGGGCATGGTCACCGATTCGGTCGTGGTCTTCGCCGTCCGCCCCGGCAACCCGGAGAACATCCAGACCTGGGACGACCTCCTCAATGAGGGCGTCGAGGTGATCACCCCGAACCCGTTCACATCCGGGGGCGCGCAGTGGAACATCATGGCCGCGTACGGCGCCCAGCTCGAGCAGGGGAAGTCGGACGAAGAGGCGATCGAGTACCTCCGCGACCTCTTCCTGAACCACGTCCCGGTGCAGGACAAGAGCGCGCGCGAGTCGCTCCAGACCTTCGCCGGCGGCAAGGGCGACGTCCTGCTCGCCTACGAGAACGAGGCGATCTTCGCCCAGCAGGCGGGCCAGGCGCTCGACTACGTCGTGCCCGACCAGACCATCCTGATCGAGAACCCCGCCGCCGTCGTGAACACGAGCGACAACCCGCAGGCGGCCCAGGCGTTCGTCGACTACCTGTACACACTCGAGGCGCAGGCGGTCTTTGCCTCCAAGGGCTACCGGCCCGTCATCGAGGGCGTGGAGTCGGAGTTCGATTTCCCGGACCCGCCCGGTCTCTTCACGATCGACGACCTCGGCGGGTGGCCGGACGTCCGCACGCGCTTCTTCGACCGCGAAGAGAGCATCTTCCTCGACATCGAGAACGAGCTGGGGGTCCCAACTGACGACTAGTCCTCAGGCCGAAGCGCTTGAGCTGCCGGCGCGCGCTGGAGGGTCCAGGCGCGCCGGCGGCCTCGTCCTCGGGCTCTCCACCGCGTACCTCACCCTCATCGTCCTCATCCCGATCGCGGCGGTGGTCGCGGCGTCGTTCGAGGGCGGGCTCTCCGCGTTCTGGGACGAGGTGACCTCCCCGGCCGCCGTCGCGGCGCTGAAGCTGACGTTCGTCGCCTCCCTCCTGGTCGTGGGGGTGAACGCGGTCACCGGCACCCTCCTCGCCTGGGTGCTCGTCCGGGACGACTTCCGCGGCAAGAGCATCGTCAACGCCGTCATCGACCTGCCGTTCGCGCTGCCGACGATCGTGGCGGGCCTGACCCTCCTGGCCGTCTACGGGCCCAGGAGCCCGCTCGGCGTCGACGTCGCCTACACCCGCGCCGCGGTCGTCCTTGCGTTCCTCTTCGTCACGCTCCCTTTCGTCGTCCGAGCGGTGCAGCCAGTCCTCCTCGAGCTCGACCGCGAGATGGAGGAGGCGGCCGCATCGCTCGGCGCGCGGCCGTTCACGACGTTCAGGAGGATCATCCTTCCGAACCTGATGCCGGCGGTCCTCTCGGGCGCCGCGCTCTCGTTCGGGAAGGCCGTCGGGGAGTTCGGCTCCGTCGTCCTCATCTCGGGCAACATCCCGTTCGACACCGAGGTCGCCTCGGTGAACATCTTCAAGTCGATCGAGAGCGGCGAGCAGGCCGCGGCTGCGGCGGTCTCCGTCGTCCTCCTCGTTTCCTCGTTCGTCGTGCTCGCGGTCGCCGACGTGCTCGAGCGGCGGAGCCGGAGGCACGATGCGTAGCTCCGCCGGCTCCCGCTACGGCCTCCGGGCGCTCGCGCTCGGCTACCTCCTGCTGCTGCTCGTCCTTCCCTGCTCGATGATCGTCTACTACACGTTCAGGGACGGCCTCGCGCCCGTGTGGGAGGCGCTGACCGATCCGTCCTTCGTCTCAGCCCTCAAGCTGACGCTGATCGCGGTCGGGATCGCGGTCCCGGTGAACACCATCTTCGGCGTCATGTGCGCCATGGCCCTCGTGCGCCGGCCCCCGAAGCGCGGCGCCTGGCTCATCAACTCGATGATCGGGCTGCCGCTCGCGCTCTCGCCGGTCGTCGTCGGCCTCGCGCTCGTGCTCGTCTACGGCCAGGACGGCTGGTTCGGGCGCTGGTTCGAGGAGAACGGCATTCAGATCATCTTCTCGACGCCGGGGATCGTCCTCGCGACGATCTTCGTGACGCTGCCGTTCGTCGTCCGCGAGGTGATCCCGGTCCTCCGCGAGGTCGGCACGGACCAGGACGAGGCCGCGTGGACGCTCGGCGCCTCGCGCTTCCAGAGCTTCCGCCGGATCACGCTCCCCGCGATCCGCTGGGGCGTCGCCTACGGCGTCGTCCTGACCACGGCCCGCGCGCTCGGCGAGTACGGCGCCGTGGCCGTCGTCTCCGGCCGCATCGCCGGCAAGACCGAGACCCTGACGCTCCACGTCGACGAGGAGTACCTGCGCTTCAACGAGGCGGCCGCGTACACGACTGCGCTCGTGCTCGCTCTGCTCGCCGTGCTCACCCTCGTCGCCACGAACGCGTTCAAGCCCAACGAACACAAGGAGGTTGCGGATGTCGATCGCCGTCCGCCAGGTCACGAAGCGCTTTGACAACGACTTCGTCGCCGTCGACAACGTCTCGCTCGCGATTGCGAGTGGGTCGCTCACGGCCCTGCTCGGGCCGAGCGGCAGCGGCAAGTCGACGCTGCTCCGGATCATCGCCGGGCTCGAGACCCCCAACGAGGGGAGCGTCTCGATCCTCGGCGAGGACGTGACGGGGGTCCCGCCCCAGAAGCGGGAGGTCGGCTTCGTCTTCCAGCACTACGCAGCTTTCAAGCACATGACCGTGCGCGACAACGTCGGCTTCGGCCTCAAGATCCGCAAGCGGTCGAAGGTGGAGATCCGGGCCAAGGTGGACGAGCTGCTCGGCCTCGTCCAGCTCGACGGCCTCGCCGACCGCTACCCGGGCCAGCTCTCCGGGGGCCAGCGCCAGCGGATGGCCCTCGCCCGGGCGCTCGCCGTCGAGCCCAAGGTCCTCCTCCTCGACGAGCCCTTCGGCGCCCTCGACGCGCGGGTGCGCAAGGAGCTCCGCGCCTGGCTGCGCCGTCTCCACGACGAGGTGCACGTGACGACCGTCCTCGTCACGCACGACCAGGAGGAGGCGATGGACGTCGCCGACCGCGTCACCGTCATGAACGAGGGGCGCATAGAACAGAGCGGCAAGCCGCGCGACCTCTACGAGCACCCGGCGAACGAGTTCGTGATGAGCTTCGTGGGGCCGGTGAACCGGCTCGGCGAGGAGTGGATCCGCCCCCACGACCTGGAGCTCCGGCTCGAGCCGAACGGGACGACGAGCGAGGCCATGATCCAGCGGATCGTCCACCTCGGTTTCGAGGTGCGCGTCGAGCTCGTGCTCGACGACGGCCGCCACGTCTCCGCTCAGGTGACGCGCGGCGAGGTCGAGGAGCTCGAGCTCCTGGAGGGTCAGATCATCTACGTGCGCCCCAGCAGGACGACGGTTTTCAGTGGGACTCCCATGCCTCAGGGCTCGCTGTGATCGCCGCGATCTCGGGCGGAAGCTCTCCCGACGCGACGTCGGCGAGCGTCAGCTCCTCGAGCACGGCACGCAGGTTCGCCCGCATGGCGATCCAGACGTCCTGAAGCCGGGCCGCCGGGCCCTCGTACCGGACGGTCTCCGGCCGTGCGCCGCGCACGTTGGCGAGCGGGCCTTCCACGGCTCGGATCACGTCCGCGAGCTTGATCTCCTCCGGCGGCCGAGCGAGCCAGTAGCCGCCCTCCGCCCCACGCTGGCTCTGGACGAGCCCTGCGTGGCGGAGCTCGAGGAGGATGTTCTCGAGGAACTTGAGCGGGATGTCCTGGGCCTGCGCGATGCGCTCGCCCTTGGTCGGGCCGGCGCCCGCCGCCGCCAGCTCGAGGGCGGCACGTAGGGCGTAATCGACCTTCGCGGAGACGCGCATCGTCGTATCTTGACGCGCGGAGAGGCCAGGATCACGATCGTTCGGCCGTTCGACGAGGGAGGGAAGGCATGCCGGAGCTGAGGGCGGAGATCGAGAACGGGCCGTGGCCGGACAAGCCGGACGAGGTCTGCGACCTCGTCATGAAGGGCGGCGTCGCCAGCGGCGTCGTCTACCCGGGAGCAATGCTCGCGCTTGCCAAGCGCTACCGCTTCCGCAACGTGGGCGGCACGTCCGCGGGCGCGATCGCGGCCACCGTTACGGCGGCGGCCGAGCTCGGCCGCCGAGAGGGACAGGAGGGCGGCTTCGAGCGCCTGCGGGAGCTCGCGGACGCGATCTGCGAGCCGGGCCGGGTGCTCGGGCTCTTCCAGCCCCGGCCGGAGAACCGCAGCGTCTTCGAGCTGGCCGTGCGGCTGATGGACGCGAGGGCGAAGGGCGCCGGCGCGAGGCGCCGCGTCGTGGTCGACTCGCTCCGCGCGCTCTGGCTCCCGATCGTCCTCCTCGCTCTGACCTGGACGGCCGCCGTCTCCGTCGCGGGGTACGCGCTCTTCCTCTGGCTGGGGTGGTGGTCGGCCTTCACCTGGCCGGCCCTGGCCGTCTCGGCCGCGGTCGGGATCGGCTTCCTCGCGTCGTGCGCAGTCGTCCTCTTCGTCGCCCGCCCGGCCCGGGCGCTCGCCGCGACGCTGGGCGAACGGCGCGCCGGCTTCGGGCTCTGTCCTGGGACCTCGCAGCCAGGGTTCGACGCGCCGGCGCTCTCCGACTGGCTCCACGAACACATCCAGCGCTGCGCCGGACGGACTCCCGGCGACCCGCCCTTGACCTTCGCCGACTTGAAGGATCCAGACGACGACTCCCGCTCGATCGCGCTCCAGCTGATGACGACCGACGTGAGCTCGGGCCGTCCAGTGCGCCTCCCCCTCCCCGACGACAACCCGTTCTGGTTCGACGCCGACGAAATCGCCCGGGTCATTCCGGCCGCGGTCGCCGAGTGGATGCGGGAGGCGGCGGGCGAGCCCGCCGAGATGGGGGGTCGGACGGTCCACAAGGTGCCCGGCGAGCGGTTGCCGGTGCTGCTTGCGACACGCATGAGCCTGGCCGTCCCCGGCCTGCTCGCCTCGGTGCCGTTCTACGAGCCGCGGGAGGACGTCCGCCGCGGCTACGCCGAGCACTGGTTCAGCGATGGCGCGATCACGAGCAACTTCCCCGTGCACTTCTTCGACACCCTCCTCCCCGGCCATCCGACCTTCGGCCTCGACCTCATGGGCGCGCCGGACCCGGAGCTCGCAGAGGTCGTCGAAGACGCGAGCGCCGACCCGACGCTCCGCCACGTCTACCTCCCTTCCCACCCCACCGAGCCCGAGCCGCTGCGCTGGGCGGGGATCCAGGGCTTCGGCGGGTTCGTCGCACAGGTTCTGGACACCGGGCTGAACTGGCGGGACACCCTGCAGATGGAGATGCCGGGCTTCCGTGAGCGCGTCTGCCACATCCGCCTCGACGCCGACGAAGGCGGGCTCAACCTCAGCATGGACGAGGACGCCGTCAGGGGCCTGATGATGCGGGGCGCCTACGCCGGCGAGTCCTTCGACGCCTTCGTCTTCCCGACCCATCGCTTCACCCGCTACCTGATGCTGATGCAGATGCTCGAAACCGAGCTGAAACCGGCGCGCGATCGGTTCGGCTTCGACCGCGAGGAAGGAGACGACCCGCGCTGGTTCCGCGAGCGGCTGTCCGCGACCCTCGCCGACTCGCGCTACCCGTGGACGAACGCAAACGACGCTGGCTGGTGCGCGGACGCGCGCACGGCGACGCAGACGCTGCTCGACCTGACGGGCGGCTGGGGGAGCGACGCCCCCGGCAGCCTCGGCTTCGACCGCCCGGGCCAGACACCGACGCCGAGGCCGGCGCTCCGGATCGTCCCGCCCGTCTAGGCGCGAGCCCGAGCTAGTTCAGGCGGGCTTCCTCGAGGTCGAGGTCGCGCACGACCCGTCGGAGGACCTCGTCGTCGATCCTCCCACTCCGCTGTAGCTCGAGCACGGCCTCGCGCTCCGCGTCCAGCAACTCGCGCAGGAGCCGCTGGTAGGCGGTCGACTGGTCCTCGATCGCGCCGTCGGTGTCGGGGTCGAAGCGTGAGCTGAACCGCTCCCGCCTGAACCTGAACATGCCGCGGACGCGTTCCGCCGTGTCCTCGCGAACCCAGTCCTCCTCCACCAGCTCGTCCAGACGGGCGAGGGCAGCTTCCGCGGCATGGATGCGCGCCTTCGCCTCCTCCATCTCGGGCAGCGTGTCCTCTTCCAGCCGGAGGGCCCGGATGACCGCCGGCAGGGTGAGTCCCTGGAGGACGAGCGTGCCCAGGATGACCGCGAAGGTCAGGAAGATGACCAGCTCGCGGTTCGGGAACGGCGTGCCGGCGTCCGTCGCCAACGGCAACGCCAGGGCCGCGGCGAGGGAGACCGCTCCGCGCATGCCCGACCAGGCGATGATGGTCGCGCCCTTCCAGGGCGCGTCGGCCGTGCCGTCCAACACGTCGCGCCGCCGCAGCCGGGGGAGGTACGTGGCCGGGAAGATCCACAGGAACCGCGCGCCGATGACGACCGCCGTGACGACTGCGGCGTACAGGAGCAGGCTCTGCGCCGACCGGCCCGAGAGCGCGTCCAGGATCACCGGCAGCTGGAGGCCGATGAGCGCGAAGAGCAGCGCGTTGAGGACGAAGAAGAGGATCTCCCAGACGGCGATCCCCTGAAGGCGCGTCCGGGCGGAGGTGAGCTCGAGCGTGTGCCAGCCCAGGTAGATCCCGGCGCTGACGGCCGCCAGGACGCCGGAAAGCTCCAGTGCGTAGGCCGGCAGGAAGGCGAAGTAGCCGGAGAGGACCGAGATCGTGATCTCTACCGGCGGGTTGTCGATCCGCAGGCGAACCTGCCGGATCACCCAACCGACCGCGACACCGACGGCGATGCCGCCGACGACATTGAGGAGGAAGTGACCCGATGCGGACGGGAGCGAGAAGCTGCCCGTCACGACCGCGAGGACCGCGTACCGGTACGCGACGAGGGCTGTGCCGTCGTTGACCAGGCTCTCGCCTTCGATGACGCCGACCAGCCTGCGCGGCAGTCCGAGCCGCTGGGCGATGGCGGTCGCGGCGGTGGGGTCGGTCGGCGAGACGATCGCCCCGAGGACGAAGGCGACCGGCCACGAGATCCCCGGGATAACCGCGTGGGCGACGAAGGCGACGAGCAGCATCGTCAGGAGCACGAGTCCGATCGCGAGCAGGACGATCGGCTTCAGGTTCGCGCGGAACTCGCGGAGCGAAGTGAAGAACGCGGCGCCGTAGAGGAGCGGCGGCAGGACGGCCACGAGGACAAGGTCCGGCGGCAGTTCGATCTCCGGCATGGCCGGGACGACACCCAGCGCGAGGCCTCCGAGCACGAGCAGGATCGGATACGGAATCCGGACCGCCTGCGCAAGGACGATCAGCGTGACCCCGGCCACCAGCAGCGCCAGGAGGACGAGGCTGTCTTCGGCGGAGAACACTCAGCCCCAGACTTCCAGAAGCTCCCGCTGCAGTGCGGGCGAGAGGACTCGAACCTCCAAGGGGTTCTCAGGCGATCGGGCGGCGAGGGGACCGAAGTGGTGCGACGTGGCTTCAACCCTAGCGTTGCGGGCCGAGTAGGAACCTACTCACTGCATGGCTCCGTGAGGCCGTCTCGGGACGTTTGGGCACCTATTGGGCACGGCTCGACATAACTTCGTCCCGGATCGGCACTCTGGGAGGGATGAGCACCAGCGAAGACGGAAACCTCCTGACGGTTCCCGAAGTCGCCGCCCAACTGAACGTCTCCGGTCGACTGCCTGGCGTCTGGTCTATAGCGGCGAGCTACCGCGCAGTGTTTTTCCCTCCCAGGGGCGGGGTGCGGCGACTCACACACAAAAAGAGAACTGGGCGCGGGGTGTTACGGACACGATCGCGTTCGACGAGGGCGTGCCCCCGGGGGCAGGGGTCGCCTCGAAGAAAGGAAGGCGCTGCGCACCCCGCTCAGAGTGTTTTTCTCTCCCCGAATGGAATGCGAGTCGCCTCTCCCCGATGAGCGGCCACAGAGTTGGGAATTTCATTGTGGCGGGGTGCTCGGGCCTTTGTTCTCTTCGAGCGACTGCCGTACCCCCTGGATGAGGGGTTAAGGCGCTGTGGCTAAGCGGGGGAAGTGGCCGACAAAGTCTCGTGCGGCCCGCGGCTATGGCGGCGACCATATTGCGGAGCGTAAGCGCTGGGTTCCGGTCGTCAGGACGGGCACGGTTCCGTGCGCTCATTGCGCCTGGCTGATCGGCCCGGATGAGCCTTGGGATTTGGCCCATACACCTGATCGTTCCGGCTGGCTCGGTCCGGCGCACAGGTACTGCAATCGCGCGGACGGCGCCCGTAACAGCAACGCCGTCCAGCGGGTGAAGCGGGCGCTCGAGAAGGCGCAGCAGCCGAGCGGCGTGCGGATCGCGAGCCGGGAATGGTGAGCTGCGGCACGGCGACCGCTTTCGTCTGGGGCTCGAGCGGCCCGGTCGTTTCCGTGTACTACGTTCCGAACGAGGCGGGCGCCAACCTGGATTGCGAGTTCTCGCTGGTGCGGGAGGATGCGCCGCCGGATGAGCCGCTGCCGTCGACGCCGAACGCGCTTGTCTGTTTGGACTGTGCGATGGACGAGTGGCCTGGGATCGGCCGCGGCCTCGACCTGGCGCGCGCGCACGGTGGCGCCGAGCTTGCCGGCGGCCAGTGGCGGGCAATGCGTGACGAGGTAGCCGATCTTCTTACCGGGAAACAGGACGGCTGGGAGGCCACGGCCCGAACGGCCATCTAGCCTCCTTACCGGGAAACAGGACGGCTGGGAGGCCACGGCCCGAACGGCCATCTAGCCTCGACCGTCGCCAGGCCGTAATTTCTACCGTGGCCGGTGCGTGGGAGGCTAGTTCCTAGGGAAACCTTGCGGCCGCGCCTGGTGGACTATTCAGCGACCTGTTCCGCGCCGCCGGGAGCCCTCGCAGTTAAGGACGGTTTCCCCGTTCAAGCATTCGTCCGTGCCGGGGCCGCCTTGGAGCCTGTCCGTTCCAGGGCCGCCGTTCAGCAGGTCATCGCCTTCGCCGCCGTCGAGCCTGTCGTCGCCGCCTCTGCCTTCGATGTGGTCGTCTCCCTCATGTCCGATGAGGATGTTGTCGTTCTCGTCGCCGATGAGGGTGTCGTTGCGGCTCGATCCGCGTACGTTCTCGATGCTTTCGATTTCGTCGTCCCCAGTTACTCCCGTCATCTGACCCATGCTCAGATCGACGGTGATGGAGCCGTCCACTGAGCCCATGAAGATCCAGTCGCTTCCGGCACTTCCGACGAAGAAGTCCGCCGCCCCCCGGGTCGGGGAGAGAACGTCCGTGCCGCGGTCCCCTCGAACGATGTCCTCCCCGCTCCCGTCCACGCCCGTATCGAGCCCCGATCCAAGATGAACCTCGTCATCGCCGCTGCCGGCGTTCACAAAGTCGGGGCCCGGACCCGCAAAGACTTGGTCGCGGCCCGCCTGGCCTTCAATGTCATCGGAACCAATCCCGCTGTTGACGTAGTCCTTGCCGGGCCCCGTCAGGACGAAGTCGCGGCCAGCTCCGGTTCTGATGAAGTCGTTCCCGGCATGTGCGGATACCCGATCGTTTCCGGGACCGCCGATGAGTCGGTCCCGCGGCTCACCGCCACAGATTCGGTCATTGCCATCGAGGGCGAAGACGAGATCCATTCCCCCCATCGTCTTGATCACGTCGTCACCGGGGGTCCCAAAGATGGTGTCGTTGCCCTCTGTGCCGAAGATGGTGACCGGCGCGCCAAAGCATTTCGCGGCCATGCCGTCGGCTGTGCCGGGCCCGAGCAAGGCCGCAAGACCGACCAGTAGGACAACCAGCGCTCTCATCGCACTACCTTGTCGCAACCAACACTTTCACGTCCGGTTTCATGGATCAAGCGCCCAAGCGAGCGGACGTGGCCGTAGAGGCCATCTAGGCAGGCAACCGCGAAGGTCGTAGCCTGCCTCCGCCGAGCGTGGGCAGGGTAGTCCTAGGTTTAGTTCCTGAGCACGTTGGTTCATCCGGGCCTCCTTGGAGGCTGAGGGCTGCCAAGCACTCTCAGTCCCAAGGAGGGGATCCGGATGATGCTTCACGGTAACGCGGCTCTCAGCT
>Ga0081538_10003729_pt1 | contig 14270 bp, 14 predicted proteins | sample TabmetS5T2R1_FD_71022 | JGI IMG/M metagenome (GOLD analysis project Ga0081538, IMG submission 71022) | Tabebuia heterophylla rhizosphere microbial communities from the University of Puerto Rico - S5T2R1 | ecosystem: Host-associated > Plants > Roots > Rhizosphere ... | reverse complement strand
CCCAGCACAGCAGGCAGAGCGCGCCTGTGAACAGCGGGATGAGGATCGGCAGCGCCACAACGAGCGTCATTCAGGCGGCCTCCGCAGGCGATCCAGGTCATCGGTGCCGAGCGACTGGTAGGTCCTGTACACGAGCGCCAGCATGAAGGCGGTCACCGCAAAACTGATGACGATGGCCGTCAGGATCAGCGCTTGCGGCAGCGGGTCGACGTAGGGGCCCTGATAGTCTTGCAGCAGAATGGGCACCTGCCCGCGCTTCAGCTTGCCCGTGGTGAGCAGCAGTAAGTTCGTGCCGTGCGAAATGAGGGAGAAGCCGATGACCACCTTCAACAGGCTGCGGCGCAACACCAGGTAAGTGCCCGTGGCGAAAAGCACACCGACGGCCAACGTCAACCACAGCTCCATGCCTATTCCTCGGCCAAGGTGATCATCATTAACAAGCTCCCGCCCACCACCACACAGTACACCCCGAGGTCGAAAAAGAAGGCCGAGGCGATCTCCACCTCTCCGAGTCCGGGCACGTGCACATGACCGAAGGTGCTGGTGAGGAATGGGTACCCGAGCAGCATGGGCACAAGTCCCGTCGTCAGCGAGGTCATCAAGCCTATACCCGCCAGCACCCTGGGCTCCGCCCGAAACACCAGGCGGACGTAGCGCAGGTCGGAGGCGATCGACTGCAGCAGAACCCCCAGAGCGGTCATGACCCCGGCGATAAAACCGCCGCCCGGGCTGTTATGGCCGCGCAGGAGCAGGTAGAGGGAGAACAGCAGAACCACGAAGAACACCAGGCGCGTCACCGTCGTTAGGATCAGTGAACCCGTCATTGATGCCGTTCCCGCTTGAGTTTGACCAGGGAGTAAACCCCGATGGCCGCAATGGCCAGCACGGTGATCTCCCCCATCGTGTCGTAGCCGCGAAAATCCACCACGATGACGTTCACCACGTTGCGTCCCCCCCCTAGCGTAAGGCTGTGCTCCAGGAAATAGCCGGCAATGGAAGGGTACAGGGTCTCGCCGTTGGCGATGAGCAAGAGCACCACAACGAGCCCGCCGACCATCACCGAAAGCGCCACATCGCGGCAGCGCACCCACCGCGAAAGCGTTTCCCGGCTGAACGGCGGCAGAAACCGCAGCACGAGGAGAAAAAGGATGAGCGTGGCAGTCTCGATGAGCAATTGCGTCAAGGCTAGGTCGGGAGCCCGCAGCGCCACAAAGAGAAATGACACGAGCAATCCCACCAATCCCAGCGTCAACACGGCGCTCAGGGGTTGCCTGGACAAGGCGACCGCCAGCGCTCCGATCATCAGCAGGGCAAGAAGTGCGGCCTCATAGGGTTCCACAGGCGCCAGGTCGAGTGCCTTCACTTCGGTCCCAACTTTCGTGAGCCATGGATAGGTGAAGCTGAGGACGAGAAAGCCGAGCGTCATCATCACCGAGAATTTCAGATAGCCGCTCTGGAAGACCCTGGTGGACAAGGTCCCGAGGCGATCGATGGCCTCCATGCCCCGATCATAGACGGCATTCAAGCCGAGGGTTGGCGGCTTAGCTGACCTCAATCCAAGGGCCGAGCCGCCGACGACATAGAGTGCGGCGCCTCCCAGGAGCGTTATCAGGCTCATCAATGCGGAAAGGCTCAGGCCATGCCACAACATCACCGGGGGTAAGTTCTGCGGGCCGATGACGCTGAACACTGCCGGCGCCAAGAGAACGCTATCGAGCCAGCGCGGGATCGCCCCGTGCAGGACGCACATGCCTGCCAACAGGGCCGGTGCTAGGAGCATGCCCATGGCGGGCTCGTGGAGATGATCGCTCTTGGTCTTGGATGGTTTCCCGAAAAAAATGCCGTGGACGATGGCCAGGGAATAGGTCACCGTCAGGAGACTCCCAGCCACCGCGATGCTGGGAAGGAGCCAACCTAAGCTAACGGGAGCGGGAGATGTGAGCAGGGCTTCGTAGGTCAACTCTTTGCTGAGAAATCCGTTAAAGGGAGGGACTCCCGCCATCGATAACGCCGCGATAGCGGCCAGCGTCCCGGTCATCGGTAGCCGCGGCAGCAGCCCCGTCAATTCCCGGCGATCCCGGGTTCCCGCCTGATGCTCAATGACCCCGACCAGAAGAAAGAGTGCTCCCTTAAACGTCGCGTGATTGAACAAATGAAAGATGGCAGCACGCACACTTTCGGCCGTCCCCGGGCCGTAGAGGAACATGATGGCGCCTAACTGGCTGATCGTGGAGTAAGCCAACAACGCTTTGAGATCATGTTGCTGTAGCGCCAATGCCCCCCCTACGAAAAAGGTCACCACGCCGATCCCCATCACCGCATACATCCATGCCTCTGTCCCCCCCAGCACCGGGAGCAGGCGGCACACCAGGAAGAGTCCAGCCTTCACCATCGTGGCCGAGTGCAGATAGGCACTCACAGGCGTCGGCGCGGCCATAGCGTTTGGCAACCAGAAATGCAACGGAAATTGCGCCGATTTCGCGGCGGCGCCGGCCAACACGAGCCCCAAAATCACTGGATAAAGGGGACTGTCACGAATGACCCCGGATGACGTGGCCAGCTCCGGCAGCTCCAGGGTCCCCGTGACCTGATACAGAATGATCAGTCCTCCCAGCAGGGCCAATCCACCCAAGACCGTGACCAGGAGGGCTTGCCGGGCACCATAGAGCGACTCCGGCCGCGTCTGCCAAAACCCGATCAGCAGAAATGAGCTGATGCTCGTCAGCTCCCAGAACACGAAGAGGGTGAGCAGGTTCGCCGACAGCACGAGCCCGAGCATCGCCCCCATGAAGCACAGCAGGTAGGCGTAGAAACGGCATTGGCGTTCTGAGGGATCGAGGTAATAGCGGGAATACCACGCGATCAGCAGCCCCATTCCGGCGATGAGCAGGGCGAAAAAGACGCTTAACCCGTCGATCCACAGGGAGAAGTTCGCCCCGAGCGCGGGGAACCAGGGGAGCGTATAGCGAACCTCTCGGCCGTGTGATGTTGGAATCACAAAGGTGAGGGTGATGAGGAAGCTCGCTGCCGGTGGCACCAGAACCCAGCGCCCGAGGTGGCGGCCCAGGAGGGGACGCAAGGATGGGAGCAGCGCTGCGCCGAGCCATGGGAGGAGGAAAATAAGCGCTACCAGGGCCACCCGCCGGTGTCTCCTCTCCTGCAGAGATAGCCGCCCCGCCTCATGCCCGTGCGGCAGCCCCTAGCCGACATGGCGTAAGGCTTCGGGCGGACGGTGGTACGTCGTGCGATCCTCGATGCCCACGGCGTGAAAAGCCTTGATGCGTTCGGCGCATTTCCCGCACTCACCGCAGTGCAGGCGAGCTTTCGGGCAGAGACAAGAAAAGGTCAGTTCGAGTGGAAGATCCCTGCCCAGCCTGATCACCTCTTCTTTCGAGAGCTGCCGGAACGGCGTGCGGACCGACAGCTGCGCGGCCATACCTTCGGAGAGCACATCTTGCATGTGTCCATAGAACTGCGGCGTACCATCGGGGAATGGATTGGCGCTGAGCGGCGCCGTGGCGATCGTGGCAATGCCCCCCAACACGCAATACACCGCAGTTTTGGCGAGGAGGATGATATTGCGACCCGGCAGATACACCTCGAAGTCATCGGAGTGATAGGGCGGGACGTTCTTGCCGGTCAGGCTCCAGTGATCGCCGTAAATCTCGCGCAGGTCCATGCTGAGAATTTTCAGGGGTTGGATGTGGCTGTGAAGCGCCTGCAGCTTGTTCAGAAAGCGCCGCAGCCAGTAGCGTTCCGCCCGCTCCCAAAAAAGTCCGCAGCGGACATATACCGGCTGCACCTTGCTGTATTCCTTGGCCAGTTCAGCGATCAGGACACCACTATCAAGCCCGCCACTGGTCAACACGCAGACGGCCTCATCGCGCAGGCGGGCATCCCTGTCGAGCATAGTCGATTCTCCCGCTATTGAGACGAAGTAAACTACGCTAGCAAATGTTCCTAATGAAGTCAAGCGCATGAGCCCAACGATTGACGCGTCGAATACATCACAGTATGGTATATCTTATGATGAACATTAGCCAGGTACGCATTTACCCGTTTGATACCGGCAGCCTCGGCGGACACACGCGGGCATACGCCGACATCACCATTGATGCCTGCCTGGTCCTCAAAGGATTGCGCGTGGTGGAAGGGGCTGGCGGCGGGCTGTTTGTCGCCTTCCCAACCCAGCGTGGGCGGAACGGACGCCACTATGACCTGGTTGTGCCGGTTGACGCCGCCACGCGGGAGTATATTCGGACGACCGTGATCGACGCCTTCAAGCAGTGGACCCCCAACGATCCGGACGGGGAATAGCCATGCCAGTAGACAAGGCTCTCCATCGGGGGGGGCCGGCCGCCCTCGACAACATCCGCGTGGTGCTCGTCGAACCACAGCATTCTGGGAACATCGGGGGCGTGGCCCGAGCCATGAAGAACATGGCATTCAGCCGGCTCGTGCTGGTGAATCCAGCCGACCATCTGGCCATGGAAGCCCGCATGATGGCCATGCATGCCCTCGACATCTTGCAGCAGGCGCAGGTGGTCGGCACCTTGTCGCAGGCGGTCGCCGACGTCGGCTATGTGGTGGGCACCACGCGCCGGTTGGGAAAATCACGCCAAGCCCAGCAGACATCCCGGAGTATCGCCCCGCTGCTGCTGGAATTGGCAGCGTCGAACCCGATAGCGTTGGTCTTCGGCCGGGAGGATAGCGGCCTCAGCAATGACGAACTGGCTCGGTGCCATGAGCTGATCAGCATTCCCGCCCATCCAGCTTTCGGCTCGCTGAACCTGGCGCAAGCCGTGCTGCTGGTGTGCTATGAACTCTACGTGAGTACCGCCACCCAGCCCCTCGCCCCCCCTCCCATGCTCGCCACGACAGCGGAAGTCGAACGCCTCTACACCCGCATGCAAGAGGTCCTACGCCGCATCGGATTCTTGCATGGCTCCAACCCGGATCGGATGATGGGCTATTTTCGCCGCTTCTTCGCCCGTTACGGCCTGAAATCACGCGATGTCAAAGTCTTTCTGGGGGTATTTCGCCAGATCGAATGGTATATCAATCGCCATGCGGACTGAGCCGGGCTCACTTTAAGATCTCGAGCTGTACGGGTGCCGTTCCAGGGCCGATCATACCGATTTCCCGGGCCGCAGCGTACGAGAGATCGAGCACGCGTTGCCTCACAAATGGCCCACGGTCGGTAATGGTCACGGTGACGGCACGACCATTGCCGAGATTGGTCACCCGCAGGCGGGTTCCGAGCGGCAAGGTGCGATGGGCTGCGGTCAACTCATACATATTGAAAGGTCGGCCACTCGCCGTGAGGCGACCGTGATGCGGCTGCCCGTACCACGAGGCCACGCCCTGGAGGGTATGGACGGGCTCTTTGCTACACCCGACCAGGCCGAGACAGAGCAGCCCGGTGAGAGCCATGATGCCAAACGCACGGTGACGCCCGGGCCAGTCAAGGTCATTGCACAGGCCTGTGAAGTCCTGTATCATTGAAACACGCTATAGCTCCTCTGTCGTTGGGCTATCGGCCATGCTCCGGTGTGACGTGGAGGGGCATGGCACTTCCCCAGGTGAAGGGCTGTACGATCGCCCTTAGGGTTGCGGCACAGGACATCATCAGCCATGGATCATGAGATACGCAATTCCCAGCCGATGATCTGGTTTCCGAATGGGCAAGAACGGGTCAGCAGACGCGTGTGGGTTCGCCTGCCGATGACGCACATTCTCTTCTTCTTGGCCACCCTGGCCACCACCACGTTTTACGGTGCGCTGCATCACAATGTCAACCTCTTCGAGGAACCGTGGAAGTTTTACCAGGGATTCCCCTTCTCGCTCACCTTACTCGCCATCCTGGGGACCCATGAGTTCGGCCATTACTGGATGGCACGGCATCATGGAGTTCCCGTGACCCTGCCATATTTTATCCCGGCGCCCTCATTGATCGGGACCTTTGGCGCCTTTATCCGCATCAAAGACACCGTCCCCAACCGCGCCGCGCTCTTCGACATCGGGGTGGCGGGCCCGATTGCCGGGTTTGTCGTGGCGGTGCCGGCTATTATTCTGGGGATCACGCTCTCTGAGGTCAGACCCGCCACCGAGTTGAGCGGCATTGGGCTGGGATCGTCTCTGCTGTTCAATGGTTTGGTGCAGGTGTTGCTGGGAGTGACGCCCCAGGCCTACGATGTCATCCTGCATCCGGTTGCTTTCGCTGGCTGGATTGGCTTTCTGGTAACAGCGTTTAATCTGATTCCTGCCGGGCAGTTGGACGGGGGACATATCGTCTACTCGCTCTGTGGCCGCTGGCATCGGCGGGTGACCCTTCTCTGCGTCTTGGCGCTCCTCCCGATGGGATGGTACTGGCCAGGCTGGTGGGCCTGGGCCTTTGTCATCTTCTGGTTCTCGGGACCTCATGTGGCCCGGCGTCAGGGATGGCGTTTTGCCTTCCTGCACCCCCCACTGCGCAATGAGGCGGCACCATTGTCGCGTACGCAGAAATGGGTGGCTGCCGTCGCCCTGCTCATTTTCGTCCTGACGTTCCCGCCCGTCCCCTTCACCATCCCCTTCGACTAAGCACCTCTCACCATAGGCGCGTCAGTGGCTCTACGACGGGCGACTGATGCCCTACTGGCAGAGGTGCGCGCCCGTCGTGCTCCACACCAGTAGCGCCCCAGCGTAGACCGCCGTAGGCTTTCCACGCCCAAAAATCATTATAAATTATCTATAATTATCAAATGAAATCAAAAATCTGTTGACAGAATTGGAACCTATGATATGTTCATGATGATTTATAAATGAAAATGATATAGATAGAGTAGCATCGCCAGCGGGTGCGGCCTGCTCGGACATCTCGCAGGACGTCGCGTGCAGCATAGGCTACTTCTCTGATCTGACCACTACAAGACTGGGGGATTCCGGCCTATGTGGTTCCGACGCACGAAACCACTGATTGGCATCGACATCGGCTCGCACGCGATCAAACTGGTGCGGTTCGCCCACACCGGCGGCTCCTACCAACTCCTCGACCTGGCGCTGTTGCCGATCCCGCCCGACACGGTTGTCGACGGGGTCATCAGTGATATCCCCACCATGCAAGGCCTGCTGCGGCGCCTCATCGCGCTCGAGAGAATCCCCGACAAAGATGTGGCGTTGGCGCTCTCCGGGCATTCCGTGATCGTCAAGAAAGTCCAGATGGTGCGGATGTCCGAGGATGAACTGGCGAACGCCATGCCCTATGAAGCCGAGCAGCATATCCCGTTCGACGTCTACGATGTCAACACCGACTTTCAGATCCTCGACGCTGCCGATGCGACCTCCAGCAAAGGTGGGCAGATGGAAGTGCTGCTGGCCGCCGCCAAGAAGGGCCGCGTGGATGAGCTGAGCCAAGTGGCCCGCGGCGCCCACCTCAACCCGGCGGTGATCGACGTCGACATGTTGGCCTTGATCAATGCGTTTGAGCTCAACTACCCCGATGAGATGGGGGGACACGTGGTCTCACTCGTCCATCTTGGGGCCAGCATGATGACGGTGCTGATCGTCAAGGATGGCTTAAGTATCTTTCAGCGCGACATCACGCTCGGAGGGAATCAATACACGGCGGCATTGCAGCAGGCCCTGGGTGTCAGCCGTGATGATGCGGAAGCCCTGAAATTGGGGGGACGGCCTTGGACTCAGGCGCACGCGGACGTGCTCGCCGTGCTGCGCAGGGTCACCGAGGAGGTGGTGGCCGAGATCCAGCGCTCCTTTGAGTTCTATCTGGCGAGTGCCGGAGAGGAGCCGATCGAAAGGCTCTATCTGAGTGGGGGGAGCAGCCGTATCAAGGGGTTGAGCCAAGTGCTTGCGTCGCACCTCAACCTCTCAGTTGAACCGCTCAACCCCTTTCGACGGGTCGATATCCCCGAGAAATTCTTCGCCAGCGACTACGTGTACGACGTTGGGCCCATGGCTGCGGTGGCCGCGGGTCTGGCCTTGCGGCAAAAGGGCGATCGATGATCCAGATCAACTTACTGCCCGTCCGCCAGCTCAAACGACAAGTCGTGCTGCGCCGGCAGCTGTATATGTTCGCCGCCATCATTGCCACGGTGTCGCTCGGCGTGGGCGGCGTCTGGCTCATGGATAGGCGAGCCATAGCTCAAAATGAGGCGGAGCAGGCGGAGTTGCACGTCAGTCTCGAGCGGTTGAAGCCGATCGTCGACGAAGTCAGTACGCTCGAGCGGCGCGAGAAGCTACTCAACGCGCGCATAGAAACCATCCAACGCCTGCGCAGCAATCAGCGGGGGCCGGTGCACGTGCTCGATGCCTTGAGCCGGAATCTTCCCGACCAGACATGGTTGGAAACCATCGATGAGAGCGCCGGCGTATATAAGGTGGCCGGCTTTGCGTTGACGAATTTCGCGGTGGCCGACTTGTTGCGGAATCTGCAGCGATCGAAGGAGTTTACCGGGGTGGACCTGATCTTGTCAGAGCAAGTGATGATCGCCAACCGCGAGGTCAAAAAATTCATCATCCAGTTCCAGCGCGGGATGAGCGCCGCACAACCGGATCTCACACCGCCGGCAGCGCAACGGAAACCTGGCGCATGAACAGTCTGCTGGAGAAGCTTGAAGCGTTAGAACCCAAGCAGCGCTGGATGATCTGCGGCTTGGCCGTCGTGTTGTTGGCCGGCATCGGCTACTACCTGCACTCGATGAATGCTGAAAGCCTGGAGAACCTCGGGCTCGCCGTCGAAGAGATGCGCCAATCCGTGCAGAAGCATCAGGCCGTTGCCACCCGCCTTGATGACCTGAAAGCGCGTTTGGCGGCGCTCGATGAGGCGCTCAAGGTAGCCATTACGCTCCTGCCGGAAACACGCGAGATCCCTGAATTGCTGACCCAGATCTCCCAACTGGGATTGAGTGCGGGTCTGGAATTTCGGCTCTTCAAGCCCGAGCCCGAAAAACCCGCGGACTTTTACGCCGAAGTCCCGGTGAGTCTGGAGATCCTCGGTTATTTTCATGACCTGGCGCGCTTTTTTGACCACCTCTCGAAGCTCTCGCGCATCGTCAACGTCACGGACATCAAGATCGGCTTGGCCAAGGGAAGTAAAGAGACTTACACGCTCACGACCAAGTGTCTCTTAACTACCTTCCGATTTCTGGAACCCCAGGAAACTGCCGGTAAAAAAGGTGCGAACCCCGCAAAGCCATAAAACGGAAGCTTGCCCCATGCCGCGGCTCATACTCGTGGTGATGGCCATTGCTATGGGTGCGGCGCTAACGGCGTGTAGCCTCGAAGAACCGGGGCAAACGGAGATCCCCCCGGTCAAGCGGCGTCAGGACGTCAAGGCGCCAGCCTTGCAGGCGCTTGCTCCAAAGGCTGATGAAGAATCGTATACCTATGACACGACTAACCGCCGGGACCCCTTCAAACCGCTCATTGCCACCACCGCTCCGCCTGAACCCATCGTTCAGGACAAGGTGCATTGCCCTCCGATGCAGGAGTTTGAGTTAGGTAACCTGAAGCTCGTGGCGATCGTCTGGGGGGATTTGGGGCGCAAGGCGATGCTGAAGGCTCCGGACGGCCGAGGCTATGCCGTGGCTGAAGAAATGCTCGTCGGGCGAAACTGCGCGCGTATCCGTCGCATTGAATCCAATGCAGTAGTGATTGAGCAAACCCGTCGGGATGCCGAGGGGAAGGTCTTGAAAGAGGAGGTCGTCTTACGACTACGGGAACGTGAGGGATAGCCCACACATAAGGGAGAGTCAATGCAACGCTGGCACGTCCCGGTGCTCTGCCTCAGCCTTGCGATCGTTGGCCCCATGGGTTGCGCCCTAAACACCGCACCTGGAAACCAGGCCGGAGCTTCACAGTCGTTCACCCAGGCATCAGCGTTCCTCACGGCCGTCGATGTTGACGTCTTAGACGACCACACGCTCATCACCCTGCAATCCGATGCACCGTTGCGCTATTTCGTGCGTCATGACGAGACGCCCCCCCGTCTCGTCGTCGATCTGCCGGCGCACCGCATCGCCCCTGGCGTGCGTCCGCTAGATGTGTTTCGGGGGGGTGTGACGGCGATCTATCCTCACCCAGCCGCCGAGAAAGGGGGCAGCCAGGTTGACATCGGTTTGCTCCCCGGCGTGACCCCCTCCTGGTCATCGCCGTCCGCCACCACGCTGCTGGTGGAAATCCGCCCGGACGCCTCAGCGCACGCGGGGCCACCCACTGGTGAGGGGCCGCGGCCGCAAGGTCGTACACCGGGGGTGACGTTGGCGGATCACTCGGCTGCGACCCCGCACGGCAACGAAGCCTTCACGCTAGGCCGGACGACCCCAGGCCATGCGGAGCGTGCCACCGAGGTGATCGGCCTCGCGGTGGAACCCCTGGCTGATCGCACGCTGGTCCATGTCATCGGCAACGGTCCGATCCTCGTCTACAAGACCGAGCGCCCTACACATCCTGGGCAATTCGTGCTCTCCCTGCCCTCTCTCACCACCGCGCTGTCGGGACAAACCCTGGAGACCCCCACGCCGCACCTCAAACAGGTGGCTTTGCGTCCTACAGGTGCTGAGGGCACGATCATCGAGATGACGCTGGGTTCAGGCGTCGCCCCGCAAATCATACGCGATGGGGCACAGGTGGTGGTGGAAATCACCGGCAGGACCTCGAGCCCCGGAACGCCGAGCACGGCTCGTGGTCCGCAGATGATGCCGGTTTCGGCCCAGAAAGTCCCCGCCACGGCGACATCGGACCCGGCGATGCTGGCCCAACGCCCCGGCCCCGCTCCGCAGACGCCGGAGGGCGCCCCGATCTATACCGGGCAGCGTATCTCGCTCGATTTCCAGCAGGCAGACCTCATCGACGTGTTACGGCTGATTGCCGAGGTCAGCGGCATGAATGTCATCACCAGCCCCGAGGTCACCGGTAAGGTCACGACGCGCATGGTCAACGTCCCCTGGGATCTGGCTTTGGATACGATCTTGAAAACGTTCGGCCTGGGGAAAGATCAGGAGGGCTCGATCATCCGCGTAGCACCCTTAGAGCGACTCCGTAAGGAGCGCGACGAAGATTTGCAGTCCAAACGCCTTGTGGAAGAGCTTGAGCCGCCCGTGACGCGGACGATTCAGCTCAACTACGCGCGTGCGGACGAGCTGAAAGCCAACATGGAAAAGCTCTTGACCAAACAGGGCCGGCTTGATATCGACAAGCGCACCAACACCATCATCATTAAGGATGTCAGCGCTACCGCGAATGAAATCCTGGATCTCATCCGGCGCCTGGACTCCCAGACGCGCCAAGTGTCGATCGAGACACGGATCGTCGAGACGGCGCGCACCTTCCTGCAGGAGCTGGGGATCCGCTGGGGCGGCTTTGTCGAGCAGGAAACCGGCGTGAAGTTCCCGCGGCAGGTGGCATTGACTGGACGCCAGCCTGCACCTGGGGGCGTCATCCCGACCGGTCCACTGGCTCCCCCTGGCACCTTCGGCAATTTCGCCGTCGACCTACCGACCTTCACACAACCCCCTGCGTTGGCGATCGGCATGGCGCTGATTTCCCAATCGTCGGTCATCGACCTGGAGCTACAGGCCCTCGAACGCAACGGGCGCGGCCGCATCGTCTCCAATCCCAAAGTGATCACGCTGGATAACCAGGAGGCCCTCATCGAAAGTGGCGACGAAGTGCCGTTCAGAACCGAGTCAGCCGACACCGGTCCAAAGGTCGAGTTCAAAGATGCCAAAATCACCCTCAAGGTCACGCCCCACATCAGCCCCGATAATTATGTCTTGTTGGAAGTCTATGCGGCCAAGAAAGAGGTGGACTTCTCCCGGACTGTCGAAGGCAACCCGACGATCACGAGTCGGCAAAATAAAACGAGTGTTCTGGTGAAGGACGGCGCCACGGTGGTGATGGGTGGACTGTTCAAGCACCAAACCGTCGATTCCGAGGAGGGCATCCCGGTGCTCTCCAAGATTCCCTACCTCGGATGGCTGTTCAAGACGAAGCAGGCTCGCAACGACAACGAAGACCTGTTGTTTTTCATCACCCCTCGTATCGTGCGGGAACGACATGAACCGCGCAGTCGTTAAGCGGCGCGGGGAAGGGTGCCCCGTCAGGGGGCACCCGCGAATTGTCGCCCGCTCGTCGCACAAAATTGAGTATAGTGAGAGCCACGGAAGCGACCTGGCCCGTGATGATTCGCGACCGAATCACGCGCGGCCGCATGCGATGACCCCGAGAGGTCTTGAGCAAAGGATATCGTCATGCAAACTGTGACCGTGGCATTGGGCGAGCGAAGTTATACGATTCACATCGGCCAAGGGGTGCTGGACGACGTTGGCGGGGTGTTGGCACAGCTACCAGTCACGAAGAGGGCGCTGGTGGTGACCCAACCGGCCGTCGCCGCGGCGTATGGTGATCGGGTCCTGCAGAGCCTGCGCTCGCAGGGCTTCACGGCCGAGGCACTCGAGGTGCTCGACGCCGAGGAAGCCAAGAGCCTCGGCTGGCTCGAACGCATCTATGACCGCGCCATCGAGCTCCGCCTCGATCGTCGCTCCCCCATTGTGGCTTTGGGGGGCGGTGTCGTGGGCGATTTGGCCGGATTTGCCGCGGCCACCTATATGCGCGGCGTCCCCTTCGTGCAGATCCCCACCACGCTACTGGCGCAGGTGGATAGCAGCTTCGGCGGGAAAACCGCCATCAATCACCCACGTGGCAAAAACCTCATCGGCGCGTTCTATCAACCGCGGGCCGTCCTGATCGATGTCGATACATTGCAGACACTTCCCGAGCGTGAGCTGCGCTCGGGATTGGCCGAAGTGGTGAAATACGGGGTCATCGCGAAACCCGACCTGTTCGAGCTGCTCGAGCGCTGCACACCCGCTGGGCTCCTGCAAGATGCGACGCTGCTGACGCGGGTGATCCACGATTGCTGCCAGATCAAAGCCGACGTGGTCGCGGCAGATGAGCATGAAACCGGCGTTCGGGCCATTCTCAACTTCGGCCATACCTTCGGACATGCCATCGAGGCCGCCGGTGGCTTCTCGACGTACACGCATGGCGAGGCCGTGGCCATCGGCATGGTTTGGGTGACAGACCTGTCACAGCGGATGGGGCTGTGTGACCCGGGGTTGCTCGAGCGCGTGAAGGGGCTGCTCCAGTCGCTCGGCTTGCCGATCGCGCTGAGGGCACGCGTCGCGGGGATCCGCGACACATTACTCCTGGACAAGAAGGCCGTGGCGGGGCAGTTGCGGTTCATTCTGGTAGACGGCTTAGGGCGGGTGTCGATTCGTGACGATGTCCCGTCGCAGCTCGTCGAGCAGATCATTGACGACGGGTTGAGTGCTCATTCACTGTCAAAGGAGGAGGTACCCATACGTGCGACATAGGCGGGGGTGGCGGGGGTGTGGCTACGTGCTGATGTCAGTGTGCCTCGTCTCATCGGTAGGGATCTTCGCCGGATGTGAGCCAGTCGGGGGAAGTGGACAGAAAGCCGGAGAGTCGCCACCAACCCCCACGCCGCCACCCCCCACGCCACCGACGCCCTCCCCGTCCCCCGTCGGCCCTATCGTGAGCATCACGCTGGTCGCTGGGGCGACATCGCTGCTGGCCGACGGCGTCAGCTCGACGACGATCACCGCACAGCTGGTCACCGCTACCGGTGCCCCGGCGCCTGACGGCACTGAAGTAAGCTTTAGCACCGATTTGGGCCGGTTTAACACCAATGGCGCCAAATCCATTGCCGCGGCCGTGAGTCAAGGGAGCGGCATGGTCACCGTGCCCTTCATCAGCGAGGCTGGGGTAGGGGGCACTGCCACGCTGGTCGCGCAGGCACAAAACCTGTCCCAGAGCCTGCAGATCGTATTGATTCCATCAACCCCGCCTCCTCCCCCCCCACCGGGGCCGATCGTGGGACTCACGCTCGAGGCTGCGGCAACGGAGCTCAGAGCCGACGGCGCCAGCTCCACGACCATCGCCGCGACGGTCGTGACCTCGACGGGAGCTCTGGCCCCAGATGGCACCGTGGTCACCTTCACGACCGATCTGGGCCGCTTCACGACGGAGGGAGACAAGAGCCTTGCAGCGGCCACCAGCCAGGGAACCGGGACGGCGGTGGTGCCGTTTATCAGTGAACCGGGGGTGGTCGGCACCGCGACGGTCGTGGCCACGGTGGAAAACGTCTCACAAAGCCTCCAGATCACCTTCGAGCCGCCCAGCTCTCCGGCGCCACCTCCACCACCGGCGACCGGTCCGGTTATTAGCATCAACCTCACTGCTGACCCGCC
>Ga0081538_10003728_pt1 | contig 14271 bp, 10 predicted proteins | sample TabmetS5T2R1_FD_71022 | JGI IMG/M metagenome (GOLD analysis project Ga0081538, IMG submission 71022) | Tabebuia heterophylla rhizosphere microbial communities from the University of Puerto Rico - S5T2R1 | ecosystem: Host-associated > Plants > Roots > Rhizosphere ... | reverse complement strand
ACCGGGTCGACGAGCGCCCCGGCGGCATCGAAGTGCGTGGCCAGGTCGCCGGCGGCGACGGCTCGCGACTCGGCCACGCCTTCGAGCGCCTGCGCGATCCGCGCGTGCAGACGCACGCGCCGGCCGGCCGGCAGCTCGTCCACGATCGTCTGCCGCACGAGCGCGTGCGCGAAGCTGAAGCGATCCAGCACCCCGGCGGGACGGATGAGCCGCGCCCGCTCGGCGGCGTCGAGGGCGTCCAGGGTGGACTCGAGCTCGGCCTTGACCACCTCGGCGAGCACGTCGGCATCGAACTCCGCGCCCGCCACCGCCGCCGCGTCCAGGACCTCGCCTGTCCCGTCGGGCAATCGGGCCAGCCGCCAGCGCACGACGTCGCGCACGCGCGGGGTGATCGCGGTACCCGGCTCGCCGTTCGCGCCGAGCGCGGCGACCACCTCGCCGACGAAGAACGGGTTGCCCTCGGTGACGTCGTGCACGCGGCCCGCGAGCGAAGCCTTGCGCCCCGAGTGCGTGAGGATCGCGGCCACGTCGGGCTCGGCGAGCGGCCCGAGCTCCAGCCTGGCGACGTCCGGCCGCCGTGCCAGACCCGTCACCACCTCGCCGAGCAGGGCGGAACGGCTGGGCTCGGTGTCCCGGTAGGTGGCGACTACCAGTAGCCGCACGGAGGCGTCGACCCGTAGCACGTGACGCAGCAGCAGCAGCGAGAGGTCGTCGGCCCAGTGCAGGTCGTCGAGCACGAGCAACACGGGCGCCGTTGCGCAGGCCGCCGCCAGGAGCGCGGCGACGGCCTCGAGCGTACGCAACCGCTCGACCTCCGGCTCTGCGGGAGCCGGCTCGGCGACGCCGCCGGGCAGGCGGGCTGCGAGCTCGGGCAGCAGCTGGACCAGGTCGCTCGCACGTGCACCCAGCTCGACGCGCAGCTCGTCGACCGGGCAGGCGGCGACGTAGGCGCCAAGCGCCTGGGCGAACGGTTGACCAGGCGCGGACAGGCCGTCGTCGCAGCGGCCGTAGAGCACCGCGCCCTCCCGTGCGCGGGCGTGCGCGGCGATCTCGGCCGCCAGGCGCGTCTTGCCGATGCCCGGCTCGCCGCTGACCAAGACGCCGCGGCGGGCGCCCGAGACCGCGTCGGCCCACGCCGCCCCCAGCCCCGCGAGCTCCTCCTCGCGGCCCGCGAAGATGGTGCCGCCTTCGAACACGAGCGATGAGGGGAACGGGACGGTCACGGCGCGCTGCGCAGCCCAGCCGACCGACCACGCGCGCACCGGACCCAAGAGATCGCCCAGCTCCAGCTCGCCGGCGTCCTCGAGCTCCGCCTCCGTTCCCGACCCGGCGAGCAGGCGTACGGCGTCGGCGACAAGGATGCTCCCCGCCGACGCGGCGGCGCACAGCCTCTGCGCCTCGATCACGGGCGTGCCCGAGTAGTCCTCGCCCGCCCACGCGACGTCGCCCGCGGCGACCCCGATACGCAGCTCCAGCGCCACCACGCCGCGACGAGCCTCGCGATCGATCGCCCGCTGCATCTCCACGGCGGAGGCGATCGCGGCGCCGGCCGACGCGAACGCGGCCACCAGCGCGTCGCCGACGGCCTTCGCCGCGCTCGCGCCGTGTGCCGCCAGCGCGTCGCGCAGCCGGCGGTCGTGCGCGGCGCGCGCGCCGTCGGCGTCCGCGTCGCCCACGCGCGCCCAGCCCGCGACCTCGGCGACCAGGATCGTGGCCGTCGCCCTGCGACGCTCCACCTCGTGCGGCTCCCCGCCGGCTGAGGCACGCAGCAACGCCGGATCGTGGGCGAGGATCGCCTGCTGCAGACGCTCGAGCTGCGGTCCGGGACGCAGGCCGAGCTCGCCGTCCAGCGTCCGGACCACATCGCGGTAGGCGTCCAGCGCCTCGCCCTGACGCCCGGCCCGATACAGCGCGAGCATGAGCTGCCCGCGCAGGCGCTCGCGCAACGGCTCCGCCGCCACCAGCCCCTCCAGCTCGGCCACGAGCTCGGCACCGCGGCCCATCGCGAGATCGGCCTCGACGCGATCCTCGACCGCGGCCGCGCGTAGGTCCTCGAGGCGCGCGACCTCGGGCGCCGCGAACGGCTCGAACGCCACGTCGGCCAGCGGCGGCCCGCGCCACTCCGCCAGCGCCGCGCGCAACCGCGCCGCCGCGCGCTCGTGGCGCCCGGCCGCCAGCGCGCGCCGCCCCTCCGCGCACAGCCGCTCGAACCGGCCGAGGTCGAGCTCGTCGGGCTCGACTCGCAGACTGTAGCCGGCCGTGCTGCTGACCAGCCGCGTCGCCTCGCCGCCGAGCGCGCGTCGCAGCCGGGAGACCACCGCCTGCACCGTCTTGACCGCGCCGCCGGGCGGGCGCTCGCCCCACAGGTCCACGATCACACGTTCGCGCGAGACCGGCTCCCCCGCGCGCAGCAGCAGCACGGCCAGGAGCGCCTTCTGCCGCGCGCCCGCGACCGGGAGCGGGCGACCCTCCGCGTGCGCCTCAACCGGTCCTAGGACCCTGAAATCCACCGCCAAACCTTCCCGCCGTCGGACGCGGGCGGCAACTGCTGTCACCGCGCCGCAAATGCGCCGCAACCGCCCGCCGGCAAGCTGCACGCACCTTACACGGCAGCCACGTCTAACCACGGAGGAGGTCTCCATGACCGCGCTCACGCAGACATATCCCACCGAAATCGCAGCCCGCCGCGCGGTCCAGGCACTGCGCAACACCGGCGTGCCGGAACGCGACATCCGTGTGCTCGCGGGCACCACACCACGCGACATCCGCCACGAACCGGTCGGTGGGTTCGCCCGACCGGTCGCGCCCGACGCCCCCATCGGGAGCTACGCGAGCGTCCCGTGCCGCCGCGGCCAGAGCGTCGGCAGCTTCGCCACCGGCAGCTTCGCTGGCGATCCCGACCAGCAGCGGAAAGGATCGTTCGCGGACACCGACCGCGTCGTCATCGTCACCTACAAGGGCAACGCCGAACGCGCCCGAATCACCGGCCTCCGCGGCGCCCAGCGGCTCATCCGCCGGGCCGCACTCGACGACAACGCCATCGACCGCGCGGTCGGCGAGCTGCACAAGGGACACGCGATCCTCCTCGTCGATCTCCACGAGATCGCCGCAAGCGAGGCGAACGCGCAACTCGAGACACTCGCGCGCGCCGCCTGAGCGTGTGCGGCGGGGCGCCGCTGCTCCAGCCTTGCGCCAGGCCGAGCACCAGTACGTGGCACATGCTTCCACTGCGCGAGCAGGTCGGCGCCGAGACGCACGTCGCTGCTGCTGGGGACGAACCGCCGGGCGTCTCCCGGGTCCGCGATCCGGCTTCACACAGAGCTGCTCTTGTGGAAACGGTCGCTGTCTCCGGCGACGCCGAGCACGCTGATGCCTTGGACGAGCAGAAGGAGCGCACTGGGCGAGTGCCGGGATTCGACGAACGCAAGAGCGGCGCGGCAACTAATCGCGACCGGCCGGACTGCTCCTGCTCGGCGGTGGCTCGGCCGTCGCCCGATTGGCGCCGCTTTCGTCGCGCGGCTCAAAGGTGACGCGCAAAGAGCAAGGCGAGGCTGCGCTGGGCGTTCGTGACGTATTCGCGCCGCCCGGTCGCTCGGCCGTAGGCGAGGTCCTCGAGCGCGGTGCAGCGGGCGAAGAACTCGATGCGGGGCATGGCCTCCGTGAGCGGCCCGTAGACCTCCAACAGCTCTTCTAGGAACCCCTGTCCGAAGTCGCGATAGAGCCGCGCGAGGTCTAGGGCGGGGTCGGTGATGGCGGCGTCGGACCAGTCGATGATGCCCGTGAGCGTCCCGTCGAGCCGGAGGATGTGCTCGGCGCCGAGATCGGCGTGAGCGACGACCCGGTGGGGCGACGGTCGGGGGCGGGTCGCGTGCAGCGCGCGGATGAGGTCGCGGGGACCGTCGAGGTCAGCGAGCCACGCGCCGGGGTCGGCGTCCTCGGTGGGGATCAGGTCTGCGACCGTCGCCGGATCGATGGCGTGCAGCTCGCGCAGGAACCGTCCCAGCCGCCGCGCGGCGCCGGCAGGCGGGGACCGGCCGAGCAGCGGCTGGCCGGCGATCCGTCTGTAGCCCAGCACGTCGATGTCCTCGTCGGCGAATCGCGGCATAGGGACCGGGATTGACACACTTGCGGCGACGGCCTCGAGCAGGCGCGCCTCGCGTCCGACGCTGCCGCCCTTGCCAACGCGCACCACCAGATCGCCGACGGCGTACGCGGCGCTGTCCAGACCGTGGCCCAGCTCGACGATCTCGAGGTCGAGGAGCTCAGGGGCATGTGCTCGCACGGCTCGCATCGCGAGTTCGCGCGTCGTGCTCGTCATGCTCGACCAGGCTACGGGCCCCGGCGAACACCCCCGGCGATAGCGGACCCGGTTCCCCTCCCGGAGGCCGAAACGGAGCCCTTATCGCGCCTTCGCTACCCCCCAGACATCACGCGACTGCCGCGCTCTCGAGTGGATGACCTCACCACCCGCGCACGGCCACCAGATCGGTCTCCAGCCAGGCGCACGCACTCTGTCTCAGCGATCACAAGCTCGGCGGTGTCGTTCAAGCGCTCCCCCGATGCTGCTTCTCGACGAAATCAGCCCTGTGCCAAAGCGCTTGATGCGCGGCTTGCCTTCGCGTCGGGCGCGGGTGTGCAACGAAATCGAGCTCGTCGACTGCTGTGGGTACTGCGTGGCGGCGCGTTAGCGGCGCAGTCGTATCCGGGCGGCGCGCTGGGCCGCTGAGGCGCAGCCACGTCCCACGGCCTCCGATCACTGGTCGGCGGCGCTCGGTCGGTCCGTCCTCAGACCACCCGGGCGGGGGCGGGAATATTTTCCGCCTCCGCTCCGTCGGTGGAGATGCAAGGTTCGTTCCACCAGCCGACGCGGCGGGAGGAGCCATATGCAGGTCGACGGCGGCGAGCGGCCCGCTTGCCCGGTCGGAGCAGACCACGAGGCGCCCTCGGAGTGCTGCCGGACTCCCGGGCGGCGGTGACGGCGCTCGCCGTGGCTCGGGACGCCGACGTAGATGGTCCGCGCGCAGCCGCGTCGCCTGACCGCCAAGCCATGGGAGGTAGCCGTGTCCAGGATCTCACTAGTCACCCGCCTGCTGACGGAAAACCGTGCGATTGCGCGGAGCGGCGGCAGCGGTCTCTGCTCAACTCGCCAGACGCGACCCCAGGCGCATCGGTGGTGGCTCTCCGTGGCCCTCGCAGCCATTCTCCTGGCCCTCTCCGCCACATCGGCGGCGGCGGTCAAAGTTGGCTGTTCCCACTCGAGCGGTGAGTCCCTCAACTGCGTGAGCGTCAGAGAAACTCCGATTCTGTCGATCGACCAGATTCGCAGCACCCGCACGGTCTGGCCGTGGTGGTCGGGCATCTGCAACTACTCGGCTCGCGTCAACGTGTACACGACCAACTGGGCGTACATTGAGCGCTTCTCGGGGGGTCCTCCGACGAGCGGGTGCTCGCGCTTTCAAGCGTGGGTGGATGTCTGGCCCCGGAAGTCATACTGGCCCCGGCACCGAGCCGTAATCGTGTGCAGCTACTTCTCCGTCCAGGGTCGGCTCACTCCGGGTAACCCCTGCGTCACGGTGCGCAGCCGCTTGCCCTGACGCGCGCGGCCACCACTCTGGGGCGCGGCAACGCGCCGGTTTAGAGCTCGACGCAGGGCACGTGTCGCACGCCGGACGGCGCGAAACTGGCACGCGCCGCCGACGGCGCCGAGGCGCTGCCGCGGAGCCAATTTTCGGGCGGGCGCAAGGGTGGATGCGAGACTTCCCGCGACACCGCCGGGTGAAGGTCCCGAGGCGGTCGGCGTGCTCTCGCATCGCCGCCACCAGGGCGCATACCATCGGAGTGCTGCTCCTCGACGCTAAGTCTGAGCAGACCCAGGCAGCGGAGATATCAATCAAGATCAAACAACGAACGCCCCTAACAGCCCCCGGTGTCATGCAAAACGGGGCAGGTCGGGTCCGCGCTCTCGCTTGTCGTGAACTCAGTACTGCACTCAAAGCGACCGCGTCAGCGGGCCCTCACGGACGAAGGCCGCGATCCCTCCGCCAGGCTCGACGAGGCGCGGCTCGAGGCAGTCGGCAGCGCCGGCCGCGCCGCTGTGAGACTGGAGTTGATGGTCGTGGGCGCGGAGCCATGCTGCTCGCCGGGGGGCGGGGTGGGGTCACCGCGCACCTAGAATCGCCCCCTCGTGCTCGCGGTGCTCATGCTGATCCTTCCCCTCGGCTTGGCGGGATCGGTGAGCCCGGTCATGCTGACCGAGCAGACCCTGGTGCTCGCCGGCCCCGACGGTCGTCGCGCCGGCATGCACTACGCCGTCGGGGCCGCGCTCACGCTGCTGGTCATGGTGCTTGCGGTCGTCTTGTTCGGCGCCGCGCTGTCGCTCCCGAGCGAGCCGCGCCTCGATGCGTCTCTAGATCTCGCGCTTGGCGCGATTCTGGTCCTCCTCGCTGGCCTCGGCTACGCCTGGGTCCGGTTGCATCCACATGCCGGGCACGACCAGCGGCCGTCGAAGGAGTCGCGCCGGCGTCGTGCAGCGTTCCCGTTCGGCGCCTTCTCGATGGCGACCAACTTCACGACCCTCGCTCTCGTTCTGCCCGCCGCGAAGGAGATCGCCTCAGCTGACGTGGAGGTCGTCGGGAAGGCGGTGCTCGCTTGTGTGCTCGTCGGTCTGGCCTCGGCACCGGCGTGGCTTCCGGTCGTCCTGACCCGCGTCGCGCCGGGCGCGGGTCAGCACATTCTCGACGCGATCGCTCGGTTGATCGCCCGCTACGGCCAGCAGGCCATCGTCGCCCTGCTCAGCTTCGCCGGGCTCTTCTTCGTCGCCCGCGGGCTGATCCGGCTGAACGGCTGAGGGTTCGCGCACACCATCTGCTCCGCTTCCGGCGCCCCGGAACGGCGTCCGTCACTTAACCGTCGAGCATCGCCATGCCTTCGATCTCGAGTAGGTGGTCCGCCCACGCCACCCGGACGACCTCGACGCAGGTGGTCGATGGGTAGGGATAGCTCCAGAACTCCGCACCGACGTCGCGCAGGGCGGCCAGGCCCTCCTCCATGTAGCCGGCGCAGAAGTAGTAGCGGATCTGGACCACGTCCTCGAGCGTGCCTCCCTCCGCGGCGACGACGTTGCGGAAGTTGACGAGTGCCTGCTGGAGCTGGGCGTGCATGTCCTTCGAGATCGTCGTTCCGTCGGGCAGGGTGGGCGTCTGGCCGGAGATGAAGACGAACGGTCCCTTTCGGGCTCCCTGCGCCCAGCCCGCGTTCTCGGGGGGCGTCTTCTCCATTCCGGGCTGGAGGTAGATGTTGAAGTAGTCCTCCGGCTTCCAGACGTTGTCGGGATTTATCGCCGTCTTCTTCGCAGTGGGAGTCGCTGACACCCTTACCTCCTTGTGTGATGTGACTTGCACGGCATACGGGCGGGCGCTGCGGTCAGCAGGCGGCGGCCTGGCGTCGTCCGGAAAGTGCACGCTGAGACCTCCGCAGAGGTCCCGAATCTCGGTAGCGCCAGCCAGGCCGCGACCGTAGCGGGTGTCTTGTCCGACGCTTGTTCCTCCGGTCACGTCGCCGGGGGCGAGAGGCTTCGAAAGCAACACGAGGCGCTCGGAGATTGCTGACCTGACCTGGTTGGAACCGCGGCAAGAGGCGCCAGTCCTGCAGCCGCCTGCCGTACGGCGGACAAGACAGAAGCCGAGCATAGGGGTTCGCCGCCCTGGGGAGGTCGCGAGACCACGATCTGTGACCCACAGCTGGCGGCGGGAGGCTCAAATTCGCCTACAGGGCGCTGCCGACCAGCGGTGCCATCGCGGTGGCGACAGAGAGGAGCGCCTCATCGGCGCCGGGCCAGCCGATAAAGGACAGGCCGACGGGGGCGCCATCGGCGGTCCCTGCCGGAATCGTTACCTGCGGGAGCCCAGAGACGCTTGCTATGCATACGAGGCGCATGACGCGGACGCGGAAGGACTCCAGTTCGTCGGCCGGAGTTGCTCGTGGCGGCGCGATAGAGGGTGCTGTGGGCAGCGCGAGCACAGTTCCGGGGACGGCGAGCTCCTGCATGCGCTGCGTCGCTTCGGCCGTCACATGGCGCGCCGCGGCGACCTGATCGTCCGAGATCCTGGCCGCGATCTCCATGCGTTCACGGATCCCTGTGCCGAGATTCGGGCGCTGCTTCCTGATGAATTCCCCGAAGCTCGCCCAGACCTCGTGGGCCTGGACGATGCGCAGGGCCTCACGCCAAGTGTCGAGGCCCTCGGGAGCAGCGCGGTCATGCGTGGCGGCGGGGAGACGATCCTGCGCCGCGGCGACCAACGCGTCCACTACGGTTGCGACCGGCTCGTCCACAGTCTCGAAGGCGTCGTCGAGGATGATCAGCCGCGTGATGGGGGCCGGGCGCCGCGGCGGCCCGAGCAGAACGGCCCCGGCGCGGCGAAACAGACCCGGGCTCGCGGAAAACCAGCCACCGGCATCGAATGATGGTGCCATCGCCGTGGCGCCGGCCATATCGAGGCGTCCCCAAGTGGCGCGGATGCCATATACGCCACAGAGAGCGCCCGGAACGCGCACGGATCCGGCGGTGTCGCTGCCGAGGGCCAGATCGCACGCGCCCGCCGCGCAGGCAGCGGCCGACCCGCTTGAGGATCCTCCCGGCAGCCGGCCGGGCGCGCGCGGGTTGACCGGCGTGCCGTAGTGCTCGTTTGCCCCAGTGATCGAATAGAAGAACTCGTCGCAGACTGTCTTGCCGGTGATCGTCGCGCCGGCGTTGAGCAGTTTCCGCACTGCCGCGGCATGGGTTTCTGCGGGCTGACGCGAGGCAAGCCACTCCGGGTTGCCGGCGCTCGTGCCGTAGCCGGCGATGTCGAACATGTCCTTGACCGCCACGGCGAAGCCGGCCAACGGGCCGTCGGAGCCTCCCTCGATCGGCTCCGTCAGGTCGTGCGGGACGAAGGCGGACCGCTGGACGAGGGAGCTACGCAACGCCAACGCGGTCGACGGCGCTCTGCGACAAGTACCAGTCGAGGATCTGAGCACCGTCCCAGCACACGACGCCGGGTCTCGCCAGCAGCTCCGCCCACAGGCGCTCGATGTACCGGATCCGGTGCGGTGAGCCCGACAGATAGGGGTGATGAGCGATCGACATGATCTTCGCCCGCTCCGCCGCTTCCTCGTACAGGCACTCGAAGAAGTCCATCGTGCGGAGCTGCATCTCCTCAGAACGATGGTGCTGAAGCGCAATCGCCACAATGTCGTGCAACTCGAAGTTGTATGGCAGCGCGACGATCGGCTTGTGCGTCGTCCTCAATGTGACGGGCTCGTCGTCGCAAGCCCAATCGCCGATGTACTCGATGCCCGCTTGTGAGAGATAGTCGACCGTGTCGTATGTCTGCGTCAGCCCCGGACCGAACCATCCCCGGGGGCGCGTGCCGGAGAACTCCTCGATGAGGTCAATCGCCCTGGCGATCACCTCACGCTGATCAGAGAGCTGGTGCATTGGCTGCTGGTCGTAGCTGTGTGCGTTCAACTCCCACCCGCTCTCCACGCATGCCTGGATCGCTGCCGGATAGGTCTCGCAGCAGCGCGCGTTGAGCGTCACCGTGGGACGGACGCTATGGCGCTCGAAGACGCGACGGAGCCGCCAGAACCCGACGCGCATGCCGTACTCGTGCCAGCTCCAGTTCGGATGGTCGGGCTGCTGCGGCTGACCCTGGGGTGGCGTGATCACCATACGGGCCATGGGGCGGGCGATGTCCCAGTGCTCGAGCGCCAGCACAGGCCACAGCACGAGCCTCACGCCGTCGGGAAACTCGAGCGCGGGCCGCTCGTCCACTCCTGAGAAGGGCAGTCGTTCGGAAGGCAGCATGCGTTCACTCCGTCTGTAGGCGAGCGCGCCGTGGCGGCATCGCGCAGTTGGGAGATGGATTTCGGACGCCAGGAACGATGACAAACACGATGACCATCGGCTCGACGCGGCCCTCGAAGGGGTTCCATCGTTGCCGCCCGCTCGGGGGCTGCCGCCGCGGCGACGTACAGCGCTGTTCCTCGACGTTGGGAGAAGTCGGCCGCTCAGTGCAGCGGCTTACTGGGAATCGGAGCGTCCGACGCTCAGCGGCGTGAGCGCCTCGGGCGAGCGGCTTGTCAGGACGCCGGCCACACCACAAGCTCGCGACCGCCAGGAACGCCCAGGATCGGCGCGATGATCCCGAGATGGGCGGTGAAAGATCAGCCGCTCTTGGTGGTTCATCTGGCTTGGCCGGCGGAGCTTCCGCAGCTTGGGCTGAGCCAGCGAAAACCGGGCGACGTGGGCGGGCGCCCCCGGCGAGCGCGCACCGACGAGCCAGGTGGAGGCCGTCGCCTTCACCGCGGTTCCGGATCGCTGTAGCTCGGCGAGCGCCGTCCGGACGGCCGCGACGATGCCGGAGCGACGTGCCTCGGCCGGGCTGCAGGCCATAGGTGCCCGTGGCACTACGAGTGTGCGTTAGCTATGTAATAGCTACGCCGCGCAGGTCATCGCGTCGGTCGCCCTTGGGGGGACGAGGTGGACGCTCGCTGCGACGTCCGCGCGGAGCATTACGCTCCATCTACGCTGCCGCTAAGTGGCAAGCGCCGATTTGAGCCGCCGGGTCGGGAGCCGGATGCCGGGAGACTGGCACGTTCGGTTCCTAGGGGGCCAGGCCCAGCGACGGGCCTGGCCTACCCGTCCAACCCGGTCGTCTGCGTCGCCGCGGGTGGCGCTCTCGCTGTCGTCGACGAGCGGTCGCAGACTCCGCTGTCAGGGTGGGCGCCGACCCCCAGCTTCGGGGCGCGGCGGGGCCGCGTGGATGGTGGCTGAGAAGCCGCGCGTTAGGGCGCCCGTCAACCGCCGAGCCGCGCCAGGTCGCCTGTTCGGGTACTCCGGAGCGGGCCTCGCACGAAGATGTCGTTGGTCGCGTTGGTGTCGCCTGGCACCAGGTTGGAGGCGAACGACGCGAAGGCGGCGAAGCGGCCGTCCGCCGACAAACGCGCGCTGGTGCTGCTCCCGTTTGCCTGGGTCCCGGCCGGGCCCACGCTCACGCGCCTCGTCGCCCCGGTCATGCGGTCGTGGACGAAGACGTCCTGGACATTGTTCGTATCCCGGCGGACCAGGTTCGATGCGCTCGAGGTGAAGGCGATGTAGCGCCGGCCGGCGAAGCCGGCGGCGCGATTGCTGTCGGCGTTCGCCTGACTACCGGTGGAGTTGACGCTGATCCGCTCTGTCCTTCCCGCGGCCGTGTCCCGGACGAAAATGTCGCTCACACGGTTGCTGTCGCCGCGCACCAGGTTCGAAGCGCGCGAAGTGAAGGCGACGAGCGTGCCCGCCGGGGCTAGGTGGGATGCCATGCTGTCCCCCTTGCCCTGCCTTTCGAGTGAGTTGAGGCTCGCTCGGAGCGTGCGGTGGGTGCGCCTGTCGTGCACGAAAACGTCACTGGCGCGGTTGGTGTCGCCGGACACCAGGTTCGACGCCTCCGACGAAAACGACACGAAGCGCCCGTCGGCAGCGATGGCGGGGTCGGAGCTGGGGCCGTTGCCCTGCCCGTCCGACGAGCTGATGCTGACCCGCGTCGTCTCGCCACCGCGCAGATCGTGGACGAAGACGTCGGTCGCGCGGTTGGTGTCTCCCAGGACGAGGTTCGACGCGTCCGACTCGAACGCGACGAAACGTCCGTTGTCCGAGAGCCTGAGGTTCTGGCTCCGGCCATTGGCCTGCGACCCGGACGAGCGCACACTTGCACGGATGGTCCTGCCGCGGCTCCTGTCGCGGACGAACACATCCCACACCCCATTGGTGTCCCCGGCCACGAGGCCCGATGCATCCGACGCGAAAGCCACTACGCGTCCGCGGGCCGAAAGCCAGGGCGGCTCGAGCGCGATAGTTCCGCCGGTCGCCTCGGCCCCCGACGAGCTAACGCTCACGCGCTCGAGCCGCCGGCTCCGACGATCGAATACGAACACATCCACGCTCCCATTGGTGTCGCCCGGCACCAGGTCGGACGCCAGCGACCGGAACGCAACGAAGCGCCCGCTGCCCGACAGCGCGGGCTCGAAGCTCAGGCCGCTTGCCTGCCCGCCGACCGAACTGACGCTAACGCGTTCTGTCGCAGGCATCGATGCCGCCTGCGACGTCGCCGCGAGCACGGTCGCGAGTCCCAGCAGCAAACCGACCCACCGCATCGGCATCAGCAGCGCGATGATCGCACGGCCAACCCCAAGACGACGGTGAACATCAATACCACGGGGCGCTTCGCCAGCCGGCTCATCATCGTGGCCACCGCCCGGGGCGTGACGCTGTTGACCGGCGTCCGCCCGAGGTGACGAAAGAGGACGGTCGTGGGGTCGCGTTGTCCGGGCTCGGGGCGCCGGGACCGGACAAGTTGGGTGGGCCGCTCACCTCCAGTGGACCCGGCGGCCACAGCAGGCCGGACTCGTGTGACTGAGGCATGACAGTCGCGCGCGCCGGCCCCTGAAGTCGTAGGCCCAGTACACCTGGCCCTCGGAGGGAATGTGTAGGAGGATCACTCGCCCGTAGAAGCGATACGTGTCTGTCCGCCACCTGACCCGGCACCTGTAGAAGCGCTGGCTGAGCCGCGCGCAGTGCCGACGGAGATGGCTGGGGGCGCGGTGCGTTCTGGCGCGGATCATCAAGCGGACGTAGCGCCGCGCCTCGCGGGAGGACATGGCCGGGTTCGTCCGTCCGGGAATGAACCTCGCGTATGGGGCCAGGGCGGAGGTGATCGGCGGGTAGCAGGCGTCGGCGCGGCCGTCGCCATCGCCGTCCGCCTGGTCTGGGTTGTAGTCGGATGGGCAGTTATCGACGCTGTCGTTCCAGCCGTCGTAGTCGCTGTCGGCCGGGTCGCAGGCGTCGCCCCGGCCGTTCGCATCGGTGTCCTGCTGACCGGGGTTGTATGAATAGGGGCAGTTGTCGAAGGCATCCGCGGTGCCGTAGTAGTCCGCGTCGTCGCCAGGGTCCCCCGAAGCAGCGTTCGCCGCCGCGAGCGAGATCGCGACCAGGCCAACCGCGAGGGAAGCGTACGCGCGCCATCGGAATCGTCGACGGGGCCTGGCGGTCATCCGTTCGCCTCGCTGTAGGGGCTGGCTGCCACACGAGGCTGCCGCCGCGAGGACGTCCAGAATTCGCCGGGCACGGACGACGGGGTTCGCGCGGCTGTGAGCCGCCCGTTCAGGGTTGGTCTGCGCCGGGAGCAGCGAGAAATGGACCGAGTAGGTAGGGCCGCGGTTCCATGGGCGTCCGGACCGAGTGCCCTTGGATGCGTCGCGGTTTCGTGGCGGTTCCGGTTGGACTCTCCGGGCGTCAGGATCCGCCGTAGGAAAGCTCGCGCCGGCTCCGGGGTCGCGAAGGAGCCTCTGAAGGCAAGCCATCCGACGAGCAGCCAGACGTACCCCGCTGCCAGCGGGGCTCGCAGCCCCCTCAGCCCTGGAAGGATGTTGAGTAGCATCTGTCCGGCTCCTCAGTGATGCGGTACGCGGCGTCCCGTCCCAGATAGCCGGGCGCGACCGGCCCCCGTCCGTGGAGGAGCGAGCCATGAATCGCCAGCTGTGGGGCGCGAAGGTGGAGTGGGCTGGCGCGGGGCGAGTTCGATCGGTGCGGCGTGTTTAGGTCTGAGGGTGATGCCGGTGGTGTCGAGTGGTAGCGGGGCGAGCGGGGCGCGGATGCGGTAGCGCTGGAGCAGGACGGCAAGGGCTATTTGCGCTTCCTGCATGGCGAAGTGCGACCCGAGGCAGGCGCGCGGTCCGGCGCCGAATGGGAAGTAGGCGTAGCGGTGCCTGGCGGCCTCCTGCTCGGGTGTGAAGCGGTCGGAGTTGAACGTCTCGGGGTTGTTCCAGATGTCTGGGTGTCGGTGGGTGGCCCACTGGCTCACGACGAGGAGCGAGCCGGCTGGGATGCGATGGCCGGCGATCTCGTCGTCGCGCTCGGCGCGTCGGGCGAGGGCGTGGACGGGCGGATAGAGACGCATCGCTTCCTTTAGCACCATCGCCGTGCGTCGCAGCGCCGGCAGGTCGTCTACGGTCGGCGGTCGGCCGCCGAGGACGTCGGCGAGCTCGTCGGCGACGCGCTGCTGCTCGTCCGGGTGGCGGCCCAGCAGTTGCAGCGCGAAGGTCAGCGCGCTGGAGGTCGTCTCGTGCCCCGCTAGCAGGAAGATCAGCGCCTCGTCGCGAACCTGCTGGATCTCCATCGCCATCCCGGTGTCGGGGTCGCGGGCGTCCAGCAGCCGCGATAGGAGATCGTCGCCATCGAGCCCGGCTGTTCTG
>Ga0081538_10003727_pt1 | contig 14275 bp, 14 predicted proteins | sample TabmetS5T2R1_FD_71022 | JGI IMG/M metagenome (GOLD analysis project Ga0081538, IMG submission 71022) | Tabebuia heterophylla rhizosphere microbial communities from the University of Puerto Rico - S5T2R1 | ecosystem: Host-associated > Plants > Roots > Rhizosphere ... | reverse complement strand
CGTGTTGTGCGTGCCGTACGCGCCCACCTTGAGCGTGTGCAGCGGCAACCGCGCGTAGTCGATCGGCGAGGCCGGTGAGGCCATGTGGTAGACGACGTCGATGGGCTCGTCGATCTCGTAGTGGCTCGTGATGTCGAGCATCTCGAAGCGGAAGTTCGCCCCGTTCGAGATGTGGCGGATGTTCTCGAGCGAGCCCGTGTCGAGGTTGTCGACGCAGATCACGCGCTGGCCGCGCGCCAGCAGGTAGTCGCAGAGGTGCGAGCCGAGGAAGCCCGCTCCGCCTGTCACGAGTGAGGTTGGCATTCGGGGTGAGGCTACCGGGAGTCGGGTCCGGCTACCCGCCGTGGGCGTGGCCCGTCAGACTGCGCGCGTGGCCCGAAACCCCGCACCCACGCGCGAGCGACTCGACCCCGAGGTGTTCCGCATGCCGGTCGAGCGGATCCGCAGCGGCTACTACTCGGACGCCTACTTCAATTACACGAAGGAGCTGCTCGAGGCCAAGGAGCGGCACCCGCGCGTGACCATGCAGGTGTTCCAGCGCCACCGCTCGGTGCTCGGCGGGATCGACGAGGCCGTCGCAGTTGTCAAGAAGTGCTCGGGCCGCCAGGGACCCAACGGCTGGATCGACGGCTGGAGCGAGCTCGAGGTGCGCGCCCTCCACGAGGGCGACGAGATCGAGCCCTGGGAGACGGTCATGACGATCGAGGGCGACTACTCGCTCTTCGCCCACCTCGAGACGGTCTACCTCGGCTGCCTCGCGCGCCGGACGCTCGTCATGAAGAACGTCCGCGAGGTGGTCGAGGCCGCGCGGGGCAAGCAGATCCTCTTCTTCCCCGCCCGCCACGACCACTGGCTCGTGCAGACCGGCGACGGCTGGGCCGCGCACGTGGCGGGCGCGATCGGCGTCTCAACCGATGCACAGGCGTCGTGGTGGGGCGGGCGTGGCATCGGCACGGTCCCCCATGGCCTGATCGCCGCCTACGGGGGCGATACCGTCGCGGCGGCGCGGGCGTTCGCCGATCGCTTCGCCGAGCACATGAACGTAACCGTGCTAGTCGACTTCGAGAACGACTCGGTGCGGACGTCGCTCGAGGTGGCCGAGGCGCTCGGCGACGACCTGTGGGGGGTCCGGCTCGACACCTCGGGGCAGCTTGTCGACCGCGCGCTCTGGGACGAGATGGGCGACTTCGCTCCCACCGGCGTGAACCCGATGCTCGTGGAGCGCGTGCGCGCCGCGCTCGACGAGGCAGGTCACGAGGGCGTGCGGATCGTTGCGTCGGGTGGCTTCAACGCCGCGCGCATCGCCGAGTTCGAGCGGCTCGCGGCGCCTGTCGACGCCTATGGGGTCGGCTCGGCGCTGATCCGCGGCTCGAACGACTTCACGGCCGACGTCGTCGTCGTGGACGGCCGGCCCTGCGCGAAGGTGGGGCGCCGCTACAGGCCGAACCCGCGGCTCAGGCCGGTGCCTTGACCTGCTCCACGAAGCCGCGCACGTCGGACGCCGGCTCCGTGTAGGCGTCGCCGAGCGCCTGCTCCATCGCCTCCATGTAGTCCTCGGCCCACTGCGGGAAGTCGTAGTCGACCGCGCGCAGGAACTCGAGCGTCGCCGCCAGCCGGATGTCGGCGATCGAGGGCGAGTCGCCGCCGATGAACTTCCTCCCGTCGAGGAAGAACTCGCGGTAGACCTCGAGCGGCTGCGCGATCGCGGCCTCCGCGTCCTTCGCCGCCTTTGCCTTCATCTCGTCGCCGGCCTCCGAGGTGCCGACCTCGCCCGCGTATTGCGGGAAGCCGAGCGTCGGATAGGTGGCGCGCGCGACGAGCGGATAAAGCGTCCCGATCAGGTAGAACATCGCGCTGTCCACCATCGCCCGTTCGCTCGGGTCCTCGGGATAGAACTGCGTCAGACCATGCTTGTTGCAGAGGTACTGCATGATCGCGCAGCTCTCCCACAGCGATCCTCGGGGCAGCCCCTGCTCCTCCAGCATGGGCGTCAGCAGGGCCGGGTCCTTGCGCATGAAGTCCGGCTCGTCCTTCTTCCCCCACACATCGCGCTCGTCGAAGTCGAGCCCGGCGGCACGTACGAAGATCCGAGCGGTGAGGTTGTTGACGCTCGGCCTCAGGATGCTCAGCGTGTTGTCAGCCATCTGCTCCTCCCCGGTAAGGGTCACTTGGCGATCGGTCCTCCGAGAGCGACGCTCGTGATCGCCTGACGAGCGTCTCGATTGCATCGGCGAGATGGACCTGGGCGATGTTGTAGTCGCCTCGCTCGACGCGGATCTTGTGCGCCTCGAGCAGGACGTCGGCATGCGTGAAGCCGAACGGGGGCTCGAACCGATACGAGGCCAGCTCGATCAGCAAGCCAAGCGGGTCCTTGAAGTAGATCGAGTCCATGAAGCCACGGTCCTTCACGCCGCTGTGGTGGATGCCGCGCCCGTCGAGCCGCTCGACGGCCTGATCGAAGCTGGCCTTCGACAGCGCAAACGCGAGGTGGTGTACGCAGCCGGGGTCCGTTGGGGTTCGGTCCGGATCCGGCTCGCGCTCCTCGTTGGTGAAGATCGTGATCAGGCGCCCGTCGCCCGGGTCGAAGTAGAGGTGGCTCTCGGACTCGTTGTCCAGGTTCGGCTGCTCGAACACGAACGGCATGCCGAGCACGCCCTCCCAGAAGCCGATCGACGTCTGGCGGCCGGCGCCGACGATCGTGATGTGGTGGACGCCCTGGCTCTGAAGCTTGCGCATCGCCCCTCGATCTAGTGCTCGACCAGTGTCGCCTTGTAGTCGCTCCGCCGCAAGCTCCCCCACGGCACGAGATCCACGCGCGTCTGGACGACGAGCGCTCCGCGCAGGCGATCGCAGATCGCGTCGGCGAGCGCGGGATCGGCGTCCGCCCCGCGCGCCAGCTCGACGGCGACCGGGAGCGGCGGCTCCTGCTTCGTGCCGGGGGACCGCGGCTTGACGAGGATGTTGCCGCTGACCTCGGGCGCGAACGCGCTCACGACCTCGCGCACGGCCGAGGGGAACACGTTGACGCCGCGCACGATCAGCATGTCGTCGGTGCGGCCGATGCAGCGGATGCGCGGGCTCGTGCGGCCGCAGCGGCACGGGGTCGCGCGGACCTCGACGTGGTCGCGCGTGCGGAAGCGCAGCAGCGGCGCAGCGCGGTGGCGCAGATGCGTCAGCACGAGCTCGCCGGAGGCGCCGTCCTCCAGCGCGCCGGCATCGCCCGTCTCGGGGTCGATCAGCTCGGCGTGCACGTATCCCCGGGCGCCGAGGTGCATCCCGTCCTGCGCCTCGCACTCGCCCCAGAGCGACACGCCGATGTCGCCGATGCCCATCGCCTCGGTGACCTGCGCGCCCCAGCCGCGCTCGAGCTGCGCGCGGAACGCCGGCTCGCCGCCGCCGGGCTCGCCGGCGACGAGGACGTGCTGCACGCTCGACCGCGCGAGGTCGAAGCCGCGATCCGCGGCCGTCTCGGCGACATGCGCCGCGTACGAGGGGGTGAGCACCGCTGCGTCGGGTCGCAGCAGCTCGATCGCGCGCAGCACCCCCGCGGTGTTGCCGCCGCCGAGCGGGACGTGGCAGAGGCCGATGCGCTCGAACGCCGCCAGGGCCGCGCCCGCCGCGAACGGGCCCGCGTTGTATGTCGAGACGATCCGTTGCCCGGGCCGGATGCCCGACGCCGCGTAGCTCCGCGCCGAGGCGGTCAGCCAGTTCTCGAGGTCCGACGCCGTCAGCGGGATGTAGCTCGGCGCGCCGGTCGTGCCGCTGGTCGAGTAGATGCGGACGATCTCGGACGGCTCCACGCACAGGTGCGCCCCGATCGGGTCCGCGCGGGTGCAGGTGGCGCGCAGCTCCTGCTTCTCGGTCAGCGGCAGCCGGGCGATGTCCTCCAGGGCGCCCGCGTCGCGCGCCGAGTCGAATCCGGCCGCGGCGAGCTTCTCGCGATAGAAGCGCGAACGCTCGAACAGGTGGACGAGCTGGGCGCGATAGCTCAGGTCGTCGACGGCGAGCTGCTCCTCCCACGGGCTCGCCTCGATCTCGGGAGCGAGCATCATCCCGGCCCGGCCTCGTACTCGATCGCCGCCTCCGCTCGCGCCGCCATGACGAACCCGATCGGGTGCTCGCGCTCCTCGGCGAGGTGGGCGAGCAGGCCGGCCGTGCGGGCGAGGATCGGAACCGCCTTGACCGCCGCCGCCGGGAAGCCGAGATCGAGCATCACGGCCGCGATCGGCATCGACACGTTCATCGTCAGCGGCCGCCCCCATGTGCTCGTCGCGGCATCGCGGAACGCGCGCGCGAGCCGGACGTGCGGCCCGCTCGCGCCGCGCTCGTCGGCGAGCTCCAGGATCCGCTCGGCGCGCGGGTCGAGCGGTCGGTGGACCGGATGGCCGAAGCCCGGCAGCCTGGCACCGGCGGCGCGGACCGCCTGCGCCGTCTCCTCCGCGACGGCCGTCGGCTCGCCACCGGCGGCCACCTTCTCCTGCGCCGCCGCGAGCAGCCGCGCGCACTCGTCCGAAGTGCCGAGCAGGACGGGCCCGCAGCCGAGGATCCCCGCCGCAACGGCGCCCTGTAGCGCGCCGGGGTCGGCGGCCAGGGTCATCCGCGCGGCCACGTTGGTGGGCATCATCCCGTGCTCCGCGATCGCCACGAGCAGCGTGTCGAGGAAGAACCGCTGGTCCTCGGTCGGCTCGCGGCCGCACAGCAGCAGGTGGAAGAACTCGGTGAAGGTCAGCCGGCCCATCAGCTCGCCGCTCAGGTCGCGGCCGCGGACCTCGACCCGGTCGGGATAGGCCTGGGCGATGTGGCTGACGTCGCGGCCCACCGGGGCGACGCTATGCACCCGAGCGCCCGGCCGTCAAGGCCGCTCGGTTACCCTGTGCCGTCCGGCACAAACCGCTGGGAGGCGCGGAATGGAGTGGCAGGACATCGACCGCATTCGTGACCCCGGCTTCGAGGTGGTTCGCCGCGGCTACGACAAGCGCGCGGTCGACAGGCTGCTCGGCTCGCTGGCGGACTGGCTCGAGACCGACGCGGCGAAGGACCTCGGCGACCTGGCGGTCAAGCGCAAGCTCGAGTTCGTCGGCAAGTCGGCGACGCGCATCCTCACCACGACCGAGGACGAGGCGGTGCAGCTGCGGCGCCTGACGGAGGAGCAGTGCGCCGAGCTGCGGGCGGCGGCCGAGGCCGCGTCGACGCAGACGCGGGCGGCCGCGGACGAGTACTCCGAGACGGTGCGAGCGGAGGCCGACGACGATGCGCGCGAAGCGCTCGACGCCGCGCGCGCCGAGGCGACCCGGCTCGTCGAGGAGGCGGAACGCCGGCGGGCCGAGATCGACGCGGCCGTGAGCGAGCTCGAGGCCCACCGCGACCGCACGCTGCACGAGCTGGAGCGGCTGCGGGCGCAGCTCGCCTCGACGCTCGGGACGCACGAGCACGACGACGCCCCGCCCCCAGCCGGCGCCGCCGACGCCGAGCCGGCGGTCACTCCGCCCGGCTGAGTCAGCGGTCGGGCGAACGAGCGATGGGCGAGCCGAGGGCGCTACCACCCGGCCAGCGCGTCCATCGCGGTCCGCTGCCGCGCTTCGGCCTCGATGCCTACATGCGGCGGCGCGCGGTGACGCCGCCTGACTTCAGGCTCCGCATCGACGGCGACGTCGAGCAAGCGCTCGAGCTGACCGCCGACGAGGTGTTCGCCGTTCGCAGCGAGCTGCTGTCCGACCTGCACTGCGTGACCACCTGGACCGCCGTCGGCCTGCGCTGGTCGGGTACGCCGTTCCGCGCGTTCTGGGAGGCGGTCGTCGTGCCGCGCGCGCGCCCGCGCGCGGGCGTGGCGTACGTGCGCGTGCGCGCGCTCGACGGCTACGCGGCGACGATCCCGCTCGAGGAAGCGCTCCACGAGGACGCGTTCCTTGCCGATCGTCTCCATGATCGGCCGCTCGGCCACCACGGCGCGCCGCTACGGCTCGTGCTGCCGCAGCTGTACGGCTACAAGAGCGTCAAGCACGTCCGCCGGATCGAAGTGGCGCCGACGCCGTTGCCGCCCAGCGCGGGACGGCTCCTCGGCCATCCGCGCGGGCGGGTCGACCTCGAAGAGCGCAGCGGCGTGGGAGCCCAGCGGTTCTTTCGCGCGCTCTATCGCCTGCTGCTGCCGCTGTTCCTGTGGCGCGCGCGCTCGCTGGCTCAGTCGACAAAGCGCCCGGGCTCCCGCGCGAAGGTTCCGGCGCACTCGAGCGAGCAGAAGAAGTAGACGGTGTCGTCGATGACGAGCCGGCCGGCAGCGTGGTCGGGTTCGACGGCAATGCGGCAGACCGGATCGATCGCGAACCGGTGCTCTCTGGTCTCCCCATGGCGAACCGCCGCGACCAGCTCGACCGGATCGCGGACGTTGCGCAGCGCCGGGCAGCCGCGCGACTCGTAGCGGACGCCCTCGACGCTCGGTGCCAGTGCCGCGGTGTGCGCGGTCAGCAGCACCTCGCCCCCCGTCGCCGCCGCCGAGACGCGCGCCGCGAGGTTGACGGCGGCGCCGAAGTAGTCGCCGTCGCGCTCGATCGCCGGCCCGTGGTTGAGCCCGACGCGGACCGCCGGCGCGCGATGGCCGCGTAGCAGATCGAGCGCGATCCGCAGCCCGAGCAGCACGGCCTGCGCCGGATCGGGGATCCGCAGCATCAGCGCGTCGCCGATCGTCTTGACGTGCATCGCGTCGAAGGCGGGCAGCTCGCGCGTCACCGCGTCGCAGAACTCCGCGACCACCCTGGCGGCCTGCTCGTCGCCGTGTGCCTCGGTCATCGCGGTGAAGCCGGCGATGTCGGCGAACAGGAATGTCGCGGTCGACGGCTCGCGGTCGTTCATGACGTCGTCCAAAGCATGGCGCAACGTCACGGTCGGCAGCGGCAAGGGACCTACGATCGATGCAGATGCCTCAGCCGCCCACCGGCGCGGCGTGGTGCGGGGCGAGGATCTGGCGCGCCGCCCGCTCGCCCGACGCGAGCGCGCCCTCGACCCAGCCCGCCGCCTCGGGCGCCACGTCGGAGCCGGCGACCACGACGCCGTGCTCGGGACGGGGCGCCGGCGGGCGCAGCGCGTCGCGGTCGCCGGGCCGGGTCGCCGCCCACGTCCCGAGCGCGAACGGATCGGTGGTCCAGTCGTGCCACGCCCAGCGCACGACCTCGGCCGACGGCATCAGCGCGCCGACGGCGCGCGCCACGACGTCGTCCGTCACGTCCGCAGGCAGGTCCGCGCGCGGCCCGAAGCCGACGAGCATCGTCGTCCCGTCTGCGAGCCGGCGGTCGGCGACGAGGAGGTCAAGGCCCGCGCCGCGGCCGCCCGCGGTCGCGCCCGGCTCGACGCCGCGCGCCTGGACGACCAGCTTGATCGATGCGCCCGTGCTCGCGCCCGCGAAGCGCGTCACGGAGGCAGGGCGCTCGGGCACGAACGCGAGCGAGGGAAGCACGTTGACCGGGACCGCGAGCACGACGGCGCGCGCGGCCCATGCCCGGCCGTCCGCGAGCGTGACCTCGACCGCGCCCGTGACGGTCGTGTCGACGACGGTGACGACGGCTCCGAGTCGAACATCCGGGAGATCCCGCCCCATCGCCTGCGCGAGGTCGCCGAAACCGGGCACGGGCACGAGGCTCAGGGCGCTCGCCATGCCGGCGAGCCCGCCGTGGTCCTCCGCCGAGGAGATCAGGTCGACCATCGCCGCCGCGTCCGGACCGGCGCCCGCCGAGATCGCCCAGGCGGCGCGGAGCATGTCGGCGACGGCCGGCGCGACCTGATGGCGCGCGCACCACTCGGTCAGCGTGAGGATCAGCGCGTCGTCATCGGTCGCGTCCGCGGCCAGCAGCGCGGCGACGCGGTCGAACTCCGGGAGCAGGTCGGCCGGCACGGGCGCGCCGGCGCGCAGCTCGTCCACGACGCGCCAGGTCCACCGCTGCTCGACCCCGGGCGCCCGCGCAGCGAACGGCCGGACGCCCATGCCGTGGCGCTCGAGCGCCGCGAGAACGCGATGCTGGTCGGGCGTGAGGAAGCCGCCGCCCAGTTCGACGCGCTCCTCGGTCATGGGCATGGTGACGGTCCACGTCCGGCCGCCGAGGCGCTCGCGCGCCTCGAGCAGTACTACGGCGCGGCCGGCCGCCGCGAGCTCGGACGCCGCGCGAAGCCCGGCGAACCCGCCGCCGACGACGATGACGTCCCGATCCACCGCGCCCATCCTCGGATTATTCAGCGCTCGGGAACCCTGCGACGCCCCACCCGCACACGGGTGCGGAAAGACCGCTCGTAGCGGAGATCAGCGCGCCACGTCGGCGCTCCGACGTCTTGGTTCCGACGCGCCATGTTCGCCGCCTGCACGTGGACGGCAAGACTACGCCTCACTTCACGACTTACGGGCCAACCGTGATGGAACGCGGACGCGAAAACCGGCAAGGGCGCGAGGAGATGCGCCTTCCGACCCGCTTCGGACGCAACAAGCGGCGTCAACTACCGCGTCCGCGCCTCTTCGGACGACACACCGGCGAATCGAAGACCGGCAAGCCGCCCCGCAACAGTACGTAGTCGTCTGCTGGTTGCGGGCGCAAACGAGCGCGCCGATGATTTCCGAGCCGTGCGCCAGTCTCTTCTGGGGCACGTCAGAGGAGATACATGGAGAGCGCGATCACCCACCTCTTCGCCGGTGTCCCGGTATCCGATCTCGAAGCCAGCATCGACTGGTACACCCGCTTCTTCGGGCGACCCCCGGACATGCGCGTCGGGAATGAGATCCTCTGGGAGATCGACGAGCGCGCCTGGCTCTTCATCGAGCCGAACGCGGCGCACGCCGGCGCGGGCCGGATCACCCTCGAGGTAGCCGGGCTCGACGCGCTGCTCGAGCGCCTCGCGGCCCAGCGCATCGAGCACGAACCGATCGAGACGTACTCGAACGGCGTCCGCCACGTGAACGTCGCCGATCCGGATGGGAACGCGATCGCGTTCGCCGAGCCGGCCGACGCTGCCTAGCACCGCCGACCAGAAGGAGACGCCGTGTCCGCAACCGTCCTGTACATGTCGATGTCCCTCGACGGGTTCATCGCGGGGCCCAACGAGGGACCGGACAACGGGCTCGGCGACGGCGGGCACCGCCTTCACGACTGGGCCTTGACCGGTGCCGACGACGACCACGGGCGTGTCGGCCGTCCGGCGGGCGTCAACGGCCAGGTCTTCGACGAGTTCATGTCCACCGGAGCGGTCGTCGCCGGCAGGGGCACGTTCGAGCCGGCGGGCGGCTGGGGCGGTGACCACCACGACGGCGTGCCGATCTTCATCCTCACCCGCCACGACCCCGAAGATCTGAGGCAGTGGCCGCTCGTCACATATGTGAGCGACGTCAGGACCGCCATGACCCAGGCCAAGCAGGCCGCAGGCGACAAGAATGTGCTGGTCCACGGCGCCGGAACCGCGCAGCTCGCGCTCGCTGCCGGCGTCCTCGACGAGCTCGAGCTCCACGTAATCCCGGTGCTCTTCGGCCAAGGCCGCCGTCTCTTCGACGATCGCGATCCCGAGCACATCGAGCTGGAGCGCACCCGGATCCTCGAGGGGGAGGGCGGTGTCACCCACATGCACTACCGGGTCAGACCGTGAGGCTCTACCTCGCCGAAGGCGTCCTGTAGCCGTTGGCGTGCTGGGCGAGGTCGTGACCGATGTCGCCGACGGTCCGCGCTGCCGAGAACGCGCCGACGACAGTTGGGACGAGGCCGCGGCGCCCGACGCGGAACCGGTCGCCCAGCATGGTCGCGAGCAGGGCCCGAACTCGCCTGGCGTCTTCAGCGAGTGAAATCGTGAACCACAGCTCCATCGGCGCGCCGTACCTGTCACTCGCGTACTCGATCGTGAGATCGGCGCGGCGGCCGCCCTTCAGGACCGCGGACCGGATCTGATCGTTCCAGACGCGTCGGGCGCGGTTCGGATAGGTCTTTGCGAGCGTTTCGGGCGTCAGCGGCTCGAGCTGCGCGATGCTCCGCTTGAGCGGACCGAACTTCGGCCCCAGTCGCAGGACGGATCTCGCGACCGACGCACCCGGTATCGGAACCGGGACCCGGTGCGCCGTCGCCACGAGGTAGTCGCGCACCGGGGCCGCCTCGACGACGATGAGTCCCGTGTCGAAGACGACTACGACGTGGGAGTACTTGTCGGTGTAGAGCTGTCGCTTGCGCCGTTGGTCGACGGCGAACATCCCGATGAACGTCGACATGTCCGACTCCGACGTCATCGCTTCCGTCGCAGCCACATCAACAAGGACGCCACGCTGACGGCGACGCCACCGGCAAGCCCGATCGAGCCCAGGTTCAGGCCGCCTTCGTTGTTGTCGTCGTCGGGGCCGGCCGGGACGGTGCCGCCGCCGCTGATCGCGTCGTTGGCGGACTGCGAAGCGCCGCGCGACGGGCCCGCCGGGAGCGCACCGCTACCGGTGCCGCCGTCGCCGCTGTCGTCGTCGCTGGCGGACTGCGACGCGCCGCGCGAGGCGCCCTCCGCGATCGCGCCGCTACCGGTGAGGTCGTACGCGTTCGGATCGTTGCTCGGGTAGACCTCCGGAAGGATGTCGCGAACGCCGGGCCGCGGCTGGATCTGCGGTGGCTCATGAGGAAGCGGATGGACAGCCGGTGGCCGGGGGCGCGGGATCGGCACTCCTCCGTGCGCCGGAGCGGTAACGACGGTTGAGGCGCTCGCGATGAGCGCCGCGAGGATGAGTGCGAGCGCGCGTGCCAGTCGGGGTCGGTCCACCGACATAGGAGCGCTCACGACGTTGCCTGATACGTCCCAGCTACGCTCGCGGTTCCTCGAGGGCGTAGGCGATCGCGTCCTCGAAGCTCAACGCGCTGCCTGCGCGCGCGGCCGCCTCCCAGGCGTCGGTCCCGCACCGTGCGCGGGCGGGCTCGAAGAACGTCCCGTCGAGCCTGGCCTCGACCGGATCCTCCGGTGTGTCGTAGCGGTGTGCGTCGGCGGCACCGACCAGTGTCGCGGCGCGCGTGTCGTCGCGGTCCAGCACGGCGACGGCGGCGAGGCCACGGAGGCCTTCGAACGCCAGTGGCCGCACGACCATCTCACGACAGAGCGCGAGCTCCTCCCGGAACGCATGAGAAGCGGTGTCGGTCTCACCGGTCAGGAGCGCGGCCAGGCCACGATTGCCGCTGTTGATCATCGCCAGGAACGGACTGTCGAGCGCACGCGCGATCGGAGCCGCGCGGGCGGCAAAGCCCGCTGCCTCACGATCGCTGCCGAGACAGAGCGCGGCGTAGGCCGCTCCGGTCAGCAGGTCGGCGAGCTGATGGACGTTGCCGACGTCGATGAGCAGCGAGGCGGCCGTATCGACGCGCTCGCGCAGATCGGCGATGCTGGATGCCGCAATTGCCTTTCCGCGGAACGCTGCGGCGATCTCCCACTCGTCGCCTGCATCTCTCGCCCAGTGGAGCGCCTCGTCGGCGACGGCGTCGGCAACATCGAGCCGCTCGGCATCGATCTCGCGATCGACGCGCAGCTGGAGCGCTTGGGACAGGATCAACGGATCGCCAAGCCGCCGGACGATCGCCTCCACCGCGGCCATGACCGCCGGCGCCTCCGCTCCGCGACCCAGCGGCCAAAGGCACCTGGCCTTCGTGCAGAGCGCGCGGACGTGCAGCGCCGGATACGCGTCGGCGCCCGGCAGGTTCAGGACCGCGTCGACCCAGTCCACCCCGTCTCGGTGACGGGCGCGCATCAGCCAGTAGCGGCCGAGTGCTGCCACGAGCGCGAGTGCCCGCTCGGCGCTCGCCTGCGCGATCGCCCACCCGAGCGCGGCGTGCAGGTTGTCGACCTCGGAGTCAAGCGTGGCCAAGTGCTCCTTGCTGCCTGCACCCCATAGCGCCCGTTCGGTGCCGTGGCGCTCGGCCAGCGTCAGGTAGTGAAGGTGATGGCGCTCGTGAACCGAGTCCTTGTCCGCCATGAGCGCGAAGCGCTCGACCGCGTAGGCGCGGATCGTCTCCAGCATCACAAGGCGGGTCGGTGCGTGCGTGTGCTGGCCGCGGGTGAGAAGGCTCTTCGCCACCAGGCTGTCGAGCGTGTCGAGGCCGGCGTGCGTGACCGTTTCGGCGGCTGCTACCGTCGCGCCGCCGGCGAAGACCGCGAAGCGTGCGAAGCACTGCTTCTCGGCTTCGTCCAGCAGCTCGTGGCTCCAGTCGACGGTCGCGCGCAGCGTCTGCTGGCGTGCGGGCGCGTCGCGGGCGCCGGACCTCAGCGCACCGAGCGCGTCATCCAGGCGTTCGGCGATCTCGTCGGGTGACAGCAATCCGCAGCGCGCCGCTGCCAACTCGATGGCCAGCGGCAGCCCATCGACGCGCCGGCAGATCTCCGCGACGGCGGGCGCGTTGGCATCGTCCAGGTCGAAGCCGAGGTCGTGGGCGCGCGCTCGCGCGCAGAACAGCGCGACGGCGCCCACGCCGGCCAGTCCGTCCCCCTCGTGTGTCGCCCCCGCGGGCAGCGCCAGCGGCGACACGGAGTAGCGCTCCTCGGCTTGCAGGTTGAGCGGTTCGCGGCTTGTCGCGAGGACCGCGAGCGCGGGACAAGCGCCCAGCAGCCCGCCGATGAACGGCGCGGCGTCCAGCAGGTGCTCGAAGTTGTCGACCACCAGCAGCAGGTGCTTGGCAGCCAGGAAGCGCTCGGCGGCCTGATCGACAGATTCGCCGGAGAGCACGACGACCGCAAGCGTCCTGACAATGGCCGTGGATACCTCCTCGGGCCTCCGCAGCGCCGCAAGCGAGACGAAGTACGCGCCGTCGGCGAAGTCCGCCTTCACCGCGCGCGCGGACTCCAGCGCCAGGCGCGTCTTGCCCACCCCGCCCGGGCCTGTGAGGGTCAGCAGCCGCACTCCGTCGGCGCGAAGGCGACTCACGACCGCCCGGACGTCGTCCGCGCGGCCGATCGTCCGGTTCGGCAGCGGCGGCAACCCGTTCGCCCCAGCAGGCCCGGGCGACGGCGAAGCCAGCGCTGGGAAGCTCGCCGGGAGATCGCCGACGACGAGCTGGAACAGGTGCTCGGGGCGATCGAGGTCCTTCAGCCGGTGCTCACCGAGATCCCTTAGCGCGACGTCGCCCGGCAGCTCGTCGGCGACCAGCTCGTGTGTGGAGCTGGAAATCAGCACCTGCCCACCGTGGCCGGCCGCGCAGATCCGCGCCGCGCGATGCACGTCCAACCCGACGTAATCATCCAGCCGAACCTCCGCCTCGCCGGTGTGGACGCCCATCCGCACCCGTACTTCGACGCCGTCCGGCCAACGCCGGCAGGCAAGTGACCGCTGCGCGCTCACCGCGGCGGAGATCGCGTCGCTCGCCCGCGTGAAGGCGACGAAGAACGCGTCACCCTCGGTATGGACCTCGCGGCCGTCGTGCTCCTCGAACGCCGCGCGCAGCAGTCGCTGATGCTCGCCGAGCACCTCGGCGTAGCGGCCCCGCAGCCGCGCCAACAGGCGCGTTGAACCCTCGATGTCGCTGAACAGGAATGTGACGGTGCCACGCGGAAGCTCCGCCATACGCGCAGCTACGCCCAATCACCCCCGCCTGTCAAGTCCGGCCGCGCGACGCCGGTCCTAGACGGGAACCACCGCGTGGCGCTTCCACGGCCGCTCGACCCGCTTCCCCTCGGCCAGCTCCAACGCGCGGATGATCGCCGGACGCGTCTCGCGCGGGTCGATCACATCGTCGATCATGTCGTTGCGCGCAGCGACGTAGACGTCGATCAGCTGCCGGTAGGACTCGATCAGCTCGGCCTTCTTGGCCCCCGGGTCGTCGGCCTCCTCGACCTGGCGCCGGAACACGATCTCGACCGCGCCCTCCGCTCCCATGACCGAGATCTCCGCCGTCGGCCAGGCAACGATCAGGTCCGGCTCGTAGGCCCGCCCGCACATCACGTAGTAGCCCGCCCCGTACGCCTTGCGCAGCACGACCGTGACCTTCGGCACGGTCGCGGCCGCGACCGCGTGCAGCATCTTCGCGCCGTGGCGGATGATGCCCGCCGCCTCGACCTTGGTGCCGACCATGAACCCCGGCACATCCTGCAGGAACACCAACGGGATCCCGAACGCGTTGCAGAGGTTCACGAACCGCGCCGCCTTGTCGGCCGAGTCGTTGTCGAGAATCCCGCCGAGCTGGCGCGGCTGGTTCGCGACGATCCCCACCGGCCGCCCGCCCATCCGCGCCAGGCACGTGACGATCGTCCGCGCCCAGCCGCCCTTGACGTCGAGCCACGAGCCGTCGTCGACGATCCGCCGGATCAC
>Ga0081538_10003726_pt1 | contig 14279 bp, 10 predicted proteins | sample TabmetS5T2R1_FD_71022 | JGI IMG/M metagenome (GOLD analysis project Ga0081538, IMG submission 71022) | Tabebuia heterophylla rhizosphere microbial communities from the University of Puerto Rico - S5T2R1 | ecosystem: Host-associated > Plants > Roots > Rhizosphere ... | reverse complement strand
TGCGCACCGGGTCCTTGCCCGTCGGGCGGCTGCGGTGGCCGGAGGGCAGGTAGATCCATGGCTCGTGCGGCAGCAGCGCGTGGTGGAAGTAGAAGGTGGGTCGGGGGCGCCTGCGAATCGCCCCGATCCAGCGATGCAGCCGGGCCGGCCGCCCGCTACCGGCCAGCCGCGCGAGCACGCCGGGACGGCGCGCCCGCGCCCCGATGCAGATCCGCGGCGGACACACGGCCGTGGCGGATTCGACCTTGACGACGTCGTACCCCAGCCCGTCCATCAGGTGGAAGACGCTCGGCTGGTGGCTGCGCACGTCGGCGGCCGTGAGCGGGCGCGGTAGGCGAGCGTCGAGCAGCGCCGGCACCGACGCGAAGGTCGAGTCGTAGACGGTGTGGGCATTCGGGAACCAGGTCGAGATGCGCGCCAGTGCGGCGAAGTTCGGAAAGCGCTCCGCGTCGATCTGTCCGTCGGGGCGGAGCAGGGTGTCGGTCGGGAACTCGTCGAAGACCACCACCACGACCGGCGGCCGGGCGCTCGCAACGGCGGGCGGCCCGTCGTTATCGCCGGCGCAGCCGCCCGCCGCCAGCACTGCGACCAGCAGCGGTATCGCGCGTGCGCGCACCGAACAAATGTAAACGGGTGTTACGCGCGAGCCAGCAGGCGAAGCGATCCGTCGCGCCCGACCTCGTACACCTCGACCAGGTTCCGGCCGTCGTGCAGCGACTCCTCGGGCACCATCAGCGCGTAGTGCTCGGTTGCGTCCCCGGCCAGGTAGAAGGACCGTCCCACGGCCTCGATCGTGCCGTTCACCGCCACGGCGATGTCGCGCGTCTCGCCGGGGGCGCCCCCGCTCAGGTCACCCGCGATCTGCGTCGGCACGATCCCCCCCGCCCGCCGCACGTGCCCGAGCTCCCCGGCCAACGCGATGCTTCCCCGCACGCCGGCGGCCGCGGCACGCGCGACACCGTCCGGCCGGTGGCCGAGCAGCGCGCGGTTCGGGCCGATGCCCGTGTAGAGGCTCGCCCAGTCGCCCGACCCCAGCTGGCGCAGGCGGCGGCGCACGACCCGCTGCCGGCGGGCCTCCCAGCGCCGCCCCGAGATCCGAACCGTCGCGCTGAAATCACGCGTTGTCAGGCTGATCGACCGCCTTCGCCCTACGGCGCGGGAGAAGGCCGAGCGGCCATCCGCCGGATAGCCGAGCCGGTAGTCGAGCACCGCGGCGATCGTGGGCGCCATGTCGAGGGTGCGGACGTACGCGCCGTCGACGCGGCCGCGCCGCTGCCCGGGCGCCTTGATGATGAACGGCACCGGCGCGAGCTCCTCGACGTTCGACGGGCTCGCCCTGCGCCGCGTGGCCACGCCCACCTGGAAGGCGATGCCGTGGTCTGCGGTCACCGCGATCAGCGTGTCGTCGTACATGCCGAGCCGGTGGAGGCGCCGCAGCAGCCGGCCGAGCAGACGGTCGACGAAGCCGAGCTGGAGCAGATAGCGCTGCTCGTTGTGGCGGGTGAGGAAGGCGTCGTGGAAGCCGGGGACGGTGAGCATGCCCGGCAGCAGGTCGCGCGAGCTCTGGCGCGCGCGGGCGCCGGAGGGAAGGTAGAGATAGGGACCGTGCGGGAGCAGCACGTGCTTCATCCAGAACGTCGGGCGGCGGCTAGGCCCGATCGAGCGGATGAAGCGCTTGAAACGCTCGGGCCTGCCGCGTCCGAGGTTCGGAAGGATGGCGGGTCGCCGGCTTCGGCCCCCGCGGCAGAGCCCCGGCGGGCAGAGAGCCGTGGCCTCCTCCGAGCTCACGACGCGGTAGCCGTGCCGGGCGAACATGTCGAAGATCGAGCGCGGATGGTCGCGGCGATCGGGGGAGGTGCCCGGCCGCGGGCGGAGGCCGTCGAGGATCAGCGGTACGGCCTTCGTCGTCGAGTCGTAGACGGAGTAGGCATTCCTGAACCACGTCCCACCCGCGGCCAGGGCGGCGAAGTTCGGGTAGCGCACGGGGTCGATACGTCCCTGTGCGTCCAGCAGCGAGTCGCTCGGGAACTCGTCGAGCACGAGGAGGATCGCGTGCGGTCGGCGTCGCGGTCGCTGGTCCTGCGCCGCGGGCCGGCTGCGGGGATCGGGGCGCTCATCGGCACCACCGCTCAGCGCCGCGCGCGCCGAGCGCTCGCCGTCGGAGGTGTCGGACGCGCTCGACCCGAACGCGAGGGCGGCGCCGGCGACGACTACGGCCGGGAGGAGAAATCGGCTGGGACGTGCGCGCATGGGAAAGCAGCTAAGCCCCCCTGCGGACGGCAACTCGCGGCTTTCCAGGGAAATCGCAATTCCGTAACAGGCTGGTGGCAGGGCCGTAACAGCCATTTCTCAGGCCGGTAACAGCTGCGGTCAGGTCATCCCGAGCATTCCGGTGGGGTAACCTCCTCGCGCGGTTGGGAACAAGTGAGAACCCGCTAGTTGGGCTCACGCCGTCCAAAGCCAGGTTGTAAAAGGCGTTAGCCCGTTCCTTGCGCGCGAAAAGCCATCGGTATGGAATCGACCCTGGCAAGCCACGGCCGACACCCGGACTTCACGCGCGGTCACCCGCTGACTCGGGCCGCGCTCAGCTTCGCCGAGGAGCGCCACGCCGGACAGCGGCGCGAGGCGGACAATGCCCCGTTCGTGATCCACCCGATCGAGGTCGCCACGCTCCTCCACGAAGCCGGTTACCCAGACCACGTGATAGCGGCCGGCGCGCTCCACGACGTGATCGAAGACACCGAGACGGAGTCCGCAGAGATTTCACAGCGCTTCGGCCCGGACGTGGCTCAGCTGGTCACCACGCTCACCGAGAACCCCGCGATCGAGGACGACGCCGAGCGCAAGGCCGCGCTTCGGTCCCAGGTGGCACGCGCCGGCGGCGACGCGGCCGCCGTCTTTGCCGCCGACAAGATCTCGAAGGCTCGCGAGCTACGCATGCAAGGCGAACGAGCGCGGTTCGACCGCGCGAGCCGTGCGAAGCTCGACCATTACGACGCCAGCCTCGAGATGCTCGCCGCACTGATGCCGGACCATCAGTTCGTCGAGCGGCTTCGCCGTCAGCTCGAGGCCCTGCACAACATGCCGCCGGGTAGCGCGTAGACCGGCGACGGCCGGCGATCCTCAGGTCTCGAGATTGATCATCACGTGCTTGACCTCGGTGTAGTCCTCGACCGAATACATCGACATGTCCTTGCCGTAGCCGGACTGCTTGTAGCCGCCGTGCGGCATCTCCGATGCGATCGTGATGTGGTCGTTGATCCAGACCGTGCCGAAGCGGAGGGCGTTAGCCACGCGGTGAGCGCGGCCGATGTCGCGCGTCCAGACCGAGGAGGAGAGGCCGTAGCGGGTGCCGTTGGCCCACTCGATCGCCTTGGCCTCGTCGTCGAACTGCTGCACCGTCAGGACCGGGCCGAAGATCTCGTTCTGGATCATCTCGTCGCCCTGCTCGAGGCCGGCGACGACCGTAGGCTCGAGGAAGAACCCTGGCAGGTCCGGCTCCTTGCCGCCGGTCACGATCTCGGCGTTTGAAGGCCGGCGCTCCAGGAAGCCCTCCACGCGCTCTCGCTGGCGCCTCGAGTTGAGCGGGCCGAGCGTCGTCTCGGGATCCATCGTGTCGCCCATCTTGTAGCCCTTCGACTGCTCGGACAGGCCGTTCACCACGTCGTCGTAGACCTTGCCGGCGGCGAGCACGCGCGTTGACGCGGTGCAGTCCTGCCCGGCGTTGTAAAGCCCCGTGGCGGCGATCGTCTCAAGCGCGGCCTCGAGCTCCACGTCGTCGAAGACGATCACCGGCGCCTTGCCGCCCAGCTCGAGGTGCACGCGCTTGAGCGAGTCGGCCGCCGCGCGGGCGATCCACTTGCCGGTCTCCGGCGAGCCCGTGAGCGAGACCATCTCGACGTCCGGATGGGTGACGATCGAGGAACCCGCGGGCTGGCCATGCCCGGTGATCACGTTGAGCACGCCCTTCGGCAGGCTCTCGCCCGCATACTCGGCCAGCTTGAGCGTGCTGACCGGAGTCGTCTCCGCCGGCTTCAGGACGATCGTGCAGCCGGCGGCGAGCGCCGGGCCGATCTTCCAGATCGCCATCATCAGCGGGTAGTTCCAGGGTGCGATCTGGCCGACCACCCCGACCGGTTCGCGGCGGACGATCGAGGTGCGGCCCTCGATGTACTCGCCCGCCGACTTACCCTCCAGCAGGCGTCCGGCGCCGGCGAAGAAGCGCAGGTTGTCGCAGAGGAACGGCATCTCGTCCTCGAGAAAGGCGCCTCGCGGCTTGCCCGCGTCGGCTGCCTCCAGATCGGCCAGCTCCTCGGAGTGCTCCTCGAGCAGGTCGGCCAGCTTGAGAAGCGCCGCCCCGCGCTCCCCGGGGGTTGTGGCCGCCCAGCCTGGGAAGGCGCGCTTCGCGGCCTTTACGGCGCGGTCCACGTCCTCCTCGCTCGAGAGCTGCATGTCGGCGATCACTTCGCCGGTCGCGGGGTTCGTCACCTCCTCGGTCGCTCCGTCCGCGGCGTCCACGAACTCGCCGTCGATGAAGTTCTGCAGCTTGGTCTTGGTGGCTGTGGCCATGTCTCTCCTGTCTCTCTAAACGGTGACGCTCGGAATGTCCTCGACCGGGGTGTACTCCAGGCCGGTGCCCTCCGCGACGGCCGGATGGGTGACCTTGCCGTCGGCGACGTTAACCCCGAACTTGAGTCCCGGCAGCTCCTCGATCGCTCCCTCCAGGCCATGGTCGGCGAGGGCGAGCACGTACGGCAGCGTGGCGTTCGTGAGGGCGAACGTGGAGGTGACGGGCACGGCGCCGGGCATGTTCGCAACGCAATAGTGGGTCACGCCGTCGACCTCGTACACCGGGTCGGAGTGCGTGGTGGGATGCGAGGTCTCAAAGCAGCCGCCCTGGTCGATCGACACGTCCACCAGGACGGCCCGCTCCTTCATCAGACGGAGCTGGGCGCGCTTGATGACATACGGGGCGCGAGCCCCATGGATCAGCACCGCGCCGATCACCAGATCCACACGCGGCAGCATCTCCTCGATCGAAAGCGTGGACGAATAGACCGTGGAGGCACGGCCGCCGAAGGTGATGTCGAGCTCTCGCAGGCGGTCGACGTTGCGGTCGTAGACGAAGACGTCGGCCTCCATCCCGATCGCTATGAAGGCGGCGTTCTGGCCGACAACACCGCCGCCGATGATCATCACAGTCGCCGCGGCCACTCCCGGCACGCCGCCGAGCAGCACTCCGCGGCCGCCCAGCGGACGCTCGAGGAAGAACGCGCCCGCCTGTGTGGCGATCTTGCCGGCCACCTCGCTCATCGGCGCCAGCAACGGCAGCCGGCCGCGATCGTCGACGACCGTCTCATAGGCGACGCAGGTGGCGCCCGTCTCGCACAGCCCCCTGGTTAGCAACGGATCCGGCGCGAGGTGCAGGTAGGTGAACAGCGTGTGGCGCGGTCGAAGCATGGCGACCTCGTCCGGTTGAGGCTCCTTCACGCCCAGGATCAGCTCGGCCTCGTCGAACACCGCCTTGGCGTCGGGCAGCATCCGTGCCCCCTGCGCCACGTACTCGGCGTCGGCGATCGTGCTGCCCACGCCCGCGCCCGCCTGAATGCACACCTCGTGGCCGTTCTCGACGAGCTCGCGGGCCCCCGCGGGCGTGAGGGCGACCCGGTACTCGTCCGTCTTCGTCTCCGTCGGAACGCCGACCTTCATTCGCTTCCCTCTCCCTCCTCTGACTGCTCTAGGTCACGAGCTCGCGTGCCCGCAGCGCGAGCCAGAATTCGATTCGGTCGCGGGCCGTCGACAGGTTTCTCCCGGTGAGCTGCTCCACCCGCCGGATGCGGTAGCGCAGCGTGTGCCGGTGGCAGTAAAGCTCGCGCGCCGCCCGCTCCCACTGGCCATTCTGCTCGATGAAAGCCTCGAGAGAACGGATCAGCTCGTCCCCGTACTCGCCGCTCGCATCCTCGAGCGGCCCCAGCACGCTGTCGCAGTAAAGGCGCAGCGCGTCGTCGTCCTGAAGCGACAGCAGCAGCTGGAAGGCGCCGAGATCGCGGTACGACGCAACCGGCAGCGAAGCGCCGTTTACGAGCGCCGCCGCCTCGAGCGCGCAGCGGGCCTCGTGAAAGCTTCGCCGCAGCGAGCCGACGGGCGCGGGCCGCGACGCCGCGGCGCGCAGCTCGCCATGCTCGGCGACGAGCGAGTCGCGGGCGCGGCCGGCGAGCGCGACCGGATCGACGCCCCGCGGCACGTCGACGACCGCACACAGCAGGCGCTCGCGCGACGCCACCAGCGCCCCGACACCGGCGTCCGCGAGGAGACGGTCGAGGTCCCCCTCCGCCGTGGCCGGAGGCGGCCCGTCAGTGCCCGCGAACACGATCACGGCCGCATCCCCGCCCACGCCGAACGGCCTCAGGCGCGTGCCCAGCTCGTCCTCCGACAGCCGCCCGTTCAGCGCTTCGGCGAGCACGTCGCCCGCGAGGCGGCGCTCGGTGTCGCGCATCGCCCGCTGGCGCATCAGCTCGAGCGCCACCACCGTCACGGCCTGCTGGAGGATCAGGCGCTCGAAGTCGCCGAGGCCGCCGGTGTCGCGCGCGGCCACCAACCAGGCCTGGGGCGCGCCGCGGCCGCGGATGGACACGGGCAGCACCAGCGATCGGCCCGCGATCTCCGCGTGATCCGGGGCGAACTCGACGCCCTCCGAGCCGCGCTCTGTGCCGGCGCTGCGGCGCCGCACCTCCTCGCGCACCTCCTCCATCGCGGCGGGCGGAACCTGGCGGCGGAAAGTCTTCGATGCGATCGTCTCGCCGCGTGCCGACAGCACGCTCACCGCGCCGCCGGTCGCCGCAGCGAGCGCCCGGACCACCTCGTCGAGCCCGCGCTCCTCGAGCACGAGCCGCTCGAGCCGCTTGTGGATGGCGATGCCCCGCTGGAGCACCTCGTACTGCTCGTTCACGAGCCGCGTGAAGGCCTTCTCCGTCAGCGCGATGAACGGCAGCTCGTAGGGCACCTCGAACACGGCGAAGTCGAGCCGGCGCGCCTCATCGACGATTCCCTCGGGAAGCTCGGGGTGGTCGAAGCCGGTGCCGAAGCCGAGGCCCGCCAGGTGCCGCCCGGACAGCAGCCGGACGAACTCGCGCTGCCGCTCCTCGCTGTCCAGCTGAATCCCGGTCGTGAGCAGCAGCTCCCCGCCCGAGAGCCAGGGCGTCGGGTCGGGGAGCTCCGAGATGTGCACCCAGCGGATCGGCGCGTCCGCGCCGTCCTCGCCCACCGTGAGCTCGAGGCCCATCTCGGTGACGAGGCCGCGGACGGTGAGCATCGACGCGCTCCTCAGTGCCGCCCGATCCGGTCCCAGGCCTCGGATAGCACCGAGCGAAGGACCGAGTCGATCTCCTCGAATTGCTCGGTGTCGGCGATCAGCGGCGGCGAGAGCTGGATGACGGGATCGCCTCGGTCGTCCGCTCGGCAGATGAGCCCGCGCCGGAACAGCTCGCCGGACATGAACCCGCGCAGGAGCTCCTCGGACTCCTCGTCCGTGAAGCTCTCCTTGGTCTCCTTGTCCTTGACCAGCTCGAGCGCGTGGAAGTAGCCGGCGCCGCGCACGTCGCCGACGATCGGCAGGTCGTCGTGGATGGCGTCGAGCATCTGGCGGAACTCGCCCTCCTTCGCGCGCACATGGCCGCAGAGGTCCTCGCGCTCGAAGATGTCGAGGTTCGCCATCGCCACCGCCGCGCAGACAGGGTGACCGCCGAACGTGATGCCGTGGGTGAACATCTGGGTCTCGTGCAGGAACGGCTCGGCGATGCGATCCGAGACGATCACGGCGCCCATCGGCGCGTATGCGGACGTGAGGGCCTTTGCCGTGGTCATCATGTCGGGCACGACGCCGAAGCGCTCCACGCCGAAGTAGTGGCCGAGCCGGCCCCAGGAGCAGATGACCTCGTCGGAGATCAACAGCACGCCGTGCCGATCGCAGATCTCGCGCACGCGCTGCCAGTAGCCGTCCTGCGGCACGAAGCAGCCGCCGGCGTTCTGCACGGGCTCGAGGATCACCGCCGCGACCGTCTCCGGACCCTGGAACTCGATCATGTGCTCGATCTCGTCGGCGGCCCAGAGCGGGTCGCGCTCCTCGGGCCAGCGATAGCTGTTCGTGTTCGCCACGTGGTGGGCGCCGGGCACGAGAGGCTCGAAAGCGGTGCGCAGCGGCGTGATGCCGGTGATCGAGAGCGCGCCGAACGTGGTGCCGTGGTAGGCGACCTCGCGGGCGATGACCTTGGTGCGCAGCGGCTCGCCGTTCATCTTGTGGAACTGGCGAGCCAGCTTCCAAGCCGACTCCACGGCCTCCGATCCGCCGGAGGTGAAAAACACCCGGTTGAGGTCGCCCGGCGCCAGGCTCGCGATCCGCTCCGCCAGGTCGATCGCGACCGGATGCGCGTAGCTCCAGTTCGTGAAGAAGCCCAGCTCCTTCGCCTGACGGGCGGCCGCCTCGCCGAGCTCCGCGCGACCGTGGCCGGCGTTCACGCAGAAGAGCGCCGACAGCCCGTCGAGATAGCGCTTGCCGTGCTCGTCGTAGACGTAGCACCCCTCCCCGCGCGTGATGACGGGGATCTCATGTGCCTCGTCGTATGCGCCCATGCGCGTGAAGTGCATCCACAGGTGGCGCCGAGCCTTGTCCTGCAGCGCACTCGGGGCAGCGACGGTCTGGGGTGTGGCGGCCATACTGCGGTTCTCTCCTCGATCGAAGACAGCTAGACGGTCCGGACAACGGTATCTGCGTTTCTGGAGAGACACAAGGGCGCGCGGAGTAGAAATCCCGTCGTGGTTCGTTGGACATATCGTCCAATTAAGGATGAACGTTTGCGGCATTTCGCTACTTGCGATCGCTCCGCTTCGGACATAGGTTGCGGTGCGGGATGAGCCATGAGGGCCAAGGGGATGCGCCCAGCGTTCGTCTGGAGGGGGTGACCAAGCGCTTCGGAGGCTTGACGGCCGTCCGGGAGATCACCCTCGACATACCGCGCGGGGAGTTCTTCACGATGCTCGGCCCGTCGGGCTGCGGCAAGACGACCACGCTGCGCATGGTCGCCGGCTTCGAGGAGCCCAGCGACGGTCGCGTCCTCCTCGACGGTGAAGACGTAACCGGCCGTCCAGCCTTCAAACGCCCGACCAACACCGTCTTCCAGAGCTACGCGCTGTTCCCGCATCTGAGCGTCGAGAAGAACGTGGCGTTCGGGCTTCAGCGCAAGAGGGTGGACAGAGCCGAGGTCCGGCGCCGGGTGGCCGAGGAGCTCGAGCGCGTGGGCCTCGCGGCGGAGGCAAGGCGCCGTCCCGCACAGCTCTCGGGTGGTCAGCAGCAGCGCGTTGCGCTCGCCCGCGCTCTCGTGAACCGGCCCGCGGTGCTGTTGCTCGACGAGCCGCTGGGCGCGCTCGACCTGAAGCTCCGCAAGCAGCTGCAGGTGGAGCTGAAGCGAATCCAGCGGGAGGTCGGCATCACGTTCATCTACGTGACGCACGACCAGGAAGAGGCGCTCACGATGTCCGATCGAATCGCGGTGATGAACCGCGGAGTGATCGAGCAGGTCGCCGACCCCGAGTCGGTCTACGAGCGCCCGGCCACGACCTTCGTCGCCGGCTTCATCGGCGTGTCGAACCTGATGCCCGGCGAGGTCGTTTCCGCGAACGGCGCGGCCACCGAGCTGCGCCTCGACGCCGGCCCCACGGTGCGCACGGGAGAGTCGGGTGGAGCCCAGGTCGGCGAGCGCCTTCATGCCGTGGTCCGGCCCGAGAAGCTTGGCCTGGAGCCGGCCGGCGCGGCCGGATCCGGCGGCCGTGCGGCGGTGGAGGGACAGGTGGAGAGCTCGCTCTACCTGGGCACCGCCACGCAGATGGTCGTGCGCCTGGGCGACGACACGCGCATGACCGTTCTGGTGCCGAACGCGGACGCCGAGGCGCGCCGCGACCTGCCGGGCGCGGGAGAGGCGGCCCGGCTGACCTGGTCGGACGAGAACATCCACATCGTGAGGGACGCGGCCGCCGGGGAGCCCGTGGCCGAGAGGCAGGAAGCCACGGCGTGAACCGCATGGAGGGGGACCTCGAGCGCCTGCTGCGCGACCCGCTCACGCGGCGGCGCCTGCTGCAGCGCGGCGCGGCGGGCGCGCTCGGCGTCTCGGCGCTCTCCTATCTCGCGGCCTGCGGGCCGAGAACCGGCGGCAGTCTCGAGTCGGACGGCGAGGAGTCCGACGTGATCGCCAAGGAGAAGATCTCCGACTCGCTCTACTTCGCCAACTGGCCCCTCTACATCGAGGAGGACCGGGGCACCCTCAAGGAGTTCCAGAAGGAGTACGGCACCGAGGTCAAGTACGTCGAGGAGGTCAACGACAACATCGAGTTCTTCGGCAAGGTCCGCCAGCAGTACTCCGCTGGCGATTCGGGCGGGCGCGACATCCACGTCGTGACCGACTGGATGGCGGGGCGCATGATCCGGCTCGGTTACGTGCAGAGGTTCGATCCGGCGGAGATCATCACCGCGCAGCAGAACCTCATCGACCGGCTTCGCACGCCGCCGTTCGACCCGGGCCGCGACTACTCGATGCCGTGGCAGTCGGGCTTCGGGGGGATCATCTACCGCAGGGACCTCGTCAAGCGGGAGCCGAAGAGCGTCGACGACCTGTTCGACCCCGACTACAAGGGCAAGGTCACGATGCTCACCGAGATGCGCGACACCGTGGGCGTCGTGACGGCCGGGCTCGGCTACGACCCCGAGACGGCCACGCTCGACGAGTTCATGGAGGCCGTCGACAAGATCGGCGAGGCTGCCGAGTCGGGCCAGATCCGCGGCTTCACCGGCAACGAGTACACCAAGGACATCACGAAGGGCGACTCGGTCATCCTCATCGGCTGGTCGGGCGACGCGGTGCAGCTCGAGGCCGACAACCCGAACATCCGGTTCGTGTCGCCGGAGACCGGCGTGCACCTTTGGACCGACAACATGCAGATCCCGGTCGGCGCGCCGAACGCCTTCACCGCCCAGAAGATGATCGACTTCGTGTACCGGCCCGAGGTCCAGGCGGACATCGCCGCGTACGTCAACTACATCTGCCCGGTGGAGGGCGTGCAGGAGATCCTCGCGAAGCGAGACCCGGCGCTCGCGGAAAACCAGCTGATCTTTCCCGACGACCGGACGCTCGCGGACGCGTTCATCTTCCGCGAGCTGAAGCCGGACGAGGAGCGCCAGCTCGACGAGGCGTTCCAACAGGTGATCGGCGCGTAGGCACGTCGGTGGGCGCGCGCCTCAGGAAGGTCGGTCTGCCCTACCTGCTGCTCCTCCCGGGGCTCGGCTGGCTTGCGATCTTCTTCGCCATCCCGCTCGGCTACATGGCGTTCGAGTCGCTGAAGGAGGGCACGCTCGAGACGGGCTACATCTTCGACTGGAACTTCTCCAACTACACGAACGCGATCTCCGACTTCTCGGAGCAGCTCGTGCGCTCGTTCGAGTACGCCGGGCTCGCCACCCTGTTCGGGCTGCTCATCGGCTACCCGCTCGCCTACGTCATCGCCTTCCGCGGCGGGAGATGGCGAAACGCCCTGCTGCTGGCGGTGATCGTCCCCTTCTTCATCACCTACCTGATCCGCACCCTGTCCTGGGAGACGATCCTCTCCGACTCCGGCCTGGTGGTCGACACCCTGCGGACGTTGGGACTCGTCTCCGAGGGCGGACGGGTGCTCGACACCACCGCCTCGGTGGTCGCGGGGCTCACCTACAACTTCCTGCCCTTCATGATCCTCCCGCTGTACGCGAGCCTCGAGCGGATCGATCACCGCCTGCTGGAGGCGGCGTACGACCTCTACGGCCGCCGGCGCGACGTCTTCCTGCGGGTCACGCTGCCGCTGTCGATGCCGGGCGTGGTGGCGGGCACCCTGCTCATGTTCATCCCGGCCGCGGGCGACTTCATCAACGCCGAGCTGCTGGGTACGCCGAATCAGTTCATGATCGGGAACGTCATCCAGAGCCGCTACCTGGAGCTGAACGACTATCCGACCGCGGCGGCGCTGTCCTTCATCCTGATGGCGATCATGCTGATCATCGTGCTCGTCTGGGCGCGCATCGCGGGCACGGAGGCGCTGCTGGGCACGGAGGGGGAGGCGCGCTAGTGGAAGCCGGAGCGGCGACGGCCCCGGCGCGGACCCGCGACGAGACCAGGGGGCCGATTCGAGTCGGCCGCCGGCTGCTCGACGTCGGGCTCAACCTGTACGCGGGCCTGGCCCTGGTCTATCTGCTCGTGCCGATCACGGTCATCCTCGTCTTCTCGTTCAACAACCCGCGCGGGCGCTTCAACTTCATTTGGCAGGAGTTCAGCTTCGATGCCTGGAAGGACCCCTTCGCGGTGCCGGGCATCGGCGACGCACTGTGGAACAGCGTCCAAATCGCAGTGCTGTCGACGCTGGTAGCCACGATCCTGGGCACGATCACGGCCCTCGCCCTCGTGCGCTACCAGTTCCGCGGCCGGGCGCCGGTCAACTTCTTCATCTTCATCCCGCTCGCCACGCCGGAGATCGTGCTCGGCGCCGCCCTGCTCTCGCTGTTCCTCAACTTCGGAGTCGCCACCGGCTTCGGGACGATCCTGATCGCTCACATCATGTTCAACCTGTCGTTCGTCGTGATCACGGTGCGCTCGCGGCTGATCGGCTTCGACCGCTCGCTGGAGGAGGCGGCGCAGGACCTGGGCGCCACCCCGCTCCAGACCTTCCGCCTCGTTACGTTGCCGCTGATCCTCCCGGGTGTGATCGCGGCCGCGCTGCTGGCCTTCGCCCTCTCGATCGACGACTTCGTGATCACGTACCTGAACGCCGGCACCACGATCACGTTCCCGGTCTTCATCTGGGGCGCGGCGAGGGTCGCCGTGCCCCCGCAGATCTACGTGATCGCGTCGATCATCTTCCTGTTCACGCTCGCGATGATGCTGCTCACGGTCTGGCAGCAGCGCCGGGCGGAGAAGATGGCGGCCAGGCAGCCGGAGCCGGAGGAGGTGTAGGGGCGGCTAGCACGGGGACCCGCGGGCGCCTGGCCGCGCTCACGGCGCGCGAACGCGAGCGATTCGAGCGCGAACACCCGCGCTCGCGAGAGCTGCACGAGAGAGCGCGCGGCAGCCTGCTGGGCGGCGTGCCGATGAGCTGGATGGCGATGTGGGCGGGCGGCCACCCCGTCTACCTGGCCGAGGCGCACGGGGCGCGGGTCGTGGACGTGGACGGGAACGAGTACGCCGATCTCTGCCTCGGGGATACGGGCGCGATGGCGGGCCACTCGCCCGAGCCGACGATGGACGCGGTGCGGCAGCTTGCTGGCCTCACGACGATGCTCCCGACCGAGGACGCGGCTCGCGTGGGGGAGGAACTCGGCCGCCGCTTCGGGCTGCCCTACTGGCAGTTCTCGCTCACCGCCACGGACGCCAACCGCTGGATCCTGCGGATGGCGCGCGAGGTGACCGGCCGGCCGCGTGTGCTCGTCTTCAACTGGTGCTACCACGGCACGGTCGACGAGACGCTCGTGACGCTCCACGAGGGCGTGCCCCGCTCACGCGAGGGAAACGTCGGGCCGATGGTCGATCCCACACGCACCACCAGGGTGGCGGAGTTCAACGAGCTGCCGTCCGTGGAGGCGGCGCTGGCGGAGGGCGACGTGGCCTGCGTGCTGATGGAGCCCGCGCTCACGAACATCGGGATCGTGCTGCCCGAGGAGGGCTTCCTGGCTTCGGTCCACGCTGCCTGCAGCCGAACCGGGACGCTGCTCGTGATCGACGAGACGCACACCCTTAGCGCCGGACCCGGGGGCTGCACGGCGGCATGGGGCCTTGAGCCCGACGCCGTGACCCTCGGCAAGGCGATCGGCGGCGGCGTGCCGATCGGCGCCTACGGAGTGAGCGCCGCGCTGGCGGAGCGGATCGCGGCGGCCGAGGACGCGGATCTGGAGGACACCGGCGGCGTCGGCGGCACGCTGGCGGGCAACGCGCTGTCGCTGGCGGCGGCGCGGGCCACGCTCGAGCGGGTCCTGACGGAGGAGGCCTTCGAGCACATGTCGGCGCTGCGCGAGCGCTTCGTAGCCGCCACAGCGAGGCTTTCGACGCCGCGTTGGCCGAGCTGTTGTCGGCTCCCTCATAATCCCGACGACTGTGTTCCTCCTCGTGGTCAAGCGGTGAGCTCCTACGACCGCATCGCAGAGCTGCCGCTCGAGATCGACCGGCTCGAGCTCGAGGGACTCGAGCTGCAGTTCTCCGAGGAGTTCTCTCGCC
>Ga0081538_10003725_pt1 | contig 14279 bp, 12 predicted proteins | sample TabmetS5T2R1_FD_71022 | JGI IMG/M metagenome (GOLD analysis project Ga0081538, IMG submission 71022) | Tabebuia heterophylla rhizosphere microbial communities from the University of Puerto Rico - S5T2R1 | ecosystem: Host-associated > Plants > Roots > Rhizosphere ... | reverse complement strand
ATCGAGGGGTTACAGGCTGTCGTCGGTCAGGGAGTGGGACCGTGACGAAAACGGCGTGTCGATCCATCGACACGCGTCGAAATAACGGCTCGCCTGAGAGTTCATCGTGGGCGACAGTACGCAGGAGTGATCGAAGGAAGAGACGATCGCGACTGTCCATGCTAAGTACGCTGGCGGTCTGTCAATGCCACGTGACCTCTTTGTGGAGAACAATCCTTTGACCGTATTCGTCTATCTCGACGATCGGATCACACCAACACAACTCAGATTCAACATGAGCCAGTTGGTTTGCACCTTCCGTCGAGTTGGGATTACGCCATCCGAGCGGCTGATTTAGGAACATAAGAAATATCCTCCTTCCCGATATTCTCACTGGCGATTCTCTGCCATTTGGCTGGCACTCAGGTTTCTTGATTCTGATTCAGCTTACCTAGTTGAGAAGATGGGCAAAACATGTGCCATGACGAGCCGTAGCGAACTCCAGAATTAGAAGAGCCCATGTGCGTTGTTGTGGAGACAAGTTGGCCTATCTTTTAGTAGATGCGCTCCTGATCCTTAATCACGACTAATCATGCACAGCGCGCTAACCCCCAGTCGAAATGTCGACATTCGTCGAACATGACGACTGAGTAACGTCATGGTTTCTCCTCGGGAGCAAACTTTGACAGCCGCTGCTCGAGTCAACTGGTTAGCTAGCGAGAGGATTGACTAAAGGTGATGTGGGAGCGCATTGCGGTAAAGGCCGCACAACAGTCAGAGAATGTGATTACGAACAGTACAAGGCGGACAGCGTCAGCTATATGCACCTGCTACGAGTCAGACAATCGCGCTGACGAACGAAACCCAAGCAATCCGGATCGCTCTAGGACTCTCCTGTGTGCGGTAGCCCCTTCGCTCCCTCTTTCCGCATCACTGAGGTGTACTTTACAAAACGCGAGATACCGAGTCTTTGCATTTTAGATAACAGAGTGGTCCGCTTGAGGCCTAGGCGGGCTGCCGCCCCTTGCCGTCCTCCGATGACCGCGCCGGTCTCCCGCAAAGCCTCCAGGATACGCTGCCGCTCCACATCCTCCAGTGTGCCCCCCACTGTCGAGGCGATTAAACCCGAAGGTTGCAGCTGATTAATTTGAATCTGCAAAATGCTTCCTGGTGTCAGGATCACGGCTCGTTCAACTAAGTTTTGGAGTTCGCGTATGTTCCCCGGCCAAGAATAACGACAAAGCGCCGCCATCGCCTCTTCAGGAATCGTCTCAATCCGTTTGTTCATACGTTGCGTGTACTTCTCGACGTAATATCGCACCAAAAGCGGGATGTCCCCCGCGCGGTCCCGCAGCGGCGGAATCCGGATCGGAAAAACGTTCAGCCGAAAATAGAGATCCTCGCGAAACTGTTTGTCCGCGACCATCTGTTCCAAATCCCGGTTGGTCGCGGCCACCATCCGCACATCCACGCGCTGTGTGCGCGTGCTCCCCAACCGCTCAAATTCGTGTTCTTGCAATACCCGCAACAGCTTGGGCTGCAGTTCCAACGGGATGTCACCCACTTCGTCGAGAAACAGCGTTCCGCCATTGGCCAATTCGAAGCGCCCGATCTTCTGCGCCACCGCTCCGGTAAAAGCACCTCTTTCATGACCAAACAGCTCACTTTCCAATAACCCTGACGGGATCGCCGCGCAATTGAGCTTGACGAAAGCACGTTTGGACCGCGAACTGATGTTATGGATGGCTCGCGCGATGAGTTCTTTACCCGTGCCAGTCTCTCCCAGAATCAGCACCGTCGATTCCGTCGGCGCCACAACCTCCACCTGCTCCAGCGCAGCCTTCAGAGCACCACTGGTGCCCACAATCTCTTCAAAATTCGGCTGCGCGTTGTCTCCTCGCGGTTGCCGCGCTCTGTGATCGCGCGCAACCGCCTGCTGAATCGCGTCCAGTAGATCTTCATCGTTAACGGGCTTGGTGAGAAACTCGAGCGCACCTGCTTTCATGGCCCGCACCGACATCGGAATGTCCCCATGACCCGTAATAAAAATAATCGGGATCTGAACCCCGCTCTTGGCCAATTCTTGCTGCAGATCCAGCCCGCTAAGTCCGGGGAGCTGCACATCCAAGAGCAAACAACTCGGCACATCAGCCCGTGCGCTGGCCAAAAACTCCCGCGCCGACGAAAAAGTCTGCACCGTAAAGCCTGCCGACCGCAACAAATTGTCCAGCCCGGTGCGAACCGATACATCGTCATCTACCACATATATGATAGCCCGTGCGTTATTCATCGCTTAATCTCCCGCTTGATAAGGCATTAGTTTAATCGTTGAAACCGACCCCTGCCTGCCTCGCTCATCGCTCGACTCCGAAGTTCGAATCCTATCCGCCCAGTTTGGCTTTCGCCTGTTTTCGAATGGTCTTGCGTTTGTCTATTTGTTTTCTGCCCTCTTTAGTACTTGAGAGCTTTGTAAATCGCATCAAGCAACGCCTCTTCCCGGAAGGGTTTGTACAAGAAGTCCACGGCACCGGCTTCAAGAGCCCGGGTTCGCGCGTTGTCATCTGCATGGGACGTGATGAAGATGATCGGGATTCCGTAATTGGTCGCAACCAGATGACGCTGAAGCTCGAGCCCATTCATGCCCGGCATCCGCACATCAAGAATCAAACACGCCGTATCGTGCAACTGATTCGACTTCAAGAACGCTTCCGCCGAAGAAAAACCTTGCACCCCAAATCCGACCGACCGGATCAAATTGTTGAGCGAATTCCTGAGAGAATCGTCATCGTCTACGACCGATATGAGGGGAGCAGCGGACATGCGTGATATTTCCTTTTCTTAGTTGGTCTGCGAACGACGTTGGTTCTAAGAGGTACTGTAACACCCTGCAGGAGAGAACGTCTATTATACTTTGGGAAAGGTGGCTACTACTTTGGGGTAGGGATTCCTAACCTGTCAGCCATCCGGACCAGCTCCGCCAGAGAGCCAGCGCTCATCTTTTCCATCACCTGGTGGCGGTGAATCTTGACCGTGGTCTCGCTGGTGCCCAGCTCTCCGGCTATCTGCTTGTTGAGCAGCCCGGCAACCACCAGCCCCATCACCTCTCGCTCGCGCGGCGTCAGCGAGTCAAACCGCTCGCGCAGTTCTTCAATCTCCGCCCGCTGCTTGCGCGCCATGCGGTTACGTTCCAGCGCCTGCTGAATGGCATCCAGCAGATCCTGGTCGCGAAAGGGTTTGGTCAGAAACTCCACCGCCCCGGCCTTCATGGCCTGCACGGTCATCGGAATGTCGCCGTGGCCGGTGATGAAGATGATGGGAATCTCGATGCCCGCTTCGGCTATCCGTTTTTGGAGATCGAGCCCACTGAGGCCCGGCAGGCGAACGTCGAGCACCAGGCAACCGGGCGCATCGATAGGCTTGCTGCGCAGAAATTCCTGCGCCGAGGCGAAGACCTGGACCCTTAATCCGACAGACTGGATGAGGTTCTGCAGTGAGCGGCGCATGCCCTCATCATCATCCACGACGAATACAATGGCGTTTGCTTCAGTCATGACACCTTCTCGCCACCAACCGGCAACGTAAACTGAAACATTGCCCCTCGGCCCTCGTTCGCTGTCGCCCACAGCCGCCCGCCATGGGCCTCGATTATCGACCGGCTGATCGCCAGCCCCATCCCCATTCCTTGAGGTTTAGTTGTATAGAAGGCGGTGAAGAGGTGGTCAAGACTTCTCGGATCGAGCCCCGGGCCCGAATCTCGCACTGTGACCCGCACGCCCTGCGAGTCATCTTTCCCCGAGCCGACCCGGAGCTCTCGCGGGCTCTCGCCGACTCCACTCATGGCTTCGATGGCGTTGATGATCAGATTGAGAGTCACTTGTTGTAACTGGATCCGATCTGCCAGAATGAGCGGCAGGTCACTAGATAGTTGACTTTGTAGTGAGACATGATTCTTTTGCGCTTCGCTGCGCGCCAGGGCGATGACCTCCAGGATCGTTTCGTTGATGTCGAGCCAGTCCTTCCGCGGTGGAGCTTTCTTGATTAGGGCACGAATCCGACCGATGATTTCGCTGGCTCGATGGCCGTCGGCGATGATCAGGGCGGCAGACTGGCGGGCCTCCTCCCGGTTGGGAGCTTGGCCGGCCAGCCAGCGCAAACAGGCACTGGCGTTATTGACCACCGCGCCGAGTGGCTGGTTGACTTCGTGGGCAATCGAGGCAGTCATCTCTCCCAGAGTCGCGACGCGCGTGACATGCGCTAGCTCCGCCTGCACCTTGTGTAGCGCTTCCTCGGTTCGCTTGCGTTCAGTGATGTCATTATTAGTCTCTAAGACGGCAGTTGGCTTTCCTCGCTCGTCCGATTGTAGCGCCCACCGGCTTGCGACTACGACCCGCGTCCCGTCGCGGCGAGTATGGATCAATTCGCCCTCCCAGCGGCCCGTGCTATTGAGCTCCGCCATGATCTTTTCCAACGGCGCAGGGAAAATCGTCTGCGTCAGATCGTGAGAGACCTGCCCGACTGCCTCCTCTCTTGTCCATCCGTACAGCTCCTCGGCGCCGCGATTCCAGAAAGTGATGACGTCTTTGGCGTCGCGCACGAACACTGTGTCATGGGTGAGATCCAAAAGGTTCGCCTTTTCCCGCAAAGCCTCTTCGGCCCGTTTGCGTTCCGCGATCTCGGCACGCAAGTCCTCAGTCGCCCGCCGAAGCTCGGAGGTTCGCTCCTCAACTCTTATTTCCAGCTTATCGCGCGCTTCCTTGAGCGCTTGCTCCGCCCTTCGGCGTTGAACACTTATCCAGCAAGCAAGGAGGCCGGATAACGAGAACAGCAGGATGAAGGGTCCGCCGTTGATACCCAACTCGGGGACAAACGCCGTCGGCACAAAGTAGTATTCGACGGCCAGCGTGGAGAGGGCTAAGGCAAGTAGCCCCGGCCCCATCCCGCCGAACCACGCGCTGGCAATTATTGCTATATAAAAGAGCGGCGTTCGTAGTGTGGTGTAGGGCTCCAGCACATCCGTGATAACCAGCGCCACTGCGACACTCACCACGGCCAGCGCGTATTGCCAAACCACTGGGGGAACTCTCTTTGCGAAAGAGTCTACCTTCAACATACCCCGCGCCTTCACCTAAATGAGTCAGTGATCCTCTCAGTATAGCGCTCAAATGAATAGATAGAAGAGCCAAACATCGACCGTCTTATATAAGAGGTCGGGGTTCCGGCCGGTGTTCCTGACGAACTGCGATTGCGATCTTCGGTCATTTTACCTACAGTCACACTAAAGTACGAGCAGAGGCAAGTGGGTTTAGATACGGATCCCTTCCGACGACGCGTAGGCGCCAACTGCAGCTGATTACTCGATAGAACGCAGCCTGCGGAAATTCTCGCGCTCCAACTGCACGAAACGTTCGGCATTCGTGGCAAAGTGGAGAAGGCTTACAGACGACCCGCTATAGCCTAGGCGCAACCGGCCTACTTCTCGTCGGTGAACTGCAGTTCGCAAAAAACTGGATTTAGATGACGATCTACTCTAACGTAACCAGCACACTGATTTGGAGTTGAAATGTCAGGCTTAGAGCAAATGAACCATCGTCTCGATCGTCCGGTGGACGAAATACGCGACCATATTCTCGGCCCGAACAGTGCTCCGATCACGCTGGTGGAATATGGCAGCTACGATTGCCCGCATTGCCGCGCGGCTAACGAGCGCATTACGGAAGTCCGCGGTCAGTTTGGTGATCGTCTGCGCTACGTGTTCCGGCATCGGCCGATCACCGGAAGCGACCTCGCGCGGCGCGCGGCAGAACTGGTGGAAACCACTGATGATGCCGAGAAATTTTGGGACGCGCACGTCACGCTGATGACGCGTTCGAAAACCCTCTCCGAAGACGATCTCATTGCCGTCGCCGATCAACTGGGTGTGGCACGGCAGGACGGAAAACAAGCGGAGGCAACGCTTGAGCGGGCCAAGGCGCGGGTGGATCTCGATGTCGATAGCGCGCGCGCCAGCGGCGTCCAGTTTACGCCAACCTTCTTTATCAATGGACGCCGCTACGATGGCCCCTGGGACGAAAGCTCCTTTGCTGATGCGATGCTCGCTCCTCTCGGGTATCGCGTGCGCATCGCCGCGCTCAGCTTCGCCAGCTGGGCGCCTTCGACCGGAGTGTTGTTGCTGCTAACGTCGGTCCTGGCCGTCGTCCTCACGAATTCACCCTTTGGCCCCACATTTGATGCGTTCTGGCACAGTTATCTTGGCTTCACCTTCGGCGCCTCCGATTTCCGGCTGTCTTTGCTTCATTGGGTCAATGATGGGCTGCTCACGGTTTTTTTTCTGGTTGTCGGCCTCGAGATCAAACGCGAATTCACAGTGGGCCATCTGGCGAGCTGGCGATCCGCGGCATTGCCGATTGCGGCGGCGATCGGTGGCATGGTGGCGCCGGCGCTGCTTTATCGGCTCGTCATTCCCGAAGGGCCGTGGGCGATCGGCTGGGGCGTGCCAATGGCAACAGACACGGCCTTCGCCGTGGCGCTGATCGCGATGATGGGAAGACGTGTGCCCATCGAGCTGCGTATCTTCCTGACTGCCGCAGCGATCGTCGACGACATCGGCTCGATCATCGTCGTGGCGCTCTTCTATTCTGGAGATTTACATTTTGGCTATCTCGCCGCCGCGGCGGCACTCACCGGAGTCTTGGCGTTGTTGAACCGATCCGCAGTTTATAGCGTGACGGTTTATGTCCTGGTGGGCGCGGCGCTTTGGGCCTGCGTTCACGCCGGTGGCTTGCACGCAACCTTAGCCGGCGTTTTACTGGCGGCCTTCATCCCGACGCGTCCGCCGCCTGACTTTAAAACTCTGACGATGCAGGCGGATATGATCCTGGCGGCCGAGGCGCGCCACGAAGGCGAGCAGTTCCGCCAGGGCCCTTCGGTAGCGGCGCTGCGCGCGTTGGATGCGATCCATGATCGTTTGGAATCTCCCGCGGACAGGATGCTGCGGACGGTCGGTTTGCGATCGAGTTATCTCGTGCTGCCGATATTTGCGCTGGCGAATGCAGGGGTCGCCATAACCACGGATGTCTTCAGCGGCCATCAATCGCTTGTGCTCGCGATCATGATCGGGCTGGTGATCGGCAAGCCGCTGGGATTCATGCTGGCTTCCGTTTTGGCGGTGCGGCTAAATCTTGCGCAAAAGCCTAGCGCCTATTCATGGCGGCAGCTCGCCGGCGCCGGCGCGCTGGCAGGCATTGGCTTTACCATGTCGCTGTTCATCGCCGGACAGGCATTCCCGATAGCCAGCGATTTCGCCGCCGCCAAGATCGCGGTGTTCACCGCCTCGATAGCGTCGGCTCTGATCGGCGTTGCGGTGTTATGGAATGCGCCGACGCAAGAGACTGTGGAGACTGAGACTGAGAGGGATGAAAAAACGACCATACTATGACACTTGTTCTTGCCTTTCTTATTGGACTGTTTGCGGGTCTGCGATCGCCGCTTACGGCTCCAGCGACAACGGCGCAGGCCGCCTACCTCGGCTGGCTGAGACTCCAGGGCCCGCTAGCTCTCATCGGCTCAATTACTTCGGTCGCGATATTTACGCATGCTCACTCGCGTATTAGCGCTTCGTCATAGCGACGCTTTTTCGTCGACACTTTGACTTGTCAAATATGAAAGCTTCCTTAGCCTAGACTGAAATTGGTGTCTAGCCGTGTTTTTGACCGCGTTCATGACCGCGTTCAGTGGCTTGCGTCCGCGCTATGGGTTGACTTATGCTGAGATCGAAATTTTCGGCGACGCCGAGACCAAGCGGCGAGCTGGGGTGCGAAGTCGGCGCCGGTAACGTATTTTGCAGCCAAGGCTCCTAGAGGAGGAGTGCAATGCGAAAGGTGGACGTGCAAAGCCGTCGGCGCTTGCTCGACGACTTCTTCAAGGTAGACGAAGCCGAAGTCAGCTTCGAGCGCTTCGACGGATCCATGACGCCCGCGGTGCGGCGACTCGTGTTCGAGCGCGGCGATTCGGTGGCGGCGGTGGTGTTCGACCGCGACGCCCAGCGGCTTCTCCTGACGGAGCAGTTCCGCTTTCCGACGCTCGAGAAGGGCCCAGGCTGGCTCATCGAGATCATCGCGGGCATGATCGAACGAGGCGAACAGCCTGAGGATTCAATACGCCGCGAGATTGAGGAAGAGCTCGGTTACCGCGCCGACTGCATCGAGCACGTCGCTACTTTTTATGTTTCTCCAGGCGGCTCGTCCGAACGTATCTGGGTGTACTATGCGGAGGTCGGTAAGACCAGCCGGGTATCGGCAGGCGGCGGCTTGCCAGGCGAGCACGAGGATATCCGGATCCTGCCGATGTCGCCGGAAGAAGCGCGCGCCGCGCTGCGGGACGGCACCATCGCCGATGCGAAGAGCATTGTCGGTTTGCAGTGGTTCTTGACGCGAAGCGCCTCACAGACCGACGGCCGCTAGCGCGGAGGGAGGGGTAATCAGTGCCGACAATCGAACCACCGTATCCGTTGATCCGCGAGGACACGTGAACACTATCGATTGGGCAAAGGGTCTCCGCCGGAGAACTTTTTGTACAGTTCTATAATTTCCGGGTCGCGCGGGATTTCTCGGATAGCGGTTTGATAGTCTTCCGGATTGATCGGCGAGGGATCATCGCCGATAGTTTTCTTGTATTCTTTTTCAAACTCGGGGTCATCATACGCCTTGCGAAATGCTGCCTGAAGAATTTGCACTCGATCTTTCGGTGTCCCCGGACCGATGAAGTAGGGTGAGCCCGTGCCCCGCAGCAGCCGGAACATAGTAATGAGGCTGCGCTCCTTTTCGGTTCTGGCAAATGTTTCGATATCGGGAAGATGGGTAAACTGAGGGATCTTTTTTCCTTTCGGGATCTCGATTGCGGCGTGCAGGTTCGCCATTCCCTTTTCGACCCACTCGGGGTGCCTTTTCATGATCGAAAGAGAAACCTCTGAGCGTGCGTCGATCTCGCCTCTCGCGAGAGCCACGTCCTGTTCCGGAGCTGAGTAGCTGGAAATGAACTTTGGGCTTTTTAATCCAAGAAAGTAGGCAAAGAAACGCCCCGTGATATAAATAGGATGTCCCACGGCGTGGGAGCCAATTCTGACGCCGGTGGCGGACCGGAGCTTTTCCAAAGAGTCCCAACCGGCTTCGCGACGGGTCAGAAAGCTGTAATGGCTTTCGCTTTCTGTGGAGCCGAGAAAGATGAACTTGTCGAGATCATAGAGGACGCCCGATTCGCCCAGAATCGCGCTGGCGAGTATGCCGCCGGGTGTGCTGCCGATGGTCAAACCATCGGATCTGCCGAAGACGTGATTGGCGGCCTTTCGTCCGCCGCCGCCGTCCATGAATTCGATCAGAATGGTGGGCTGCCCAGGAATGTGCTTCTTCAGGTACGGCAGCAACGCCCTCACCCGCATCTCGCCGATTCCTCCGGGCGTGCTGCCGCGAACCAGGGTAATCGTCTTTCCCTGATAAAACGGAGCTTGCCCGAAGGCTCTCCCTGCAGGCCACAGCAAGAAGATCAAAAATAACAGCGCCACGACCTTCACCGAACGGGTCCATTCGACGCAGAGCTTCATTGTCCACCTCAATTGCCATGTCGAAAGCTGTCGCGAATATATAGCGAAGGTCGGTTGGGGACAAGAAGAAAACTACGACAAATCTTTCAATGAACGTCTTTCTGTAACTTGATTGACTTCAGGCTTGGGGATAAAAATTATACATATCCCAGAATCCAGACGGCCTATTTTGGGCTGCAACCGTAATGCAAAGCCATTTGTGAGCTCCCATGAGCGACATCTCACACCCGCCCCTGTCATCTCCACTGAGTTTCGACGGCCCGCTCGGACGGCAAATCGTCGAATTGCACACGTGGGTGGTCCGTGAAGGAATTAGCGGCGCTGCTGCCGCTGCGCTTTTCGACGGTCTCTGCCAGCGCCTGGTGATCGCTGGCGTGCCGCTGTGGCGCGCTTTCGTCGGAATGCCGACATTGCATCCGCAGTGGGGCGGCTACAGCTACACCTGGCGGCGGGATCTCAACGCCATTGAGCCAGGACAATTCGGCCGAGGCGACGAGTACGAGGAGATCTTGCTGAAAAGCCCTTTCGGCCATTTGATCCGGCAAATGGAAAACTCTCCCCAGCAGAGAAATCCTTGGTTGCAACTACGCCGGCGTCTGGCCGGGCCGGAGGCACGGCTCGATTTTCCGATTCTCAAGGAGCTCGCCGCCGCCGGCGCTTCCGATTATTTCGCAGAGGTCGTCCGCTTCGGTGCCGACGGGGACCCTTCCCACGGCACCGGCATCGGGTATTCGTTCGCGACCGATCGGCCCGGGGGATTCAGCGACGATGACCTGGTATTGCTGCGAGCCGTGTTGCCTGCCGTGTCCCTCGCGATGATGACCCATGCGGGCCACACGATCGCCTCCGGTCTGCTCGGGGCGTACTTAGGCGGCGACGCCGGCGGGCGCGTTCATGCCGGGGCGGTGGAGCGCGGATCGGTCGAGAGTGTCCGTGCCGTGGTGTGGTACGCTGACATCCGCGGCTTCACGGCAATCGCCGACTCGACGCCGGGGCTTGTTGTCATCGAGTTGCTCAACGCGATCTTCGAGACGCTTACGGCTTCACTGCGCCCGCGCGGCGGCCAAGTGTTGAAATTTCTCGGTGACGGTATGCTCGCGATCTTTCCATTCGTGGATGCGACGCAGGACGAAACCTGCAGCCAGGCACTCGATGCCGCGGTGGATGCGATGGTTGGTCTCGATCGGCTCAATACCGTGCGGCAAGAGGCTGGCAAGCCGATTGCGGCGGTGGACCTAGCGCTCCATCTCGGGGAAGTCCTGTATGGCAATGTCGGCGCCGTCGACCGGCTTGACTTCACGGTGATCGGCCCGGCAGTCAACGAAGCCGCACGCATCGAGGCATTGTGCGAGCCTTTGGGACGCAAGGTGCTCGTCTCTGCCGAGCTGGCCGCGGTCGTCGGCAACCGCCGTCTCGAGCCGCTCGGCTACCACACGCTGCGCGGCGTGCGGGAGCCTAGAGAGATCTACGCGCTCGATCTTGGCGCTAAAGCGTGAAACCGTGCGAAGTTGTTGAACGCCTCTCGACGATCCGGGAAAAGGCGCCCAACAAGCCGATCTTGTGCCTCACGCCCATTCTTCAACCGATTCGATCTCAAGCCTACCAAAAATAAGAACGGAGAAAATCCTAAGGACTATCGCGACGCGATTACTCTGGTGGTCCGGGAGCGCCAGAAACGGATTCGAACTTGCACCTCCTCGATGGACTGAAGCTAATTAACGATCCGCTTTACCTTTGGGTCACGGATGTGGTCCATCCCAATGACGCAGGTTTCCAGCGCATGGCGGAGTGAGTCGCAGCGGCCTTGAAACCGTTGCTTGGAGGCGCGGGTTCACCGTGAGCCGGACGTTCAGCGCCCGCTAGACCATAATTAATCCTTGCCGGATGCCGAGGGTCACGGCCTCGGCTCGATTGGCAGCGCCAAGTTTGGCGAAGATGGAGCTGATGTGAAACTTCACGGTGTGATCCGAAATGCTGAGCTTCGATGCGATCTCTTTGTTACCCAGCCCTTCGGCTATCATGCGAAGTATTTCGATCTCTCGCGGACTGAGAATTGGGTCCGAAAAAGCGAGTTCGGGTCGCTCCGTGGAACGAATCCGGGACAGCAAATAGTCAAACGCATCGGGATGTAACGCGATCAATCCAGTCGCGGCTGCTTGCACAGCAGCAATAATTTCTTCAGAACTTGCATCCCGCGGCAGTATCGCTCCCACCCCTGAAGAGTCAATCACGGCGAAGTTCTCAGCGTCGGTCAGGATGATTCGGGCCGCGCCCGATTCGATCGCTACTGACATCGACTCATCTGATATTGATTCTAGGTCCAAAAGGACGACATCTGGTTTCAAATCTTCTAACCGTGCTGCGGCCATATCGATCGAGAAGCTTCCCACCACTTGAAACATGGGGACGGTGGCCAGCAGAGACTCTAGCTCGGACCGTACGACTGCGGAACTTCCAACTATTACGACACGCGTCACGAGAGACTGCCTCAATCGAATCTATCTCAATTGTTTTTTCGCTTTCTTTCACCGATGGTCACGTTGACCTCAACCGATCTGCCGCCGCGAATTATTGATACCGTTACTGTTGTGCCCACCGACTCGGGTTCGAGAACGGCTTGCAAATCACGGAGGTTGCTAACGGCAGCTCCTCCTAGAGCTACTATTACATCGCCGAACAGCACACCCGCCTTGCCGGCTGGTCCGTCCGGTTCTACGCTCACGACAATTAAGCCCGAGTCGACGGACGGATGCAGCGTCCGCTTAAGATCTTCCGGAAGCGCTATGGGGCGCATGCCTAGGCCAAGGTAACCCCGGCCGATGTGTCCTTTTTCCAGAAGTTTTCCGACGACACGATCCACCGTCGAAGCTGGAATGGTTAAAGCAATCCTGCGCGACAACCCCAAGGTGTTGATCCCCAAGACGTTCCCGTTCGAATCTGCCAGCGGGCCGCCGTCTGCACCCGGATGAAGGTCAATATCCAAGCCAATGAATTGATCGATGAGTCCGCCCTGCCAGGTGCGCCACGCACCACTTAAAACACCTACGATGCCCAAGGTAGCGTTAAGGCCCCTCTGCGCTCCCCGCCCGACGGCAAGAACCAGGTTACCCACTTTGAGCTGTGAAGTGTCACCGAGAGGCGGAGCAGCAATATCGGCACTGTCGATTTTGAGGACGGCTAAATCCGTACTTGGGTCAGCACCCGCCAGAGTCGCGGCAATCGATTTGCCGCTCGGTAAGATGACAGAAATATCCTCGGTACGCCTCAGCGTATGAGCGACGGTAACGATGACACCATCGCGCCAACAAACTCCGCTCGAAGACGAATGGCGTCTGGCATTGATCGCCACCACAGCCGTACTGACCTGCTCCACCACACGAGCCAGGGCCTGGGACAAACTCTGCAATGTGTTGGTGCTTTCGGATATTGTTTCCATTGAAGCCTCCGGTTTTTTAATCGGGCGCAACGCTGAGTCCCGCCTAGATCAAACATAAACATTTTTTGTTGCGCGTGGTATCGGCCAAATGGGTAGGTGCCCAAAGATTCGGCAGGGTCGTGGATCTTTAGTCCTTCTGCCACGCTGCCCGAGAGGCAATCCGAAGGGACGCTCAGCCAAGTCGCCTGAGATTGACATGAAGTAGCCGGATGGCTAGTTTACGTGGCGGGTGGAGTCGGTTTGAAAATTGACCAGGGCCGCAATTGCGGCCGGGGGAGACTATTTATGAAAAGCACCAATGCTCGTACGACATTGACGCTGGTTCTTTCTTTTTCCTGGTTTATTTCTCTTGTGATGGTTAGGCAGGCCTATGCCGGAGATTATTACGTATACCAAGACCCTAACGGCAAGTTGGTGATCTCGAACTACGCACCGCCTCAGGGGAGCAACATCATAAAGAAGGAAGCGCTTTCCGAAGTCACAGATCAGCAGATCAGGGAGTCCCAGCTCCGTGAGAGCCAAATCGCATTGGACAACAGGCTGGCGAGTTTGGAACAGAGTGTAGCCGAATTAACCGAAACCCTGCGCGTGCAAAGCGAGGTCACAAACAACGTGCAGGAAGGTCAGGGCGACACTAATATTGCGGTGGGGGTGACCCAACCAGTGCCCATAGTGACCCAGGCAGCCATAATATCAAAGCCACCCCACAAGAAATTCCACCGCCCGGAAAATTTCAGGCGCAATTTGCCCAACGCGCAGCCACGCCATGTCGCTCCGGCAGCGCCGCGTTTTGGCGGCGGCAGGACAGGGTAAAGCTCGGTCGCAATCAGACGACCATGCAATCGAAATCGAAGCGCCTATCACCTGTGTAGCCGCGCAAATCTACGCTCTGAAAAGCTCTCCCATACGCCGACCGAAAAAGCGGCCTGCTATGAAGAGACTACCGGCCAAGAGCAGCAAACCCAGCATCCCCATCGCGCTCGCGATATAGGGACCGTCCGCGATTCGGTTGAGAAGCGCATAGATGGCCTTGGTGATAGGATAATAATCTTCTTTCAACGCCAGGATGAGGCTGTCGCTTACCTCCAGCATCGCGAACGAAAAGGATAGAACGGCGCCGGCGACGAGGTTGGCAAACACGAGCGGAAAGGTGATTTGATAGAGGGTTTTAGCAGGGCTCGCTCCCAGGTTCATCGCGGCTTCCTCCAGAGCGACGCTGCTCTGTTGGAAACCGGCGTAAGCCGCGCGAACCATATAAGGCAAGCGACG
>Ga0081538_10003724_pt1 | contig 14302 bp, 12 predicted proteins | sample TabmetS5T2R1_FD_71022 | JGI IMG/M metagenome (GOLD analysis project Ga0081538, IMG submission 71022) | Tabebuia heterophylla rhizosphere microbial communities from the University of Puerto Rico - S5T2R1 | ecosystem: Host-associated > Plants > Roots > Rhizosphere ... | reverse complement strand
CCCCCCGCGCCCCCCCCCCCCCCCCCGACCGGCACGAGCGGCGGGCCGCCGCTGAGGAGAACCTGCTCGGAGCCGGCGATCACTGCGGCCGGCAGCGCGAAGCGCGCCGCCGAGCCGAAGGCGAAAGAGCCCCGCTCGCTCCCCTCGCCGATCACGTCGAGCCGGGTGCGCTCGCGCGAGAAGAGCGGCGCCAGCGCCCCGCCGGCGGCGGCCGCGGCGATCGCGATGGCGGCGATCGTCGGCGAGGCGACGAACAGCAGCGGCAGGGCGAAGACGAGTCGGATGCCGCCGTCGGCGAGCAGCACGAGGCCGTAGCCGCCGAACCAGCGCACGCCACCGACCAGCCCGCGCGCGAAATACGAGATCGCATAGCCCGCCACCCCCGCTGCGAGCGCGACCGTCAGCGCGGCGTGGCCGCCGAACAGCCCGTTGGTGAGCGGCTCCCAGGCAGCCAGGCAGCCCCCGACCGCGACCGCCGCGATGACCAGCGCGAGCCACGCCGCGCTGCGCACCGCCGGCCGTGCGTCCACCCCCCGGGCCACTTGGTCGGCGACCGCGCGCGACACGGTCTGCTCGACCGGACGGAAGAGCAGCACGGCGATCAGGAACATCCCGGCCCAAAGGGCGCCCACCGCGCCGTACACCTCCGGGCCGAGCGAACGCGCGGCCACGACGTTGAACGCGTAGGCGAGCACGCCCGAGGCGAGCGTCCCGATCGACAGCAGGGCGGCGTCACGCTTGTCGACCGCCTGCAGCAGGGGCCGCCGCACGCGCCGGAGGCGCGCGCCGGCGGCGATGGCCTGCATACCGCTCACGCGGCCCCGATCGCCGCCTTCCGGCCGCCGTCGCGCTCGCGCATCTCGATGTGCCACGCGACCGACTCGCGTAGGCCCTCGTCGAGCCCGACCGAGGCGTTGAAGCCGAGGATGCGTGCCGCCTTCTCCGTGTCCGGGATGCGGCAGCGCACGTCCTGGTAGCGCCCGCCGATGCGCTCGTACGGGAACAGCTTCGCGCGCAGCGGGCCGGAGATGCCGAGCGCCTCCTGCACCGCGGTCGCAAGCCGCACGATCGTGATCGGCTCGTCGCCGCCGATGTTCAGGATCTCGCCGTAGGCGGCCGGCGTGTCGAGCGCGCGCACGAAGCCGTCGACCGTGTCGGTCACGTACGTGAACGAGCGCACCTGGCGGCCGTCGCCGTGCAGCTCCATGATCCCGCCGTCGAGCAGCGTCTCGGTGAAGGCGGTGACCGGGCCACCCCACCAGGAGCGGTGGTTGCGCGGGCCGTAGACGTTGAAGAGCCGCAGGATCGTGGTCCGCAAGCCCTTCTCCTCGGCGTTCGCGAGCGCGATGTGCTCGTCGTAGAGCTTCGAGACCGCGTACGCCCAGCGGCGCGTCGTCGACGGGCCGATCACCACCGGGTCGTCCTCGGCGAACGGCGGGGTGGCGTTGCCGTACACGTCGGAGGTCGAGGTGATGATCACCGGCACGTCGAGTGCGAGCGCGACGTTGCAGGCGGCGTGTGCGCCCTCGACGTTCCCCTCGAGCGTCTTCAGCGCCCCGCCGTAACGCGGGATCTTGTCCGCGGCGAGGTGTGCGATGGCGTCGCAGTCGGCGAACACGCGCCGCAGCTGGCGCGAGTCGCAGCAGTCCATCTCGTGGAAGCGGAAGTTCTCGTGCTGGATGAAGCCCGCCATGTTGTCCGGGCTGCCGTGCGAGAAGTTGTCGACGGCGACGACCTCACGGCCCTCTTTCAGCAGGCGCTCGCACAGGTGCGAGCCGATGAAGCCGGCGCCTCCAGTGACACCGATTCGAGTGGGGGTTGTCAACGAGATCTCCTTTGACAGACGACGATTTGACGGGGCCGCGCGGTCACGCCGCCACTTCCTCCCGCTGCACGGCCTCCAGCCGTGGATGCAGTTCCTCCACAACGCGCTCTGCCACCCCTGCGATGGCTTGGGCGTGGACGATGTCCGGGTACACGTGCGCCGATGACGCGACCACGAGCCCTGGCGCAGCCAGGATCTCCGGAAGCCGATCCTGCACCCCGGCGCGGTGAACGGGCTCGGCGCGCCGGGCCCGGGCGACCTGGCTCGCGATCACGTCGCGTTCCGGGTCGAAGGACGGGAACATGCGCCGCACCTGATCGAGGTAGTCGCGCGTGATCTCGGCCGAGCTGCGTTCGAGCTCCGGTGAGTCCGGCAGCACGTAGCGAGGCACGTAGATGAGATGGCCCTCGACGTGCTCGGGGTCGACCACGTGGGTCGTCTCGACGACGCTCGTGAGCGGCACGGAGCGGTCCGTGATGTTGAGCGCGTAGTAGGGGCTGACGCTCTCGCGCACGCGCGCGACGACGCAGACGACGCCGAGGTAGCGACAGGGATCGCCCGGCAGCGCCGCCGCCAGCTCGGGCGAGAGCAGCTCGTCGAGCTGGGGGCGCAGCAGCGTCGTGATGACGTGGTCGTGGATGTGCAGCTGGCCGTCGGCGACGACGCCCTGGGCCCGCCCGCCCGCGGACGGGATGCGCGTGACGGTCGTGTCGAGGCGCAGCTCGCCGCCGAGCCGCACGATCTCGCGCCCGAGCGCGTCGGCGAGCTCTTGGTGGCCACCGCGAATCCAGCCCATCACCTCGCGGCCGGAGCGGTCGCGCGTGCCGGCGGTGCGGCGCATGCGCGACCACAGGTAGGTGGCCGGCAGGTCGTCGTAGCGGCCGTCGAACTTGGAGTCGAGCAGCGGGCGCCAGAGCCGCTCCCAGAGCGCGTCTCCCGCCACGCGCCGGGTCCACGGCTCGATCGGCTCATCGTCGAGCGCGCTCCGGTCCGAGATCGTCCGGCAGCGCGCCACGAACGCGGCGAGCCGCATACGGTCGCGTGCGCGCAGACCCGGGAAGGTGAGCAGCTCGCGCGGCGTCGACATCGAGGCGAGCCGGCCGTCCTGGAAGAAGCCGACCCCGAGCCGGCGCCAGCGGATCGAGTCGCCCAGGCCGAGCTCCTCGGCCAGGTCGATCACGCGCTGGTCGGTGAGCGTGAGCGCGTGGTAGAAGCGATCGACCTCCACCCCGCCGAGCTCGGTGCGGCCGGCCAGCCCGCCGAGCCGCGACGTCGACTCGTAGACCGTGACCGGCACGCCGCGCTGGGCCAGGCGGTAACCGGCCGTGAGGCCGAGCAGTCCGCCGCCGACGATGCCGACGCTCATACCCGCTCCCTGGCGGCGACGTTGCGCATCATCAGGCGGGCGTAGCCCCCGACCGTGGGCAGCACGCGTAGCTTGCTCGCGCCTTCGCGGCGCGACCAGTCGAGCGCCACCGGCACCTCGGCCACACGTGCGCCCATACGGTCGAGCTTGATCAAGATCTCCGCCTTGCAGGCGAACCCGCCCTCGCGGATGAGGTCGTCGCCGTGGCGCTCGTATGCGTCGCGCAGCACGCTCGCCCGGTAGACGCGGAAGAAGGACGAGACGGTGCTCGCGCGCATGCCCGCCGTGCGCTGCACCGCGTAGGACGCGGCGCGCGAGAGGAAGCGCCGGTGCGAGCTCACGCCTACGAGCTGACCGCCCGCGTGATGCGAGGCGAGCACGACGTCCGCCCCCTGGTGGGCGCGATTGAGCATCCCGGCGAGCGCGTCGAGGTCGCTCGTCGTGTCGGCCTCGAGCGTGACGATCATGCCGTCGTCCGGCGCCCACTCGAGGGCCCGCCGGAAGCCCCGGTCGAACGCTCGGCCCGGCCCCTGGTTGACGCCCATCCGGATGACCTCGAGCGGCAGCGGGCCGTCGTGGCGCTCGGCGACCGCGGCGGTGTCGTCGTGCGAGCCGTCGTCGACGATCAGCACGCGCCCGCCGCTCCAGAGGTCGGGCCGCGCCTCGAGGTCGCTGATCAGGCGCGGCAGGTTGCCCTCCTCGTTGTAGGCCGGGACGACGAAGACGTTCATCAGTGGTGCCTCCTGTGAGTCCGTGCCCGGTTCGGCGAGCTCCGGAAGCCGCCAGGCAAGGACGCAGGGAGGGTGCAATGCCAGAAGGCATTGCCCCGACAGAGGACGCCGCATGGCGGCTTCCGGAGCCGCCGAAGCGGGGGCGGATTTGCAGGAGGCACCACTAGTACGCGCCCTTCCGCCCCAGGACGACGGGGATCGTCTGGCCGAGGATCTTGAGGTCCCACCAGAGCGACCAGTTGGTCACGTAGATGTAGTCGAGCTTGACCATCTCCTCGAAGGGCATGTCGTTGCGCCCGAGGACCTGCCAGAGCCCCGTGATGCCTGGCGTGAGGTCGAGCCGCCGGCTTGCCCAGCCCGTGATCTGACTCGACTCGTGGATCACGAACGGGCGCGGGCCGACGAGGCTCATCTCGCCCCTCAGCACGTTCCAGAGCTGCGGCAGCTCGTCGATGCTCGTGGTGCGCAGGAAGCTCCCCACGCGCGTGATGCGCGGGTCGTCCTTGATCTTGAAGAGCGCGCCGTCGACCTCGTTGTCCTTGGCGAGCACCTGGCGCTGCGCCTCGGCGCCGTCGACCATCGTGCGGAACTTGACGATCCGGAAGACGCTCCCGCCGCGCCCGTGGCGCTCCTGGCGGAAGAAGACGGGGCCGCGGCTGTCGAGCTTGATCGCGATCGCCGTGATCGCCAGCAGCGGTGACAGCACAAGCAGCCCGAGGCCGGCCGCAGTCACGTCGAAGGCCCGCTTGAGGACGCGCACGCTGCGTGACAGCCGCATCGGCGGCAGGTTCACCACCGGCATGCCCTCGAGCTCCTGGATCGTCGCGTTGGACGCGAACACCTCGAAGAAGCGCGGCACGATCGACAGATGCACGTCGGGCCTGCGGGCGGCGCGCAGCAGGTCGAGCGTGTCCTCGTAGGAGGACTGCGAGAAGGCGAGCACGACCCAGTCGATCTCGAGCCGGTCGACGAGCTGCGGCAGGTCAGCCGGCCTTCCGACGAGCGGCGCCTTGGCTCCCCCGTGCGGGCGCTCGTCCACGAAGCCGACCAGGTCCAGGCCGTACTCGGGATGCGAGCGGATCTTGCGCTCGACCACCTGGCCGACGTCACCGGCGCCCACGATCAGCGTGCGCCGCGGCTGCATCACCGTGGGGAAGATCCAGCTGCGCACGGAGCCGCGCAGCAGCAGCACGAGCGGCAGCGCGGTCCCGAGGAAGATGGCCGCCTCGACGGGGAAGAAGACCTCCGCGCCCATCACTCGGCGCAGCACCTGGCTCAGGATGAGAAAGATCAGCGAGCCGGCCAGCAGGGCGTGGAAGAGGTCGCCGAGCTCGTCGAAGGTCGCGAGCGAGATGCTGCGGCCCTGGCGCTCGTAGAGGTTGTACACCGTGAAGATCGCGATCCAGGCCGGCAGCGCGAGCGCGGCGAGCGTGATGACGAGCCACAGCGGCGCGATCAGCGCCGGGGGTGCGATCGCCTCGGCGATGCCGTAGGTGAGCCCGATCGCGGCGGCGAGTGCGATGCAGTCGGCGCCGATCAGGATCCAGGTACGCCCGCGCGAAAGGTTCCCGCGCCGCCTGAGCGTGCGGGCGGAGCCGTCGAGCTCCGGGGCGAGCGAGATCGACACGGCGCCGGCGCCGCCGGCGTCCGCTGCGACCTCGCCGGCCGTGACCTGCGACTGGGCCGCGCTCACCTGCCGTGCACTCCCGCGCCGTTAGCAAACACCGGTGGGTCGACCTCGACGCCGATCACGCTCGCGCCCAGCCCCTCATCGGGGTCCATCAGCAGGGCGGCGGCTTCCTTGCGCGAGCGCACGCCGAGCTTCTGGAAGGCCGAAGCGAGGTGGCTCTTGACGGTGCTCTCCGCGAGGAATAGGCGCGCGGCGATCTGGCGGTTCCCGAACCCCCGCACGACGAGTGCCAGTACCTGGCGCTCGCGATGGGAGAACGCGGGCTTGAAGAGACAGCGGTGAAGCTTGCGCGGGACACAGATGTTGCCCACCAGCACCGCTTGCGTGGTGGCCACGAGGGTCACCTCGAGCTCGGCCTCGTTCACAACCCCAGCCGCCCCGGCGCCGAGTACCTGCCGCACGCCGGCACCGTCGGCGCCGGTCGAGACGATCACGACATGGGTGCCGCGGAAGGCGGCGGTCAGGCGGCGGACGTCGGCGAGGCTCGTTGCGCTCGCCGGGTCGACCGCCAGCAGAATCGCGTCGGGTCGCGGGAGCGGAGCGAGCTCGATGAGCTCGGCCACGTCCCTCGCGACCATCCTCGGCGCGAAGCCGGAGTCGGCCAGGGCGGTCGCGATCCGGCGTGACGCGAACTGGTCGGCCGCGACAATCGCGATCTCGGCGCCCGCGGGCGTGGCGAGTGGTTCCAGAGGCTGCGTGACAAGCGGCGCAGAGGCCATCGGGCTATGAACGTCTCTATGGGCCCGCTCCTTTCACGGCGCCTGAAATCCAGGCTGAGCACCCCTGTTGGTCCGAAGTTGGTCCCCATTCGTGAGCCGACGGAAAGAGATCGGGGCGCGCCCGCGCGTTTACTGCGATGTGAATCCCTCCAAGGCCGTCGTCCTGGCCCGTGAGCCCGTCGCGGCTACGGGCTCCGGACCGGCGCTACGGCCGGGTGGCTGGGACTCCCCGCCCCCCGCCCTGCTGCCGGTCGCGAACCGCCCACTGATCGGGCATGCGCTCGACTGGCTCGGCCAGGCCGGGGTCCGGCAGGTCGCAATCGTCGCGGGGGACCGGCTGGCAAACGACGCGCGCGAGGCACTCGACTGCGCGCGTGACCGGGCGCTCGAGATCGACTGGCTGGTCGAGGGGCCGGGCGAATCGCTCGGCGAGTCGCTCGAGTCGCTGACCGGGTTCCTCGACGGCGAGCCCTTCGTCCTGCATCTCGCCGACAGCCTCGCGAGGGAGAGCCTGCCGAGCTTGATCGGCGAGGAGGACCCGGGCGACCTCGGGGCGATCGTCGTGGTGCATGGCTCGGAGGAGGGCCCGCCGTCGGTCGTGGACATCCGCGAGCGGCTCGGCGGGAGCCGCGGCGGCGCACCGCCCGAGCTCGGCCGCTCCGCCACGGGTGGGGTGGCCGTGCTCGGTGCGGGCGTCGTTGCCCAGGCCAGCGACGTCGATGCCTGGCCGGGGCGTGAGCTGAACGTGCTCGCCGAGCGGGTCAACCAGCTCGGCGGCAGCATCCAGATCCGGCGCGCCTCATCCTGGTGGCGCTTCGCGCGCGGCTCCGACGCCGCGCTCGAGGGCAACCGCTTCGCGCTGGAGGGACTGCGCGAGAGCCAGCCGCGCGGCGAGATCATCGACAGTCGGATCCAGGGCGCCGTGTCCATCCACCCGACGGCGCGCCTCGAGTCGAGCATCGTGCGCGGCCCTGCCGTGATAGGCGCGGGCGTGCGGCTGCGCGACGCGTATGTCGGCCCCTACACCTCGATCGGCCACGACGTCGTGATCGAGGGGGCAGAGGTCGAGCACTCGATCGTCATGCCCGAGGCGACCATCCGCCACCTCGGCGGCCGGCTCGAGGCGAGCGTCGTGGGTCCTCACGCGCGCGTGTTTCGCGACTTCCGGCTGCCCCGTGCACTGCGGTTGAGCGTCGGCCACGGCGCCGAGGTGTCACTTCCCTAGCCCCCGTCCGTACGGACGTCCCCCTGGTTTGGGTTACGGACGTCGTCCGAAACTCCGACTTTCCTCCTTCGAATTCGAAAATACTGGGGTAACCACCCCAGCGCGCGAACCCCGGTGTCAGCGTAGGGTCGGGTGCCGTGGCGAGCTTGAGGCCCCGCCGCCACGGAGTAGGAAAGAAACCTCATTCAATGTCCCCCAGTCGCGAAGCGACAGCCCCCGTCGCGGACGCCGATCAGCGTCCGACCCCTGCCCGGAGCGAGGCCGCGGAGTCGGAGCTCGTGCGCCGTGCGGTCGTCGCCCTCAAGCAGGGGGACCGCAGCGCGCTCCAGTTCCTCTATGTCCGCTACGCCGACGACGTCTGCCACGTCATTCGCTCGATCGTGCGCGACAGCCACGAGGCCGAGGACATCACCCACAACGTGTTCGCCAAGCTGATCACGGCGATCCACCGCTACGAGCCGCGCGAGGTTCCGTTCGCAGCCTGGATCACGCGGGTTGCTCGCAACGCAGCGCTCGACCACCTGCGCGCGCGCCGGCAGATCCCTTTCGAGGAGGTCCGCACGACCGACGAGGGGCATGAGCAGGTCGGTTTCGACCGCTCACAGTCGCTGCGGGAGGCCTTCCACCGGCTGCCCCAGGATCAGCGCGAGGTGCTCGTCCTGCGTCACATCGCCGGCCTCACGCCGAGCGAGATCGCCGCGCGAATCGGCAAGACGGAGAGCTCAGTACACGGGCTGCATCATCGCGGCCGCGGCGCTCTCCAGGCAGCACTGCGGGAGCTCGAGGCGGCTCCCGTGATCGCCGGCTAGGCGGTCTCGGCGAAGATCTGGGCCGCGACGCGGCCGGAGTCGATGTCCGCCGCGAGCGCGAGCGACGCGCGGGCCAGCAGCTGCGCCACGGTGACACCGGCGTCGTAGGCCTCGGCCTCGAGCGCGGACCATGCGGCGGGCTCGAGAGCGACGGTCAGGGCACGCGGCCACTCGACGGCAAGCTCACCGAGGAAGCCCGGCGACTTCGGACTATGTGGGGCGCCGAGGTGATAGCGCGCGGCGCGCGAGACGAACTCGCCGGGCGTGAGCCCGAGCGCCAGCGCCTGGTACTCGATCGCCTCGATTCCGAACGGCTCGAGCAGCAGCGGGATGCGGCGCATCGTGACCATCTAGAAGCTATATCGGCCGAAGCGGCGAAAACTTGCGTCAGCGCGCCAGCAGGTCGCGCAGCTTCTCGCGCGAATCGACGTCCAGCTTGCGGAAGCTGTGCCCCAGATGCCACTCGACGGTCTTCACGGTCACGACGAGCTGGTCTGCGATCTGGCGATTCGAGAGGCCACGCGCGGCCAGCAGCGCGACCTGGCGCTCGCGCTCGGTGAGAGCGTCGACGCCGGAGACGGCCGTGCGGCGCGGGCGCGCGCCGGCGATGTTGGCCTCGTTCTTCGCGCGCGCCACGAGCGCCTCCGCGCCGCAGCGCTGGGCGAGGTCGAGGCCGAGGCGCAACGGCTCGCGGGCGTCGCGGCGGCGCCCCGAGCGGCGCAGCGCCGCGCCGAACTCGACGAGCGTGCGTGCCCGCTCGAGCGCCGCTTGTGAGCTCTCGAGCTGCTTGACCGCCGCCTCGAGCGCCTCGAGGCCCGCCTCGGGCCCGCGGATCATGCCGAGCGCACGCAGGGCGCGCCCGATCGGGCCGGGAGCGCCGAACGCCTCCGCCAGCTCGAGCTCGCGCTCGGCGAGCTCGCTCGCCTCCTCCGGCTGCCCGAGCATCGCCAGCGCGATTCCCGCGCTCGAGCGCCAGGGCGACATCGACGGGTTGTCGGCGCCGGCGGCCGGGCCGAGCTCGCCGCAGCGCCGATAGTCCGCGAGCGCACCCTCCACGTCGCCCTCGAGGAAGGCAAGCCGGCCGCGCGTTATCAGCGTGGCGCTGTGGGTGGCGGTGTGCTCCCCGGGACCGCTCTCGGCGGCGCTGAGGTGACGGCGGGCGGCACGGAGGTCGCCGCGCTCGATCAGACAGTTGGCGAGCACGACGCGCGCGCCACTGAGGCTCAGCCGCCAGCCGTGACGCTCGACGGCGAGCGCCTGCCGGGCGTCGGCGGCAGCGTCGGGGATGCGGCCGCGCAGCAGGATGGCGATCGAGCGCATGTGGGACGCGTTGGCGAAGCCGAGCACCGACCCGCGCGTGCGCGCGTCCTCGATCGCGGCGGTGAGCGCGGCCTCCGCCGTCTGCAGGTCCTCAGCGATCGACAGCGCGAAGGCCGGCAGGTAGTAGACCGGGCCGTCGGCGGTCTCGTCCTCGAGCAGGGCACCGCGTGCGAGCGCCCGCTCGGCAAGCTCGCGCACCTCCGCGCTCGGGCGGCCGCGAATGGCGCCGTCCATGGCGTGCACCGCGAGCAGGGCCCGCTTGCCGGCGTGGTCGGCGCCGTCGGGGATCTCACCGAGCTGTATCTGGTCGTCGGGGACCGGCTTGCCGAACAGCGCCGTGCTGGCGCGCGCGGCGCGCAGCCGCCCGGTGAGCTCGTCGTCCTCCTCCCCGGCGTTCTCGAGCGCGAGGTTGAAGAGGGCCCTTGCCTCGTCCTGGCGGCCGAGTGCGAATAGCGCGCGGCCGGCGTCGAGGGCGCTGCCGAGCTGCTCGGGCACGGCCGTGACGGAGTCGACTGCCTCGCTCAGGCGGCGCGCCGCCTCGGGCTCGCCGGCGGTCGCCTCGGCGCATCCGAGCTCGAAGACCACGTGGGCACGCAGGCGGCGCGGCGGCGGCTCCTCAAGCGCGCGCCGCAGGTAGCGGACGGCGTCTGAGGGCCGACCCCCGCCGAGCGACGCAGCCGCCGCCTCGCAGAGCGCCTCGACCGCCCAGCCGCTGCCCGAGCGAGTGGCCGCCATCAGGTGCTCGGCGATCCGCTGCGCCGGAGCGTCCTCGGAGGCGAGGATCCGCGACGCGCGCCGGTGCAAGGTGGCGCGCTGGATCGGCGAGAGGCTCGCTCTGATCGCGGTCGACACCACGGGCTGGCTGAAGGAGAGCGGCTGGTCCGCCCTCAGCAGGCCGGCCTCGATCAGGCCGTCGGCGACCGTCGCCGCCTGCTCGGCGTCGAGCCGTGCGAGTCCCGCCACGTGGCGTAGCTCCGCGCCCGGCGCGAAGATCGAGAGTGCCCCGAGGAACGACGGCCCAGCGGGGTCCACGCCGGTCGCGTGCGTCAGTGCCCACTCGCAGACGCTCGACGGTGCCAGCCCGCGCACCCCGGGCGCAGTCAGCCCGGCGGAGCCGTTGCCGGCGACCAGCTCGGCGGCGAGCTCGTCGATCAGAAGCGGATTCCCGCCCGAGGCGTCATGGATGGCGCGGCAGGCGCTCTCCGGAGCGCCCGGCAGCCAGGTCTCGCGCACGCGGCGGGCCGAGGCCTCCGCGCTCAGCGGGGCGAGCGTTGCACGCCGGGTCGCCGGGTGGCAGGCCAGTTCGCCCACGAGCGGATGTGCCTGGCGCGCCGGCACCGACCCGGCGCTGAGCACGAGCGCGATCGGCAGCTCCTCGAGGCGGGCGCCGAGGTGCAGGAGGAAGCGCAGGCTTGGCTCGTCGGCGAGATCGATGTTGTCGACCGTTAGCAGCAGCGGCTCGCGCACGGCGAGCTTGGCGCACAGCCGGAAGACGCCGTGGAGCACCTCGAAGGAGGGTTCGACCGAGCGCGGTCCGGCCTCGAAGAGCGGCAGAGCCTGCCGTGCGGAGCCACTCAGCAGGCTCGCGCGCTCCTCCTCCCCAGCTCGTGTGAGTCGCCCCTCGAGTAGCTGAAGCACGACGCCGAAGCCAAAATCCCGCTCGTGCCGCTGCCCGTTGGCGCACAGCACGTCCATCCCAAGTGCCTCACCCTGTGCCCGCGCCGAGGCGAGGACCGCGGTCTTGCCGAGGCCGCCGGTCCCCTGGATCAGGACGACGCCGCCGTGGCCGGCGCGAGCGGCCGCGAGCGTCTGCTCGGCGAGGCCGTGAGTCTCGTCGCGCTCGATCAGCGTGCGGAGCAAGGCGGCATCGGCCCGTCGCCTTGGGCGCGAGCCCGCTCCCAAAGCGCGGGGGCCATTCACGCGACAAGACTAGGCGCGGTATGCAAACCGCGCAAATTCCGTCCTAGCCGGGCGGATTCTTGCGTTCGCCGAAGGCGCCGCCGATGCGCTCGGCCAGCCGCCCGCTGTCGAGATCGGCCAGGTAGTAGAGCAGCGCGTGCTCCGCGAGCCGAGAGGGATCGACACCCTGGCCGGCCGCTTCCGCGCGCAGTGCGGCGAAGGTGTCGTCGTCGAGGTCGACGTCGAGGCCGTGGCCGCGCGGCGGGTCGCGCTGGAAGCGCGGCACGCGCCAGGCCGGACGACCACTGTCGCGGTCGGCCAGGTAGTACAGCGACGCGGTGCGGACGACGGCGCTCGCCGAGTCACGATGCTCCTCCGCGAATTCGGACAGCACCTGCTGTCCGAAGGAGTCGAGGCGAAGCGTCATGCTCTTGGTCATCCAGGGCCCTCTCCGTGGGACTGGTGCGTCTTCGAGGGGGTGTCGGACCGGACCCGCTCCTCTCAAGATACCGAAGACACCTTGCAAACCGAACGCGTCGAGGGCGCCAAGATGGACGCGAATGGGCCTTTTCCCCTCCTATGGGGGACCTGGATGGGCGGGGGGAAAGGAGACCTCTCCCCCCGCCCGACGGGTCCAGATCAGGGCGCCGAGGCGCCCTGCCAGGGCTGCGGGCCAGCGACCGAGCCGCCGCCGGGCGGCCCGAGGGCCCGCACGGAATCAACGGCCGAAGCGTGCAATTTCTTGCGTCGGGCGTAACCCAGCCGGCGGGTAGGGTTCGTATCCGGCGTGGAGACCACTCTGGAACGTGCGGAGGAGCTCGCCGACCGGCTGCTGCCTGACCGCACTCCAAAGCGGCGCATGCTGGTGATCGTGAACCCGTATGCGACGACGGTCTCCGATCGCCTGCGCAATCTGGTCGTCTACGCGCTGCAGTCGCGCTACGCAGTCGAGGCGATCGACACCCAGGAGCGCAACCACGCCACGCTGCTGTGCCGCGAGGCCGCGCGCGAGGGCTACGACGTGGTCCTCGCGTTCGGCGGCGACGGCACGGTCAACGAGGCGGCCAACGGCCTCGCGGGCTCGAGCACGCCACTCACCGCCCTCCCGGGCGGATCGACGAACGTCTGGGCGCGCGTGCTCGGGATCCCCAACGACGTGGTCGACGCGACCGAGCACATGCTGCGCATGGCGGACGAGTGGCGCCCCCGGCCCGTCGACCTCGGCCGCGTCGACGACCGCCACTTCGTCTTCTCCGCGGGCGCCGGCCTCGACGCCAGCGTCGTCAAGAACGTCGACGCGCACCCCTATCGCAAGGCCCGCTTCGGCGCCTGGTTCTACGGCTACACGGCCCTCACCACCTTCAACCGCAGGTACCTCGTCAACCCGCCCCAAGTGCGCGTGCGCGCCGGCGGCCAGGAGCTGCGCGGCGTGACGGTCGTCGTACAGAACGCCGAGCTCTTCACGTACTTCCGGGAGCGCCCGATCCGGGTGGTCGAGCCGGCCGGGCTCGGGCTCGGCTCGATCTCGGTCGGCGTGCTGAAGCGCGCGACCGTGCTCGAGCTGCCCACCCTCGTGCCCCGGCTCCTGTCAGGGAAGGCCGTGAGCGTGATGCGCAACCGCCAGGTCCAGACGCTGCCAGAGCTGTCGGTCGCGACGGTCGAAGCGCTCGACGACCGCCCCTTCCCGGTGCAGGTCGACGGCGACTACATCGGGGACTTCTCGGAGGTGGAGTTCGGGGTGACGCCGCGTGGGTTGATGGCGGTGGCCTAGCGGGCGCCGCCGAGGCTCTTGCGGAACGCGAGCCCGGCGGCGAGCCCGACCGCGAGCACGGCGGCGGCGATACCGGCGGTGAGCAGTGTGTCCGAGCCGCCGTCGGCGGAGGCCGCGGCGATGGCTGCGGTGCCGGCGCTCGCACCCGTTGAGCCTCCGCCCGACCGTGAACGGCCCCGCTCGCCGCCGCCATTCGGGTTTCGCGCGGACTCGCCAGCGTCCATCCTGGACTTCTCACGTCCGCGGGCCCCTTCGCCGCGAGGGACGATCCCAGCACCGAACAGCTGCGGTTCGCGTGTCGACGATCCGGAGCCTCCACCGCCGGCATCCCTTCGCGCCTGATCGAGCGGAATCGCATACTCGGTCCCGGCCGGGCTGTCGGGATCGATGAAGACGCCACCCTGCTGGGCCGATGCCGCCGGAGCGGTCAGGCCCAGGAGGGCGACCGCGGTGACGAGATGCGAAACCCTGGGTCTCCTCAGCGGGGACGGCGTATAACCACCTCGCAGTTGCGCGACACCGGGTCGATTCGATCGATCACAGCGCGATCCCTGCCCGGCCCGCAGTTGACGCTTCGGTCGCGGGTCTGGTCGACCGCGTTGATGCGGTCGTTGCCCCGCCCGCCGGACATGGCATCGCGTCCGTCGTCACCCCGCACACGGTCATTCTTGCGCCCGCCGGACACGGAATCCCGGCCGCCGCCTCCGAACACCTTGTCGTTGCCCGCGTTGCCCCTCGAGGTGTCGTTCCCAGGTCCGCCCGAGGCGGTGTCTTGGCCGTCCTCGCCCGAGAGCTTGTCGTTCCCAGGGTTGCCCTTGACGATGTCGTTCCCGGTTCCGCCGAGCACGGTGTCGCTCGCCTCCCCTCCGGCCACGCGGTCGCGCCCGGCCTCGCCGTCGACCCGGTCCGCTTGGCCGCTGCCCGTACCCCCGTCGTTACCCGGCCCT
>Ga0081538_10003723_pt1 | contig 14305 bp, 16 predicted proteins | sample TabmetS5T2R1_FD_71022 | JGI IMG/M metagenome (GOLD analysis project Ga0081538, IMG submission 71022) | Tabebuia heterophylla rhizosphere microbial communities from the University of Puerto Rico - S5T2R1 | ecosystem: Host-associated > Plants > Roots > Rhizosphere ... | reverse complement strand
CTCCCGCGCCTGCGACGCCGGCGGCGGTGCCGGGGAGCCGATCGGTGTGCTGAGCGCCGATCGGGACGAGGAGATCGTCGAGACACTTCCCGCCGGCAGCATGCGCCCGAAGGTGGAGGCCGCGTTCGCGTTCGTCGAGGAGACCGGCGGCGAGGCGGTGATCACGAGCGCGGAAGCCGTGAGAAACGGTGGAGCCGGGACGCGCGTCACCAGGAGGAGTTGACGAACTGCGGCCTGCGCCAAAGGCAGTCGCAAAATCTTCCTAGGATGCGTGCGTGATCACGACGGATCTCGAGGGCCGCGACTTTCTCCGCGTGAACGACTGGGCGCCGGACGAACTTCTGCGCGTCCTCGACCTCGCCGACGACCTGAAGACGCGGCAGCGTGAGCGCGAGCCCCACCGCCTGCTCGAGGGCCGGAGCCTCGGGATGATCTTCCAGAAGCCCTCCACGCGGACGCGCGTCAGCTTCGAGGTGGGGATCTCCCAGCTCGGCGGCACCGGCCTGTACCTCGCCGCGGGCGACCTGCAGCTCGGACGCGGGGAGACGATCAAGGACACAGCAGTGGTCCTCTCGCGCTACCTCGACGGGATCATGATCCGGACGTTCGCGCAGTCCGACGTGGACGAGCTCGCCGAGTACGCCGACGTACCCGTGATCAACGGCCTCACGGACGAGTTCCACCCCTGCCAGGCCCTCGCCGACGTGCTGACGATCCGGGAGCGCCTAGGCGGCTTCGCGGACGTCCGCGTCGCCTACCTCGGGGACGGCAACAACGTCTGCCACTCACTGATGGTCGCCTGCGCCAAGCTCGGCATGGACTTCGTGGCCGCGACACCGGCGGGCTACGAGCCGTCTGAGGAGGTCGTCGGCTGGGCGCGCGCCGCCGCCGAGTCCAACGGGTCTACGGTGGAGCTGAGCGGCGATGCCCGGGCGGCCGCGACGGGCGCCGACGTCCTCTACACCGACGTCTGGACGAGCATGGGACAGGACGAGGAGCGGGAGCATCGCCTCGCCGATCTCGCCGGCTACGGGATCGACGGGGACCTCGTGGCCCTTGCCTCCGGGCGGGCAATCGTTCTCCACTGCCTCCCCGCCCACTACGGCGAGGAGATCGCGGAGGACGTGCTCTACGGCGAGCGTTCGGCCGTCTGGGACCAGGCCGAGAACCGCCTTCACGCCCAGAAGGCGCTGATGGCTCTCGTCATCCGCTAGTGAGTTTCGAGGATCATGTGCGCGCAGCGCTCGAGTCGCTGCCGCCGCAGCTCCGGGAGGCGATGGCCAACGTCGAGATTGTTGTCGAGGACGAGAACGACGAGGATCCCGATCTCTTCGGGCTCTATCTCGGCATCCCGCTGACCGAGCGCGGCGTCGAGAGCTACGCGGGCGTGCTGCCGGACAAGATCGCGATCTACCGGATCCCGCTCGAGGAGGAGTTCGGGGACGATCCCGAGGTGCTGGAGGAGGAGATCCGGATCACGGTCGTCCACGAGATCGCGCACCACTTCGGGATCGACGACGATCGGATCAGCGAGCTCGGCTGGGGCTAGAACTCGTTTCAGAATGATGCTTCGCCGTCGGGGTGCGATGGTCGTTCCGAGACAAGGACGCAGGGAGCGCCCATACCCAGAGCGGTATGGGCGCGACCGAGGACGCCGCTCTCGGGGCGAGCAGCGCGGCCCGGCGGCACAAGACTTCATTTTGAGACGAGTTCTGTAGTCAGGGGTGCATGAATACCGCGGCTTCCGGGCATAGAGCCCGGCGTGCCGAAGGCATTCGCATCCGTCGTCGTCTGGCTCCGCTACCTGGTCGTTGCCGCGTGGATCGCAGCCGCCGCGGCGGCGACCATCTACCTTCCGGGCCTCGGGTCGGGCGAGGCACTGGAGCTCGGAGGCCTCCTACCGGAGGATTCCCCGGCAATCGACGCGGGCGAGCGCTCGCAGCAGCTCTTCACCGTTCCGCTGACCGCCGACACGGCCGTGGTCGAGCGCAACCCGGCCGGCTTCTCTGCCGAGACGCAGGAGGCCATCGTTCGGCGCGCGGTGGACGCGACGACCCAGGAGGGAGTCGGGGACGAAATCCGCTTCGCCCTTCCGATCCTGAACACCCGTGAGCTCTTCCCCGGCTCCAAGGAGGACGGGACGACCGCCGTCACCCATCTCTTCTTCCCGCCGGAGGTGAGCCTGACCAACCGTGTCGAGCTCGCGCACGAGTACGCCGACCGCGGCGAGGAGGAGCACTTCGCCGGGGTCACCGGCCCCGGCCCCGCACGCCTCGCGCAATTCGAGGAGATCGAGGACGCGCTCCTCTTCGTCGAGCTCGGAAGCATTCTGGCCATCGCCCTCGTGGTCGGGCTCACCTACCGGTCCCTGGGCGCGCCGCTCCTGACGCTCGCGGCCTCGGCGATCGCCTTCCTCGTGGCGAGCGGGACCATCCCCTGGGTGGCCGAGCGCCTGGGAGCCGGAATCCCGCAGGAGGTGGAGCCGCTCGTCGTCGCGCTCACGCTCGGCATCGTCACCGACTACACGATCTTCTTCCTCTCGGCCTGCCGGCGCGAGCTCGCCGGCGGCGCCACGAGGGTCGAGGCCGCGCGCCGGGCGTGCACCGCGGTTGCACCGATCGTCGCCACGGCGGGCCTCATCGTGGTCGCCGGCACCTTCGCCCTCGTCGTGGGCGAGCTCGAGTTCTTCCGGGCCTTCGGGCCCTCCCTCGCGCTGACCGCCGCCGTGTCGCTCGCCGTCTCGATCACGTTCGTGCCGGCGGCGCTCGGTCTCTTCGGCCGGGCGGTCTTCTGGCCGTCGCTGCGCCGCGGCGACGATGTGCCCGCAGACGAGGAGCGGGAGTCGGCGACCAGGTCGGGGCTCGCCGAACGTCTCACGTCGCGACCGGTCGCAGCCGTCGTCGCGCTCGTGACGGTGGGCGCGCTCGCCGCCGCCGCCTCGGGCGTCAAGGACACGGAGCTCGCCCTCAGGCTCGGGAGCGGGCTACCCGCGGATTCGGAGGTTCAGCAGGCCGCCGTCGCCGCCGACCAGGGGTTCGCCGCCGGCGTGCTCGCGCCGACGATCGTGCTGCTCGAGGGAGAGGGAGTCGCGGACCGGCAGGCGGAGCTTGCAAGCCTGGAGGAGCAGATCGAGGAGGTGCCGGGCGTGGCCGGCGTCGTCGGTCCGCGCGAGCTGCCCGTCCAGGCACCGGCCGGCGTGCTCGCCTCGGAGGACGGAAACGCCGCGCGCGTGGTCACGATTCTCGAGGAGCCGCCGCTCGACTCCGAGGCGATCGACACGTCGCGTGAGCTCGACGACCGGCTTCCCACCCTCATGCAGGAGGCCGGCCTCTCCGGGACCCAGGCAACGCTCACCGGCCAGACGGCAATCGCAGCCGACACGGTCCAGGCGATCGTCGACAGCTCGGCCCTCGTCGGCGCGGTCGTGCTCGCGATCAACTTCGTCCTGCTCGCCCTGTTCCTGCGCGCGATCCTCGCGCCGCTCTACCTGTTGGCCGCGAGCGTCCTCTCGGTCGCGGCCACGCTCGGCCTGACGACGTACTTCTTCCAGGGTCTCCTGGGTCACAGCGACCTGACCTACTACGTCCCGTTTGCGGCCGGCGTGCTCCTCGTCTCGCTCGGCTCCGACTACAACGTCTTCGTCGCCGGCCGAATCTGGCAGGAGGCCGGCCGTCGCCCGCTGCCGGAGGCGATCGCCGTCGCCGCCCCGCGGGCTTCCCGCGCGATCAGCGTCGCCGGCATCGCGCTCGCCGCCTCCTTCGGGATGCTGGCGATCGTCCCGGTCGACGGCTTCCGAGAGTTCGCGTTCATGATGGGCGTCGGCGTCCTCCTCGAGACGTTCGTCGTGCGGCCGGTGCTCATCCCGGCCTTGGTCACGCTATTCGGCGAGGCCGGTGCCTGGCCCGGACGCCTCGGACCCAGGCGAATCGCTAGTCGTGCACCCGGGCGATGAGCTCGCGGCGGTTCAGCACCTTGCACGCGGCGCCGCCGAGCCTGACGTCGTAGCCGGCGTCCTTCGGGAAGAGCACCTTGTCGCCCGCGTCGATCCCGTGCGCCTCGGCGCCGACGGCGGTGACGATGCCGGACCGGCAGCCGGCCTCGGCGCTTTGCGGGATGATCAGTCCCGTCCGCGTCTCGACGTCCTCGTCGACGGTCTCGACGATCAGATAGTCGTCGAGCGGCTCGAGCGTGATGGTCAACGGCGCTGGGTCTTCCATGCTCCGATTGTAGGCTCCCGGACGTGCCCCGAAGCACCGTCTGCTTGAGCTTCGACTTCGACGCGCTCTCCGTCTGGCTCGCCTACGACCGCGTCACTCCGGCGATGTTGAATCGCGGGGAGTACGGAGCACGCGTCGGCGTTCCTCGCCTCCTCCGCTTCCTCGAAGAGCACGAGCTCGGTGCGACCTTCTTCGTCCCGGGCCACACGGTCGAGTCGTTTCCTGAGGAGACGGCCTCGATCCTCGAAGCCGGGCACGAGGTCGCTCACCACTCCTACGCCCACATCGATCCGAGCCTCCAGACGCCCGAGGAGGAGCGGGCCGACATGGAGCGCGCCTGGTCCGTGCTCGAGCGGATCGGGATCACGCCTCTCGGCTTCCGCGCGCCCTCCGCCGACCTCTCGGAGTCGACGCTCTCCCTCGTCGAGGAGCTCGGCTTCCTCTACGACTCGAGCCTCATGACCGACGACTACCGCCCGTTTCACCCGCGGATCGGCGACAAGGTCGAGCGCGGCGTCCCGCTCGAACGCGGCCGTGAATCAAGGGTCTGGGAGCTGCCGCTCTGCTTCGAGCTGGACGACTGGGTCCACTTCCAGTTCAACTTCGACCCCTACCGGAAGGGCGGCGCGACGCCGAGCGACGTGCTCGAGATCTGGCAGGCGGAGTTCGACTGGATGGATGCCAACGTCGACGGAGGAATCCTCACGGTGACGATGCACCCGCAGGTGATCGGCCGGGGCCACCGGGTCGCCATGCTCGAGACGTTCGTCGAGCACTGCCTGGAGGCCGGCGCCCGCTTCGAGCGCATGGGCAACGTCGCGCAGGCGCTTTCGTGACGACGACGCGGGCGCCGAGCACCACGGTGGCACTCGGCGCCCGCGCCAGCCTGATGACCTGTCCCTAGCCGGCTCCGTCCCCCTGATTCGAGTTCCCCTCCAGATAGTCGAGCTTCCTGATCTGGCCGTTGAACTTGCCTCGGTAATCGAGGATGTAGAGGCCGTTGCGGAGGTCAACGACGTAGATGAGCCCGTCGTCGACGATCGGGTAGCTCCACATGGTCACCTTGTTCGGGCCGCCGTTCAGCGCCGGGTCCTCCGTGGACACGGCCGAAAGCGGCGTCGGGCTGAACCAGCCCGCCTGCTTCGGCTTCGTCTCGTTGGCGATGTCGATCACGTGGAAGCCGGCCGAGTGCCAGGTGAGCAGAACGAGGTCTTGCGTCACGGTCGGGTTATGTGACGCGTAGCTCGTGAACTGCTGCGTGAGCGGATCGTCGGCCGGACAGACGTTCTTCGTCGTCTTGTACTCGCTGACGATCTCAGGGGTGGACGGGTCGGACGTGTCGATCACGTGCACCCAGCCCCACGGGCAGCCGTGGAACGGGATCGTGAACGTCCCGTAGATCTCGTCCGTGTTGATGATCAGATCGCGTCCCGGCACCTGCTCGGCCGAGTGGCTCTCGGCGCACTCGGCGATGCAGCCGCTGTCCGCGGTCCCCCACTTCGGCCGGTTGGCTGGGCTCGTGAGGAGGTTGTCGTTCAGATCGAGGACTGTGCCCGCCGGAGGCGGCGAATCCACGACCTCGGCAGTGTCGAGGACGAGCGTGTGGCCGCGCTGGTAGGCGAGTGTGGTCGTCCGCCCATCGGCCGATACGTCCATCGAGTGGTTCGCGAGCCGTCCGTCGAACGATCCTGCTTCGTAGAGCTGGTTCCAGTTGCCCTGCGCGAGCAGCCGAGGCGACATGCCGCTGGCCACGCCGCTGATGTCCCAGACGCCGAGGTTCGGGTTTACCGGGTTCCTCGAGCCCGTCGGGAGCGTCGCCCAGATGTAGGCGCGCTCGGGGTTTTCCGGGTCGACCCAGAGGAAGAACTCATGTGGCGTGCGGATCGCGCCGCTCGCCTGCGTGGGCACGAAGTTCATCATGAACTCGGGATTCGCCGGGTCGCTCAGGTCGAAGAAGCGGAAGTTCGGCGCCACCGACCCCTCGCAGTGGTGAATGACCGCGCTGCAGGTGAACGTCAGCACGATCAGGATCTTCTTCTCCTGCCAGATGCGAAGCTCGCGCGTCGTCTCCGACGGATTGGCCGCGAAGGGCGGGCCGATCTCGTTCACGACCTCCGGATCGCTCGGGTCGCTCGTGTCCACGACGAGAATGCCCGCGTTCGGGTGGTCGGGCGCGCCGTCCGTTCGGCTTCCGATGTAGACGAATCCGGAGTCATTCAGGACCGCCGGTGCGGCGTTCATCCCGCGGGCGAAGAGCGGGTCGTGCCCGAGGAGCCGGAGGTGCTTCGCCGTCCCCGGGACCGTGCCGCCGTCGACGACGACGACACGCGGGCCGTCGGTGGCTCCCTGGACCGCGCTCGCAAGGACGAGCGCGGTCGCCAGCCCGACGACCGTCGTCAGAACACGTCTCATGCTTGTTACCCCCTATCGCTACCTGTCGCCGTCTCGCCCGGTTCCCTGAGGGCGAGAGCCGCAGGCCGGCATCTTTACACTCCTCGCCAGAAAGCGAGGGGGCCGGCGGTGCCGGCCCCTTTTCGCACGTGCTACTCGTCGATCAGTCGCGCTGGAAGATCCAGAGGCCGCTGTCGCGGTCGCTGGCGAGGATGACCGTCGGCCTCTTGAGCTGGCGCAGCTTGTGCACCTCGACGCCCCAGAAGTCGTTGCCGTCCTCGTCGATGTAGTGGCCGACCTCCTCGAGGCCGCCGGCGCCGTACTCGATCACGCGCAGCCCGCCGGCGTAGTAGGAGAGGTAGGCGAGATTGCGCTTGTGCGGGTCGACGGCTACCTCGTGCACCGAGAGGTCGCCGAACCCGGTGGCGAAGTCCTCGTCGAGGGCCTCGTCGATCGCGTACGCGTCGACCTGCTCCATCGTCTCGGCGTCGAGCAGCCGGACGTAGCCCCAGCCGTCGAACGTCGAGCGCAGAAGGACGTCGCCGCCGAGCGTCCCGATGGCCGGATCATCCGCATGCGGAGGCCCGGGCGGGTCGTAGTTCGGCGTCGTCCCCAGCATCAGGTGGAAGACCCGGTGGCCGATGCACGCCGCACCGATCGTGGGCGTGAACTCATGGCCCTGGCTTCCGCACAGGGTTGCGTCGGGCAACGCTCCGTTCGCCGCACCGGCGTGGTGGTTCGCGATGAGCACGCCGTTGTACCCCGCGTTCTGAGCCGTCTCGATCTTCTCCGAGAAGAAGCACTGGCCTCGCTGGAGGATCAGGACCTTCTCCTCGCCCGGATCGGCCGGGAGGCTCGACGCGGGCGGGACCGGAAGATCGAACGGAGGCGGATTGTCGGTACCGTCCGCGCTGACGTCCGGACAGCCGTAACCGCCGTAGATCGTCGGCCCGTTGATCTGACCGTCCGGGTAGCTGGAGATCGGGACCGTGAAGCCGAACTCACCGCCTGGGTAGGAGCCGGCCGCCGGCCCGCTCGTTACCTGGAACTCGTCGTTCAGGAGGCGGTACGGTGAGAAGTCCTCGTCCGTCCCGATGATCCAACGGTTGTTCCGAGTGAACTCCGCCTGGTGCGCGTTCCCCTCCGGGAACTCGAAGTCGGGGAACAGCGTGTCCGGCAGCGGATAGTCGGAATCGATGATGTATTCCGGATTCGCTGGGTCGTTGACGTCGAACTTCACCCAGCCGCCGTCCCAGTAGGACACGAGCAGCGTCCAGGTGCGGCCGATCCTCTTCACGACCATGTCGTGGAGGAACGAGCCCTGGAAGTTGCCGTGCGAGACGACCCCTTCGCGCGCGACGCCGAAGTCGTTGGCGTCGATCTCCGCGACCAGCGTCGGGTTCCGCGGATCGGTGATCTCCATGATGTCGATGTCTTCGAACTCGAAGTTGTCGGTCATCACGGCGAAGGCCCGCTTCTTCTGCTGCCAGGCGAAGACGCTGTGGATGTCGTTGAACTGGTAAGGACCGCCCGCCTCCCCGAAGTCCGGGTCGCCGGCGTGATCGACCAGCTGCTCGGGAGCCAGGGGGTCGGTGACGTCCCAGATCGTGAGGCCGCCGTTGCCCGTCTCCGGGTCGCAGACCTCGTTGTTCCCGACCAGGATCTGTCCCTTGAAGAAGCTCGTGTTCAGCGCGATCGTGTGGGCGCCTTCACCGGGGAGCGACCCTTCGGTCCAGTCGATGAAGCCAACCTGCTCCGGTGCGGTCGGGTCCGACATGTCGATGACCGCGAAGCCGGCGTCCACGCACCCCTCAGGATCGCGAACGGAGAGAAACGCGTAGTTCCCGTACGCGGTCACGTCGGCGACGCGGTCGGGCGCTGCGCCGTCGATGTCGACCTGGCCGACGAGCTTGACGTTCTCGCTCGAGCCCGGCAGATGGCCGCCCGGCTGGTTGTGCTGCATGCCGTGCATCATGTGGATCTCGGCGGGCGAGTCGACGATCTCGTCGCCGATCACCTTGAAGTTCGGGTCCGCGGCCAGCGCGCGCGCCTGCTGGATCTGCGCCCGCGTCAGCTGCGCTTGTTCGGACTCGAGTTTCTTCTGGCCGCCGGCCGCGGGGCTGACGCCCACGAGCGCGACTACCACGAGCGCGATCAGCCCCTTGCTGAATCGACTCCTCATCGACACCTCCGTTTTTTCGCGGCGGTAGGGGAGTCACGCCGCTGATCCCCAAGAATGCCCCTCTAGTCCCCTGGGCGCCGGACTATAGAGCCTCCTGCCCCCCGTTTCCAGACCGCTCAGCGCCGCACCCGGAGCGTCGTCTCCATGCCGAGCGCGCGATGGTTGCCGATCGAGCACCAGACGGTGTAGCGACCCGGTCGCAGCCGGAACGTCCTCGTCGTCCGCTCGCCCGGCTGCGTCGCCGCGATCTTGAATGTGCGGGTGCCGCCGTTCTTTCGGAGTCGGAGGTTGTGCGAGATACCTCCGGCGTTGACGAGCGTGATCCGCACGCGCTTGTTCGGCACGGCGCTGCGCGAGAGCGCGAGGCTGTACTCGTCCGCGACCACTCTCAGCCTAGTCGGGGCCGCGGCGGCCGTGCTCGTGCCCAGGAGCAGCGCGACCACGCCGGCGACGACGAGAAGGTGAGGGAAGAGCCGTTGCCGTCCCACCGTCATGTCAACGGTCAATACGACGACGGAGGAGATTCGGATGCGTGCTTCGGCAAGAGCAACGGCCACCGTCCCGCGGCACGTGCTCGAGCAGAGGGTCGAGGAAGGGACCGACACGACAGTCGTCGTCCTCCAGAAGCTGGCCACGGCCCTCGAGGACGCGCTCGCCCGCGTAAACGAGCTGCGCGAGCAGGAACGAACGGCCGCAGCGGCCTAGAGCTAGAACGCGCCCGCGTAGGCGTTCAGCGCCGGCTGGCCGCCGAGGTGGGCATAGAGGACGCGCGAGTCGGGCTCGATCCGGCCCGAGCGGACGAGATCGATCAGCGCGGCCATCGACTTGCCTTCGTAGACCGGGTCGGTGAGCACGCCCTCCAGCCGGGCGCAGAGCCGGATCGCCTCGATCGTCTTCTCGTCAGGAATGCCGTACGTGCCGGCGTGCCATTCCTCGAGGAGGACGATCTCGTCGTCGGCGAGCTCCCGGCCGAGCCCGATCGCCTCCGCGGTCCGGCGCGCGATCCGCGCGATCTGATCCCGCGTTTGCTCGACCGTCGCGGAGCCGTCGATGCCGAGGACGGCGCGTTGCTCTTCCTGGAGAGCGAAGCCGGCGACCATGCCGGCCTGCGTCGAGCCGGTCACTGAGCAGACGACGATCGTGTCGAAGAAAACGCCGAGCTCGGCCTCCTGCTCGGCCACCTCCCCCGCCCAGCGGGCGAAGCCGAGCCCGCCGAGTGGGTGGTCGGACGCGCCCGCCGGGATGGCGTACGGCTTGCCTCCCGCCTCCTCCACCGAGGCAAGTGCCTCTTCCCAGCTTGGGCGGATGCCGATGTCGAAGCCGGCCGGGTCGAGACGCACGTCCGCGCCCATGAGCCGCGAGAGGAGGATATTGCCGACCTTGTCGTAGACGACGTCGGGCCACTCGACCCACCGTTCCTGCACGAGCACGCAGCCGAGCCCGAGCCGCGCGGCCACCGCGGCCACCTGACGCGTGTGGTTCGACTGCACGCCGCCGATCGAGACGAGCGTGTCGCATCCTTGCGCCAGCGCCTCGGCCACCAGGTACTCGAGCTTGCGCACCTTGTTCCCGCCGTACGCGAGGCCTGAGCTCACGTCCTCCCGCTTCGCCCAGATCTCGGCCTTGCCGCCGAGATGCTCCGTCAACCGCTCGAGCCGGTGCACGGGCGAGGCCCCGAAGAGGAGCGGAACGCGGTCGAAGCTCTCCAGGCTCATCGTTCGGGAGCGTACCGCCGGCGGGGAGAGCAGGAGCTGTGACGAGGGCGCCATTGGTGGCGTAGACCTACTTGGATGACCGGTTGCAGAGTCTCTTGCTGATTGTCACTCTGGCGGTGGCATTCCTCTGCGCTGCGGTCGCGACGACGCTGGCCGGCGGCGCGGACAACCTCCATCCTCCCGCCGCTCGAGATCGGATCTCCGACGACGAGGCCCTGCCGGCCAATCGCGCACCGGTGGAGGTCGCGCCGAAGCCGAAGCGCGGCAAGGTCGTCTGCCCGGCGATCATCCTCAAGGTCGGCCCCAACGTCATGCTCCCGTGCGCGCGCGGCGCGAAGATCCTCGACGCCCGATCCGTCGAGGTCGACGGCCGCTACTGCGCCAGGGTCACGTACATCGCGGAAAAGGGCTCGGCGCCCCGGACCGAGACGCTGTGCCCAGGCGACGTGCCCTCCGTCGGCGGAAAGGTCGACTAGTCCGGGCGCCCTAACTCAAGTGCCCCGTTCGGCGGCGCCCCTCGAGTCCTCGGTCGAGTCTCCGCTCCTACGGGGCGTTCGCGCGGCAGCTCTGGGCCACCTCGCGGGGGTGGCCAGCAGCGGCGCGGTCGTAGCTCCGGCGGATCGAGTCGAGGCCGCCGTTATGGGAGAAGGTGATGAACGGGACGCTGGGGAACGGCGACGGCACCCACTCCTCCGGTGCGCCCGCCGGAGCCCGGAACACGTTGTTGGCGAGGAGGCGGTCGAGCTCCTCATGTGCTCGTCGACTTGCCGCGGCGTGGCCCCGGCGGATCGCGTCCACCCAGTAGCACTCCCACGCGTTCATCGCAAAGTGGACTGCGTCGCCTCCGCCGCCGCCGCGGCGGGTCCAGGAGTTGGCGGGCGGCATGTCGAACCGCGGCCAGACGACCCCTGGGGGCAGGACGAGCTGCTTCTGCGCGTCGAGGTACTCCTGCCTCGTGGTCGGGGGCTCGACGAGGTCGCCGACGATCCACTCCGAGATCGCGACCGCCGTCGAGGTGAGCAGCGCTGCGATGCCGACGGCGACGACGAGGATGAGGCCCCTTCGCCGCCGCGTCGGGCCCTCACCCCGCTTGGCGGCCGGCGTATCCTGCGGAACGGCGGTGATGCGATCGAACAGCTCGCTGTCGTCGGCGGTCGGGCTCCCGGGCACAGGATTCGCCCGGCGCAGCCGGACCATCATCAAGTCGTTGCTCATGTCGTCTCCATGTCGAGGTGGCCGCTGGGCTCGATTTGCCGGCCGTCCGCTGCTTCGTCGAGCTTGGCGCGCAGCCGCCGCCGGGCACGCAGCAGGCGCACCCGGAACGCCGCCGGGTTGATGCCGAGAGAACGCGCCGCCTGGGTCGGCGTCAGGTCTTCCCAGGCGACGAGGAGAAGCGCTTCGCGATCGACGTACGAGAGAGAGCGCAACGCGGCCTCGAGCTCCGGGTCGAGCTCCGGAACCTGGGTCTCCGAAGCCGTGTCGAGGGAGCCAAAACGGCCCGTGTGCGCCGCCGATCGGCGAGCACGACGTTTCGCGCCGTCGCGAAGAGCCAGGGACGCGGATCGTCGCGGGGAACATCGGCGAGCCGCCGCCAGGCGATGGTCATCACCTCCGCGGCCGCGGCCTCTGCATCCGCGTGCCCTCGCCGTCGTGCGTACGCTGCGACGGCGCCGAGGTGCGAGAACACCGAGCGAAACCGTTCCTCCGCAGCGAGTAGATCGAGATTGGTCGTCATGCCTGTAACTGTCGACAGGCAGAAGCTGCGTTACACGCCATCGCGGCAGATTGGGCCGTGGCCAAAGACCGTTGATCGAGACGCTAGTAGGCGGGGACGGCGAGACCGAGTTGCTCGACCAGTCGCTCCAGCTGCCACGCGCGCTCCGCAGCGAATCCGGCCTCGGCTCCCCCCGGGTGGAGGCCCGCCGTCGAGCGGGCGACGACGAAGGCCACGTTCGCAGCGATCGCCCCGTGAGTGGCGCCACTTCCGGCCACCGCCTCGAGGTGCGAGCGGAGCTGCGGCTCGCGGGCCTCGAGAGAACGACCCTCGGCGAGCGCCGTCGTGTCGGCGGCCATGAGTACGAGACCCGCGAGCTCGGCCGGCAGCCGTGCTGCAAGACCGGGTGCGGTGGTCACGTAGCCCTCGGCGTCGAGACCCTCGAGCTCGCGCGCCTCGTCCTCGTGACCCTCCACACGTAGCGCCCCGACCACATGGTCGCGCCCTCGCGCCGCACACGCGCGAGCGAAGTCGCGGGCCGCGCTCTCGTTCCAGGCTTCGACGCGCTCCAGGAGCCGGCCGCGAGCGGCGACGAGCACGCGACCGTCGTCTTCCACGATGCCGCCGAGCTCGCAGGTCCACAACTCGTCGTCGATCCAATCGAGGAGCCCGTCAGCGGACAGCGCGTGGATCCCCGACACGCAACGCTCGATCTCCCCGTCTGCCTCGAGCCAGGTTCCCGGCTCCGGCCATCTGCTCCCACTGAAGAGGCCCGCGCGATCGGAGGAGAGGAACTTGTACGCGATCACTCGTCCCGCTTCCAGTCACGGAAAGCGGTAAGGAGGTGCTCCTCCATCGCCGGCGGGACATCCTCCTCACGGATCTCTCCGAGAAGCTCTACGGTCGTCCTCATCTGGGCGAGGAACGAACGACACGGCGGGCAGATCGCCACGTGCTCCTCGAAGCGGCCACGCTCGGCCGGCGTGAGGCGTCCCTCGTAGTAGTCGGTGACGAGCTTGACGATGTCGGCGCAGCTCAGCATCGGTCCGTTCCTTCTTCGAGGTACCGCTCGATCGCGGCGCGCGCAGCGGCTCTCGCCCGGTGCAGGAGAACTCGCTGGTTGCCGTCCGCGACGTCAAGGTACTCGCACACCTCCTCCGGCGGCCAGCCCTCGACGTCGCGAAGCGTAATCACCGCTCTTTGCATTCGCGGCAGTGCATCGATCGCTTCGAGCAGCGCGGTCCGCAGCTCGCTCGAGAGCAGGCGCTCCTCGGGAAGACCGTCCCAGGGCGGCACTGCGCTCGACCACATGCCTGCCCACCGGCCTCCCTCGAAAAACCGGTCGCGACTCACTCCCAGGTCGTCGCCCGACGCCTCTTCGGCCGCGAGCTCAGACAGCGGAACGAGCCGTCGCTCCTGCTCGGCCCGCCTTCTCGCGCAGTTGCCGAGAATCGCGTAGATCCACGTCCGAAGCGACGATTTCGCCTCGAACCCGTCGAGGCCTCGAACGACGTTCAGCCACGTCTCCTGAACGACCTCTTCAGCCACAGGACGGCGCGAGACGAACGCCATCGCGACCCGCGTCATCGACGGCGAGTGCCTGCGAACGAGTGCGCAGAAAGCTTCCTCGTTGCCGTCCCGCAGCTGGGCGAGGATCTGCTCCTCCGTGTGTTCGATCGCGACGGCCCGCGGCCCAACCACGGCCTAACCGTACCGCGTAACACCCGAACCAGTTGTGTCTCTACCCTTGGTATGGCCGGTTCCATCCGCGACGATGACGAACTGCTCGCCGCGTGCGCAGAGGGTGACGAGCAGGCGTTGAGCTCGCTCTACGACCGGTTCGGGAGGATCGCCTACGCCCTCGCGCTGCGCGTCCTGCGGGACGCCGCCCTTGCGGAAGACGCGGTGCAGGAGGCGTTCCTCGCCGTGTGGCGGCAGGCGGCGACGTTCGACCGCTCTCGTGGAACTGCGTCGACCTGGGTCCTCACGCTCGTGCATCGACGGGCAGTCGACCTCGTGCGTAGCCAGGTCCGCTTCAACGGGTTCCCCGACCAGCTCCAGGTGATGGCACCCCAGCACGCCCTCG
>Ga0081538_10003722_pt1 | contig 14309 bp, 15 predicted proteins | sample TabmetS5T2R1_FD_71022 | JGI IMG/M metagenome (GOLD analysis project Ga0081538, IMG submission 71022) | Tabebuia heterophylla rhizosphere microbial communities from the University of Puerto Rico - S5T2R1 | ecosystem: Host-associated > Plants > Roots > Rhizosphere ... | reverse complement strand
ACGACCAGGTGCCGGTCGGCGCTCCGATCTACATCGCCTGAGGGGTGAGGTCTGCAAATCGAGCGGCCGGCGCGGGTCTGTTCGCCGATCCCGGTGATGCCGTGCTCGATTTGCAGATCTGACCCCTAAACCCCGATCTCGGCCACCGGGATCTCCTCCCAGCCCCGCTCCTCGAGGGAGGCTTGGCGGCCGGTGTGTCGAATGCAGAGCGTGCCGATGAAGACGCCCCGCTCGCGCTTTCGCAGGACCGCGTACCACATGGTCGAGGCGTCACTCGGCCCTTGGATCTGGTGCCAGGGCTTGACGGGCTTGTCGAGGTCGTCGACAAGGCCGGCCTCCGCCAGCTGAGTGCGAGTCGCCACCCGACCATCCTCCGTGTTGACGAAGAAGACACCCACCCCGGTTGAGGCTAGTTGGACGGCCGCCCTCGAGCGCTTCGACGACTGGCAGCGCGCGCACGGCATGGGGGAGAAGACGCGCCGCGCCTATGGTGCCGACCTGGCCCAGCTCGCCGGCTGGGCGGCCGACCGCGGCCTCGGGCCGGACGAGCTCGGGCACCGCGAGCTGCGCCACTTCGCGGGTGTCGTGTCGGAGCGCGGCGCCGCAAAGTCGACGGTCGCCCGCAAGCTGGCCGCTATCCGGACCTTCTACCGCCAGCTCGTTGAGCGCGGCGACCTGTCCGCGAACCCGGCCGACCTCGTATCGAGCCCGAAGAAGGACAAGTACCTGCCGCGGGTGCTCAAGCCGGCCGAGGTGAGCGAGCTGCTCGAGCGCATCCCGGCCTCGTCGCCGCTCGACCTGCGCGACCGCGCCATGCTCGAGCTGGCCTACGCCGCAGGGCTGCGTGCCGAGGAGCTCGTCAACCTCGACACCACCGGCGTCGACCCGGACGGCGAGCAGGTGCGCGTCGACGGCAAGGGGGGCCGCACGCGCGTCGTCCCCGCTGGTGAGCACGCCTGGAAGGCGCTCGACCGCTACCTCGCGCGTGGCCGCCCGGCGCTCGCCACGGGCGACAGCGACGCGCTCTTCCTCTCGAAGAGCGGTCGCCGCCTGTCGACCTCCGACGTCCGCAGGCGGCTCCGCCTGCAGGCCCGTCGTGCCGGCATCACGCCGCACACGCTGCGCCATTCGTTCGCGACCCATCTACTCGAGGGAGGCGCCGATTTGCGGGCGATTCAGGAGCTTCTGGGCCACGCTTCTATCGGCACGACCCAGACCTACACTCGGGTAGAGTCGAGACGCCTCAAGTCCATCTACGCACGCTCGCATCCCCGGGCGTAACCAGGGCCCCTTAATGGAGAGCAACCTCAAGGCGATCGAGCTCAAGGACCTCTGGCGTCGCTACAAGGACGACCAGGATGAGCAGGCGCGCGAGCGCCTCGTGCTCGCCTATGCCCCGCTCGTGAAGTACGTCGCCGGCCGGATGTCGAGCGGGCTGCCGTCGCATGTCGAGGAGGCGGACCTGATCTCGTACGGGCTGCTCGGTCTGATCTCGGCGATCCAGCGCTTCGAGCCCGAGCGCGAGATCAAGTTCGAGACCTTCGCGATCACCCGCATCAAGGGCTCGATCATCGACGAGCTGCGCTCGCTCGACTGGGTGCCGCGCTCCGTGCGCACGAAGGCGCGCGAGATCGAGAAGATGAACGCGAAGCTCGAGCACCAGCTGCACCGGGCGCCCACCGACCAGGAGATGTCCGCTGGGCTCGGAATCACGGTCGACGAGTTCCAGGAGTCGCTCGTCCGCATCTCGAACTCGTCGGTGGTCGCGCTCGACGAGCTCTGGACGGTGTCCGACTCGTCCGGCGACCAGGTATCGCTGCTCGACACGATCCAGGACCCGCAGGCGCTCGACCCGGCCGCGGAGATGGACACGACCGAGATGAAGGACCGGCTGGCGGACGCGATCGCCCGGCTGCCGGAGCGGGAGAAGCTCGTGGTGGCCCTCTACTACTACGAGAACCTGACCCTGCGCGAGATCGGTGAGGTCCTCGGGGTGACCGAGTCGCGCGTCTCGCAGCTCCACACCAAGGCCGTGCTGCGGCTCAAGTCGCGTCTGCAGGGCGACCCGCTCGCCGACGCCGAGTGAGGGTGAGCGAGGCCTGAGGCCAATGCTGCGCCGCCCGAGCCACCGTCAGCGTGACGAGCTGCGCGCGCTGGCGAGCCGGCAGGCGGCCGCGGCGGAGATCGGCCGGCGCGCGCTCGCGAGCGACGACCTGGACGCGATCCTCAGGGATGCCGTCGAGGCCGCGGGCCGGGAGCTCCGCACCGACTACGCCTCGGTGCTCGAGCTGACGAGGGATGGGCGCAGCCTCCACGTGCGCGCGACCGCCGGCTTCCCGGACGACATGCTCGGCGGGGTCATGAGGGCGGACGCGGAGGAGCTGTCGCGCATCGCACTCGACCGCGACGAGCCGCTGGCGATCGGCGACTTCAGCGCGGAGCCTGACTTCGAGCCCTCCGCCGTCCAGCGCGAGCTCGGCGTCACGAGCGCGCTTGTCGCGCCGATCGGGGTACGGGGGCGGCACTTCGGCGTGCTGGGCGTCTACGCGCGCGAGCCCCGCCGTTATGAGCCAGACGACATCAACTTCATCCGGGCGCTCGCGAGCACGATCGGGCTCGCGGCCGAGCGCAACCGCCACAAGGATCGTGTGCGCGACAGTGAGGCGCGCTTTCGCGAGCTCGCAGACACCACGCCCGCGCTCATGTGGATGACCGATCCCGACGCGCACGTGACCTTCGTCAACGAGGGCTGGCTGCGCTTCACGGGCCGCACGCTCGACGAGGAGCTCGGCGACACCTTCGGGCTCAGCGCGCACCCCGACGACCGCGCCGAGCTGCTCACGCGCTGGCGCCGGGCGTTTCGCCGGCGCGAGGAGCTGCGCTTCGAGTACCGCCTGATGCACGCCCCGACCGGCTCCTACCGCTGGGTGCTCGAGGTGGGCACGCCGCGCTTCGCCGGGGGCGAGTTCGCGGGCTACGTGGGGACGACCACGGACATCCACGAGCGGCGCTCGATGGAGGAGGCGCTGCGCGAGTCGGAGGCGGGCTTCCGCGACCTCGCCGACAGCGCCCCCGTGATGATTTGGACCACGGACACGCGCGGGCTCGTGACGTTCGTGAACGAGGGCTGGATGCGCTTCACCGGCACGACGCTGGCCGAGGAGCTCGGCTCGAGCTGGGCGCTCGGCGTCCACCCGGACGACGTGGAGCAGATGCTCGACTCCTGGAACGCCTCGCTCGAGGCGCGCGAGGTCTGGGAGTACGAGTACCGCCTGATGAGCCACACGGGTGAGTACCGCTGGATCGTCGACCGGGGTGTCCCGCGCTACGAGGGCGGCAGCTTCGTGGGCTACGTCGGCGCCGCCGTCGACATCCACGAGCGCATCCTGATGCAGCAGCAGCTACGCGAGGTCTACGAGATCGAGCACACGATCGCCGAGACGCTGCAGCGCAGCCTGCTGCCGGAGCGCCTGCCGGAGATCGAGGGTCTGCGGCTCGTGCCGCGCTACCTGCCCGCCGGCGAGGCGATCGGTGGCGACTGGTACGACGCGCTCGAGCGCATGGACGGTCGCGTCGCGCTGATCGTCGGCGACGTCGTGGGGCACGGGCTGCGTGCCGCGGCGACGATGGGCCAGCTGCGCAACGCCTTCCGGGCCTACGGGCTGGTCGAGTCCTCGCCGGCCGAGGTGATGGCGCGCGTCAACCGGCTCGTGATGAGCGGCGAGGACGCGATGGCGACGGTGCTCTACCTGGTTCTCGATCGCGAGACGGGCGAGGTCACCTACAGCGCGGCGGGCCACCCGCCGCCACTCGTGCTCGCCCCGGACGGCGCGCACTTTCTCGAGGGCGGTCGCTCGATGCCGATCGGGGCGGCCGATCCGGCGGTGTTCCGCGAGGCGACCGGCGTCGTACCGCCCGGGTCGACGCTGCTGCTCTACACCGACGGGCTCGTCGAGCGCCGCGGCGTGCCGCTCGAAGACAGCCTCGATGCGCTCGCCGAGGCGGCGGGCGAGGCCGAGGAGGATCTCGAAAAGCTCTGTGACCGCCTGGTCGGCACGGTGGTGCCGAAGCTTCAGCCCAGCGACGATGTCGCGCTGCTGGCGGTACGGCCGTCGGCGGTCAACGCCGACGCGCTGCGGCTGTCGCTCCCGGCCGAGCCGGAATCGCTCGCGCTGTTGCGGCGCCGGCTCGAGCGATTCCTGCATGCGGCGGGCGCCGACGAGCTCGAGTCCTACGAGATCATGCTCACCGTCTGCGAGGCGGCCGGCAACGCGATCGAACACGCCTATGGACCCGGCGACGCAAGCTTCGACGTGGAGGCGGCACTGGTGGCGGGCGAGCTCGTCGCGAGCGTGCGCGACCGCGGCCAGTGGCGCGACCGGCGCGGTGAGCACCGGGGCAGGGGTATCAAGATCATCATGGGCCTGATGGACGACGTGAATATCGAGAGTCAGAACGGCGGCACGCTCGTCACGATGCGGAGGCGCCTGGCGCACGCCAGGGCCGCGTGACCGCCCCCGCCGAGATCGCGGTCGAGCGCCACGGTGGGACGCTCGTGGCCCACGTGACCGGCGAGGTCGACATGACGAACGCGGGCCACGTCCGCGACCAGCTGCTCGACTCAGTGCCCAACGACGCGCTCGGGCTCGTGATCGATCTCAACGAGTGCCGCTATCTCGATTCGGCCGGCATCGAGGTCATCTTCGACCTCGCCCGCAGGCTGCGCCGGCGACGCCAGGAGCTGCGCATCGTCGTGCCGCCCGGGTCGCCCCTGACGCGCGTGCTGGAGCTCACCGAGGTCGGGACCGCGGCGCCGATCCACCAGACGGTGGACGCGGCCGTCGCAGGGTAGGCTGAACTGCTCGCAGCCGGAATCGAAGGGAAGGGGATAGGCATGGCGCATGAGTCGCCGAAGAGGATCCGCAACGTGGCCTTGGTGGGCCACCGGGGCAGCGGGAAGACGTCCGTAAACGAGGCGCTCCTGTTCAGTGCGGGTGCGGTCAACCGCCTTGGCTCGGTGGCAGACGGAACGACGGTCTCGGACTCGGCTGCCGACGAGAAGGCGCGTGCGATGTCGATCTCCGCGGGCCTGTCGTCGTTTCGCTGGGACGACCGCAAGATCAACCTGATCGACACTCCCGGCGAGCCGAGCTTCGTCGCCGACGCGCTCGCAGCGCTGCGCGTCGTCGAGGGCGCCGTATTCGTGGTCAACGGCGTCATGGGCGTCGAGGTCACGACGACCCGGCTCTGGGAACGCGCCTCCGACCTCGGGCTCGCCCGCATCGTCTTCGTGAACATGCTCGACCGCGAGCGCGCCGACTTCTTCCGCAGCCTCGACTCGCTCAAGGAGGCCTTTGGGCCCCACGTCGTCGCCACCGAGATCCCGATCGGCGCCGAGCACGAGCTCCAGGGCGTGGTCGATCTGATCGACATGAAGGCCTACCGTTACGACGGGGCCGAGCGCGAGAACTGCGAGGAGATCGAGATCCCCAACGATCTGCGCGCGCAGGCCGAGGAGTACCGCGAGAAGCTCATGGACGAGGTCGCCGAGGTCTCCGACGCGCTCATGGAGCGCTATCTGGACGGCGAGGAGATCACCCACGACGAGACGGTCTCGGCTCTCAAGACCGGCGTCACCGACGGCAAGCTGTTCCCGGTCACGTGCGGGGCGGCCACCCGCAACCTCGGCATCAACCGCCTGCTCGACGCGTTCGTCGAGGACCTGCCCTCGCCCGCCAAGCGCGGTCCGATCGAGGTCGACGGCGTGACCCTCGAGCCCGACGAGTCCAAGGACATGGTCGCCTTCGTCTTCAAGACGCTGGCCGACCCGTACGCCGGCCGCGTGAACCTCTTCCGGGTCTACCAGGGCGTTCTGAAGCACGACAGCCAGGTGTTCAACACCCGCGCCCACGTCAAGGAGCGCATCGGCCAGCTGCTCGTTCCACAAGGCAAGGAGACCGAGCAGGCCGACGAGTTCGGCCCCGGCGACATCGGCGCCGTGGCGAAGCTCAAGGAGACCCACGCGGGCGACGTGCTGGCCGCGAAGGACGAGGAGATCCCGCTGTCGCTCCCCGAGATGCCGCGCCCCGTTATGGCGTTTGCGATCGAGGCGAAGGCGAAGGGCGACGAGGAGAAGATGGGGCAGGCGCTGCGCCGGCTGCAGGAGGAGGACCCCACGATCGACTTCCACCGCGACTCGCAGACGGGCGAGCAGATTCTCGCCGGCATCACGCAGATTCACGTGGAGGTGATCGTCGAGCGTATGAAGGAGCGCTTCGGTGCCGAGGTCGAGCTGCACCCGCCACACGTGCCCTACCGCGAGGCGATCAAGGGCAACGCCAAGGCGCATGCCCGCTACAAGAAGCAGACGGGCGGGCGCGGGCAGTTCGCCGACTGCCACATCGAGATCGAGCCGCTCCCGCAGGGCGAGGGCTTTGAGTTCGTCAACGCGATCAAGGGCGGCGTGATCCCGGGCGGGTTCATTCCGGCCGTTGAGAAGGGCGTCGTGGAGGCCATGCTCACCGGCACGATCGCGGGGTTCCCGGTGCGGGATGTGCGCGTGACGGTCTTCGACGGGCAGCACCACTCGGTCGACTCGTCGGAGATGGCCTTCAAGATCGCCGGCTCGATGGCGTTCAAGGACGCGATGGAGAACGCCCAGCCGACGCTCATGGAGCCGATCATGACCGTCACCGTGACAGTGCCCGAGGAGTACGTCGGCGACGTGATCGGCGACCTCAACTCGCGCCGCGGCCGCCCGCTCGGCATGGAGCCGCGCGGAGCGGTCACAGAGGTGAAGGCCGAGGTGCCGATGGCCGAGCTGCTCGAGTACGCGCCCGACCTGCGCGCGATCACCGGGGGGCAGGGGGAGTACACGATGGACCTGGCGCGCTACGAGGAGGTGCCAGGCCACGTGGCGCAGCAGGTCGTCCAGCGGACACAGGAGGAGAAGGAGGCCGTCAAGGCGTAGCCAGGGGACGGCCTACCCCTAACATCGGGACCCGTGAAGAAGGAGCTGAGGCCGGTCCACGACGTCATCAACTGCGACGTCTGCGGCCGCACGATTCTCAAGGGTGAGCAGATCGAGTGGTATCTCGCGCCGGGCGGGAACCGCCATCAGGTGTGCGATCTGTGCGCCGTGCGCGCGCGCCATCACGGTTGGATCCGTGAGTCCGCTGCCGGCGACATGCCCGCGCGGCCGCCGCGCAACGAGAGCGGCGGCATGTTCAGCAGGCTGCGCCGGAGGCGGGCGGCTGAGCCGTCCCGCCCGGAGCGCGAAGAGGCTGCGCTGGCGGAGCAGGAGGCGCTGTACGGCTCCGCCGAGGGCGCCGAACCGAGCGAACATGCCGCCCCGGAGGAGGCCCCTCCGCCCCCGCGGGAGCGGCCGCGCAGCCGGCCCAAGGACCCGCGCCACGTGCGCGCTGTGCCGACGACCGCTGAGGCAAAGGTCGATCGTGCGCTCGAGCTCTTCAACCGCTCTGGGCACCAGCGCACGATCGCGGGCCTCGCGCGCACGCTCGGACCCGCCTGGGTAAGCGCGCAGCCCGACAGCGCCCAGTCGAGCGCCGTGTCGCTGCTCGTCGCCTGGGAGCTGTCCTGGTACCGCTACCGGGTCGACCTCGGCGACGAGGCGGATCCGGTCGAGATGCTCGACAGGGGCGAGGAGATGGATCAGATCGACGAGTCCCTGCGGGACTGGAACGCGGTCCTCGACGACCAGGGCCGGGTCGTGGCCGGGCAGACCTCCGCCGGCGAGTGAAGGTCGTCGTCCACGTCGACGGCGGGGCGCGCGGGAACCCCGGCCCGGCGGCCGTGGCGGCAGTCGCCTCCTCCCCGGACGGCGAGCAGCTCGGCGAGCGCAACGAGTTCATCGGGGACGCGACCAACAACGTCGCCGAGTACCGGGCGCTGCTCCTCGGCCTCGAGCTGGCACGCGAGCTGGGGGCCAGCGACGTCGAGGTGGTCAACGACTCGGAGCTCATCGCCCGCCAGATCGGGGGCGAGTACAAGGTCAAGCATGCCGGCCTGAGGCCGCTTTACCTCGAGGCGATGCGCGCGCTCCGCGACTTCGACAGCTGGGCCGTGCGGCCCGTGCGCCGCGAGCACAACGCCCGCGCAGACGAACTCGTCAACGAGGCCCTCGACCGGGCTCTCGGGTAGGCCACGCGGAGCCTCAGAGCAAGAGCAGCACGATCACCGCGATAGCGGCGAGCAGCGCGAGCACCGCCAGCAGCTGGGAGGCCCAGAGCGGGACTGGCCGCCGGGGGCGCCCGCCCGTCGGTATGCCCAGCATGTTCGTCGCTGGCTCTTCCTGAGAGGGCGGTTCGAGGTCGTACTCACGCGTGCCGCCGCCGATTCGAACGGTCCTGACTCCCGGCTTTGCGCGTCCCGTCCGGGGCGGCGCCGGCTCGGGTTCGGGGGCAGACGCCGGCCGGGCAGGCACGCGTCTGACCGCGGGCTTCGGCGCGGCGGTCGCGAGTGGTGTCGTCTTGGCCTGCTCGCTTGGGCGCGGCGTGGCCTCGGGAGTGGGCGCCGGCTGCTCCGCCGGCTGTGTGCTCTGCGGCCGCGGCCGCTCGGGCCGGCGGCGCACCGTGCCGCCCGCGGGGGCGCTCCGCTCCGCGAGCGCGGTCCGCGCACGCGACATCCACGCGTTGCGCTCCTGGCGCGCGGAGTCGCGAGCCCGCACCGCGGCGTCGCGCTCCTGTTCGACCGCGGCGCGGCCGCGCAGTGCGGCATCGCGCTCGCTCTCGATGCGCTTGGTCTCGGCGAGTGCGGCCGAGCTCGCTGCGACGGCCGCGTCGCGCTCCTTCGAGAGCGCGGCCACGCGGTCGGCGTGCTCGGCCTCCGCGGCCGCGGCGGCGTTGCGGGCCGCCTCGAGCTCGGCCTTCAGCTCCGTGATCGTCTCGCGTTCGCCGCCCAGGCGCTGCTGCAGCTCCTCGACGCGCGCAGCGTGCGTGGTCCTGGTTCGTTCGAGCTCGCGGCCGAGGCGCTCGCCCTCCTCGCGCGCTGCACTGAGCTCGAGCTCGATCTCCGCACGCGGCCGCCCGGCCGCGAGCAGCTCGGCGGAGGGGCGTGAGCCGTCCTCCGTCGGCGCCGCGCGTCCGCCGACGGGCGGCGGGAGCTCCACGGCCAGGTCCGGTCCCAGCGCGAGCTCGGCGCCGTCCACCTGCAGGGGCTCCCCCTGCCAGGGGAAGGCGGCGATCCATTCGTCGCCGTCGTCGGCAGCCCAGGGTTTGTGCTCGAGCAGCGCGAGCAGCCGCCGCTGGCGGCCGTCGACCTGGATGTCGAGCGTCGGCCGCAGAAACCGGTGTCCGCGCAGCCCCGACCAGCGGCCCGTGATCTCGAGCCGGTCGTCAGAGATCCAGCCGAAGCGCTCGACCTCGAACGTCACCTGCGGCGTCGCCGCCGCGGCCGTTGCCTTACCCCTGGAGAGAGCCAACGGTCGCAGAGTATCGGCAGCCCGCCAAAAGAGCGCACGCTGGGCCGGATTCTGCTCCCAAACAGGACGCCTCCGGCGGCTCTGGCAAGCTGCGCGCATGGACGCGCGCACCACCCGGCGCCGCTTCATCGCGGGCGCGGGAGCGGCGACGGCCGGGCTCGCGGGCCTCGGCGCCGCTCTGCGCGTCCCTCGCGCACAGGCCCACGACGGCCCCAACGTGGTTCTGATCATCGTCGACACGCTGCGCGCCGATCATGTCTTCGGCAAGCGGGCCCGCACGCCGAACATCGACGCGCTCGCCCGCGAGGGGATCAGCTTCACGCGCTGTTTCCCGGAGGCGATGCCGACGATCCCCGCCCGGCGCTCGATCCTGAGCGGCCGGCGCACGTTCCCATTCAGAGGCTGGCATCCGTACCCGGGCCTGATCGGTGAGCCGGGCTGGGCGCCGCTCGAGCGCCCGGCGATCGCCTTCACGACGACCTTGAAGCGCGCCGGCTACTGGACCGCCTACGTCACCGACAACACCGGCGTCGGCTTCTCCCCGCCCTGGGCGCCCTACCGGCGCAGCATCGACCACTTCGTCCGCAGGGGCGGCCAGTTCGGCGGGACCTCGGCCGGCGTGTCCGATGCGGAGCTGCGCCACTGGCTGCCGCCCGCGCTCGAGGATCCCCAGACGCGCGACCGCATCAGGCGCTACCTCGCCAACGGGCGCTACTCGCACGACGAGACGAGATCGTTCGCCGCGCGCGTCTTCAAGGACGCCTCTCACGTGCTCAGGATGGCCAAGCGGCGACGCGAGCCGTTCGCGCTCGTCGTCGACACCTTCGAGCCGCACGAGCCGTGGACGCCGCCGCGCCGCTACATCGACATGTACGGCGACCCGGACTACCGCGGGCCCGAGCCGGCGCGCCCCTACTACGCGCCGGTGTCGAGGTACCTGAGCGGCTCCGAGCTCGTGCTCGTCGACCGCATGAAGGCGTTGTATGCGGCCGAGGTGACCATGACCGATCGCTGGCTCGGGGTCTTCCTCGAGCGCCTCCACGACCTGCGGCTCGAGCGTGAGACGGTGATCGTGCTCGTCTCGGATCACGGCTTCTTCGTCGGCGACCATGGCCTGACCGGCAAGCTGTCGACGCGCCTTCACCCGGAGCTGATTCACGTGCCGCTGATCGTCGTTCACCCCGAGCGCCGCAAGGCCGGGCAGTCGCGGCGCTGGTTTGCATCGACCCACGACGTCGCTCCGACGCTCGTGTCAATGGCCGGTGTGCCAGTGCCGGAGGCCATGGACGGCGTCGACCTGTCGCGCTTCTTCGACGGCCGGAAGGTTCCCGAGCGCGACTACGCGTGGGGCGGCTACGGCAACAGCTTCTTCGTGCGCACCGCTCGCTGGAAGGCGTTCGGGCGCAACTATGGCGACGACCTGCACCTCTACGACCCGCGTCGCGACCGGCGCGAGACACGCGACCTGGTGGGCTCGAACGCGCGCAAGGCGCGCGAGCTGTACGGCGTCGTGCGCGCCCGTGCCGGCGGTCCGCTGCCGTACTACCCGGGCACGATCTGAGCTTGCCGGCGCTCGGCGCCGCACCCGAGTAGCTTGCGTCCCGATGGCAGAGAGCCAGCGCAACGTTCTCGGTGGGGAGCTCGAGCCCTGCAGCAGCGAGCCGCTCACGGGCTTCTACCGCGACGGGTGCTGCCGCAGTGGCGTCGAGGACGTCGGCAGCCACACGATCTGCGCTGTGGTGACGGCGGAGTTCCTCGAGCACCAGCGCAGCATCGGCAACGACCTGTCGACGCCCGTGCCGCGCTTCCGCTTTCCCGGGCTCGTGCCGGGCGACCGCTGGTGCGTGACGGCGCTCAACTGGTGGCGCGCGTACGAGGACGGCGTCGCCGCCTATGTCGTGCTGGCGGCAACGAGCGAGCGCGCGCTCGAGCTGGTCCCGCTCGAGGCGCTCGAGGAGCACGCCGTCGACGTGCCGACTGATCCCGGCTCGCTATCCGACTGAGCGGCCGTTGGCGGCGCAGGCGGCGGCGCGCTCGAGCAGCAGCCTGCGCTCGGGCGCGTTGTCGGTGAGCGACGCCGCGCGCTCGAACTCCGCCTGCGCCTCCTGAAGCCGGCCTAGCTTGTACAGCAGGTCGCCGCGCACGCTCGGCAGCAGGTGGTAGCCCTGGAGCTGCGGCTCATCCGCCAGTTCGTCGACCACCTCGAGCGCGCGCGCCGGGCCGAACGCCATGCCGAGTGCGACCGCGCGGTTCAGGTCGATCACCGGCGAGGGCGACAGCTCCGCGAGCGCGTCGTACAGCGCCAGGATGCGCGGCCAGTTCGTGTCCTCGGCGACGCGGGCACGGGCGTGGCATGCGGCGATGGATGCCTGCAGGGCGTACGGCCCGAGCCGCCCGCCGAGCTCCTCGGCGCGCTCGAGCGCGGTTAGCCCGCGTCCGATCAGCATGTAGTCCCAGCGCGAGCGGTCCTGGTCGAGCAGCAGGATCGGCTCACCCGACGGCCCGACGCGGGCGCGGTAGCGCGAAGCCTGGATCTCCATTAGCGCGACCAGTCCGTGCACCTCGGGCTCGCCGGGGGCGAGCGCCGCGAGGATCCGACCGAGCCGCATCGCCTCGGTGCTCAGGTGCGGGCGGATCCAGTCGTCGCCGCTGGTGGCCTGGTAGCCCTCGTTGAAGATGAAGTAGACGACCTCGAGCACCGACGAGAGCCGTTCGGCGAGCTGGTCGCGGGCCGGCACCTCGAACGGGACCTTGGTCTCGGAGAGCGTCCGCTTCGCGCGCACGATCCGCTGAGCCACCGTCGCCTCCGAGACGATGAAGGCGCGCGCGATCTCGGACGTGGTGAGACCGCCGAGCAGGCGTAGCGTAAGCGCGACCCGCGCCTCACGTGACAAGACTGGGTGGCAGGTCGTGAAGATCAGCCGCAGGACGTCGTCGCCGACATCGTCGATCGCGGCGTCCCAGTCCGCCTCCGCGAGCGCCTGCCGGATCTCGAGCTCGCGGCCGAGCTCCTCCTGCTTTCGCTCGAGCACCTCGCTGCGCCGCAGGCGGTCGATCGCACGGTGCTTCGCCGTGGCCATGAGCCAGGCGCCCGGGTTGTCCGGGACGCCTGACTCGGGCCACTGCTCGAGCGCGGCGACGAGCGCGTCATGGGCGAGGTCCTCGGCGAGCCCGACGTCGCGGACGATCCGGGCGAGCCCGCCGATCAGGCGTGCGGACTCGATCCGCCAGACCGCCTCGATCGCGCGACCTACGTCCGGCTCGGCCATCGGCTACTGGTTGCCGGCCGCCTGCTCGCGAAGCCGCTGGTCGGTCTCGCGCATCTCCGGCGTCATCTCCCCGAAGTCGTCGATTTCGAACACCTGTCGGATCTCGATCTCGGACTCCTCGTCCATCGGGTTGGGACAGCGCTTGACCCACTCGATGGCCTCTTCCTTCGACTTCACGTCGAACAGCCAGAAGCCGGCTACCAGCTCCTTGGTCTCCGTGAACGGACCGTCGATGACCGTGCGCTTGTTGCCGGAGAACCTCACGCGCGCGCCCTTCGCGCTCGGGTGGAGGCCCTCGCCGGCGAGCATCACGCCGGCCTTGACGAGCTCCTCGTTGTACTTCTGCATCTGCTCGAGCAGCTCCTGGCTCGGCATCTCACCCGCCTCGCTCTGGTCGGTGGCCTTGACCATGATCATGAAACGCATTGGCTTACTCCTCGATTCGTGGGCTGTTTACCGATGCGTCGAAAGAACGGCTTGGAAATCGACATGGGCGGGAAATTCTTTCGCGGTAGGGTGCTGCGCCGCATACCCCCATAGGAGGAGATTGAGGATGGACTGGAAGCTCGAGCTGGTGGCGGTGCCGGTTTCTGACGTCGACGCTGCCAAGGCGTTCTACGCCGAGAAGGTCGGCTTCAACGTCGATCACGACCATCGCCTGAGCGACGAGGTTCGCTTCGTGCAGCTGACGCCGCCCGGATCGGCCTGCTCGATCGCGATTGGCACCGGCATCACCGAGGCGTCGCCGGGCGCGGCGCAGGGGCTGCAGCTCGTGGTCGACGACGCCGAGGCGGCGCGCAGGCGGCTGGTGGAGCGCGGCGTCGATGCGAGCGACGTCCAGAGCTTTCCTTGGGGCGACTTCGTCTTCTTCCGGGATCCCGACGGGAACGGCTGGGCGGTGCAGGCGATGCCGGCGAGTGGGTGAGGATGCGGCGCGTCAACATCGCCGACCCCGAGTTCCGCTACGACCCGGACGAGGACCCCGAGGGCTTCAAGGCCGGCATGTTCCGCCCGGGCCCGGACCTCGGGGCGAAGGACACGGGCATGAGCATCTACGAGCTCCCGCCCGGCCAGGCGATCTGCCCGTATCACTACGAGTACGGCGAGGACGAATGGCTCGTCGTGCTGGCCGGGCGCCCGTCGGTGCGCACCCCGGAGGGCACCGAGCAGCTAGACCCCTGGGACGCCGTGTTCTTCCCCAAGGGGCCGGAGGGCGCCCACCAGGTCCGCAACGACAGCCACGAGCCGGCCCGCGTGATGATGTGGTCGACGATCGTCTACCCGTCGGCGAGCGCCTATCCGGACAGCGACAAGATCGCGGTCTGGACAGGAATCCGTGACGAGGATCTGATGGTGAGGCGCTCGAGCGGGGTGGACTACTACGACGGCGAGCCCGGCTGAGAGGCCAGGTCAGGCGGCGGCGATGATCACGACGAGCGTCGCCAGCGCGAGCACGGCCGCCGCCACGCTCAGGGCGAGTACCCAGGTGTCGCTCACGCCCGCGTAGCCGCCGCGGTCGAGCGCCGCGGCGACCTGGCGCTCCCGGAGCCAGGCGCCGATGAAGAGGGCGATCGCAAGGAGCGCGTAGCCGGCCCCCACCG
>Ga0081538_10003721_pt1 | contig 14312 bp, 12 predicted proteins | sample TabmetS5T2R1_FD_71022 | JGI IMG/M metagenome (GOLD analysis project Ga0081538, IMG submission 71022) | Tabebuia heterophylla rhizosphere microbial communities from the University of Puerto Rico - S5T2R1 | ecosystem: Host-associated > Plants > Roots > Rhizosphere ... | reverse complement strand
ACACCCGCCGCGCGATCGTTGCCGTGGTCCTGGTGGCGGTGCTGCGCGAGGGCATCGAGGCCGCGCTTTTCCTCATCGCCGCCGGCGCCGACGAATCGGGCGGCCCGATCGTCCTGGGGGCGCTCGCCGGGCTGGCGCTGGCGTCGTTGCTCGCCTACGTCGTCTACTGGGGCGGGCGGTCGATGCCCATGAAGGCGTTCTTCACCGTGACCGGCCTCGTGCTCATCGTGTTCGCGGCCGGGCTGGTGGCGAAGACGGTGCTCTTCCTGCAGACCTCGGGCGACCTGGGGTCGTTCAACCTCAACGGCGTCTACGACGTCACTGCGTACCGCTGGTTGACGCAGCAGACCGAGGAGGGCAAGTTCCTGGCCGCGATGTTCGGATGGGATCCCCGGCCGTCCATCGAGCAGGTGGTGGCGTGGACCGCCTTTGCCGCCCCGGTCACGTGGCTGTTCTTGCGTCGCGGCCCGGCGCCACGGCCCGCGCCCGTCCGGGCGTCGACGCCCGAAGCACGTGTGGACGCCGCCTGACTGCCGCCTCCCGCCCGCCCATCGACCAGACTGGTCGAGTGCTGGGCACGGCCCCTGAACCTCCCCTGCCGGCATCGGGTCCACCGGCGCGGCGTTCCCGGTGGATCGCGCTGCCGACGGTCGTGGGGGTTGTCCTGGCCGTCGTTTGCCTCGGCTTCGTGGCCGCGACCCTGGTGTCGCAGTGGTCCGAGGTGCGTGATCGGATCGCCGACGCCTCGCCCGGATGGCTCGTGCTGGCGGTCGTGTGCGCTGCGGCCGCCATGACGTGGATCGCCTGGTGCTGGGAGGACGCGTTGGGGCTGCTCGGCCATCGCCCGGGCCGGCGGCGAGTCATCGCCTGGTACTACTCCGGCGAGATCGGCAAGTACGTGCCCGGAGGCGTGTGGCCGGTCGTGGGTCGGGGGGAGCTGGCCCGCAGGGGTGGGGTGCCCGCGAGCCGGGCGTACCCGAGCGTCGCGCTGTCGCTCGCGACCCTCTATCTGGCGGGGCTCGCCGTCGCCGCCGTGCTGGTGCCGCTCGACCTGGCCCAGCAGGCCGAGTCGCCCGCGGCGCTGGCGTTGTTGCTGCTCCTGCCGCTCGGCCTGGCGGCGCTGCATCCCGCCGTCCTGGGCGGTGCCCGCCGCGTGGTGGTGCGGATCACCGGGCGGGGCGGCGACGTTCCGCTGCCGGAGTGGCGGGCGACCGTTGCCGTCATCCTCCGCTACGTGCCGGCGTGGCTGTTCATCTGGGCGGCGACATGGCTGGTGGCCCGAGCCCTGGTGCCGGACCCGCCCGTCCTCCGCATCGGCATCGCCACCACCCTGTCGTGGGCCGCGGGGTTCGCGGCGGTCCCCGTGCCTGCGGGAGCGGGGATAAGAGAGGCGGTGTTCGTCGCCTCCGCGGGCATGGCCGGCGGGGTCGCCGCCACCGTGGCCGTCGCGTCCCGGCTGGCCTTCGTGCTCGTCGATGCGGCCGGCCTGGTGCTCACCGCCCACTGGCACCGCGCTTCACCACGCAACGACGTCCCCTGACCGCTCCCAGCGCGGTTCGGGGCACGGAAGGGCCTCCCGCTACCCTTGATCAGACATGCATTCGTTGTTTCCTGGGGGGCTGCGCCCCCGCACCCCATCGACGCCCGGCTCACTGGCTGGTCGACCCAACTACCCGCCCGTCCCGCGACGACAAGGCGGGCGGGCTCCAGTTGGGTCGACCGCGCGGTCGACCGGTCACGAGCTTCGCTCATGACCTCGGTTTGGACCCAGCTCGAGCCGCATCTCGCCGATGTCGAAAAGCCGGCCCGGTACATCGGGCTGGAGCTCGGCGCGCAGCGTCCCGAGCACGGTCCGAGCAGGGTCTCCTGGCTCCTCACCTATCCCGACACGTATGAGATCGGACTGCCCAACCAGGGCCTGCAGATCCTCTACGAGATCCTGAACGAGCGCGACGACGCCGTGGCGGAGCGGGCGTACGCGCCCTGGGGCGACCTCGAGGCGGTCATGCGGCGTGAGCGGATTCCTCTGTTCTCCGTGGACACGCACCGTGCGGCCGGCGACTTCGACGTGCTGGCTTTCAACCTGTCCGCCGAGCTGACGTACACCAACTTGCTCAACTGCGTCGACCTGGCCGGCATCCCGGTGCTGGCGGCCGAGCGGCGCCCGGAGCACCCGCTGGTCGCCGCCGGCGGCCATTGCACCTACAACCCCGAGCCGCTCGCCGACTTCCTCGACTTCGTCGTGATCGGAGACGGCGAGGAGGTCGTCTCGGAGATCACGGCGGTGCTGGCGGGCTGGAAGGCATCGGGGCGCACCGCCGGCAGTCGAACGGCGGCGCTGCGCGAGCTGGCCCGGGTCGACGGCGTGTACGTCCCCTCGATGTACGAGGTTCACTACGACGGGCCCGCCATCCGGGAGATCCGGCCCCGCCATCCCGACGTGCCCGAGCGGGTCGAGAAGCGCACCATCGCCGACCTTGCGGCGTGGCCTTATCCGCGCCATCAGCTCGTGCCCCTCACCGAGGTCGTGCACGACCGGCTCAACGTCGAGGTCTTCCGGGGCTGCACGCGGGGCTGCCGCTTCTGCCAGGCGGGCATGATCACCCGGCCGGTGCGCGAGCGGCCCGCCGAGCAGGTCCGGACCATGGTGAGCGAGGGGCTGCGTCGCACCGGGTACGACGAGGTGGCGCTGACCAGCCTGTCCACGGCCGACTTCTCCGGCATCGAGTCGGTGGTCCAGGGCATCGTCGACGACCCCGCGACCTGCGGCCAGGTGTCCGTCAGCCTGCCCAGCCTGCGCGTCGACGCGTTCACGGTGGGCATCGCCGCACAGATCCAGAAGGCCCGCCGGACCGGCCTCACCTTCGCCCCCGAGGCGGGGACGTGGCGCATGCGTCAGATCATCAACAAGCTCATCCGCGAGGAGGACCTGTACGGCGCAGTCACGAGCGCCTTCAGCCAGGGCTGGCGCCGGATCAAGCTCTACTTCCTCACCGGGCTGCCCTCGGAGACCGACGAGGACACGCTCGGCATCCACGAGCTGGCGCGGAACTGCGTCGACATCGGGCGCACCTATACGAAGGGCGTCTCCGTCAAGGCATCGGTCGGCGGGTTCGTGCCCAAGCCGTTCACCCCGTTCCAGTGGTTCGGGCAGAACACGGTCGACGAGCTGTACCGCAAGATCGGGCTCCTGCGCGACGCCACCCGGCGGAGCAAGGGCCTGCAGCTCACCTGGCACGACCCGCGGGCGACGCTGGTGGAGGGGCTGGCCTCGCGGGGAGACCGGCGGCTCGGTCCGGTGATCGAGCAGGTGTGGCGGCGGGGCGGGACGTTCCAGGAGTGGAGCGAGCACTTCCGTCTCGATCTGTGGCTGGAGGCGATGGCCGACCACCGCCTCGACCTCGACTGGTACGTCTATCGGCACCGCACCGAGGCCGAGGTCTTGCCGTGGGACCACATCTCGGCCGGCCTGCACAAGGACTTCCTGTGGCAGGACTGGCAGGACGCCCTCGCCGAGGTCGGCCTGCCCGACTGCCGGTGGACGCCCTGCTACGACTGCGGCGCCTGCACCGGCTACGGCATCGAGCACGTGGTGGCCTCGGCGGTGGCGCCAGCCGGCGGCAGCCAGGGGACCGGACAGGACCTGTCGACCGGGAATCGCCGCGGCACCTCGGTCCCGGTCGAGCTGCGCTCTCCGAGGCACCCCGTGGGGGCGCCCTCATGAGCGGCGCCCAAACCCGGATCCGGTTCTCGAAGCGGGGGAAGATCAGGTTCACGAGCCACCGCGACGTGGCTCGCATCTGGGAGCGCGCGCTGCGTCGGGCCGAGCTCCCCATCGCCTACACCGAGGGGTATTCCCCTCGGCCCAAGCTGAGCTTCGGGCTCGCCCTTTCGACGGGGTACGAGTCAAACGGCGAATACCTCGACGTGACCCTGCGGCAGGCGCCGGGTGACGTCGAGCTCCACGAGTTGCCCCGACGGCTCGCCCCGGCGTTGCCCGAGGGGATCGAGGTGCAGGCGGTCGTCGCCCTGCCGGCGGGATCGGCATCCCTCCAGCAGGCCGTCACCAGCTGCACCTGGCACATCGAGGTGGGAGCGGTCCTGCCCGCCTCCGTCGTCCACGCGACGGCGGCGGCGCTGGCCGCTCCCGAGTTGGTCGTGACCCGGCAGCGCAAGGGACGCAGCGTCACCGACGACGTGCGGCCCGCCATCCTCAGCGCCGAGGTGCTCGGCGGGACGACGATCGAGGCCGAGCTGGCCACGCAGCCCCGGGGGCTGCGCCCGGCCGAGTTCCTGACCGCGGTCGACCCCGCCTGGCGTGTCCGTCGGGTCACACGCATCAATCAATGGACGCAGGTCGGCGGCGCCCGGCGAGAGGTCATCGACCTCCCACCGGCAGCGACGCCGCCTCCGCACGCCGAGGTGCGTGCGTCATGAGAAGGGACCCAACCCATGTCCGACAGAACTGTGCCTGGCGGCACGGAGGCGCCAGAACCGGCGCCTGAGGCGCCGAAGACGCCCGCCGCGGCCCCCGACGCCGCGGGCACGACCGCCTCGCCGGTGTCGACGTCGCCGACACGCGCGTCGGGACCAGGCTCGGGGGCCGGCAACGGCGCCGTTCCCGACGCCGGCGGCGCCACCGCCGAGACGCCGCGCAAGCGCCGGCGCCGTGGCTCCCGCGGGGGGCGGAAGCGCAGCAAGCCTCGCACCGACCGCCGAAGCCCGGACGAGCCCGCGCCCGACGACGCCCCCGCCACTCCGCCCGCCGCCAGTCCGTCCGGGCCGCCCGTGTCGCCCGACGACGGCGACGACGACCGCGTGCCCGAGCTGCCGGACCTCCACCGCGAGGGCCGGCCGGCGTCGGTCGAGGCCGCCGCCAAGGCCCTCGTCCGCAAGGCCTCACCACCCGGGGCGCCAGCCAAGCCCAAGATCGGCGACACGATCCCCGCCGACCTGTTGCGGACCGCGGAGCCGGCCCAGCCGACCGAGGACGGCGGCGAGGGGGGCAAGCGTCGGCGGCGCCGGCGGGGTGGTCGCGGCCGCTCGTCGGGCTCCGGTGGCGGCCAGCAGCAGGCCAGACCCGTCGAGGCCGTGCTCGCGCACGACCCCGTCGAGCTGGACGAGGAGACGCTCGAGCGCCGGCGGGGACGCGAGCGCAAGGGGCGCCCTGTCGGTCGCTACATGATGACGGTTCACGTCACGCCCAGGGCCACGCAGATCGCCGTGCTCGAGGGACGGTCGCTGATCGAGCACTACGTGTCCCACCCCTCCGACGACGTGTCGCAGATCCACGGCAACATCTACCTGGGCCGGGTGCAGAACGTCCTGCCGGGGATGGAGGCGGCCTTCGTCGACATCGGCACCCCCAAGAACGCCGTGCTCTACCGCGGCGACGTCCACTACGACCCCGAGGACATCGAGGGCGGCACCGCGGGTCGGCCCAGGATCGAAGACGTCCTCAGGGCGGGCCAGACGATCCTGTGCCAGGTCACCAAGAACCCCATCGGGGCCAAGGGCGCCCGCCTGACGCAGGAGGTGTCGCTGCCGGGCCGGTTCGTGGTGCTGATCCCCAACTCGTCGACCTACGGCATCTCCAAGCGGCTGCCCGACGACGAGCGGAAGCGGCTGCGGGGGATCCTCGACCGCGTGAAGCCCGCCCAGCACGGCGTGATCGTGCGGACGGCGGCCGAGAGCGTCACGACCGATGAGATCGAGGACGACGTGCGGCGCCTGCTGTCGCAGTGGGAGCAGATCGAGGGGCTCGCCAAGCGGTCCAAGGCTCCGGCGCTGCTCTACCGCGAGCCCGACATGGCGGTGCGGGTCATCCGCGAGGAGTTCAGCCAGGAGTACCGAAGCGTCCTCATCGACAACCGCGACCTGTACCTCGCCGTGCGCGACTACGTGGCGTCGATCAGCCCCGAGCTGGCGGACCGGGTGGAGTACTACGACCCCGAGGCCGAGCCGCTGCCCATGTTCGAGCGCCACCACGTGCACGAGCAGCTCCACCGGGCCCTGGACCGCAAGGTCTGGCTCCCGTCGGGCGGATCGCTGATCATCGAGCGCACCGAGGCGCTCACGGTCATCGACGTCAACACCGGCAAGAACGTGGGTCGCTCGAGCCTCGAGGAGACGGTGTTCAAGAACAACCTCGAGGCCGCGGTGGAGATCGCCCGCCAGCTGCGGCTGCGCGACATCGGCGGCATCATCGTCGTCGACTTCATCGACATGGAGCGCCGGGACAACCGCGAGGAGGTGGCGCGGGTCTTCCGCGACGCCCTGTCGCGGGACAAGACGCGCACCCAGGTGTTCGAGATATCCGAGCTGGGGCTGTGCGAGATGACGCGCAAGCGCATCGGCGAGGGACTGCTCGAGTCGTTCGCCGAGCGCTGCCCGGAGTGCGAGGGACGTGGCGTCCTCATCGACAAGGAGCTGCTGCCCGACTGACCAACCATCCCTGAACTCCGAACTTGCCGCAGTTGGCGACGTCATGACAGCGCTAACTGCGGAAAGTTCGGGGGGTTGGCGGGTCTCGTCGGGCGACCGGTAGGCTGACCCGTCCCCATCACGAGGCAGATCGCATGTACGCAGTCATCAAGTCCGGTGGCAAGCAGTACCGGGTCGAGAAGGGCCAGAAGCTCGACGTCGAGCTGGTGGGCGGCGACGGCGACGACGAGAAGGTCGAGCTGAAGCCCGTCCTGCTGGTCGACGGCGACACGGTGCTGGCGGGCCCCAAGGCGCTCAGCAAGGCCAAGGTCACGGCCAAGGTCGTGGGCGAGAACAAGGGCCCCAAGATCACCGGGTTCACGTACAAGAACAAGACCAACAGCGGTCGGCGCTGGGGCCATCGTCAGCGCTACTCGACCATCGAGATCACCGGCATCTCCAAGGGATAGGTGACGACATGTCCAAGACCAAGGGCGCCGGCTCGACCAAGAACGGGCGCGACTCTCAGGCCAAGCGGCTCGGCGTGAAGGTGTACGACGGCACCACCGTCAACGCCGGCACGATCATCGTCCGCCAGCGCGGCACCCGCTTCCACCCCGGCGAGAATGTCGGCCGTGGGGGCGACGACACGCTCTTCGCCATGGCCAGGGGCACGGTCAAGTTCGGTCAGCGCAAGGGCCGCAAGCTGGTCGACATCGTCCCGGCCGACTAGACCCCCATCCCCATCGTGACGGGGCCCCCTGGTGACAGGGGGCCGTTGCGCGTTAGCACCGGCTGGCAGGGGCCGACATACTCCCGAGGCAGTGTCGCAATTCGTCGACGAGTGCAACCTCCACGTCAAGGCCGGGGACGGGGGCGCCGGGTCCGTGTCGTTCCGGCGGGAGGCGCACGTCGCCAAGGGAGGCCCGGACGGCGGTGACGGGGGAGCCGGCGGGGACGTGTGGCTGGTGGCCGACCACAACGTGGCGTCGCTGCTCGCGTTCAAGGACCAGCCGTTCCGGCGGGCTGGCGACGGCGCGCACGGTCAGGGCAAGCGCCGCCACGGTGCCGCGGGGCGGGAGCTGCTGGTGCCGATCCCGGAGGGCACGGTCGTGCGGGACCGCGACGGCACGGTGCTCGCGGATCTGGTCCGTGCCGGCGACCGCTACCTGGCGGCCGAGGGCGGACGGGGCGGACGCGGCAACGCCCGGTTCCTGTCCAACCGGCGGCGCGCCCCGGCGTTCGCCGAACAGGGCGAGGAGGGGGAGGAGCGCTGGCTCGGCCTCGAGCTCAAGCTACTGGCGGACGTGGCGCTCGTGGGGTTCCCCAACGTGGGCAAGTCGACGCTCATCAGCCGCATCTCCGCCGCCAAGCCCAAGGTGGCCGACTACCCGTTCACAACGCTGGAGCCGCACCTCGGCGTGGTGCGGCTCGACGACGGCTACGAGTTCATCGTGGCCGACATCCCCGGGCTGATCGAGGGCGCGAGCGAGGGACGGGGGCTGGGCGACCGCTTCCTGCGCCACATCGAACGCGCCCGCGTCCTGTGCCTGCTGCTCGACCTCGCTCCGGTGGCCGAGCGGCCGCCCGCCGAGCAGCTCCGGGTGCTCCTGGCCGAGCTGGCGGCATACCAGCCCGAGCTGCTCGAGCGCGAGCGGGTCGTCGTCGGCAGCAGGGCGGACCTGGTGGAGCTGGGCGGCGACGGCGACCGGGCCGCCGGCGTCGAGCTCGACCTGCGTGTGTCCGCCGTGACCGGCGCCGGGATTCCGCAGCTGACGGGCCGGCTGGCGGACGCCGTTCGCCGCGCCCGGAAGGCCCTCCCGGAGCCGAGCCAGTTCGTGGTCCACCGCCCGGTCCGCGCCGGCTACGAGGTGGTGCGCGAGGGCGGCGGCTGGGCGGTCGAGGGGCGCGAGGCGACCCGCGCGGTGGCGCTCTCCGACCTGACGCGGCCCGAGGCGCTCGCCGAGGCGCACCGCCGGCTGCAGCGCCTCGGCGTGGACCGGGCCCTGGCGCGGGCGGGGGCGAGGCCCGGTGACCCGGTGCGCATCGGTTCGCTCGTGTTCGACTACGAGGACGACGAGGCGGGCACGTGAGCGCGCCTACCCGAGGTCATGGGCTCCACCGACCCGAGCTCGAGGCCGTGAGCTCCGGTTCCGGTACCAGTGACCTCGTCCCCCGAGTAGTGGAACCCATTGCCTCGCCTGTCCCGGGCGACGGCGGCGCCCGTCGATGATCGTCGTCGCCAAGGTGGGCTCGTCGTCGATCACCACCGGGCTCGGCGAGATCGACGAGGCGGCCATCGCCAAGTTCTGCGCCGAGGTGGCGGCGGTCCGACGCATCGGCCATCGGGTCATCATGGTGACCAGCGGTGCCATCGCCGCCGGCCTGCCGACCCTGGGCCTCGAGTCCGCGCGACCCCGCGACGCGGTGTCCCTGCAGGCGGTGTCCGCCGTGGGTCAGAGCCGGCTCATGCGGGTCTACGACGCCGCCCTGGCCCGGGACGGCCTCATCGGCGGGCAGGTCCTGCTGGCGCCGCTCGACTTCACGGTCCGCCAGCAGTACCTTCACGCCCGCTCGACCATCACGCGGCTGCTGGAGTTGGGCGTCGTGCCCGTGGTCAACGAGAACGATGCCATCGCCGACGACGAGATCCGGTTCGGGGACAACGACCGGTTGGCGGCGCTCGTGGCCCACCTCGTGGCCGCCGACTTGCTGGTGCTGCTGACCGACCAACCGGGCCTGCTCACCGGCGACCCGCGGCTCGACGACGGGGCGTCGCTGATCGAGGAGATCGTCGAGGTCGACCACACGCTCGAGGCCATGGCCGGCGGCACGGGCAGCGAACGGGGCAGCGGCGGCATGGCGTCCAAGCTGGCCGCCGCCAAGATCGCGGCGTGGTCCGGCGTGCGGGCGGTGATCGCGCAGGCCGACCGGTCCAACGTGCTGGTGGAGGCCGTCTCGGGCACGGCCGGGGTGGGAACGGTGGTCGTCCCCCGTCGCCGGCGCCTGCCGGCCCGCAAGCTGTGGATCGCGTTCGCGGTCGGGTCCTCGGGCACGGTGGTCGTCGACGACGGCGCCCGCCGGGCACTGCTGGAGCGGGGGGTGTCGCTGCTGCCGGCCGGGGTGACGAGCGTGAAGGGCAGCTTCGAGGCCAACGAGCCGGTGGAGCTGGCAGGGCCCGACGGCCGGATCTTCGCCAAGGGCCTGTGCCGCCTGGACGCCGCCGGGCTGCGCGAGGTCGCCGGCCGGCACACGTCGGAACTGCCCGAGGGCGTGACCCACGAGGTCGTCCACCGCGACGACCTCGTGGTCCTGCCGTAGCCCCGAAGTGCCCGTGGTGCCCGGGCAGTAGCGTCCCGACAATGAGCGACGAGACCCCGTTATCGATCCGACATCCCGCCGAGGTCACCGTGGGCGGCGTCGTGGTGGTGCAGGAAGCGTTCGGTGTGACCGACTACATCGAGGGCGTGTGCCAGCGCCTCGCCGAGGCCGGCTGGCTCGCCGTCGCGCCGCACCTGTTTCACCGCACGGGTGATCCGCTGCTGGACCACACGGACTTCGACGCCGTCCGGCCGCACGTGTCGGCCCTGACCGCCGAGGACATCGCCACCGACGTCGGTGCCGCCCTCGACTACATCGACGGCGCCGGCTTCCCGCCCTACGCGGCCGGCATCGTGGGCTTCTGCATGGGGGGCTCCGTCGCCCTCGCCACTGCGGCCCGCCTCCAGCTCGGCGCTGCGGTCACGTTCTACGGCGGGGGCGTCAGCGCGGGCCGGTTCGGGTACCCACCGCTGATCGAGCTGGCCCCAGAGCTCCGATCGCCCTGGCTGGGGCTGTTCGGCGACCGCGACCCGAGCATCCCGGTCGACGACGTGGAAGCCCTCGCAGCGGCTGCGGCCGACGCCGCCGTGCCCACCGAGGTGGTCCGCTACCCGGACGCCGGCCACGGGTTCCATCGCGATGGCAGCGCCGCCTATCACGCCGAGTCGGCGGCCGACGCCTGGCACCGCACGCTCGACTGGTTCGCCCGCTACCTGACCACGGGAGCCGCCGAGGCGCTCTGACGTCGGGGCGGCGATGCCGGTGCGGTAGCCCGTCACTGTGGGAACATGCGTTCGTGGTGCGAGACGCCACGATCCTGCATGCCGACCTCGACGCGTTCTATGCGTCGGTCGAGCAACGCGACGATCCGCGCCTGCGCGGGCGTCCGGTCGTCGTCGGCGGTGGCGTCGTGCTGGCCGCCAGCTACGAGGCCAAGGCGTTCGGGATCCGCACCGCCATGGGCGGCGCCGAGGCGCGCCGGCTCTGCCCCTGGGCGGTCGTCGTGCCGCCGCGCATGTCGGCGTACACCGAGGCCAGCAAGGCGGTGTTCGAGGTGTTCGACCAGACGACGCCCCTGGTCGAGGGCCTGTCGATCGACGAGGCGTTCCTCGACGTCGGTGGGCTCCGGCGGGTCTCCGGCACGGCTCGCGAGATCGCGGTGCGGCTGCGCCGGGACGTGGCCGCCCGCGTCGGCCTGCCCATCACCGTCGGTGTCGCCAGGACCAAGTTCCTGGCCAAGGTCGCGAGCGGTGTGGCCAAGCCCGACGGTCTCCTGGTGGTGCCGCCCGACGGGGAGCTGGACTTCCTCCACCCCCTGCCGGTCGAGCGCCTCTGGGGCGTGGGCCCGGTCACCGCGGCCAAGCTCCGCAGCCGCGGCATCGCCACGGTGGGCGAGGTGGCCGGCCTGGCCGAGGCGGCGCTCGTGGCGATGCTCGGGCGCGCGTCGGGCCGTCACCTCCACGCCCTGGCCCACAACCGCGATCCGCGGCCGGTGCAGGTGGGTCGGCGGCGGCACTCGATCGGGTCCCAGCACGCGTTGGGCCGGACACCCCGGTCCCCCGAGGACATCGACGCCGCGGTGGTCGCCCTCGTCGACCGCGTCACGCGCCGGATGCGGGCCGCCGGCCGGGTCGGCCGCACGGTCGTGCTCCGCCTGCGGTTCGCCGACTTCTCCCGCGCGACCCGCTCGCACACGTTGGCACAGGCCACCGCCGGCACGCGGACGATCCTGGAGAGCGTGCGAACCCTGCTCGCCGCAGTCGCACCCACGATCGCGGACCGGGGCCTCACCCTCGTGGGGGTGGCCGTCGGCAACCTCGCCGACGCCGACGCCGTCCAGCTCGCCCTGCCGTTCGATCACCATGGGACGACAACGCTCGACGCCACGCTCGACGAGGTGTGCGACCGCTTCGGGTCGGGAGCCGTGACCCGGGCCGTGCTGCTCGGACGCGACCGGGGCCTGGAGGTCCCGCTGTTGCCCGATTGACGCGCCCATCCGCGCACGCCCGTCAGAGGGCGTGCTGCCGGATCCAGGTTTGCATGGCGATGCCCGAGGCCACACCCGCGTTGATCGAGCGGGTGGAGCCGAACATGGTGATCGAGCACACCTGCGTGCAGGCGTCCCGGGCGGCGTCGGACAGGCCGGGGCCCTCCTGACCGAAGAGCAGGATGCAGCGTCGCGGCAGCGTGACCGTCTCGAGCGGCACCGAGCCGGGGAGGTTGTCGACGCCGACGATCGGCAGGCCGCCGGGCTCGGCGCCGTCGCTCCATGCCCGCAGGTCGTCCACGGTCGGGTGGTGGACCACGTGCTGGTAGCGCTCGGTCACCATCGCCCCCCGCCGGTTCCAGCGGCGCCGGCCGACGATGTGCACGGCCGCGGCCAGGAAGGCGTTGGCGTTGCGCACCACCGTGCCGATGTTCAGGTCGTGGCGCCAGTTCTCGACGGCGACGTGGAAGGGGTGCCGGCGGGCGTCGAGGTCGGCGACGATGGCGTCCACCCGCCAGTAGCGGTAGCGGTCAACCACGTTGCGCCGGTCGCCCAGCGCCAGCAGCTCCGGATCGAGGCGGGGGTCATCGGGCCACGGCCCCGGGTAGGGCCCGACCCCGACCTCGGCCAGGCCCGGGTCGTCGGGCCTCGGGCCGATGGATCCGCGGAAGCCCTCAGCCGCTGCCGTCTGCCCCGGAGCTTCCCGAGCCGGTGGCCGTGTCACCCGCGGCATCCCCCGCCTTCAGCCCGAGCTCGGCCCGGATCTGCGACAGCCGGGCCTGGGCCTCGCTGTTCATCGACGCCTGCTCCACCTCGAGCATGCGCGACTCGACCGACGTCTCGGTGAGCTCCGACATCCCCTTCGCGCGGGAGTAGCGGGACTCGATCTTGTCGCGCACCTCGTCGAGGGTCGGCACGTCCTGGCCCACAGTCTCCGACAGCGAGGCCATCGCAGTGTTCATCTGCTCCTGCATCTTGGCCTGGTCGAGCTGCGACAGCAGCTTCTGGCGTTCGGCCAGCTTGCGCTGCAGCGCCGTGGAGTTCTGCTGCACGGCCGCCTTGGCCTGGTTGGCGGCGTCGGTCGACTGCAGGTGGAGCTGCTTGAGGTCCTCGACCTCACGCTCGAGCGCGATGAGCCGGTTGGCGAAGCTCTCGGCGGTCACCGTGTACTGCGTGGCCTTCTCGGTCTCGCCGTTCTTGGTCGCCTCGTCGGCCATGAGCACCGCCTGGCGGGCGTTGCCGTTGACCTTCTCGAGCTCGCCCATGGTGCGGTTGAGCCGTATCTCGGTCTGCTTCTGGTGGGCGATGACGTTGGCCGCCTGCTCCTTGAGGCGCCGATGCTGGTCCTGGGCCTCGGCGATGGCCTGTTCGAGCTGGACCTTGGGGTCCGCCCGCTCCTCGAAGGACGACCCGAGCTTGGCCGTCAGGTAGCGCCACCAACGCCGGAACAGTTTCAGCATGACCAGCAGGTTAGGCCCCCGGCGGCGGGACCCGGGCCCGCCTGGCACCTCAGCTGCGGACGCGGCCCGTCAGGCTGGCCACCCGCCGCAGCATGATCGTGGCCTCGGGCACGCCCAGCCGGCGGGTCACCGCCACGTACACCAGCCCCGCCGGGCCGACCACGAGCACGAGCGCGACCAGCGACGGCAACCCCCCGAACAGTGCCTCGCACACGACGGCGACGACCGCGGCCGCGGCGCAGCCGACGGCGATCGGGTTGAGCCAGCGCCCGGCCAGGCGCGTGCGGCCGATGCGCCAGGCCAGGGCGCGGCTGAGGAACCGGTATTCGACCCAGCGGGACACGGCGGCACCGATCGCCAGGCCGACGATCCCCAGGTGGGCGACGTCGGCGGCGTTGTCGCGGACGGCCTCGGGCAGGGGACCGAACGTGAAGACGTCGCCCCAACCCTCGATGCCGTCCGGACCGACCACCAGACGGTCGAGCGGGAACATGAAGGCCAGCCCGATGATCGCGGCCAGGATCACGCTCATGGCCGCCACCCGGGCGGGGGTGCGGGGGTCGTCGAGCGCATAGAGGCCGTTCTGGAGGAGCCGCGACGACGTCGAGGCCAGCAGGCTCGTGGAGAACACGGCCAGGGTGAGCCACACCACGATGGTGTCGGCCGACGTGAAGTTGCCGCGCTGGAACACCGCCCGCACGATCACGTCGCCGACGACGATGAACAGCGTCGCCGTCGGCGCCACGTACCAGGCGATGCGGGCCATGCCCTCCTCGAGCCGCAGCCGAAACCGGCGGCGCGTCTCGGGGTCGTGCACCTCGACCTCCGACAGCTCCGGCAGCTCGGCGGCGGCCACGCTCATCCCGAACAGGCCGATGGGCAGGAGGTAGAGGACCAGGGCGTACTGCAAGGACGCCACGGCGCCAGTCGCCAGGTAGCTGGCCAGCAACAGGTCGACGTACCCCATGATCTGGACGACGCCCCGCCCCATCACGACGGGAGCGAAGCGGGCCAGCACGCTGCGCACGGAGGCGTTGGCGGTGTCGAGGCTCAGGCGCACTCCCCCGAGGAGCCGCCGCACCGGCCCGATCTGGACGCCGAACTGGAGGATGCCGCCGATC
>Ga0081538_10003720_pt1 | contig 14317 bp, 15 predicted proteins | sample TabmetS5T2R1_FD_71022 | JGI IMG/M metagenome (GOLD analysis project Ga0081538, IMG submission 71022) | Tabebuia heterophylla rhizosphere microbial communities from the University of Puerto Rico - S5T2R1 | ecosystem: Host-associated > Plants > Roots > Rhizosphere ... | reverse complement strand
GTCGTCGACCGCACGGCGATCCCGCCCCTGCACCGGGTACGGGAGGGCTCGGCGGCCGACGTGGACCTGTGCGACGAGGTCGACCGGCGTACGCGGGGCGCCGGCCACGGCGTCGACCACGAGTGGATCCGGGCCGCGTACCCGCTGGTGGTCGTCGACGACGCGGCCGGCCGCGGCTACGCGTACGTTCGGCCGGGCGGCGGCGCCTACCTGCTGGCGGCGACCGACGAGCTGACCGCGAGCGAGCTGCTGTGGGAGACGCTGGCCCACGCGACCGCGGAGCCGGAGTGCCGCTTCTTCTTCGCGACCGCCGAGCAGGAGTGGGCCGTCGATGTGGCGCTGGCGGCTCGGCTCGAGATCCACGGCCACAGCTTCGTCGCCTACCGCGGCATGCTCCCGGCCGCGCCGTACCTGCCCAGCCCGCACTTCATGTGAGACGTCCGAGCGGTCCGTGACCCGCGTGGCACGATGGTTTGGATCCCGCCCGCTCAGCTTGGAGACGATGTGACCACCGTCGACCTGCCATTGCTCGCCCTAGGTCAGGGCACCGACCCGCGCTCCGAGCGTGGCGTGCACTGCCCCGGGGACCTGCCGCCCGCCTCCGACCCGGACCTCGTCGAGCGGGCCCGCGCGGCGAAGGCGGCCCTGGGCACGAAGGTGTTCGTGCTCGGCCATCACTACCAGCGCGACGAGGTCATCCAGTTCGCCGACGTCACCGGCGACTCGTTCAAGCTGGCCCGGGAGGCCGCGGCCCGGCCGGAGGCGCCGTACGTCGTCTTCTGCGGGGTCCACTTCATGGCCGAGTCGGCCGACATCCTCACCGCGGACCACCAGCAGGTCGTGCTGCCCGACCTCGCGGCCGGCTGCTCGATGGCCGACATGGCCCGGCTGCACCAGGTCGAGGACGCCTGGGAGGTGCTCGAGGACACCGGCGTCGCCGACGCGACCGTGCCGATCACGTACATGAACTCCTCGGCCGACATCAAGGCCTTCTGCGGTCGCAACGGCGGTGCCGTGTGCACCTCGTCCAACGCCAAGACTGCGCTCGAGTGGGCCTTCGAGCAGGGCGAGAAGGTGCTCTTCCTTCCCGACCAGCATCTCGGGCGCAACACCGCCGTCCTGCAGCTGGGTTTCGACCTCGACGACTGCGTGGTCTACGATCCCCGACTGCCGAGCGGCGGCCTGTCGACCGAGCAGCTTCGCGCCGCCCGGATGATCCTGTGGCGCGGCCACTGCTCGGTGCACGGCCGGTTCACCGCGGAGTGTGTCGACGAGGCACGCCAGCGCGTCCCCGGCGTCAACGTGCTGGTGCATCCCGAGTGCACGTACGACGTCGTCACCAAGGCCGACCTGGTCGGCTCGACGGAGCTCATCATCAAGACCCTCGACGCCGCCCCGACCGGCTCGGCGTGGGCCGTCGGCACCGAGCTCAACCTGGTCCAGCGGCTGGCCGCGCGGCACCCCGACAAGCAGGTCATGTTCCTGGACAGGACGGTCTGCTACTGCTCCACGATGAACCGGATCGACCTGCCGCACCTGGTCTGGGCGATGGAGAACCTCGTCGAAGGCACGGTCGTCAACCCGATCACGGTCGACCCGGCCACCACGCACTGGGCGAAGGTCGCCCTCGACCGGATGCTCGCGCTACCCGCCTGATCAGGCGAGGCCGGGCGCTCCCCACAGGGCGAGCCAGCGCTCCAGGCTCTTCTCGATCGGAACGTCGTCGGCGATCAGACCGCGAATCTGAAGCTCCAAGGCGTTGTCGCGCCGTTGGTCGCCGACCGGGGCGAAGGGATAGAACGAGCCGCGCTTGTAGAGGTAGACCAGGCCGAGGGTCTGGCCGTCGGGCCCGTCGAAGTCGACGACCGAGCACAGCAGCGACGGGCCGAACCCGTTGGCCTCGAGTGTCGTGTTGACGGTGTGCAGCTCGGTGACGAGCTCGGACACCGAGTCCGGCTCCTGCCGACACACCAGCCAGGTGAAGCCGTACGAGTCCTGGCTCCGCTCGACCGCCGGGCCGCCGTCGGCGTCGAGGAGGGCCTGGATGTCGGACTGCATCGACGCGAAGGCGGCACCCTCGCTGGCGCGGTAGCAGACCGAGCCCACGCCGCTGGACCGGAAGCCCGCCCCCACCTCGAGTGTCACGGCCGCCTGCGGGAGCGCGAAGAGCGCGTCGAGGTTGGCCTTCACCGGCTTCTTGCGGCCGAGCAGCGTGTCGAAGAGTCCCACCGCTACACCTGGCGCCCGAGGTCGGCCGAGATCCGCGCCAGCTGGTCGAGCCGGGTCTGGATGTGCGGGTGCGTCGACAACAGCGTCGAGAAGTGCTCGGACTTCAGCGCCGGCGTGAAGAAGAACGCGTTCATCGACTGCGCCTGCCGCAGGTCGCGGGTCGGGATGCGGGCCATGTCGCCGGAGATCTTGGTCAGCGCCGAGGCCAGCGCGGACGGCTTGCCGGTCAGGTAGGCGCCGCTGCGGTCGGCCGACAGCTCGCGATAGCGTGACAGCGCCCGCGTCAGCAGGAAGCTGATCGCGTACACCACCAGGCTCACCAGCCAGATGATCAGCCACACCGGCGGGCCGTTGTCGCGCCCCCGGTCGCCGCCGCCGAAGAACAGGCCCCAGCGCGCGATGAATCCGGCGCACAGGCCGATGACGGACGCGACGGTCATCACCGCGACGTCGCGGTTGGCGACGTGGGCCAGCTCGTGACTCAGTACGCCCTCGAGCTCCTCGGCGTTGAGCCGGCGCATGATGCCGGTCGTCACGCACACGACCGCGTGGTCGGGCGAGCGCCCGGTGGCGAAGGCGTTCGGCAGGTCGGTGTCGGCGATCGCCACCCGCGGCTTCGGCATGTCGGCCAGCGCCACCAGCCGGTCGACCATGCCGTGCAGCTCCGGCGCCTGCTCCGGCGTGACGATGCGGGCGCGCATCGACGCCAGCGCCAGCCGGTCCGAGAAGTACCACTGCCCGAAGGCGAGGGCGACCACGACGATGATGCCGAAGAAGAGATTGGTGTACGCGATGAGCACCGCACCGAACAGGAGGTACAGCGCGACCAGCAGAAAGCCGACCAGGCCCATGCGCGCCGTCAGGCCCCGGTCCCCCCGAAATCTCGTCTTCACCTTCGACACCACCTCTCGCCGTACTGAACGAACGACGAAACCGAGGTGTTCCTCGCCCGAGCGGTGCTAGAGCGCATCCGGGATGAGCCCCTCGTCACCGAGGAGCGCCACGACCTCGTCGACCTGGGCGTCGGCCGGCGGCAGGATCAGGTCCGAGTCGACCAGCGTGTCGTCGGGCAGGGCCGAGCCCCAGTCCCGTACCGCGTCGAGCAGGCCCTGCAGCGCCGGCCGGAAGGCCGCCTCGTCCTTGCTGTCGACGGCGGACTCGACCGCCGAGTCGAGCTCGTTGAGCGCGTCGAGGTGGCTGTCGTCGACGTCGAACTGCCCCTCGCCCAGGATCCGCACGATCATGACTGGCCTTCCTGCTGCGCCTTCTTCTCACCCTCGACCGCCGGCTCGTCGCCGTCGCCACCCTCGATGGCCTGCGGCGTGGAGCCGCTGCCGAGCTGCGCCTTCATGGCGGCGAGCTCGGACTCGACGTCCTGACCCGCCGACAGCTGCTCCAGCTCGCGCGAGATGTCGTCGTTCGGCTGGCCGCTGGCGTCTTCGAGCGCTCCGGAGGCGATCAGCTCGTCGATCGCGCCGGCCCGGGCCTGCATCGTGGCGGTCTTGTCCTCGGCGCGCTGGATGGCCATGCCGACGTCGCCCATCTCCTCGGAGATGCCGGAGAACGCCTCGTTGATCTTGGTCTGCGCCTCGGCGGCGGTGTAGGTCGCCTTGATCGTCTCCTTGCGGGTCCGGAACGACTCCACCTTCGCCTGCAGCCGCTGCGAGGCGAGGGTCAGCTTCTCCTCCTCGCCCTGGAGCTGGGCGTGCTGCACCTGCAGGTCGGAGATCTGCTGCTGCAACCCGGACCGACGGGTCAGGGCCTCCCGCGCGAGATCCTCGCGCCCGGCCGAGAGGGCCTGCTGGGCCTGCTTCTGCAGCTTGTCGCTTTGCTGCTCGAGCTGGGTCGCCTGCAGCTCGACGCGCTTGCGGCTGGTCGCGACGTCGGCCACGCCGCGGCGGACCTTCTGCAGCATTTCGAGCTGCTTCTGATAGCTGTAGTCGAGCGTTTCACGTGGATCCTCCGCCTTGTCCAAGGCCTTGCTGGCCTTGGCACGGAAGATCATGCTCATCCGTTTCATGATGCTCATTGCGTCGGAGGGCCCCCTTCAGGCAGGCGTCCTAGTCGTGGCGGAGGGACAAGTCGGTCACGGGAGCCACAGCGTTCCCGTGCGGTCACGATACGCCGCGGGCGTGTGGCAGGCGAAGCCGTCCCCGTGAGTACGCTGTGGACACACCGATCCTGCTCGAGCCCGTCCCGTACCCCGCGAGGCCACACCGTGTTCCGACGCCGCCACCAGCCCGACGACGACCCCGCTCTCGAGGAGGAGTCGGCGCCGATCGAGGGCAAGGGCCGGCCGACGCCCAAGCGACGCGACGCCGAGGCCGATCGGCGGGCTCGACTCAAGCCGCCACGGGACCGCCGGGAGGCTTCGCAACGGATGCGGGAGCAGCGCCGGACCCAACGGGGCAAGATGCAAGAGGCCCTTCGCTCCGGCGACGAGCGGCACCTTCCGGCCCGCGACCGTGGACCGGTCCGGCGGTTCTGCCGCGACTTCGTCGACGCCCGCTGGAACGTCGCCGAGTGGCTGCTCCCCCTGCTGCTGCTCATCCTCGTGCTGAGCTTCCTGGGCGCCGGCTCGGACTTCGCCGCCTGGCTGCAGGTGGTGGTCTGGTCGGGCACCATCGTCGGCACCGTCGCCGACACCCTGGTGCTGATCTGGCGGACCCGCCGCGAGCTGGCCCGGCGGTTCCCCGACGAGAACCGGCGCGGCGCGGTGGCGTACGCGGTCCTGCGCAGCTCCCAGCTGCGCCGGCTCCGGCTGCCCAAGCCCCAGGTCAAGCGGGGCGCCACGCTGCCCGACCGCTACTGACCCACGTCAGGCGTCGTGCAGGCTCATCGGGCCGTAGACCTCGCGGTCGCCCTCGAGCAGCCGCACCTGGTCGACGCCGGCGTCGCGTAGCTCGCGCCACGACTCGCCGATCCACGACTCGGCATCGGACCGGGTCGGAAACGTCGCCTCGTGAGCCTCGTCGACCGTGACCGGCTTGCCGGTGACCGTCTCGAGCCGCCATGTCCATGCCATCCCCGCAGCATAGGCGGCTCAGCGAACCGACGGCTCCACGAAGGGCGGCTTGGTCACGACGAAGGGCTCCCGCCGGTTTCGGACCTCGACACCGAGCTCGGCGCCGATCTCGACGCCCGGCTCGACGAGGGCGAGCGCCACGCCCTTGCGCAGCGTCGGCGAGAACGTCCCCGAGGTGACCACGCCGACGTCGCCGCCGTCCGCGCCGAGCACCCGCATGCCGGGGCGAGCGATCCCACGCCCGGCGGCCACCAGCCCGCGCAGCACCCGGTCCGGCCCGCGCTCCCGCTCGGCCACCAGTGCCGCGCGACCCCAGAAGCTCGGCTTCGACCAGCCGACCGCCCAACCGAGCCGGGCCTGCACCGGCGTGACGTCGAGCGAGATGTCCTGCCCGTGCAAGGGGTAGCCCATCTCGGTCCGCAACGTGTCCCGGGCGCCGAGTCCGCAGGCACGGACGTCGTACGACTCCCCCGCGGCGAGCACGGCGTCCCACACCGCCTCGGCGCCGGAGCTCGGGACGACGAGCTCGTACCCGCGCTCGCCGGTGTAGCCGGTACGGCAGACGACGACCGGCTGCCCGTCGTACGACGCCTCGACGAACGACATGTACGCGTGCCCGGCCGGCAGCCCGGCGGCCTCGAGGGTGGCCTCGCCGTGCCGACCCTGGACGGCGACGACCGCCCAGTCGGCATGCTGGTCGGCCACCTCGATCCCGTCGGGCGCGGCCGCGCGAAGTCGACGACAGACCTCGGCCGCGTTCGCCGCGTTCGGGATCAGCAGCACCTCGTCGGGCCCGCGCAGGTAGGCGATCAGGTCGTCGACCACGCCGCCGGTCGCGTCGTCGCAGCACAACGTGTACTGCGCCTGCCCCGGCTCGATCCGGTCGAGATCGCCGGCGAGGCAGCCGTTGACGAACGCGGCGGCGCCGGGCCCGCGTACGACGACCTTGCCGAGATGACTGACGTCGAAGACCCCGACCGAGTCGCGCACGGCGGCGTGCTCCTTCAGGACGCCGCCTCCGGCGTACTCCAGCGGCATCTCCCAACCACCGAACGCGGCGAACTTGGCGCCGAGGGCCAGATGGCGCTCGTGCAGCGGCGAGCGGCGCAGCGCGGCAGCGGGATCGGAGTCATCGTGGTCGGCCATGCCGGCAACCTATCGACCCGCGGACGTTGCCGTAGGGTGGCTCCGACCTACTGCCGAGCCGTATGTCGAGGACTTCGTGACCAGCATCAGCCTGCGTTCCACCGATCCCACTCGGAGCCGGGTCGACGTCATCGTCATCGCCGTCGCGAAGAACGGCAAGGGCCTGACCGCGCTGGCCCCGGGCGACCAGGTCGCGGCCGCCTTCGGCCGGCGGTTCGCGCCGACGCTGTCGACACTCGGGTTCGAGGGGAAGGCCGGCGAGGTGGCCCGGCTGCCGAGCGCCGGTGTCGTGAAGTCGCCGCTCGTCATCGCCGTGGGCGTCGGCGAGGAGGCGTCGGTGACGACGGAGTCGCTGCGCCGCGCCGCGGGAGTCGGCGTCCGGGCGATCCACAACGCGGCCTCGGCGGCGTTCGCGTTGCCGACGGCCGACGGCGCGGACGTCCAGGCGGTCTGCGAAGGCCTGCTGCTCGGTGGCTACGACTTCGCCGACTATCGCAGCGACAACGACGACGACCGCGTCTCGAACGTGGTCGTGCTCACCGACCTCGCCCGCTCGGCGGCCGCGCAGCAGGCGGTCGCGGCCGCGAGCACCGTCGCGGACGCCGTCAACCTCACGCGCGACTGGACCAACATGCCCGGCGCCGACCTGACCCCGGCCCGGTTCGCCGAGCTGACCGAGGCCCTCGAGCTCCCCGAGCGGGTGAAGGTGACCGTGTGGGACGAGAGCCGACTGCGCAAGGAGGGCTGCGGCGGCATCCTCGGCGTCGGCCAGGGCTCGTCCAACCCGCCTCGGCTCGTGCGGCTGGCGTACAAGCCGAAGAAGGCCGGACTGCACCTGGCTCTGGTGGGAAAGGGCATCACGTACGACTCCGGCGGGCTCTCGCTGAAGACGCACTCCGGCCTGATGTCGATGAAGTGCGACATGGCGGGTGCGGCCGCCGCGATCTGTGCGACCTGGGCGATCGCGAGCCTGGAGCTGCCGATCCAGGTGACCTGCTTCGCGGCCATGGCCGAGAACATGGTGAGCGGGTCGGCGATCCGGCCGGGCGACGTCCTCACCGTCCGCGGCGGCACGACCGTCGAGGTCCACAACACCGACGCCGAGGGCCGCCTCGTCCTGGCCGACGGCCTCGTGCTCGCGACCGAGGCCAAGCCGGACCTGATCATCGACGTCGCCACCCTGACCGGGCCGTGCATCGTCGCGCTCGGCAAGCGGACCGCGGGAGTGATGTCCAACGACGAGGCACTCCGCGATGCGATCCCGGCGGCGGCGCTGCGGGCCGGCGAGCCGATGTGGCCGCTGCCGATCCCCGAGGAGATGAAGCCGAAGGTCCACTCGTCGTCGATCGCCGACCTGCGGCAGCACAATCCCGATCCGGTCGGCGGCGCGCTGTTCGCCGCGGCGTTCCTCCGGGAGTTCGTCGGCGACCATCGATGGGCGCATCTCGACATCGCCGGTCCGGCGTTCAACGACTCCGACGCGTACGGCTACACGCCGAAGGGCGGCACCGGTGCGTCCGTACGAACTCTGATCCGCCTGGCGCGGGAGTTCGCCGACGATTCCTGACGGTGGGTCAGGTGTCCTCGGCAGCCTTCCTGGCCTGCGACTGACGCCGGTTGTACTCGCGCATCCGCTGCGGATAGCCGACGACCGCGGCGTCATAGCTGGGCAATCCGGCCTTGTTGCAGAACTCGTGGGCCCACTGCGCGGACGGAACACGGCGTCGGGTCCACTCACCGTCGATGGCGACCAGGAGCAGCGTGGTCTCGGTGACCGTCGTGCGGGGCTCCACGAATCCCTCGACGCCGCTGCGGGACGCGGCGAACTCCTCGAGGTGCTTGCGATCGACCTTCTCGGCGGCCCGGTCCATCGTGCCCGTCGCCGCGGGCGCCGAAGCCGCCCGCGATCGACGACGGCGACCGAACAGACGCATGGGGCTGTCCTCCTCCTCGACTCCCGCAGCATACGTGCTGAGGTCAAGTGTGACCTACGCGAGCAACCGGGTCGTCCGCCCACGCGCGACACGCCGGTGCCCGGCGAGCCCCGTCACCGTCGGGCCGTCGCCGCCGACTGCCTGGAAACCAGTTTGGCGGGAGTGACAAGATGGCGACGGATACGGGGTCGATTGGGTACGGGCACCCAAGACCCATCTGGCAGTGACGGCTCATCCTGACGGCGGCGGAGGACACGGTGGCGGACAACACCGACAACGGCTATGACGTAGTGATCCTGGGAGCGGGCAGCGGCGGCTACGCCTGCGCACTGCGGGCCGCCCAGCTCGGCCTCCGGGTCGCCATGGTCGAGAAGGACAAGGTCGGTGGGACCTGCCTGCACTCCGGCTGCATCCCGACGAAGGCGCTGCTGCACGCGGCCGAGGTGGCCGACGAGGTACGGGACGGCTCCTCGATCGGCGTCAACGCCAGCCTGGACGCGATCGACATGAAGGGCGTCAACAGCTACAAGGACGGCGTCGTCGGCGGGCTCTACAAGGGCCTGCAGGGGCTCGTGAAGTCCGCCGGGATCGACGTCGTCGAGGGCGAGGGGCGACTGGTCGGGCCCAACACCGTCGAGGTCGGCGACCAGCAGGTCACCGGGCGCAACGTCGTGCTCGCGACCGGCTCCTATCCGCGCTCGCTGCCGGGCCTGGAGATCGAGGGTCGGGTCATGACGAGCGAGCAGGCGCTGACGCTCGACTTCGTCCCGGACAGCGTCATCATCATCGGCGGCTCGGTGATCGGCGTGGAGTTCGCCAGCGTCTGGCGGTCGTTCGGGGCCAGCGTGACGATCGTCGAGATGCTCCCGCACCTGGTGCCGATGGAGGACGAGGCGCTCTCGAAGAACCTCGAGCGCGCCTTCCGCAAGCGCAAGATCGACTTCAAGCTGGGCGCCAAGTTCGCCTCGCTGACCCAGGACGACAACGGCGTCACCCTCACGCTCGAGGGTGGCGAGACCGTGCAGGCCGAGTGCGTCCTGGTCGCCGTCGGCCGTGGGCCGCGCACCGAGGGCTTCGGGTTCGAGGAGCAGGGCATCACCCTCGACCGCGGGTACGTGCCGACCGACGAGCGGCTGCGGACCAACGTTCCCGGCGTCTTCGCCGTCGGCGACCTCGTACCGGGGCTGCAGCTCGCGCATCGCGGCTTCGCCCACGGCATCTTCGTCGCCGAGGAGATCGCCGGGCTCGAGCCGCTTCCGGTCGTCGACTCCGGCATCCCGCGCGTGACGTACTGCAACCCGGAGGTGGCCTCGGTCGGCCTCACCGAGGCGCAGGCTCGCGAGCGGCACGGCGAGATCGAGACGTACGAGTACAACCTGGCCGGCAACGGACGCAGCAAGATCCTGCAGACCGCGGGCATCGTGAAGCTGGTCCGCGAGAAGGACGGGCCGATCGTGGGCGTCCACATGATCGGCGCCCGGATGGGTGAGCAGGTGGGCGAGGCGTCGCTCATCGTCAACTGGGATGCCTTCCCCGAAGACGTCGCGCAGTTCATCCACGCGCATCCGACCCAGACCGAGACGCTCGGCGAGGCGGCCCTCGCGCTGTCCGGCAAGCCGCTGCACGCGCACAGCTAGCCACGAGGAGACAGGCTTCCGACATGAGCACCGACGTCACACTGCCGGCCCTCGGCGAGAGCGTCACCGAAGGTACGGTCACCCGCTGGCTCAAGCAGGTCGGCGACACCGTCTCGGTCGACGAGCCGCTGCTGGAGGTCTCGACCGACAAGGTCGACACCGAGATCCCGTCCCCCGTCGAGGGCACCGTCCTCGAGATCAAGGTCGCCGAGGACGAGACCGTCGAGGTCGGCACCATCCTCGCGACCGTGGGCACCGACCAGGAGTCCGGTGGCGACGCCGGGTCCGACGGCGGCGACTCCGGATCTCAGCAGGAGGAGCAGCAGCCGGCGGCCAGTGGCTCGGGCTCCGGGTCGTCCGCTCCCCCAACCGCCGGTGCGATCGCCGCGGAGGAGGACGCCGTGCAGCAGCCGCCGCCCGCCACGCCACCGGCCGACAGCGACGAGGCCGAGACCGACGCCGACACCACCGAGGCCGAGGCCGACGCCGACACCACCGAGGACGAGACCGACGCCGACACCACTGATGGCGAGGCCGAGACCGACAGCACGGAGGCGGCCGACACCGACGAGACCGACGAGGCCGCCGAGTCGGAGCCGGCCGCCGCTCCGGCGCCGTCGAGCTCGTCGGGCGACGGCGAGGGCACCGACGTCCGACTCCCCGAGCTCGGCGAGAGCGTGACCGAAGGTACGGTCACCCGCTGGCTCAAGCAGGTCGGCGACACCGTCTCGGTCGACGAGCCGCTGCTGGAGATCTCGACCGACAAGGTCGACACCGAGATCCCGTCTCCGGTCGCGGGCACCGTCCGCGAGATCAAGGTCGCCGAGGACGAGACCGTCGAGGTCGGCGCGGTCCTCGCGGTGGTCGGCGCCGGCGAGGGCGCCCCCACCGAGGCGACCGCGCCGACGTCGCCACCCACGTCGGAGCCGGCGTCCGAGGCCCCGGCCGAGCCGGCCCCGGCCGAGACCGAGCGGTCGGCCGAACCGTCGACCGATCAGGCCGCCAAGCCGGCGCAGGCGCCGACGGCCGGCCGGTCGCCGTACATCACTCCGCTGGTCCGCAAGCTCGCCGCCCAGCACGACGTCGATCTCTCGACGGTCAACGGCACCGGCGTCGGCGGCCGGATCCGCAAGCAGGACGTGCTCGCGGCCGCCGAGGCCCGCAAGGCGCCGGAGCCCGAGCCGGCGGCCGCCGCCGCCGGGTCGACGTCCCAGCCCGCCGCGGAGGCGCCGTCGGAGGTCTCGCCGCTGCGTGGCACGACGCAGAAGATGACCCGACTGCGGAAGGTCATCGCGACCCGGATGCTCGAGTCGTTGCAAACCTCGGCGCAGCTCACGACGGTCCTCGAGGTCGACGTCACGGCCGTCGCCCGGCTGCGCAACCGGGTCAAGGACAGCTTCTTCCAGCGCGAGGGCGTCAAGCTGTCGTTCCTGCCGTTCTTCGCCAAGGCCTCGGTTGAGGCGCTGAAGACGTACCCGCAGCTGAACGCGTCGATCGACACCGAGGCCGGCGAGATCACCTATCACCCGGCCGAGCATCTCGGCATCGCCGTCGACACCGAGCGCGGTCTGTTGGTCGCGACCGTGAAGGACGCCGGCGACCTGTCGATCGCGGGGCTCGCCCGCAAGATCGCCGACGTCGCCGAGCGCACCCGCAGCAACAAGGTGGCGCCCGACGAGCTGACCGGGTCGACGTTCACGCTGACCAACACCGGAAGCCGGGGCGCGCTGTTCGACACGCCGATCATCTTCCAGCCCCAGGTCGCCATCCTCGGCACCGGCGCGGTGGTGAAGCGGCCGGTCGTGATCGACGACGCCAACCTCGGCGAGACGATCGCGGTCCGGCACATGGTCTACCTCTCACTGACCTACGACCACCGGCTGGTCGACGGCGCCGACGCCGCCCGCTTCCTCGTCGCGGTCAAGCAGCGGCTCGAAGGCGCCAACTTCGAAGCGGAGATGGGCCTGTAGCGGCCGGTGCGTTACGTCCTCGCCGGCGCGTCCGGCCTGCTCGGCAGCGCCCTTCGGGTCTGGCTGGCCGAGGCCGGGCACGACGTCGTCCGACTCGTACGCCGGCCCGCGCAGTCTCCGTCGGAGTCGACCTGGGACCCGTACGCCGGCACCGTCGACACCGAGGTGGTCGCGGCCGCCGACGTCGTGATCAACCTGGCCGGAGCGAGCCTGGCGCGCTGGCCGTGGACGGCGTCGTACCGCCGCCAGATCCTGGCCTCTCGGGTGCGGACCACCGACACGCTCGCCACGGCGATCGCGGCCGCGCCGACGCCGCCGGCCTACATCGTCGCGTCGGGGGTGGCCAGCTACGGCAACGACCGCGGCGACGAGATCCTGACCGAGGACAGCTCTGACGGCGTCGGATTCCTCCCCGACGTCGTGCGGGCCTGGGAGGCCGCCGCGGACCCGGCCCGGGCCGCCGGCGCCCGCGTCTGCCACCTGCGCAGCGGCGTCGTCATCGACCGGGCCGGCGGGGCGCTGCGATTCATGCGGCTGCCGTTCTGGCTCGGCTTGGGTGCGCGCATCGGCTCGGGCGCCCAGTACCTTCCGATCATCTCGCTGCCGGACTGGGTGAACGCCGCGATGTTCGTCGCCGACCGGCCGGACTGCTCCGGCGCCTACAACATGGTGAGCCCGATCCCGACGACCAACCTCGAGTTCACCCGGGCCCTCGCGTCCGCGCTGCGCCGGCCGGTCTTCCTGCGGGCGCCGGCGTTCGCGATGCGCGCGGTCGTGGGCGAGGTCGTCGAGGAGCTGGCCGGCTCGCGGCGGGTGCTGCCCGAGCGGCTGACCGCGGCCGGTTTCGAGCACGAGCACCGCGACGTCGAGACCATCGTGGCGGTCGGCCTGAGGCATTGACCTGGCGACGCCGGTGAGTTTCCATCGCGACGACGGTCTACATCGGCGAACCGACCCCACTGACCGCCCCACGAAAGGACCGGACCCATGCGAGGGCTCACAACCTGTCTCTGGTTCGACACCCAGGCCGAGGAAGCGGCCAACTTCTACACGTCCGTCTTCGACGACGGCAAGATCCACAACGTCGCCCACTACGGCTCCGCCGGACCCCGCGAGGCCGGCATGGTGATGACGGTCGACTTCGAGGTGGCCGGGCAGCGCTTCGTGGCCCTGAACGGTGGACCAGAGTTCACGTTCAACGAGGCCGTGTCCATCCAGATCGACTGCGAGTCGCAGGACGAGGTCGACCGCTACTGGGCCGCGCTGTCCGAGGGCGGCGAGGAGGGCCCGTGCGGCTGGCTCAAGGACAAGTTCGGCGTGTCCTGGCAGGTCATCCCCGTGCTCCTCAACGAGCTGGTCAACGATCCGAACGAGGAGAAGGCGCAGGCCGCGATGGCGGCGATGCTGAAGATGCGCAAGATCGACAGCGCCGCGATCCAGGCCGCGTACGACAACGCCTGACCGGCCGGTCGGCGTTCTACACCGCGACCGGGCGGACGGCCGCGATCCGCCAGCCGTCCGCACCGGCGCGGAGCACGACCACGCGGGCGGTCGCCCGGTCGCGGGGCAGCCGGACCGAGCCCGTCGACGTGTGCGCCGTGACCCGACGCAAGCGGTCGACGACCCGCAGCCGGACGTACGGCCCGGCGCGGTCGACCAGGCGAACGTCGAGGGCGCGCAGCCGTACGCCGGTCAGCGACACGCCGCGGCCGCGGTAGGCCCGCAGCATCGCGAGGTCGTGCCGGAGCACCGGTGACCGGGGCACGTAGACCGCGCGCAGCCGGGCCGGGTCGTCGGCCGCGTAGGCCCGCTCGCGGCGCCGGTCGAGCCGGTCGAGGATCGTCGGCCAGTCCGACGCCCGGGCGGACATCTGGACGGCCCTGGCTGGCCCTCGGTCGTCCGCCGGCACGGCACGCGTGACCGGCTCCGCGCCATCGGGTGGGTCCGACGCGAGCCGCACGACGCCCCACACCAGGGCGGCGACCACCCAGGGCACCAGGGCGCTGACCCACAGGACTCGACGGCTGGCTGTCATGCCCCCCAGCCTGGCCGATCTCGCGATCCGGCGTCGGTCGTTGTCCACAGGCGACGCCGGCGGACCGCGCCGGGCGATCAGCCCCGGGCGGCCAGCATCCGACGCAGCTGGTCGGCACCCTCCAGCACGCGAGCCGACACGAGCGGGCTCACGGCGTCGTCCTCGGCCGCGGCGATGACGCGATCGACATAGCTCGGGTCCACGCCGTACCAGGGGAACATGGTGTAGGCGACCGCCATCGCCGGGATCATCGCCCCGCGACCGATCGTCGGCAGGACGTCCAGATAGCGCTCCGCGAACGGCGCCAGCACGTCGGCCTGCGACGGCTGCCAGAAGGCCCT
>Ga0081538_10003719_pt1 | contig 14320 bp, 16 predicted proteins | sample TabmetS5T2R1_FD_71022 | JGI IMG/M metagenome (GOLD analysis project Ga0081538, IMG submission 71022) | Tabebuia heterophylla rhizosphere microbial communities from the University of Puerto Rico - S5T2R1 | ecosystem: Host-associated > Plants > Roots > Rhizosphere ... | reverse complement strand
GCCGGCGGGATGGCCGATCACATGGGCGACAAGGGCCCGGGCATCCATCGGTGGGAGTCGTTCGGCGTCCAGCTCGGCCGGTTCGACGGCCGCTGGATGGTGACCGCCCACAACAGCTGACCGTGGGGCCCCGGGCAGGGGCGATTCGCTGCCGGGAAAAAGCCGTCGTGTCCCCCACGTGCCCGTCGTTGCGTCGTGACGCGGCCGATAGAACAACCCATTGTGCGCGGACCCGCATGGCTAGCGGGTTTGGGGGGGCGATCGTGTCAACGCCTGTCAACCCCGACGTGTCGGGGACGTCGATCCGACGCGGCGGCTCAACTCGGCACTCGCCATAAGTAGAGCCTAGATCGAGCGGGATCACTGAGCGGGCGAGTAGGACGACAACATCGAAAAGGGTACGAGGTGAGCAGCGTTACGTAGGGGGAAACCAAACCTCGGCTCCCATGCCCGACGCTATGGCATATCACGACGGGTTCGACCTCAAGACCGCCGAGCCCCTGCGCGTGGAAGTGTTGGCGCTTCACGGCGGCCCCGTGACGTTGACGGCCTCGATAGCCGCCGCCGTCGAGACGATCCACCTAACGCCCGATGAGGCCCGCAGGCTCGGGATGCTGCTAGCTCGCGCCGCTATCGCCGCAGGCGGGCCGGGAGAACGGCGACCGGATACGTAGGCTTCAGGGGGGAGGCCCTGGGTAGCCGGACCTAGCGCGACGGGCAGGCACAGTCAACGAGTGCGAGTTCAATCCCCCGTCCGACCAGAGAGCCCCGCGACGCGCGGGGCTCCTGCGTTCGTCGAACAATCCGGGGAGCAACGGGCCGCGTCGCGCGGAAACCGCACCCGGGACACCTCGCTGGGATTGCATCCGCGCGGCTGTGGCCACCAGCCGGATCCTTAGCCACCCTACTGGACCGCCCTAAGAAGCGTGGACCTGCATGCGTTTTCGACGGATGGTGGGGGTAACAGGGCAAGGCGTGCACTCCGGTCAGAAGATCCCGGGGCGCGCCACCCGGCGACGCGGCAGGCGACGCATGGAGTCGGACCCAACCGGCCGCGACTGAGCCGGGGACACATCGGCCCGGCGTCATCCTCCTGGCGCCGGGCCGGTTTTTTTTGACATGCCACTTGCGGACACTTGGCCAGTCCCGCGCTGCGGGCGCCTGAGCGTTTCAGACACAAAGGGGGGTACCCAGCGGGGTTAGTGCCTCGGAGGGCGTTACACGGGCTTACAGAGGCTCCTACCGTGCCGCTGGGCGTTACTTTGAGAGGTACGAGAGGAGTTTTAGGGGGATGTCCGTGCCAGCTCTCGCAGCTTTTGCTGCACCACAACCGCAGCGACGAGAAGGCGAAGAAGACTTTTCCGCAAGGACACCTTCTCTTCACCGGCCAGTCCACCCTACTATCGGGGCGTATAGGCAAGATCGTCCTTCCTGCGCCATCCCAACCACACGGTCCTCTCCGGTTTCGTGACGCACCCCTCGCACAGCAGGACGGAGCGTTTCTCGGCCGGGTTCCGCCGGTTCCAAAGCTCTGTCCGTTCACGGCGCTTAGCGGGGCCTCCGCACCACCAGCAGTTCCAGGAAATGTCCTTTTTCACGTCCGTCATGGCGCCCTGTACGACTCACGTCGCCTCTCGCGGTACACGCGCTCACGCACGGTCCCATAGCGCTGCCACGGGGCATCAAGATCGAGGTTGTCGGCGTAGTACTGCCTCGATTTCTCGCGATCACACGCCTTACAGATCGATTTGCGGCCGGACGCCTTGTATTTGTCCCGAGCGAAGTCCTCTACGGGCTTCTCCTCTTTGCACCTGTAGCAGCGGGGGAGTGGCGCAGACGGGGATTTTTTTGCTGACTTCGGGCTGGTCAGTGGCCGATTTCACCACTACCACCCCCCCGTCTTAGTGAGAGAAGCCTCAGGGTACGTAGGGTCGGATAGTCCTCCTCTGGCAACGTGTCAGCGGTGCGACTCTCCACGTTCGGGGGCCTTCCGCTGCGTTCCTCACGTAGCCCTATGCCACGGCGGATGACATCAGCGTTCTTCTGGAGCCTCGCGTACCGCTCTTGCTCTTCGCCCGTTAGCTTGCGGCCCTCAAGCGCGTTGAGCTTGGCGAGCGTTTGTCCGAGGTAAAACTCCAGTGTCTTGGGTTCCTGTTCAAGTTGCTTTGTCATTAAGTGATCCACCTATTCAGTGGGGAGACAGGGCGTGGTGCGCTCAAAAAACCACGCCCTTGTCCCCATCCGAGGCGACGGGCCAGAGGGGTTGACACCCGTCGCGGGTTCTTGCCTTGGGACAACTGGCTGACCAGTTGTAGGAGCAACCTCGGCAAGAAGTTTTCATGACACAAGCTCAGCTCGCCTGGCTTCGACCAACTGGTGCCTGAGTACCACTGTCTCGGCCGCCTTGTCGCGCCAGCGACAAGCGATGCCCTCGACCACGCTGGCGTGAACCTGATCCGCATTCCGCATCTGCCCGCAGATCTCAACGGCGTTGAATGCAGAGTCTGCCGCCGCACTCGTCCTGTTGATGCGGCCCGACCAGGTCTCCGCCCCTTCGGCCGCTGCGTCACAGCGCTCAAAGTTGGCTGCTTCAAGGCCAAGCGCATCGAGCAAGCCATGTGTTGAGTTGTTGTCCACCAGATCAGTCGGCAAAGGCAGGCGGCACCATGCCGGTTCCTGAGATCTCAGCGTTCGCCTTACTCCGGATCTCGGAAGTGAAGGCGTAATAGCTCCAGATCTGGATCCGTACCGCCAAGATGTCGGACAACACCTCTTCGTAGAGGCGCGTGACCGGACCCTCTGCCAGCTCCCAGAGATAATTCTGGCTGGCGAGGGTGACGATTGCCGGATCCTGGTTTGTGCCCGCGCCGGGGGTTCGTCGGCAGGTTCGCGTCGAGGACAACTTTGAGCCCCTGGAAGGTCCCCACGACGCCCTCGGCCGTGAGGTCGCTCCAGGTACCGACCGAGTTGGTGGCGCCACCCTGCGGCACCAGCAGCGGGCGACCGGTCGTGTCGGACGCCGCGCTGATCCATGCCCACCTACGCGGATGCATGATGATGTGCGTGGGGTTACGGAACGTCAAACTCGCGATCTGGCTCTGAGTGCTGGCAACCTGATTAGGTGATCACCCGACCACCCCCCGCACCAGCCGACCCGACTTAACGCAACGCGGCCCAGCTCGGCGATCGTCGGCACCGACGAGGATGTGGCCGTGGCAGCGGCAGTACAGGTAGATATCGAGCAGCTCGCGCTCCCCGGGCTCGAAGGTGAGCATCCGCTGCGTGTCGCGCCGGGTGGCAATGCTGACCTTGACGCTGCGTTCCTGATCGCGGGCACGCTTGCGGCGCTGGCGATCGCGGGCGGCGTGCCTGTCGGAGCAGTACCGCTTGCGATCGGCTGGAAGATCACCCCCGCAGACAGCGCAGAGCCGCCGCGAGGGCGGGGGTTACAGGGACAACGGCCGTCACCACATGGACTGCCGGAGCTGCGGCCACGCCGCGAAGGTGGAGAAGGTCGGCTCCAAGCTGCTCGTTACCTGTTTCGGCGGCTGCGGCCAGGAGGCAGCACTTGGCAATGTCGATAGCCAGGAAGTGCTATCCGAGTTTAACGGCAACTCCGCTGGAGTTCATAAGGGTAAGGGTGATGTAGCACTTAGGGGATCTAACCCTAACCTTAACCCTCCCCCTCCCCCTACCCCTAGTGAACTCCCAGAGGAAGAAGAGCCGTCCGTGGAGTGGTATCTGCGGGCGTACAAGGCTGGTGATGTTCAGCCTAAGCCGGTCGAGCTTCCTCCGCTCCCCGCTTCCGCGACACCGGCCATGAAGAAGGTCGCGGAGCACTACCGACTCGTGTTGGGATTGCGGGCGCTCGACCCGAGTCTTTCTAACAAGCCTGAGGTTCCCTACGCCTGTGACTGGGTGGCGAAGGAGACCGGCCTCTCGGGCAAGGGGGTGGCGTTGACGCTTCACAAGCTCGTCGCCTGCGGTGTCCTGAAGCGCGGCGGAAACCTCCCCCCACGTCCATGGCTCGCATCTGCGCAGGCAAGGCGCCCTGTGCATACCTACCTGCCCGGGGACGGACGATGAGGGATTTCCGGGACATTACCGACGAGGTGGCAGAGATGGCCCGCGTCGCAGAGATCACCGTTCTCCTTCGGGCCGAGAAGGCGAGCGGGTGCCGGAAGTGCAGGAGCCTCGGGGGGACGACCAAGCGAGACTGTCTGATCTTCCACCACGTAGACCCCACCACCAAGAGCTTCGCTGTCGGGCTCGCGGTTACGGAGGGGCGCTCCGTCGCGGAGGTCCGGGCAGAGCTTGAGAAGTGTGTCGTGTGGTGCAAGCCGTGCCATTCGAGGCACCATCTCCGCGAATACCGGGCCAGGAGGCGGGCGGCATGAGCGTGACTTTCTCCCTCGGGGACGACGCCCTCGAAGCCATTGCCCGCCGTGCGGCCCAGATTGTGACGGAGGGGCTGGAACAGCGCGATGGGTGGCTACGCGGGGCCGACGAGATCGCCGCGTACGTCGGGGCGAAGAGAGATCGCGTCTATGCCCTTGCCTCGGCTGGCCGTATCCCAGTCCACAAGGACGGCTCGGCGCTGGTGGCGAAGCGGTCGGAGCTAGACGCTTGGATTCGAGGGGGAGGAGGCATCCGGCCTTGACTTCCCCGAACGACGGACTTACGGTGTCCCCACCAATCAAACGGGGCGGCACCGTTGGAGCGGCCCGCCCCCCGGAGCCAAGGAGGATAGTTCCGTGGCCCAGAAGGATTCTCGCAAAGAGCAACGCACCAAGTAGGTGGAGGGCAAGCCGAAGGTTTCGCTGAGCGCGGATACCGTGCTGGCAATCATCGCCGTGATGCCGGAACAGTGGCGGGTGTTTTTCTCACTCCTGGCTGAGTCCGGTTGCCGGATCAGCGAGCTACTCGGGCTTCGGTGGGAGAACGTCCACCTAGGAGACGACCCCACCATCCTCGTCTGCGAGCAGTGGAAGGACGGGAAGTACAAGCGGCTCAAAACGGAGTCGTCTCGGGCTCGCCTTCCCCTCTCCCCGCAGATGGCTCAGTGGCTAGAGCAGGTCAAGCCAGAGGACGCTACGGGTCCGGTGTTCCCCTCGCGGGCGGGAACCCCCTTGAACTACTCCAATCTCTACAACCGGGTCCTCCAACCGGCGCTCGAAAAGTGTGGGCTCCCGCGCATGGGCTTCCACCCCTTCCGGAAGGCTTGCGGCTCCCTGCTCGTGAACGCGGGCATGGACCTGAAGCAAGTCCAACAGCGGCTCCGCCACGCTCAGCTTGCGACGACCCTCGCTTGCTACGTGGAAGAGGTTGACTCCGGACGGGGGGCGGCGGAAGCGATGAGCGGGCTCCTCTGGGGTAACCGTGGGGACACCGAACACCCGCAGACAACCGCAGACGAGGTGGACATGGACAGCGCGGAGTCCGCATTGCAGAGCCTTTCCGCAGACAACCGCAACCTCAGCAACTAACTCATAATCCGTAGGTCGCAGGTTCAAATCCTGCCCGGCCCATGCCCAATTGATCGGGATCGCCGGCGTGTTCCGGTATCGGGCGGTTCGCCGACTCTGAATCACGTCGCCGGCTTGGAATCGCGGATTGCGAAGCGAGGACGAACGCCAGCACCGTCCCGGTAGCGCCGGTCATCGACGAGATCGCCGCCTCCCGAGAAATCCCTGGCGCTAGAACCGCGATAAGCGTCCAAATCCCTGCGAACCGTGCGCGCCTACGCTCGGGAGCTCTCCCAGGAAGAGCCGCCCGAGCCGACCCTATCCGACATGCCCTCTATTGACGCGGGGCTGCTGGAAGCCGAGCGCGACAAGGAGCCTGTGGTCCGCATTCCGGGGGCTCCCGCCCCGCGACCAAGCCCTCCTCCGGATGCTCGTCGCCGACCGTCAACCGAGCTATGAGCACATCGGAGATTCGCTCAGCATGCCGATCGGGAGCATCGGGCCGACCCGTCGGCGGGCGCTCGACCGGCTGCGAGGCGCACTCAACCGCGGCCGCGCCGCCGTCGACTGGGCGGCCTAGCGCAAGCCTTTCTCAATCGAACGGCAAGGCCACGCGGCAAACCTGCGCGCATCGGAATGCAAACACGAGCCACCGGAGCGAGATGAGGATGCAAGCCCAGGACTGGGTCGATGCACTGGACATTCCGGACCTCCGAGCCGAGATCACGGACGAGTTGCACCATGCCTGGAGCGTTGCTCGAGACGAGGCACTCCTCGCATACCGGGAGTGGTGCGACGTCGGCGAGGATCAGGAGGATCGCGCGTACTTCGCGTACGTCGCCGCAGCGGACCGTGAAGAAGCGGCGGCGCTGCACCTTCAACGGAACGTGCAGGCTAATCCCGTCCTTGGGATGTCCTTTCGCCTGCGCCGGCGTGATGCAGGAGCGGGCTCTGTCCGGGGTGCGGTCGGGCTCACCCGGTAGGGTGTCCGAGCTATCGCTGAGCCGCAGGCAGTTGGTCTGGTCATAGCTGGCGCCGGTGCCCGCGGCGCCTACGAGGCGGGAGCGCTGGCAGAGCTGCTGCCGCGGCTCGAGGAAGCGGAGAGACGTCCTCGGGTGTTCGTCGGTACGAGTGCGGGCAGCATCAACGCCGCTTACCTCGCCGCGAAGCTCAGTCTCGGTGCGAAGAAGGCGACCCAGGACCTGGTGGACTTCTGGCGCTCGCTGAACAAACCCGAGTTGATAGGACCGCTCGCGTTCACGGCGGTCCCGGCCCTTCTCGGGTACGCCGGGCGGATTGCTTACCTAAAGACCGGCCAAGGCAGCCTCGCTAGCTTCGGCCGTTTCGCCAAGGTGCTCGAAAGGGCAATCGGAGACTGGGATCAAATCCCCTCTAACATCGAGGCCGGTGAGCTCGACGCCGTCGGGCTCGTCGCTACCGCCGCAGGGAGCGGAGGGAGCGTTGTCTTCATGCAGACTGCCGCGGGCGTCGCTCCGCCGCCGTTCGACGAGAGAAACGGGATCCGGTACGTCCGCGCCCGACTCGGTACCGATCACGTCATCGCATCGAGCTCGATTCCGGTCTTCTTCCCGCCGAAGGAGATCGAGGAGCCGCCCGAGGCGAGCGGCTGGTACTGGGACGGCGGGACGCGCATCAACACGCCTATCAGACCCGCGCTCGCGATCGGTGTCGACCGCCTCGTGATCGTGGCGACGGATCCGCCGCGGCATCCCGCGGCGGACGATGCCGACGGTCGCCAGCGGCCCGACTTCGACGATGCCATCTTGAACCTCGTCCAGGCTACGCTCAACGACCCGCTCATTGAGGATCTCCACTCCCTTGTACGAGTGAACAGCCTGGTGTCAGCGAGCAGGGGGCAGGAGCTCGCGGGGCGACGCCGCTACGACTACATATTCGCGGGGCCTGAGCGCCACGGAGTTCTCGGGACGACCGCGGCGGAAGTTCTCCGCGAGCGCTTCGGTGGACCACTGAAAGCGCTCTCGGACTACGCCGTCCTTAACCGCTTGCTCGGCGGCCAGGGGGATCAGGGGGCGGAGCTGCAGAGCTACCTGTTGTTTGACTCGGACTTCCTCGATCGAGTGATCGCCATGGGGCGCGAAGCCGGCGATCAAGCGTGGCGGCGCGGTTGGCTCCACGACAAGCTGCCCTGACCGCGGTACCGCTCTAGCGGTACCCTGATGCCGGGCGCGGCAAGAGTCCGCCAGGTTTCGCAACTCGCCGTGACGAAGCTGGCCTACAAACTCGCGCAGATGGCCCGGCACCGAGCGCCCTATGGCGGCGCCCGCGTGGGCGCCTCACAAAGCACCGGCAAGGAGCGGTGGCGGGAATGCCGCCGCATGAACCTCCGAGGCTACTTCCGAGTAGGGCTTGCCACCACCTTCAACATCCTCGCCTACGGAGTGACGCTGGGGCATTACGTGTGGCTCGAGGGCAGGGTGCACAAAGGCGTCTTCCTGAATTGGGGCAGGCGGTACCGCTATGAACCGGAGCAGTTCGAAAAGCCGACCAGCGATGCAGAGATCGCCGAGCTCGTATAGCTTGCATGCTGCTCTTCGACGAGGGGCTCGCGTTTTCCGCCCTGCCGTCACATGACGCTCAGAGCATCGCGGGACTCCTGTCTACCGACGTGCAGGAACGGGCAAAAACGTCGGGTTCCAGCGGGTTTCTCTGTCCGAAGCCTCTTTGAAACGGCCGGCGCAGAACAAACCGCCGCGGAAAGTCGGTCAGGGCGCCGAACGGGCGCACACGTCTACCTGACAGTCACAGTGCAGTCTGCGGTGAGGGCGAGCCCGTCGTGGCCAATCGTGACGAGATGGTTTCCGCGTCGTGTGCCGCGTGGGATTGGAAGCCGGATTCTGCCCGACCCGTTCCTGTTGGTTTGGACGCCGCGGAGTACCTCGTTAGGGCCCAGCAGGGCATGGATCTCTCGGTTCGGGCGGAGACCGTCGAAGGTGATGCGCACCGCGCGGCCGGGGGTGCCTGGGCCGGTTGGGAAACAATGCGGAAACCGCGGATGTTCGAGAATGAAGCGCCCGCCGAAGCGGTCGGCACGCTTTCTGCCTTCGAAGACTTGAACGAAGAGCCGCACGGGCGCTCACTGTTTAATGCGGATGGGCAAGCGTTCGTTGCGCAGGGACAACTCGATCGTGTTGAGGACGTCAACTTGGTCCGGCCTTGGTACAGGCTGGTTGTTGACGGGGAAATGCGGTACGTATATTCGCATCGTCTTTATCCGCGCATTGAAAGCTGACCGCGGCGCTCGAACAACTCTCCCGTTGCTGACTATCCAGGCGTCGACGCGGCTTCTGCATGTTCGGAACTCGCGACCGTTACGTCGTCCGCCGACGACAGTTGTGCGCGCCACCAGATCGGCGCCGCGGAAAGTACTTGAAAGCCCAAGCCGCGACAGCGCGTCAGGGGACGCTCCCGTACGTGGCTTGTTGTCCAAGTCGGCGAAGTACTCGTAGTCGGCTGCTCCTAGCCTTCTGCACGGCAGCAGACCCCAAAGGCGCTGTGCGATCTGCGCGCTCCCCGTTCGTCGGTCGAGGCTCAGGGTGAGCGCCGCCAAATCCAGGTCACCCGGTACGGCTTGCCTGCGCGGACCGTCGAAGAGTCGCATCGCCAGGAGCGGGCCGGGAATAAACTCGCGCGGGGGGTCGATTTCGAGCCCGGGCACGTTCTGAGCCGTGGCGCGCAATGTGCCTACGTCCGTCGTGCTCAGCTGGCTGTTGTCCACACGCAGGTCGCCATTGTTGTCGACAGTCGATGGGTTCATGACCTGGGCGGTGTTGCTTCGGTGCTGCAGGTTGAGAGCATGGCCCGTCTCATGAGCAACGGTAAGATCGAGCGGGTCGGCGAAGGGCGTTCCGAAGTTCGGAATATTCCGGTTGGGAACTGTCGGATAGAACCAGCGGTTGTCAGCGACGAAGATAAAAAAAGTCGCTGGAGCACGGTGAGCCGGGTGGACCGGAGTAGCTGCAGCCTCCTAATCCGGTCTGCCCTTTATACACACCACCGCTGTCGAGCCATAGGTTCACATTTACGGCAGTGATACCAATACCTGCGCGTCCCAGACGCGCATACTCCTGCTCGCAGGACGTTTCGAGAGCGGTCAGCTCGGCAGTACGGTTAAAGGTGGCAACGACATCGCCTTGCTGACCGACCCCCGTATCCGGATCGTTGATCAGAGGGAAATTCAGGGTTCCCCACGAATTGTTGATGCTCGAGCGAAGCGATACGGAAGCTTGAGGGAGAAAAACGTTGTCGGTGGGACGCTCGTGACGTCGCCACATCACAGCATCCGTAGTCGTGTCGGCGACCGTCGTGCCCTCGCTGGTGACGTTTGGCGCGACCGCCGCAGGTGTTCCTCGAACGATGCACCACGACATTGGTACGTGCAGAACCCTCGTGCCATTGGGGAGCGTTGCCAGCGCCCGAACAGGACGGCCGGCGATTACCGAAGCAGCGACCTCAATTACAGCCAACATCGCGACGGTCAACACCGCTATCTGCGCTGCCGCCAGTGACATCCTCCGACGGCTCATCTCATCACCTCGTTGCGGGGCCAAGTCGCACCCGGCTAGTGGCACAGGTGGCACACAGTATCCGGCCGGTCCTGGCTTGGCGAGCCCCGCGTGTGGGAGCATGCGCTTTCGCGAGCTTTCGACTGGAGGGTTCCGATGGCAGTCGCAGCGCCGACGCTGGCTGCGAGCCAGCGTCGGCTGGCCGCCGAGTACGACATCGTCATCGTGGGATCCGGCTACGGCGGCGCAGTGACGGCCGCACGCCTCGGCTGCGCCAACCGGCGCGCCGGCGGCGGGCTGCGGATTGCGCTGCTCGAGCGCGGCGACGAACGGCCGCCGGGCAGCGCGCCCGAGGACGAGCCCGACCTCATCGATGCCCTGCGCTCCCCGGCCAACCCGCTGGGCTTCTACGACATCCGCCGCTTCGACACGATCGACGTGATCCAGGGCTGCGCGCTGGGGGGCACGTCGCTGAACAACATGAACGTCGCGATCGTGCCCGACCGCGAGGTGTTCCAGGAGTCCTGGCCCGCCGCGATCTGCGAGGAGGTCGAGCGGTCCGACGCGGGTGCCGGCGCGCTCGAGGAGTACTACGGACGCGCGCGGCGGATGCTCGGCGCGATCCCTTGGCGCGAGGGGCGCGGGCTGCCCAAGGCCGCGGTCTTCGATGCGATCGCGCGCCACGCGGGCGCGGAGGGCCGCGCGCTGGACATCGCCGTCAGCGCCGAGGAGCGCACGACCCGGTACGGCGTGCGCCGGGGGGCGTGCGTGAACTGCGGCGACTGCTGCATGGGCTGCAACTTCGGCGCCAAGAGCTCGCTGCCCACGAACTACCTGCCGATGGCTCGCCACTTCGGCGTCGACCTGTTCCCGCGCGTGGAGGTCGACCACGTCGAGGCGGCGCCCGGCGGCGGCTACCGGCTCGTGTGCCGCGTGCGCAGCGGGCCGCGCGGGCTGAAGGCGACGACGCGCACGATCGCCGCCCCGCGCGTAGTGCTGGCTGCCGGATCGCTCGGCAGCACCGGCATCCTGCTGCGCTCGCGCGCCGACGGGCTCGCGCTGTCGGCTCGCCTGGGCAAGAACTTCAGCGGCAACGGCGACAACTTCGGCTTCGCCTACAACACCGATCTCGTGACCGATGCCCAGGGCTTCGGGACCGACACCGGCGAGCGCTCCGAGGTCCTTGCGGGGCCGAGCATCACCTCGGTCATGCGCTTCGGCGCCGACCAGCGCGACCTGCGCAAACGCTTCACGGTGCAGGACCTGACGGTGCCCAGCGCGCTCGTCGACGCCTTCCGCCTCGGCCTCATGGGGCTGGCCGCCGCCGCGCACGAGAACCTGAGCCTGGACAAGATCGATCGCTGGCGCCGCGACCTCGACTGGAACGTCGAAGGGGCTCTAAACCACTCGCTCGGGTTCCTGATCATGGCCCACGACAGCTCGGACGGGCAGATCGTGCTCGATGACGAGGGAGCCGTGCGCATCGACTGGCCGACCGCGCCCGACGAGCGCATCTACCGGGAGATCGACGAAGTGCTCGAGCCGGCGGTCGAGGCGATCGGCGGCACCTACCTCAGCAATCCCCGCTGGAGCGGCCGCTTCCTCGGGCACAACCTCATCACCGCGCACCCGCTCGGCGGCTGCGCCACCGCCGACAGCGCCGCCCGCGGCGTCGTTGACCACGCCGGCCGAGTCTTCGACCCCGAGGGCGGGGTGCATCCGGGTCTCCATGTCATCGACGGCGCGGTTATTCCCCGGGCTCTCGGCGTGAACCCGCTGCTGACGATCTCGATGTTCGCCGAGCGCGCCGCCGAGCACCTGCGCCGGGACCTCGGGCTGCCGCCGTATGACCCCGCGACCGAGGCCGACGACCGCGCGCGTGGCGGCGGCGCCAGGAAGCGCTCACCGACGGCGCGGACGGGCCGCGGCGCGAGCAAGCTCGAGAAGCGGCTGGAACGCCTGCGGTCGCTGGCGGCGCGCGATCGCGCCAAGGCCCAGGAACAGACGTGGGCGTGGATCAAGGAGCTTGGGGCCGACCGCGACGCAGCCGCGCTCGCGGAGCTGTTCGGGCTGGGCAAGCCGCCGCGAGGGCTGGACGGGCCGACCGACGGGATCCTCGTCACCATGCTCGTGAACCCGCTCGTCGACTTGCCCGTGCGGTTGCTGACGAAGCTCTGGATGCCGTGGCAGGGCAAGATCTTCGAATCCGCCACCAGCAGCGGCGTCAACCGGCTGACCGCGTCGTCGCAGCTTCCGGCGAAGCTGATCTGGCCGCTCTACCGGATGCGCGACGTCGAGGGCGGCGGCCGGGGGGCGTTCAGGTTCGTCTCGGGCGTCGAGAAGGGCAAGATCCAGCCCGAGGTGCAGGTGCTCAAGATCGACTACGAGCCGGTCGCTTCGAACCCCAACGTCATCATCCGCCAGATCCGCGACGAGCTCGTCGAGGTCGTTCCCGACACCCACCTGGGAAGGATCCTCTTCCGGCTGCCGCGCGACAGGCTCATCAACGTGGGCTACTTCGCGCTGCGCCAGCCGGCGGCGATCTGAGTCGTCGCCTACGGTGGGTCGAGCCGCCACGGGTCGCCGGCCCCGACGTCATCGATGAACCGCTCTGCGTCCCTGCGCCCGCGGGTGATCAGCTTGTCGACGAACGGACGGTGGAAGAGCAGGAAGCTCAGCAGGTCGCCGCGAACGGCGTTGCGGCCGGCGCCGAGGATGTGGCCGAGCATCGCGAGGTCGCGGGTTCTCGGCCGTGCGCGCTCCAGCGGCCCGGCGAGCCGCTCGTTGTAGACGTCGCGGGCGAGCCTGCCGACCTCGAGACGCTCCTGCGGCGCGACCAGGATGTACGGCACCGGCCTGCGATCGCCGACGGCCGCTCCGCGGAGGAGCACGTTCTCGGTGGCGAGGGTCTGGAGGTCCTGAGTGAGCTGGTCGGCGAGCAGCGCCTGCACGAACTGGGTGGCACCGTCGAAGATGTCCGGCCGGTCAACGGTCGGCTCCTTGTGGGGGACGCTCGAGTTCAGGCCGATCACGACCACCCGCTCGGCCCCGAGCTTCAGCGCGGGCTTGATCGGCGTATTCAGGCGAGTGCCGCCGTCGCAGAACCAGCCGCCGTCGAGCTCGACGGCCGGGAAGAACACGGGAATCGCCGCCGACGCCCGCACGTGCTCCGGCGCGATGGGCGTGGCGACGTAGCTGATGTTGCGCTTGGCGTCGAAGGGCGGCGCGGCGCCGTTGCGGCCGTGATGGAACACGACGCTCTCTCCGGTGGCGTAGGACGTCGCGACGACGGCGAGCCTCGCAAGCGCGCCCTTCTCGACGTTCGCATGCAGCTGATCGAACTCGATCCTCTCGGGAACCGTGTCCTCCATCGGCGAGTTGTCGAGCAGGCTCTCGACCTCGGCGTTGGGCACGCCGAGCAGCTCGCCGACGTACACCAGCAGCCGCCACAGCTCGCCGGTGGACACCAGCGGGTCACAGATGTCGCGGTAGGTGACCTCGCGCCACAGCTTCAGCCCCTCGTCGATCGACTTCTCCGCCGGCAGGTGCGCCGTCGCGGCCAGGTACGCCCCGTTGAGCGCGCCGATGCTCGTGCCGACGATGACGCCCGGGCGCTCCCCGCGCTCCTCCAGATACGGGAGCAGCTCGGCCAAGACGCCCACCTCGTAGGCGCCGCGGGCGCCGCCCCCGGCAAGCACCAGCCCAACGGTGGGATCGACCGGCTGAGTCATTCCTCATCGCCTCCCGGGTCGTTGCCGGCGCGAGCCTACCGCGAGCGCGCCCGGCGGCGCGGTCGGCGAACGCTTGCGAGCACGACGAACGGCGGAGCGCGCCAAGGGTCACGCGCGACCCGGCAACGTGGGCGCCATGGACGACGGTATCTACGTTGACCGGAATAGTTACGGTGAACGCAGCGAGGATGATGTCGCTGCGCCCGGCCGCTGTCGATATCAGGCCGCGCTCTGCTCGTGCTCGGGGCAGTCGAGGCGCAGGTCTGCCTCGCCGAGCGGCACCTCGAGCAGCGCGCAGCGGTGGGGCCTGGCCGCGCCCGGCCGCGCCTCGAAGCGAAAGAAGCGGCAGGTCGGGCAGGTGCGGGCGACGCCGACCACGCCCGCTCGCTGCAGGCCCGCGATGAGGTCGAGCAGCAGGCTCAGCGACGCTTGTCTCGCCTGCTGGGGGAGGCGGCGCAGCTCGGCCCGCGCGCGCTCGTCCCAGCCCGCCAGCCGGTCGCCGGCAGCACGGCCCCGGGCGGTGAGCCGCAGCGTGGCCGCGCGCGCGTCGGCCGCGTCGCGGCGGCGCCCGACGAGGCCC